>Ga0207645_10002731_pt1 | contig 13744 bp, 12 predicted proteins | sample KBSM53metaG_FD_184331 | JGI IMG/M metagenome (GOLD analysis project Ga0207645, IMG submission 184331) | Miscanthus rhizosphere microbial communities from Kellogg Biological Station, Michigan, USA - KBS M5-3 metaG (SPAdes) (version 2) | ecosystem: Host-associated > Plants > Roots > Rhizosphere >...
ATCCGTAAGCATCGGCAACTCTATCTTCTTCTGCTTATACACTTTCTTCAATGCATTCATAAACGCATCATACTGCCCGTCGCCCTGTGCATGTTCCTCGAACGATTCACCATTCACGGTAACTTTTAACGTAACAGAAGGATACAGGTTCTTTGAGTGCGTCAGCACATAATTTTCTATCCTCACTTTATCCTCAATAGCGTTGCTGTCGAGTATGTCCGAAATAATATAGGGCAGATCAGCCTGCGTCACTACCTCTTTCCGATCGCCCAATTCAATGATCTTCTGGGTTACTTTTTTCAGATCCGCATCGGATAATTTTATGCCGAGCTGCTGCAGGTTATTTTCAATGTTTGCCTTGCCACTTGTTTTGCCAAGGGCATAGTGGCGTTGTCTGCCAAAACGCTCCGGCATCAAATCACTGAAGTATAGTTTATTCTTTTTATCACCGTCAGCATGTATGCCCGCCGTTTGTGTAAATACATTTTCTCCTACTACTGGTTTGTTTGTCGGCACACGTATTCCGGAAAATGATTCAACCATTTTACTGATACTGTACAATGATTTTTCATTAACTGATGTTTTTACTTCCGGCATAAAATCGTTGAGTACGGCAACAGAACTTGCCAGCGGTGCATTGCCGGCTCTTTCACCCATACCATTCACCGTCAAATGCAAGCCATGCGCACCGGCCCTTACCGCTTCCAGCACATTTGCCGTTCCCAAATCGTAGTCATTGTGACCATGAAAATCAAAATGAAATTTCGGATAGCGCTGAACGATAGAAGAAACAAATTCATACACTTCTGAAGGAATCAAAATGCCGAGTGTATCCGGCAGCATAATTCTTTTGACAGGTTGCGTCACTAAGAAATCCAGATATTGAAATACATATTCTTTTGAATGACGCATACCATTGCTCCAGTCCTCAAGATATACATTGCAGTCAATTCCCTTTTTCTTTGCCAATGCTACAACGGCGGCTATATCGGCAAAGTGCTGTTCCGGTTTTTTCTTTAATTGATGTGTAAGATGATTCAATGAACCTTTTGTGAGCAGGTTCATTACTTTGGCGCCGGCCTTTATCATCCAGTCCACCGATACGTCACCATCTACAAAGGTGAGCACTTCAACTTTATTGATAAACGCATTCGCCTTTGCCCATTTTGTTATTTTCTTCACGGCATCAAATTCCCCTTCCGATACACGGGCAGAAGCAATTTCAATACGGTCCACTTTTACTTCGGTAAGTAACAGCTGGGCAATAGTTAATTTTTCTGAAGCTGAAAAAGATACCCCGCTGGTTTGCTCACCATCGCGGAGAGTGGTATCCATTATTTCTATATAACGAGGAGACGCAGGCATAACTGTTCTTTGCTGTGTTGTGATTAATACAAACTCTGTACAGCAAATGACTGAATGTTTTCTTTCATTGCCTGCAGGTAATCTATATCGTCGTAACCGTTTATCAGGTTATGTTTTTTATATCCGTTGATATCAAATTTTTCGCTCTCACCGGTGGTGAGAATAGTAATCTTTTGTTCGGAAAGATTCACCTCAAATTCCGCTTTCGGATTGGCTTCAATCGCCCTGAATATTTTATCGAGAAACGCTTCAGTTACCTGCACCGGAAGAATCCCGACATTTATTGAGTTATTTCTAAAAATGTCTGCAAAAAAACTAGACACCACGCAACGGAAGCCATAATCATATATGGCCCACGCAGCGTGCTCACGGCTGCTTCCGCTTCCGAAGTTTTTACCGCCAACAAGAATTTTACCGGAATAAATCGGGTTGTTCAATACAAAATCTTTTTTCGGTGTATCGTCACTGTTATAGCGCCAGTCGCGAAACAGGTTATCGCCAAATCCTTTTCTTTCTGTTGCTTTTAAAAAACGGGCAGGTATGATCTGGTCTGTATCTACATTCTCAATCGGCAGTGGCACTGCTGTACTTCTCAAAACTGTAAACTTATCGTAAGCCATGTTGAAAGCTTTAGGCTATAGGCTGTAAGCAATAGGCTTCACACCCTAGCTTTTTGTTTGTAAAATTTTATTTAGATGATATAATTTCTTTTTTATCAGGTTTACCTTCTCTGTCAAACCTTTATAAAAATCCTGATTCAGATATTTTAAATCGAACGAAAGTTGAATAAGATACTCTGTTTCGCTTGCTGAACCGGTCGCCATATGTATAAATCTTGCAAACTCCACATCAGTATTCCTGCCACATCCTTCACTAATATTTGTCGGTATTGACACTGCGGCCCGTCGCATTTGATTTGTAATACCGTAAAATTCACCAGCGGGAAAATTCTGAGTTACCTTATAAACTTCCAAAACCAATGCATGGCTCAAATGCCATACTTCATACTTTCTAAAATCTCTCATAAAGCAAAAAATTTTAAATGATTAAATGCTTTATGCTTAAGATCAGTAATTTCTTGATGGGCCCTATGCCTTATTCAATTAGCTTATCACCGATAGCCTATTGCTTATTGCTTACAGCCTACCCCTCCTCAATCAACTCTCTCGGATCCGTTACCACACCCGTTATCGCTGCAGCTGCTGCCACCAACGGGCTCGCGAGCATCGTCCTGGCACCCGGACCCTGTCTTCCTTCAAAGTTCCTGTTGCTTGTACTTACGGCATATTTGCCGGCAGGTATCTTATCATCATTCATGGCCAAACATGCCGAACAACCGGGCTGACGCAGCTGGAATCCTGCATCTAATAATATATCCAGTATGCCTTCATCCTTTATCTGTTGCTCCACGATATGCGAACCGGGAACGATCCACGCAGTCACATGTTCGGCTTTCTTTCTTCCTTTAATTATAGAAGCAAATGCACGGAAATCCTCAATACGGCCATTCGTGCAACTTCCTATAAAAACATAATCCACTTTTTTGCCGAGCATTTCATCATCTTCATGAAAGCCCATATAGTTAAGCGACTTATCAAAGCTTGCCTGGCTGCTGCCAATGGTCTTTGCTGAAGGAATATGTTTGGTAATACCCATTCCCATTCCGGGGTTGGTACCATATGTAATCATGGGTTCTATCTCTGCGGCGTCGAAATTGTATTCTTTGTCAAATACAGCGCCTTCATCCGTCTTCAATGTTTTCCAGTAGGCCAACGCCTTTTCCCAGGCGTCGCCTTTTGGTGCTTTATCGCGGCCTTTCATGTACGCAAACGTCGTCTCATCGGGAGCGACCATACCACCGCGGGCACCCATTTCAATACTCATATTACACACCGTCATGCGGCCTTCCATACTCATATTCCTGAACACATCGCCTGCGTACTCTACAAAATAACCGGTTGCGCCCGCTGCAGTTAACCGGCTGATAATATAGAGAACAACATCTTTTGGTGTCAATCCTTTACTGAGTTTACCATTAACATTGATGCGCATTTTTTTCGCCTTCTGCTGCATGATACATTGAGACGAAAGAACCATTTCCACCTCCGACGTTCCGATACCAAATGCAATAGCACCAAATGCGCCATGGGTAGATGTATGTGAATCGCCGCACACGATCGTCATACCCGGCTGCGTAATTCCGTTTTCCGGACCAACCACATGCACAATACCATTTTTCGGATTGTTCAACCCCCAATGTGATATGCCATACTTTGCAGAATTCCTTTCCAGCGCTTTCAATTGATTGGCTGACAAAGGATCTTTAACCGGTTGATCCTGGTTAATGGTAGGCGTATTATGGTCCGCAGTTGCAAATGTTTTTTCAGGATACATCACCTTCAGGCCGCGGCTTTCCAGGCTGAGAAAGGCGACCGGGCTTGTGACCTCATGAATAAAATGACGGTCAATAAAAAGCACATCGGGACCGTCTTCAATTTTCCTGACCACATGGCTATCCCAAACCTTGTCAAACAGCGTAGAGGGAGTATTGCTCATTTTGTAAATATTAAAATGGACTGCAAAATTCCTAAAATATAGCCAGATAATAAGGATTTACCTTGACTTTTATTTAAGCCTTAACGGAAAGGATTGAAATTCCTTTGGGAAGGAGGCTAACTGTCATTAGTTTTTTGTCGATCCGGCTTTTCAATTCAAATTGATTCGTTTGATTAAAAATATTTTCGCGAAAGATGTCCATATAATTAAGTTTTCAACCACCATTACCTTTGCATTGTACTTGTACCAGATAAAGTAAAACAATTACCTCTAAAAGGTTAATAAAGAAGGTTAAACATGTAATTTTCCGATCAATGAAAAACAGTCTCTTGTTAATTTTATTTATTCCCTTTTCATTTTTACATGGTCAACACGCAACGTCCACTTCAGCATCATCAAAATCAGCAGGAATGCAACAGTTATTGAAAAGAATTTCAAAAAAATCGCTTCTGTTGAATGAATATGAATTTACTGAACAACAAAAGGAATCGCAATGGCTGGGAACTGCCCCGGCAACAAATACTGAAATTGAAGCGGCTGAACGGCATTTAAAAACCACTTTGCCCGACGATTATAAAGAATTCCTGAAAATATCAAATGGTTTTCACCAAGCCATCAGCACAAATCCTACGATTATCCCGATTAGCAAAATTGACTACCTGGTAAACATAGATGAAGACCTGGTAGAAATTTGGAAGAGCCATATTGAATTAGAGGAAACTGCAAAATCATTGTCCCAAAGCATCGTAATAGGCGGCATCAACGAAGAGCAATATTTTTTATTAATACCGCCTCACGATAAACATAAAAAATGGCGTTATTGGGTTTTCGCAAGTTGGATTCCTGGCGAACATGAATATAGGGACTTTAAAGATTACCTCAACAGTACACTTACTTTTCTGGACAAGGAGGCAGAGGGTTTGACAACGCCGAGACCCAAACCTGTAATTGATTATAGTCTGCGAGATTATGTATTCGATGCCGATTGGAAAAATGCCTACAACAAAGCATTTGAATTTTTGAAAAATCGAACAATTTATTTTTACTTCGGAGACGAAGTGGGACTATTAAAAGTCCTTTTACTGTCCGCATCGCAATTAAATAATTTCGAAAAATTAGCATCCGACCTTAGCTCTTTGTCATTCCCATCTCCACAATTCGACTGGCTAAATTCATTGGTTGCAAAATTTAGAGAAGGAGCTAAAAATAGAATTTCTTCAATCCCGGATTTTATTTCCGAGCAATTTATCATTAAAGAAAATCCAATTACTTTTTCACAGGTTCAGGAACAGACTAAAATGTATAGACCAGAATTATTAAAAGAAAAAAATAAATCAGCAAAGGCAGACTATGAATTATACTTTCTTTTTGCCGGCGGAAACGCTGACGATTTTATTAACCTCTATGAAAGCAATGAAGAATCACTTTATTTCTCTAGTTATTTGAAAGCAGCAGTTGTTTATGCAAACCTTGGAATGTCCAAAAAATCGAAAATTGCGCTTAGAAGATACTTTGAGACCTCGTTTGGTTACCAGCCACTGGAACCTTTTTTTAATGATGCCCTGATAAAAATAATGGACAAGGACTTTACACGAGAAATACTTGAGAAGTTGAAACTCCAAAAATAAACGCTGTAAAACAAATGTGCTTACTCAATTCAACACCTGCTTCCTAAACTGATTCGGACTCACTCCCACTTCCCTTTTAAACAAACGCGAAAAATAAGGCAGGTTTTCAAAACCTAATGAATAAGCTACTTCACCTATCGTATTATCTGCACCTTTCAATAAATTCTTTGCTTCACCGATTAAAAAGATGTGTATGAGTTCAAGCGCTGTTTTACCTGTTTCCTGTTTCAGCAGGTCACTTAAGTAACGGGGCGATACATGCAGTTCATCTGCCATCATCTTCACCGTAGGTAATCCTTTATCTTCCACCGACCCCTTCTCAAAATAATCGGTCAGGCCGTTATTAAACTTCGAAACAAGTTTGCCGGATAATTCCGTACGGTTAATAAACTGGCGCTTATAAAAACGCTGTGAATATTTCAATATTGAATCGATATGGGTAAGAATGATATCCTTACTGTACTCATCAGGATTGCTTTTATATTCTGCTTCTATTTTATGATACAATTCCCAGATCGTTTGCTCTTCACTGGGTGAAAGATGCAGCGCCTCGTTCGTTTCATAATCGAAATAGCTGTACTTTTTTATGGCAGCATGCAACGGATGTCCGTTCAAATAATCTTCATGGATATATATACCAAAACCATCGTCTTCCAGCTCAATGTTCCTGAATTCGATAGCCTGCCTTGGTTTGGTAAAATACATACTGCCGCTTTCATTGTCATACTTTGTCCGGCCATACATAATAATTCCCGACTTCAGTTTTTTAAACCCGATCATATAAAAATCACCACTATAGGCTGTCTCGCCCGAAGAACATGTCTGGTGACAATGCAGCAAACTTATCATCGGGTTTTCAGGTGGTGGATAACCGTTATACCGGTGAAGTTCAGCTAGTGTCTTGAAATGCATCATTGTTCTTAATTTAAATGTATACCCTGCAACAACGCAAAGCCGCGAAAGCAAAATCATTTGAATAACTCTGCATCTTCGCGCCTTTGCTTCCGGATTGGTACCGGATTGCAGGAACTTTATTTTCCGTGGGCTTCCACCGCAACATCATTCCATTCTTCCCATGTTGCCACGCGATCAGCATATACCTGCTTTACCCAGGGCAATGCAACTTTGCCTAAGAACAAACGGAGCGGAGGATTTGTTGAATCCACCAGTTTAAGTATAGCATCGCTGGTTGCTTCCGGTTTACCATAAACATCATCTGTGAGGCCCGCTTTCAATGCTTCACGCACTCCGTCATACACATCGAGCGATTTTGCATGTACAGCAGAAACGCCACCCCAATCTGTCGTAAACCCATTAGGCTCAACGATCGTTACATTAATGCCAAATGCTTTTACTTCGGTTGCCAACGTTTCACTTAATCCTTCCACTGCCCATTTGGAAGCGTTATAAATTCCCAACACAGGCAATGTTGCTACTCCCAGTGCGCTGGAAACCTGCAGAATATGCCCACGACCCTGTGCCCGCAATATTGGAAGCGCCGCCTGGGTAATCCAAAGCAAGCCAAACACGTTGGCTTCCATCTGGTCGCGCACTTCCTGCTCGCTGGCCTCTTCAATAGTACCAAATAAACCGTAACCCGCATTGTTGATCACCACATCTATCTGCCCGAAATAATCATTTGCCTGCTGAACCGCTTTAAACGATGCTTCCCTGTTTGTCACATCCAGTTGTATGGGAAGTAATGCATTGCCATATTTACTTTTAAGATCATTAAGTGTATCGATATTTCTCGCAGTTGCCGCTACTTTATCGCCACGCTTTAAAAATGCTTCTGTCCAGATTTTCCCAAATCCTCTTGAAGCGCCTGTAATAAAAATTGTCTTTGCCATTATTTTAAATTTTGATTGATTGAGAGACAAAGCTATTACGGAGCAAAGGCGGTTTGTTTATACAAATGTGGGAGAAACTGATACGTTTTTACGATCGGGAACATTTAACAGTAAAAATGAAAGACAGGAAGAGAAGGTCGTTCAATTGCAGACCACGAACCTATTTTCCAACAAAACACCTCGTATTAAACCCAGCTTTGTGTTGCGGGTACACTTGCGATCTGTGTCCCGTCACTTTATCATTAAAAAAATTTTCTCCGGATTAATTTCATTTCGTAACTTACCTGTGCGATTGTAATCCTGTACCATTCTGCACGATTGACTTGTTTCCAGTTTATTTTTCAAAAACGATTTCTTGCTGAACAAATAATCCGTCCATCAGTATTATACGCTGTTGTTGTTCCATTTAAATCTGTTATCATGAAAAAGGCTGCATCACATGAATTTTATGAAGAGGTTGAATCTTTAAACCAGCTCGCTGTTATTATTCCCCTTCACCCGGCGCGGAAAACAGCAAAGCAAAACAAAAAGAAACCTGTTACTGCTGAACCGGTAACACAAGCCGCTACCCCTTTACCGGATTTCACAACTCCGGTATTTAAACCAAGGAAGCATGATATGCTTTAAAACGATTTGTAAGTAGAAGAAATGCGCCTGCAAGGGCGCATTTTTGTTTATTGAAGACGCCAACATTTTTCTACAATTACACTTGCGCAACTTAAACTCCTTAACAGTCACGTGGCACCTTACAAAAACAAACTTTACTATTTTTAATTCCGGTTTTAAAATGATACCGGAATGATGACCTATTACAAATTGGATAACCCGGTTTGGTATTCTTTGTCAGAAACCCATAAACAATTTGCTTTAGAATATAGCAACGCGAAATTCTATAAACCGGATTATTGTCCCTTTGGCGGTTTTATATCATCCGACAACAGCATTGATGTTTTAGGAAAATATGCTTCTTTGATTGATAACTTTTATATTGTCGGAGAACAACCTGTATTGCCTGCACCGCTGTCAATAAAAAAAGATTTGGTGTGCCTGCAGATGATCTGCTATGAAAAAATAAAAATAGAATTAACAGAAACAATTCTGAAACTTAACCAAGTACATAGTCGCACTTTATATGAGCTCGTCAACCGGGTACAGCCCGGCTATTTTCGAGAAAAAACAAATTTATTGGGTGATTACTTTGGCATCTTTAAAAATGATAAATTGGTCGCAGTTACCGGTGAGCGGATGAAAATGGATGACCTGACAGAAGTGAGTGCTGTTGTTACCGATCCTCATCATACAGGAAAAGGTTATGCAAAGCAACTAATAGCACATGTAACCAATAATATTTTTAATCAGAATAAAACACCTTATTTGCACGTAGCTGAAACAAATCTCGGTGCTATTCAACTGTATGAAAAACTCGGATTCAAGCTCCGGAGAAAAATCAGCTTTTGGAACATAGTAAGTGACTAGTGAATCCCAGGAGTCGGCTTCACATGCTTTGCATTCACAATTGGCAAAACACATAGATACGGACAAAAAATAATTTTCATTGCATGGAAAGAAAGTATATACAGGATAAAAATTTTGACAAATCGGATTTTATTAAGGATCCGTTGCAGCAGGCTGACTATGAAAATTGTTCCTTCATCAATTGCGATCTTTCCAATAGCAATCTATCGCGTGTACATTTTATAGAATGCACGTTTAATACCTGTAACCTGAGTACCGCCAAATTAAACAAGACAGCGTTCAGAGATAGTGTATTTAAAGATTGCAAACTCATGGGACTTCAGTTTGCCACCTGTGACGATTTTCTTTTTACAGCAACGTTTGAAAACTGCATACTTAATTTTTCTTCCTTTTATAAAATGAAGTTGAAAAAGACAGTTTATAAAAACTGTAACCTCAGTGAGGTTGATTTTACCGAAGCAGATTTGTCCGCGGCACTTTTCGATCATTGCGATCTGGCAAAAGCGCTTTTTGAAAATACGATACTTGAAAAGACTGACTTCCGCACCGCCTATAATTACTCCATTGATCCTGAACTAAACAAACTGAAGAAGGCAAGATTTTCGCTGCCGGGCATTGCAGGGCTATTAGATAAATATGATATCGATATAGAATAATACGCAGCTTTGAATCACTCACGGTCAGGGACATTTCTGATTTTTATTAACAATTTCATTTTTTAACCCACTGATACTCAACAACCGCGTAATTTGTCGAGCGTATTTATCCGTTTTCGCATGGGAAAACACTTGCATATTTAAGTAATTCTTTCAATCTTGTGTAACTTTTTTACGAAGTTGAATTCCTGTATCCACTGAAAGCTTAATCAAAATTGTACCCAAAATGAAATCGAATTCTACTTTGAAACTGCAAAGCATTTCCTGCTTTGCGCCGAAAAAACTAAATCTCATCCTGTCACCTGCAGGAATCAATTTTTTCTCCTTATTACTTCTTTGTCTTTTAGCCGTTAGTGCAAATGCACAGTCTCTTCCAAATTATCCGTCACTTACTTTTAATAGCCCGGTACTCAAAAGTGGCACGGACTTGCAGGCAGGCGCCGTATATACATTTCCCAATGTGACAACCGGTGTAGATGCAGAGGTAACGATCATGGGGATGACTGGTGGCGCCTGGTTATCGGAAATTGATAATACTTCCGGTGCAGGATACTACGATGCTTTTCAACCTTACGTTGGCGCAGGCGCAAACGATACGTCCTATATAGACTGGAAATTTGTGTTTAAGAAAACGGGCACCAATACGGATACGATCTTACCGGTGCTTGCGGTTACCGGTGTAGACGTGGATGGTGATAATGGCTCATTGAAAGAATTTATACAGGCTGCCACGCCCGGCAGTTTTGCATTGGATCCAAACACATATCTCAATTTCAGCTTTGATGGCGTAAGAAGCACTGCTACCTCAACAATCGATAACTATGCGTTGATTGATACGGCCAACAGGCGCTCCATGTTCCAGATGAACTTTACAAACATCAATACAATTCTTTACCGTAACGGAGCTATTACAACAGGCGGGTCGCAGGTAAGACAGACTTCGATTTATTTCAAATCATTCTTCAATTGGCAAACTGTCCTGCCGGTAAAACTTTTATCATTTGAAGCAAAAGCAAATAGCGAAGGCACGAACATAAGCTGGTCTGCTACCGACGAAGACGATCTGAAATATTATGTTGTAGAAAAAAGTGCAGATGGAAATAAATGGAAAGAAATATCTCATATAACCCCGGCAGTATCACGTCAAACTAATACCTATACGATTACTGATAATGAAGAAAATAAAAGTACTGTCTATTATCGCCTGCGGCAAATAAATGCAAACGGGTCTTCGGCATATTCAAAAACAGTCAAATTGATGACTTCATCTTTGCAGACTATACACAGCTATGCTTCCAATAAAAGAATAAATGTTCAGATCAATACAAAGAATGGCGATGAAGACTATGTGTTTGATATTTACACAATAACCGGTGTGAAAGTTATGAGCAGCGAGTATAAGGCGGGTACCGGGATCAATCAATTTAATTTTGAATTGCCATCAACATCGGGCCGCGGCATATTTCTCCTTAGCGTGAGAAACAAATCCGGTAAACCCATTTATACCAACAAAATACCTGTCATATGATTATCACCTTTATCATCTGCCGTTATCTTTTCCTCAGCAAAAAACAGAAGACGCCAATATTAAAGCTGAATCCCCTGGTTTATTTAAAAAGAAAGTCTGCACCCGGAGGATATTAAAATCAAGGAGTGGTTCTTATCGTTTCAAAAGTTTAGCTGCAAGAATAATGGGGCCTGGTCACCGGTTTCCACCGATTGTTTAAAAGCGTTGCGGGCCGGGGTATTTCCTTAACCGCACACTACTTCTTACCTCTTATTAAAATGATTCGATTTAAAATGAATTGTTTTCGGTTTGCGGCGGTTTTGAACCGAAAGCTGATACTTTGATTTAAGTCTGTAACGGAAAGATGCGCAAATTGTGTCATCGGAATTCTTTGCACGTTACTATTATAACCATCTATCCAATCGCTCAATGGCGTTTGTCGTTGCCATAATGAAAATGACGCACCACCGGGGGATTTTACATAATCAAGATACAGATCATAATTCCCGGCAGGCACAGCGGGTAGCTGTATCCTTATTTTCGTTTCATCATCAACGGTATAATAAAAAGTCATTCCATCGATCGGCCAGGCCCATTTAGTTTCAATATCGGCATGTCCTTCAATACCCATATCCAACAACTGCGGATAAAGCATCAATGTATCAGGCAGGTAGATTGTTGTATTTGCCGGTGACGGAATTAATGATTGAACGTTTGACCTGTCACAATAATAATAGCTGACCGATGTATAATCAGAGGGCACTTCGTTATGTTCCGGCCCATGTTCTATAGAATGGAAAAACGACTTTTCAAAAGAAACTTTATCATTTATAAAAAACCGGTAGCCGCCCGTGCGACAAAAAGGAATTGAATAGTCCAATGCACCTGACAACGGCAAACTCATCGGTGCATCCCAACAATCAAGCAACGCATACCAGCCGCCATTAAAAAAATCTTCCGAGCCTGTGCCATGCATTCGAAGTTCTCCATCTACTACGGTTGAATCATCGCCTTCGAAAAAAGTAGTCATGCCTGTTTTCAATCCCTGCGCCTGCAAGGCTGTTCCAACAAAATGACCTTTACCATTTACGCTCAGCATCGTGTGCGGCCGATGAACCGGCACCGGGTTTTCGCGGTTCCATTGCACATAAAACTTTCCCTCTGTGTTCGCATTTCTCTTTTTATTTGATAAGTAAACCAAGCCCTGGATGTTAACCGTTGCCTGGTTAGTTTTACTTTCATTTTTCCTGTATACAAGTTCAATTCTCGCCGACTTATCAAAAGGCATCGGGAAATAGGAGTAATTTCTATAACCATCTCCTCCTGCTAATAAACTGCTCATTGAAGGCTTACCAAATGCGTAGCCAAAATAATCAGCGAGCGGACAATTTATTGCCGGCATAGTTTCATTATCCCAGGTAATTTTTAAATCAATTTCCTTCGCAGCGGCTTCCAATTTTTCAACCGATGATAATTCAAATCCGGCTATTGTTCCGGGTTTCATCGATTCAAATAAAACAGCTTTGCCTCCGGGCTTTAGTGTAATATTTTTTACAACAGGAGTTATAGATGCTGCAACACTGTTTATATCCTTCAAACGCATGACCGGCTCCGACCATATTGATTTGATTTTTGAAAGAGCCTGTTGTTCATCCTGCTTTAAAGGCAAACTGAATTTTTCCACTGTAGTTCCTCCCGGATATAATCGATACCCCACCTGGTGAAATCTTGTCATTTTGCCCTGCAACACAATTTTGCATGACTTATTAAAAGGAATGGGCAAATAACAATAAAAGCCGCCTAGCTGATTGGCGCAAAGAGGCGCAATAAACGGATACCGCTTGCCGGAAAAAAGGTCCCGGTAACAAATAGTGAACGACGGCTTCAATGTATCATCAATGTAGAATGCAAGTGTATCGTCTGTAGGAGTAGGTGTCCATATACGATTGATGACGCCTGTGCCTTTTACATCAAATATCACCAGCGAACTATCGGCATTTCTGCGAATAAAAGAATAAGTGCCGTTAAAACCATCGTTGTTTCCGCCGGTTCTGTCAAACGTTGATACTTCAGCAACATAGGATTGCGAATTAAATTCGGGCAGTGAAGAAACATCATATAACGGTTTGAGAAAGTCGCTTAGCGTAAGATGTTTTGATTGGGCACTTACCTGCGCAATAAAGAATATTCCTGAAACTAAACTTATTATCTTTTGCATGATGTGATCTTTTCTCAATGATGAACTTCTGTATTTTTCCAGATCAATTCTTATTTGGTCGATGCCAGTATCAATACCCAATCATCAAAACCCTGCTTGTTTTTAAAAGCAGGTGGTTCAAAATATCCCATTCCCTTATTTATATATTTTGCCGGCAGCGAAGTATATTTTCCATCAGACGGATCGAGCCATTTTACGTCAACAGGTGATTTGAACCGTTCCATATTCACCCCTACTTTCCGGAAGGTCGGCATATACAAAGCAGCAACAGAACTATCTTTTGCAAATGCTGCTACTGCATACTCATCACCTCCGCTAAATGTACCGGCATTAAATTCGCCTCTGCCGCTGGTAAAAAACATATGTTGCCAATCGCTCTCCATTTTATACCAGGGTATAGTTTCTATAAAAGAATGAAACACCTGCATGCTTTTATTACCGGGGGTATTTAATGCATTCGGCCAGTTCTGATTAATCATCCAGATATC
>Ga0207645_10002735_pt1 | contig 13734 bp, 10 predicted proteins | sample KBSM53metaG_FD_184331 | JGI IMG/M metagenome (GOLD analysis project Ga0207645, IMG submission 184331) | Miscanthus rhizosphere microbial communities from Kellogg Biological Station, Michigan, USA - KBS M5-3 metaG (SPAdes) (version 2) | ecosystem: Host-associated > Plants > Roots > Rhizosphere >...
AGTGGAACAGCCGCGGCCTTTTCAAAATCGATCGACTTGGGCTTGAGGGCCGCATGATCTTGTTTCGCGATCGCAAACTCCGCATAACCGCCTTGTTCTTCAAAACTGAGATAGGCGTAGACGGCGTCGCCTCGTTTAAACTTCGTGACTTTGTTTCCAGCTTGTTCTACTACGCCCGCCACATCCATGCCAGGGATGAAAGGAAACCGAGTAATCCGGCCTTCGCGAATGAAAACGTCAACCGGATTCACCCCCGCGGCGATAACCCGAATTAGAACTTCATCATCTTTCGGCTGCGGTCGTGGCGCATCTTCATACTTCAACACTTCAGGCCCACCCGACTCATGAAGGACTATTGCTTTCATCGTCGGTGGCTGAGCTGCAGCTGCGAATGGAAGAGCGGCAACTAGCACAACAAGGAATTGAGAGCAGATCGATCTAAGGAATTGCATAGGTGTTACCTTCAGGACAAAATAGTCCCGCTGGAAGAGAGCATAATCGAATTTAACCTGACCGCTACCGTCACAGCAGAGCACGACTCAATTTGCATGCCGTTCCGATGGAGCTGGGTTAATTTATTAGCTCAACTCGATCGACAGGACGCGCTCAACGGCACTTGCACCGGGAAATCACTTCAAACACTTTCAACGATTTAACGGCTTGCAATCCGTCTCGGAAACTGGCAATCCGCAGAGTCATTATGACGACGCGTGCTTTTCTCGCAGCTATTCTTGGTGGAATCGCAATGTTTATTTGGAGCTTCATCGCGCATGATTTGCTGCCTCTCGGCGAAATGGGTATGCGCGAGTTCAAAAATGAAGCCGCGATGCTTGATGCTTTAAAAACAAACCTTGGTGACGCTCGCGGCCTTTACCACTTCCCCGGACATCGGGCGGGCCCGAATGCAACGCGGCAGGAAAAAAGCGAGGCGATGAAACGCGCGATGGAGAAGGCCGCCAGCGGTCCGTCAGGATTGTTAATTTATCATCCAAGTCGCGAGTTTACATTCGGCAAGTTGCTGGGGATCGAGTTTGCCACCGAACTTCTCGAAGCCATGCTTGTTGTCTTCCTTCTTACTCAAACCAGGATTGAAAGTTTTGGTGGCCGAGTCGGGTTTGTTCTCCTCGCTGGAATTCTTGCTGCGATCACAACGAACATTCCTTACTGGAACTGGTATGGCTTCCCTTCAAGTTACACCGCTGCCTACATGTCTACTGAAATTATCGGCTTTCTTTGCGTCGGTCTGATCGCTGCTTTGTTGCTGAAAAACAGATCATGGCCATCTACGACCAATTGAGTGGTGCGTTTCACATTAGCGTTGACGAAACGCCGCGTACGCCTCTAGCCTGCATATCATGACTACGAAACGCGCTCTGGTTGTAGCGATAATTATTTTTGCGGGCGTTTCCCTGGTTGGGGCACAAAGCCCCGGTCCACCGCCCGGCGCCAGTCCCGAAGCATCCGCTTCACCCGCAAAGAAGGTCCGTAAGAAGAAAGCTGAAGCTTCGCCAACGCCAGCTAACAGTCCCGAAGCTTCAGCTTCGCCAGCGAAAACACGCGGACGCAAGAAAGCCGAGACGTCGCCGGCACCAGCTGCCAGCCCCGAAGCCTCGGTCTCGCCGGCAAAAACCCGCGGACGCAAAAAAGCTGAGACGTCGCCAGCACCAAGCGCAAGCCCGGCAGTATCAGCCTCGCCAGCAGGAGGTCACGCTCGCAAGAAAGCAAGCGCGTCACCCACCGCTGCGCCGGCAGCGTCCGCGTCTCCAGCCAAGCCGTTTTCGATCGGCTCACTCTTTAAGCCCAAACCGACAGCTAGTCCGGCAGCAACCACCACCACAGGTTCCGTCGAGGCTAATGCCACACCTGCACCAGGCGGCGGCCACGGATTGGTATGGGTTAATAGTGACAGCCACATCTATCACAAAGAGGGTTCACGTTTTTACGGCAAAACCAAGCAGGGTAAATATATGACCGAAGCGGACGCCATTAAAGAGGGCGACCGCGCCTCCAAGACAAACGACTAACTAGTCGTAGCTTTCATTCGAGGTCGCGCTCTTTTGAAAGAGGGCGCGACCCGATCTTTTTGCCGAGACTTCGTTTCCCTTAATTTGCGAGGGGCCATGGCGCTTGAAACTCGGCGCGCACAACTCAAGACGAAAAAGCGCTAAAGGGCCGGCCCTGCGAGGCGCTTCGCCGGTTTCGGAGACGCAATCACTGGCGGTAGCTATTGGACCGTTTTCAGCGCGAACTCTGCGCTCTCCCAACAGCCGCCTAAGGTAAGCGGCGACTTAAACTCCCCGGCTCAGTGGAGTCTACAGCTTAGAAGATCGCCGCGGCTGGCGACATGAATTGCTCATGACTTCACCTGAGTCTCATCCCACCGAACGGCTTCGCGCATGAGTTCGCGCGCACTTGTTACTCCAAATTTCTCTTTCGCTCGGGCAACATACATTTGCACCGTTTTAACCGAAAGATTGAGCTTCTCGGCGATGGCCGTAGTGCTCGTTCCTTGTCCAAGCATTTGGAACACCTCCAGCTCGCGATCACTCAAACGCTCAATCGGTGGTCGCGTCGTTTTTGCATGGCTCAGCCGCGACGCGATCTGCCCCATTAACCGCTCGCTCAGGAATACTTCACCCTGAAGCACGCTGCGAATGGCCGAGACCACGCGTTGCGAACTTTCGCCCTTCATTAAGTAACCACGCGCTCCAGAACGTACTGCTCGTTCGCCATAAACCAGCTCATCGTGCATTGAAAGAACGACAACCGGAAGTTCGGGGTACTGATCTCTGATATCCTTTACCAACTCAAGACCGGAGCTGTGCTCTAAGGAAAGGTCGACCAAAGCGATATCCGGAGATGTTTCCGGAATTGTCTTAAGAGCGCTTGCCGCGTCCGCCGCCTCCCCGCAAACCACCAGGTCTTCTTCTTGTTCGATCAAATTCTTAAGCCCGTCGCGTACGACCGGGTGATCGTCCACAATGAAGACGCGATACCGACTGTTATCTTGCATTTGAGTAGTTATGCGGCAGAAGTCGAAGACTTGCAATAGAAGATATCTATTTTCCGCGAACTTATTGTCAGGCATCGTCCTACATTGATGGAGCTGCCAGGGTCGCCCTCAGGGAAACCCAGGATCTTGAGTGTGCCGAAGGTCATTCGAACTTCGGCATTCTTTCGTCGTTCAACTCCAGCCCCGCTCGGACCATTCGTGCTTCGTTATTCATCGACGAGACACCTATACATTTAGGATCGAGGCCGGCACGCGATAACCATTGGGTCGACCAGTAGGAGCAGACCTGGCTAGTTCTCGCCGAGCGGTATCTCACAGTGCACGACGGTCCCTTGCACTGCCTTTTCTATTCGCAATCTTCCGCCGGCAATTTCTGCCCGCTGAGCCATCACTTTTAAACCAATACCATCTTCCCTGGTACTTTGAGATAAACCGCGACCATCATCTTCGACCTTTAGCCGAAGGTAATCGTCAGTAGTCCGCAGGTGGATCCAAACATGCTGAGGCTGGCCGTGCTTGAGCGCGTTGGTAACAGCTTCGCGGGCCACCCAATAAACTTGAGTTGCCAGTTCCTTGGAGCGAGGTGGTTTACCACTATGCTCAAACTCACATTTTACCTGACCTTTACCAACCGAGCGAGAGAGCGATTCCAGCGCAGAAAAGAGGCCGTCGCCATCCAGCTCCGAGGAATATAAACCACGCGCGATCTCCCGCGTTAGCTCGATCCCCTGATCGATCAGCCTCACCACCTTTCTGGCCGTTGGCCGGATAGTATTATTCTCCTTCTCCAACTGGTTTGCTACCGTCTCGGCCAGTAACCCTGTCCCGGCAAGGTGTTGTCCGAGACTGTCGTGTAGCTCACGTCCTACTCGAGTGCGCTCTTCTTCGGCTACGACCGCGATCTCCTTCTCTAATTGCTGTCTTCGAGCGAGCTCGCGTTGCAAATCAGCGGTGCGCTCCTTTACCCGCAGATGCATTTCGCTGAGGAGAGAATGCCATCGGCGGAGCAGAAAACTAAAAATGAGGTAGGCCACGAAAGCGGTCCCGCAGTTCCAAACGGGCACGCGAGGAACACCCGCCGCGAGGTCGGCGAGGATCGTCGCGATGACGCAGAGGATCGCCATGGCGATACCGAACCCGATACCAAGAAACCAGGTTCCGATAGCAATAGGTGCAAGGTAAAAGATGAGGAGCGAGTTCTCGAAACCGGTAATGTAGTCAAGCCAGCCAATAAAGCCGACCAGAAGGAAACACGTGGCTATGATCAAAGTTCGTCGCAACACCGATGATATATATATAGCTTGGCAAGTTTTAATTCAACGGGGGGAGAGGAACTGCACAGGCAAATCCTTAGAATGCGGACTTTTTGTTCTCCTCCCCAGGCGGCGAGCGAAATAGCGTCGTTGCATGAATCGCGCTTGCGATCCCCTGCTCTTCCTGAATCAAAAGTTCCCAGTTTGTTCTGGCAAATTTATGCTAATCTCTGGCTGGATTTTGGCGCGATTAGCTCAGTGGTAGAGCGCTTGCTTCACACGCAAGAAGTCGCAGGTTCGAACCCTGCATCGCGCATTTACGCTACAGGCAAGCAAAGACCGTCACACCAGCTATTTTACCTCACCGTGTACTGAAGTATGGAGCGAAACATTATCCTTGGGGGCTGTTTGTGTGGTTCTATCCGATATGAAGCGACCGGGCAGCCTTATAATATCACCCATTGCCATTGTTTAGACTGCCGCCGTAGCAGCGGCGCGCCGTTCGTGACGTGGGCATCGTTCAACCGGAGGTCCTTTAGGTTCACCAGCGGACAGCCGAGAGAACTGCGATGGGCTGGACGCTTGCGTTCTTTCTGCCCGGATTGTGGTACCCCACTGACGTTCCTGGGCGGACCGGATGCTGACGAAGTAGATGTCACTGTTTGCAGCTTCGACCAACCGACCACAGTGGCCCCGGCTGACCACACTTGGGTTGAGGACCAGTTGCCTTGGATTCATCTAGCGGATGACTTGCCAATTTATCGACAGAAGAGAGAAACCCATGGCTCCTAACGAGACATTTGCCAGGGTTATAGATTCGGCAGCATTAGCTTGAATTTTATCATCGACCCTTGAAACCGAACATGGCGTTGACAAAAGCGTAACTTCAACGCCATCAGTGAGACGATGACCTTCGGTGAAACGCGTCTTGTCCAATGGTGGGTGCGTCTGGTTGGTGCGATTCTGCTCTTGCTCCTGATTTTCCTGGCCTACGCACGTGTTGGCGCTGCCGGTTTCATTTGGGACGACGAATCGCATCTGACGCAAAATCCCTGTATCATCGGACCGCTTGGTCTCGCCGATATCTGGACGAGCACGAGTGCATTTTACTACCCGCTCGTCCTCACGACGTTCTGGATTCTTCATCATTTTGTCGGGCTAAATCCCCTGCCCTATCACATCCTCAACGTCACATTTCATGCCGCAGCGGCGCTGCTGCTTTGGCGTGTCCTCGTTCAATTGCGCGTGCGCGGTGCCTGGCTGGGCGCAGCAATCTGGGCGTTGCATCCGGTGCTGGTGCAATCGGTCGCGTGGGTCACCGAAATGAAGAACACGCAGTCGGCCTTCTTCTACCTGCTTGCTATTTCCTGCTTTTTACAATCACGCGATCGTAAACGAAATTTTATCTTTTACTGGCTGACGATCTTCTTTTTCGTCGCCGCAATTACGAGCAAACCTTCCACCGTAATGCTGCCGCTGGTGCTGGCGCTTTGTCTGTGGTGGCGCGAAGGCGAAATCAAGCAGCGCGACCTGCGTTTATTGCTCCCTTTCGTTCTAATTTCGCTGCTGGCGAGCGGATGGACAATTTGGGAACAGAAATTTCACTCCCACGCTACCGGAGCGGATTGGGTGCAGACGCCTCTTCAGCGTGTTCTTATTTCAGCCGATGCAATCTGGTTCTATCTACTCAAGCTCATCTGGCCACATCCGCTCATTTTCATCTACCCGCGCTGGAACGTTGATCCATCGCAATGGTTTGCTTGGATCCCGTTAGTCGCGCTGCTTGTTGTCGCGACCGTTTTATTTATCAAACGCAACACCGCCTTGCGACCGGTTGCTTTCGCGTTCGCCTACTTCGTTATCACACTTTTTCCGGTGCTCGATTTTTTTGATGTTTATTTCTTTCGCTACAGCTTCGTCAGCGATCATTTCCAGTATCTCGCCAGCATGGGGCCGCTGGCGTTGGCTGGCGCCGGAATTGTCACGGCGGTGGAAAAAATTGGGGTCCACCGGTTAGCGATCCAAGCAGCTTCGACCCTCGTTATCTTATCGATCCTTGGCGCACTCAGCTTTCATCAAAGCGCAAAGTATCACGACGTCATTACCCTTTACCAGGCCACGCTCGCACAAAACCCAGGATGCTGGATGGCAGAATATAATCTCGGGCTTGCCCTCAAAAATCAGGGCCAGCTCGACCAAGCGATTGCGCACTATCGCCGCGCTATCAATATCTGGCCGGATTATGTCGAAGCGCATTACAATTTGGGCGGCGCCTATATCGAAAAAGGAGAGTTCGATGAAGCACTGGCCGAATATAGGCGCGCGATCGAAATCCGCCCCGATGAAGCGGACTCACATAATAATTACGGCAGCGCGCTGCGTGAGCTCAAGCAATTCGACCAGGCCGAAATCGAATACAAACGCGCTCTTTCTCTACGACCGCAATACGTGGATGCGCGCTTGAATCTTGGCTCGCTTCTCCTGCAACGCGGCCGGATAGCCGAGGCCATCACAAACCTGGAAACTGCCAGGCGCCTGCAACCAAATGATGCCACCACCCATGTCACTCTCGCCCTCGCTTTGATGAAAAACGGGCAGGGAAGTAAAGCCGCCGCGGAATTTAACCATGCGCTTCAACTGGCGCCAGACAGAGTGAATGCGCTGAATGGCTTCGCCTGGTTGCTCGCGACCGCTGCGGACGATTCAGTGCGCGACGGTAAACGCGCTGTCCTGCTAGCCGAGCGAGCCAATGCGCTCGCGGGTAACAACGATCCAACGATTCTTCACACTTTGGCCGCCGCCTATGCTGAAGCGCGACGCTTTGACGAGGCACTACAAACCGCGCGTCGCGCGATGAAACTCGCGAGCCGGGCGGACAACAACGCGGTTTATAACGCGATTCGCGACGAATTACCGCTCTACGAATTGGGTTTGCCTTATCATGAAACGGCCAAAACACCGTAACGCCGTTCTTTATTTTTACACAAGAAAAGCCAAGATTGCGTCTCTATGGTGCGGTCACGTCGTGCATTGGCTTTTTCCGCCGTCGCACTGTTTGCAGTTGTTAGCCCGCGAGCTTGAGGTGAAATTTCCTCCCTTCGCCGCCGTTTTATCGGCCAACGATAATGGGATTTAGACCAAGCCAATTGGCATCGAAATGCACACACTTGATGGCGGAGCGATAATGCCAGGTATAAGTCAAATAAAACGTCCCGTCTCGTGCGCGCACTAACGAAGGATAAGAGAAGTCCTGACCTAGTTCGTTATCGATATCGCGCAATTTCCGAAATGCGCCTCCAGCGGAAGAACTTCCTTCTGCACCTTGTTCGTCCGGGTCATCCGAGACTGCAATACTCAGGGGATTACGAATCGTGCCATCATCGTTATAGGCAAGCAGAATCCGGCCATCATTGAGCGGAACCGCATCGATCGCCGAATCGGGGTTCGGTAAATTCGTTGCCTCCGGAATGCTCCATCCATTCTTACCGGGATCAAAAAATATGCCCTGTAATTTTCCGCCGCCTCGGGCGCGCAGAAAGGCGAGGACGCGATCGGGATCAAAAGCGACAAAAGCCGGGTGGCTGCATTTCGAGCTGGCGATCGGGAAAGACATCTTTCGCACAATTTTTCCGTTGGCGATCTCCAATCGCGCGCCGCTAGGGTACTTCCATAAAGCAGAATGCGACAGCGGCAGAAAGAGTTCGTGGGGGCCAAGCTCAACCGGTTTGCTGCGCGGAATATCTCCCAGCCCGTTTGTCAGCCGGTGTGATTCCGACCAGGTGCGACCCCGATCACGTGAAATCTTGTAATCGACATGCGCGCCGCTCCAGCCACCCAACTCGACCGCGGCGTAGAACAGCCAGACGATATTCTCTTTATCCTGAAACAGGACGGTGTTTCCGAGCGTCTTGTTTGAAAACCACGATTCGGCGGCGCATTCACGCGGATTGACTGCGATCTGCGTTGGTTCCCAGCTCGTGCCGCCCGCTAGTGAATGGCGCACCAAAATCCGGCTATCGCGCGCTCCTTCCTTACCGCCTGCGTACCATGAGACGAGCAGCGAACCGTCATCGAGCTCGATGAGCGATGAACCATGTTGCACCGCCATGGCCATTTCGGCAGAGACGATGCTTGTGCTGAAAACCTGTGCGCGTGCGATGGAAGCGCTGAGAACCAAAGCAAAAATCGCATAAATGTTTGTCACGAGGCGGGCCTTCATTCGTTTCAAAGGAGAGTGGCGTGTCATGTCGGGCGAAGTCGAGACATCTCTAACTTCCTCGATGGCAGAATGCTTAGAGATTCATCGATGGCGGTCAGAATGACAAGAAAGGTGCGTTTGTCGCGCGCCTAGAATCGCGCTAACAAACTGCGTGCAAATTTTTCACGACCCCAGCTGCGCCGAGTATGGCAGGCCCGGTCATCCGGAACGGCCGGAGCGGATTGTGCGGACAGTTCCACTGTTAAAGAGTCGGCACGGTGACTGGCAATGGCACGATCCGCGCGCGGCCTCCGATCAGGAATTGTTGCGCGCACACTCGCACGAGCATCTCGCGCGGATAGCGAAGGCGAGCCAGGATTTCGATCTCGACACTCCAGCCTATTCCAAGATCGATTTCTATGCCCGGCAATCAGCGGGGGCCGCGATTGAAGCAGCATGCGCAGCGATCGGCGGAAAACGCGCATTCAGTTTGATGCGACCGCCCGGTCACCATGCCATGCGCGATCGCGCGATGGGGTTTTGTTATTTCAGCAACATTGCAGTGGCCGCATTGAATGCTCTTGCTGCAGTTGGCGTCACCAATGCCGGGCCGCGGCCAACGACTGCGTCTACGAAGAAGATTGGGCGTGTCGCGATCTGGGACTTTGACGCGCATCATGGCAACGGCACCGAGGCATTGGTAGCGCACAATGAAAGAATTATGTTCGCCTCGATTCACCAGTACCCGGGCTGGCCAGGCACAGGAACAAAATCGTTTGCCAATGTTTTGAACTTTCCGATCGCCCCTTACTCTTCGCGCACCAACCATGTTCGTGCCGCGGAGCAAGCCTTGGAAAAACTACTCGAATTCAAGCCTCAGTTGCTGCTCGTCTCAGCGGGGTTCGATGCGTATAAAAACGATCCAATTACCCAGATGACGTTGGAACGCGGCGATTTCGCAACTTTCGGCAAATGGCTGACTGACGTAAAAATTCCAACCGCGGGAATTCTCGAAGGCGGCTATAGCGAGGACCTGCCAGAGTTGATCGACGCGTTTTTAGGAAGCTGGGATTCCTGATTGGAACACAGACGTTCCGCTTGTGCGCCATGCGGGAGCCCATTGCCGAGATGGCCCGCTCTCTTCAGCGGAGTGTAACTCCCGCTGGGCGCACAGACTGCAAGTCTGTGTTCCGCCTGGCCCAGCTACCTTCCTTTCTCGCCCTTCGACTCTGATTTTCTTCTTTCGAATTAACAATCTCGATTAGCTGAATGGCAGCCTTTTCAATGTCGGCATAGCCGAATTGATGTGCCCTGCTTTTCACCGCGAGCAGGCCACAGCGGTGAAGATTCGTGAGGTCGCCGAAGGGAAACTTGTATCTGGCTTTCGAATCTTCGGCATGCGTTTCGTCGATCCCAAGATACCATTTGCGATATTCAGCGAATCCGTGCACGCGAATGAATTCGTTCTCCGCCTCCGCCATCGGATGATGATCTCTCCACGAATTTTTCTTATCAACGACCGCACGCCCCTGAGTGATCAGTTCCTTTGCAAAAGCGAACGCGTTCTCATTTAGTTTTACCGTCCTGCTCTGAGCAAACGACAAAGCGGGACAAGAGATGAGAATGCTGCCCGCCAAAAGCGTGGCGGGGATAAGTCGACGGAACACCGGCTTGAGAGCCTGTGCGCCTCCCCGGTATTCTATCCGCGGCTCGTTCAATTCAGCGGAGTGTAACTCCGCTGGGCACACAGACTGCCAGTCTGTGTTCCACAATCTGCACGAATGAGCCTTATCCACCTTGCAATATCGACTCGATTCTCTTCATCACGCCGTCATCGAGCTGATCGACTACTTCGCCTGCTTTCATATTTTCCCGAACTTGCTCAGGCTTGGACGCGCCGGTGATAACCGTGCTCACGTTCGGATTTTTCAAGCACCACGCGAGCGCAAGTTTTGGCAGGGTAACTCCGAGGTCGCCTGCCACCTTTGCGAGTTGCTTCACTTTCTCAAGCCGCCGGCGAACCTCGTTACTCTCGAACTGCTGGCGTAACCAGGAGTACATCGGCATGGAAATCCGAGTGTCCCCCGGGTCACCTTCGTTGTACTTCCCAGTAAGCAGACCGGAGGCAAGGGGTGACCAAACCGTTGTGCCGAGTCCGACTTTTTCGTAGAGCGGCAGAAACTCGCGCTCCACCTTCTCGCGCTCAAACATGTTGTATTGCGGTTGCTCCATGGTTGGCGGAACCAGATGTAATTCCCTTGCAATGGCGTGCGCCCGCAGGATGGCAGCGGCGGACCACTCTGACGTTCCCCAGTAAAGAACCTTACCCTGCGCGATCAGATCACTCATTGTTCGCACGGTTTCTTCGATCGGTGTGTTCGGATCTGCCCGATGGCAAAAATACAAGTCGAGGTAATCAACTTGCAGCCGGCGCAAAGCGGCGTGACACGCTTCGATGACATGTTTGCGGCTCAGACCCTCCTGATTGGGCCGGTCGCCGCCCCAAAAAACCTTGCTCGAAACGACGAAAGTATCGCGTGGCCACCCTTTCTTTTTCAAAATATTACCCATCACGATTTCAGCTCGACCTTCGGCGTAGGCTTCGGCGTTATCGAAGAAATTGGCTCCGCTGTCGTAGGCGATGGTCATCAATTCCTCGGCCGTTTTATCGCTAATCTGCTGCGCGAACGTGACCCACGCGCCGAACGAAAGCTCGCTCAACTGCAATCCTGACTTTCCGAGGTGTCGATATTTCATTATTAAGTTGGCAAGAACCGGCAATTTCTCCCAGGCAAAGCTCAGTTCGCCGGTGGCTTCGAAGTCGCCGTTCTTTGGAATCTCGGGCCGGCGGGATTTGAACCCACGACCTCTTGAACCCCATTCAAGCGTTCTACCAAGCTGAACTACGGCCCGGATCAGCCGAGATTATTCACCGAGCGCCTGGCCGTTACCAGCGAAGTTTTGGCTCGGCCCGCAACTCAGTTTTTCCTGTAGGCAGCCGTGTTGACTGCAAACTTTCTTCGGACCTGGGCAATCTGCCGACCGCTTCCTCCTTGAACATTCACATTCACTCACACTTTGCCGTGTCCCTCAGAGGTGTAAGGGAAAGTTCAAGTGTAAGCGCAAGTTGGGCCATTGCGACGGTCATAGACCGCCGTTACAGAGAAGGCATGCTCAGCGCTGGAATTGTCGGGCTGCCAAACGTCGGAAAATCTACGCTTTTTAATGCCGTAACCCGAACGCACAAAGCACCCGCGGAAAATTATCCGTTTTGCACGATCGATCCGAACGTCGGCATGGTGACGGTGCCTGACACGCGACTCGAGGTCCTCGCGAAGCTGTCGCATTCGCAAAAAATCGTGCCGACTGCGATCGAGTTTGTCGACATCGCCGGGTTGGTGAAAGGCGCGAGCACAGGCGAAGGACTGGGTAACCAATTTCTTAGTCACATTCGCGAAGTGGACGCGATTGTGCAGGTGGTGCGCTGCTTTGAAAGCGCCGATATTCATCATGTCAGCGGAACGATTGATCCAATTCGCGACATTGAGGTGATCAACACCGAGCTGGTCCTGGCCGATCTCGCGTCGTTGCAAAAGCGGCGTGATCGTTTGCAAAAAGAAGTGCGCGCCGGATCAAAAAGCGCCAAGGCCGAAAATGCGGTCATGGAAAAGCTGCTGCCACATCTCGATGCCGGAAGACCCGCGGTCACTGCCGACTTAACGCCGGAAGAAAAGGTCGTGGCGCGCGATTTCTTTTTGCTGACCTCAAAACCCACGTTGTTTGCGTGCAACGTGGCGGAAAGTGATCTTGTAGCCGCGGTCGCTGGCCGCGGCAGTAGAGAATCACCGCAAAATGCCGCGGCCGGCGACCGCGGCTACAGCGCTGCGCAAAACGTGAAAGCGGTTCGGGATTACGCGAAGAGTCACTTCGCGACTGAAGCGATTGTGATCAGTGCCCAGATCGAGAGTGAGTTGGTCGATCTTAGCGAAGGCGAAGCCAAGGATTACTTGCGCGACCTCGGAGTGAATGAGAGCGGCGTTGGTGCACTCATTCGGGCCGTCTATCATTTGTTAGGTTTGCGCACCTATCTGACGACAGGCGAAAAAGAATCGCGCGCGTGGACAATTCACGCGGACGACAAAGCCCCCCAGGCAGCCGGCGTAATTCACACCGACTTCGAACGAGGCTTTATCGCTGCCGAGGTAACGCACTATGATGATCTCGTCGCACTCGGTTCCTTCGCGAAAGCGCGTGAAGCAGGCAAGCTGCGGATCGAAGGCAAGGACTACGTTGTGAAGGACGGAGACGTGATTGAGTTTCGATTCAACGTTTAGTCAACCCCTTGAAATGACGAAGCCCGAAATTCTTTTTGCGCGCCAATCGGCTTCATTTGCCATGATCACTTCGCGACTTGGAGAATGTGGCCCAACCGCTCGCACTTCTTTGTCGTTCCGAGCGTAGTCGAGGAATCTCTAGCTATTTAGATCAGAGATGTCTCGGCTCGCGCTCGACATGACAAAAACAGGAAAGATTTTCGCCGCTGAGCAATATCACAGGCGCAGAATTGCATTCGAAGGTTGAGTCATTCCTTCGTCATTCGTGCTTCGTCATTCTTATCCGGCCACGTAGAGAATGCGGCCGCATTGCTCGCAGCTCACAATTTCGTTTCCACTTTTAGCGTGCACCGCCGTCGCCGTCGTCACTCTCATGTGACATCCGGTGCAAACACCGTGCTCAACCGCAACCACGGCGGCGTCACCTTTGCTCGCGAATAACCGCTCGTAACGCTCTCTCACATCTTCGTCGATGTTCTGCGCGAGCTGCAGGCGTTCGTTCTTTAGTTCTTCCAGTTGCGTTTGCAGCGTTTTCGTTTTCTCCTCCAAATCGGCCAGTTGTCGGTTGACAGAATCGCGCCCGGCCGATGCAGTCTTCTCCGCCGTCGCAATTTCCGCCCGCAATTTGTCGGCTTGCTCCATGATCTCGAGCTCCTGATCTTCGAGTTGCACGATTTCCTTTTCGTAGCGCTCGATTTCATGGCCCATCGCCTGAAATTCGTCGTTCTTGCGCGTCTCGTACTGCTGCGTCTTCAGCCGGGAAATGCTGCTTTGCCGCGTCCCGACGTCGAGTTCCAACTTCTTGCGATCCACCTCCAGTTGGCGCGCCCGTTGTTTCAACGATTCGAGGCTGGCGGCGGTGGCAGCAAGCTGCGCTTCGAGATTTTTTCGCTGTTGCGGCAGCGTCTTTATCTCGAACCCAATCTGCCGGATTTT
>Ga0207645_10002736_pt1 | contig 13733 bp, 12 predicted proteins | sample KBSM53metaG_FD_184331 | JGI IMG/M metagenome (GOLD analysis project Ga0207645, IMG submission 184331) | Miscanthus rhizosphere microbial communities from Kellogg Biological Station, Michigan, USA - KBS M5-3 metaG (SPAdes) (version 2) | ecosystem: Host-associated > Plants > Roots > Rhizosphere >...
AGAGAGGCACAAACGTAAATACTTCACAGACAAAATTTAATCCGGTTAGTGAATGATAATCAGGTGAATTTTGGTTTCACCCGCGAAAATACCATTTTCGTCTATTCAGATTAATAATCTGTCTGTTTTTGCAAAATTTTGGCAATCTTACCCTGCCAGGTCTTTATAAAGCTGTATATATTCCGAGAGATCGGATTCCTGGTTATATAAAAGGGTCTTCTTACCTCTTACTTTCGAAAACTCATCCAGGAGTTTTTTATCTGCTTTTTCGGCACCGAAAGTAATGGCATCTGCATACGTAGCGCCGCCTCTGAATAAGGCGGTATTATTAGCCTCCTTAAAAGGTTCGAGATCTTTTTCCTTCAGTGTAGAATGAATAAGCGCTTTTTTTACAAAATCATTCCCGAGCTTTTCCTTGAATGTATTCTGGCCGATCGTATAGATAATATGGCTGTGCGAAAACACCGGTTCCTTCTTATACACCGTTTTCAGGTAGAGCGGTATTAGCCCGGTCATCCAGCCGCTGCAATGAATAATATCAGGAGGCCAGCCGAATTTTTTCACGGTTTCCAATGCGCCTTTGCAAAAAAAGATAGTGCGGAGCCCGTTATCGTCAAACCATTTATCATGTTCATCTGTAAAAACGAATTTTCGTTTAAACAGATCCTCGTTGTCCAGAAAATAAACCTGCAGGCGCGCATTGGGAAGGGAAGCCACTTTGATCTGCAGGGGCATATCATCGTTATCTACAGAAACATTGATACCGGAAAGCCGCACCACCTCATGCAGCCGGTGACGCCGTTCGTTTATAACCCCGAACCGCGGCATGATGCAACGCACTTCGAGATTATTGTCATTGGCTTTAATGGCGAGTTTATTTACGGTTTCTGAAAATTCTGTCAACTCGAGGTAAGGCGACATTTCATTGGCAATAAATAAAATTCTTTTCTTTGCTGACATCTGTGTCCCTTTTGGTTAAACTACGATACCGGCCTGTCTTATTGGCTCCGGTAAAAATACAAGGGCGCAAAGGTAATTAAATTATATTAAAATTGCAGCGGACAAAGGTCCTGCATCCAAAACCAGCTTATGACCATTATTAAAAAGATCAGTGATTTACAGAACTTTCTCGGGTTATATAGAAAGGATGGTCAAAAAATAGGTTTCGCTCCCACTATGGGCGCTTTGCACCCGGGGCATATTTCACTTATTACAGAATCTCAAAAAAACAACGGACTAACGGTTTCGAGCATATTCATAAACCCCGTTCAGTTTAATGACCCAAAAGACTATGAAAAATATCCCATAACACTGGAGAACGATATTTTGCTTCTTGAAAAAGCAGGGTGTAATGTTTTATTTCTTCCTTCCGTATCTGAGGTTTATCCGGATGGAACCACGCAACAAAAAAAATATGAACTTGGTTATCTCGAATCTGTGTTGGAAGGTCAATACCGCCCGGGCCATTTCCAGGGCGTTTGTATGGTGATAGAGCGGCTGCTGGATATTGTAAAGCCGGATAACTTATATCTTGGCCAAAAAGATTACCAGCAATGCATGGTTATTAAAAAACTGACCGAACTGACCGGGCTAGATCAAACTGTACATACGCGGATTTGCCCTACGTTGCGTGAACCCGATGGGCTTGCGATGAGCAGCCGGAATATGCGGTTAAGCGAGACGGAAAGAAAAAACGCGGGCACCATCTATAAAACCCTTCAATTAATAAAAGAGGGTTTGGGAAAAAATGAGCTACGATCGCTCAAAAAAGAAGCAAAAAAGATATTATCAGAAAAGGGATTTAAACCGGATTACGTAGAAATTGCTGACGCGTCAACCCTGCAATTGGTAAATGATTGGGATGGAAAGCAAAAATTGGTTGCACTGATTGCAGCGTTTTTGAATGAGGTCAGGCTGATTGACAACTTACCATTGAACTGATTATGGGAAAAGAATTTCAGTCAATAAAGTTATTTGCGGCCACCATTATAATTGGTGTAATCTTATTTGGCGGTATTGTTGTTTACCTTGAAAAAGCAGGTCATGTGCCATTGGCTGCAAGCCTTGACCCGGTAATCGGTTATGCCGGAATAATTGTCGCCGCTGCTTTTATCGCTTTGTCATTTCTTTTTTACAAAAGAAGAAGTGAGGCTGCAGGTGATGCAGTCAAAACAGAAAAGCTGAACCTTTACCGTTCTGCGGTTGTTTTACAATATGCATTATTGGATGCACCTGCTATTTTTAACGTTATTGCATACCTGCTTAGCGGCAACATACAATCATTGATTATAGCAGGATGTTGTGTAGCTGTAATGCTTGCGCAGTTTCCATCAGAAGAAAAATACAATCGTTTTGGTGGTTAAGCCACCTGTGTTGAATGTACGATCCCATAAAGAATACGCGAAGAACAAAAAGCATTTATTATTATCTTATTTTCTTTGTGAGCTTTTCATTCCGATAGCTACCTGGATTATGGGAAACAGCAAACGGCTCACAAAATAAAACGCTTAATTTTGCCCGCTATGGAAATTGAAGTATTAAAATCAAAAATACACAGAGCAGTCATTACAGAAGCTAACCTGAATTATATAGGAAGTATTACGCTGGATGAAGATTTAATGGTAGCAGCGAATATTATCGAAAATGAAAAAGTGCAGGTAGTAAATGTAAATAACGGAGAACGCCTCGAAACCTATGTCATCCGCGGTAAAAAAGGATCAGGTATCTGTTGCCTGAATGGACCTGCTGCCCGTAAAGGAATGGTTGGTGACGTAGTCGTTGTTATATCGTATGCAACAATGGATTTTGAAGAAGCAAAAAATTTCAAACCTTGGATTGTGTTTCCGAAGGAAGGCAATAAGATTTAACACGCAGATAGACGCTGATTCTTATGAATAATCGCTAATAGATTCTGGTGTGATAAGCCCTTGCTGCTGCGAAAACCGGGCTGGTAGATTGTATGAATCTCTGAAAATAATTGATTTTAACTTCTCATTCGTCATCAACGGATTGACCAGCTTTATTTAAAAGATACCAATTGAAATGCGCTATTTGCGCTCATTAGTAAAAATTAGTGTGTAATAGCGATTAGCGTCTATTCTTGTATTAAAGTTTTTTTACCATCTTTATTAAAAGAGATTAATTTAATGCGCCATTAGCAATCATTAGTTTACATTGGCGATTATTAGCGATGAAACGGATCACTACCATACTGAAATACTTATTTTTCTTTGCCCTTGGTGTTTTTTTTGCATGGCTTTCTATAAAGGATATCAATAAGGAGCGGTGGGAGCATATAAAAGATTCACTGGCACAGGCGAAGCAATGGTTATTTGCACCTGTTCTCATCCTGATGCTGATCAGCCACTATAGCCGCACGTTACGCTGGAAGATTTTAATGGAACCTCTCGGGTACAAACCGTCTACCTTCAACACATTTGCTGCCGTAATGATCGGCTACCTCGTGAATATGGGCGTGCCGCGTCTTGGCGAAGTAATGAAATGTACTATCCTTGCCCGTTATGAAAAAATCCGCGCAGACAAACTGGTGGGTACGATTGTACTCGAAAGAACGTTTGACCTTGTCTGTCTTATCGTTGTTTTCATTTTCTCGTTCATACTCCAGCGTGATGTTATTCTTGAATATATACAAACACAAGTCATTGTCTTATTCAAGGACAATACAGGGCATTTATCGATAAAGAAGCTGCTGATTACTGCCGGAATCTTTATTGTTTTTATTTTACTTGTTTACATAATGCTGAAACGTTTCGGGCATATTGACGCCGTCGGGAAAATAAAAAATGTGCTGAGAAATATATGGCATGGGCTGAGCAGCATCCGTTTTATCAAACACAAAGGAGCGTTTATTTTTCATACCATACTTATCTGGAGCTTATACCTGGCCAGCACCACATTGGGCTTGTATGCGTTGAAAGAAACCAGTCATCTTGGTATCGGCGCAGGTCTTACAACGTTAAGTGTTGGCAGTATCGGCATGATCTTTACGCCCGGCGGTATTGGCGCATACCCACTACTGGTGTCCGAATTAATGGGACTTTACGGTCTTGATATAGATACCATCGGTACTGCACTGGGTTGGCTGTTGTGGTCTGCACAAACCGCAATTACCGTTGTGGTCGGTATCATCTGCTTTGCTTTACTATCTGCTTTCAATAAAAACCGAATATAAGTCTGCCTGTTGAAGCACAATCCCGATAGCGGCGGGACAAAGAACACATAGCTAATGCGATAAGACTATCGTCTATTCCATGTACGTTATAATTCTGCGTGGTTACGGCGGCAAATCATACATAAAAAGATAATACAGCCAATTGGCATTGTTCCCTAATTTTATACCAAACAGGCATAATTTTTCATGGCGAATAAGTTCAAAACGATTCCAAGAGATATAAGCTGGCTTTCATTTAACGCAAGGGTTTTACAGGAAGCTGCAGACCCTTCCGTTCCCCTGAGAGAACGAATCCGTTTTTTGGGCATATTTTCCAATAACCTCGATGAGTTTTTCCGGGTACGTGTAGCTGCGTTAAAACGAATGGTAGAGTTTGGAAACAAAAAGGATAAAATAAACATGCACCTGGAAGCAAATCCCGACCGTATTCTTGAGGACATCCAGATGCTTGTATTGAACCAGCAAAGTGAATTTAACAGGATATGGGAAGGCATATTTGAAGAGTTGAAAAAAGAAAAGATATTCCTTGTCACTGAGAAAGAATTGAATAAAGAGCAGCAGGAGTTTGTACGGAAATACTATGAAGATGAAGTAAGCTCGAATGTAATTCCGTTGATGATCGAAAGCATACACAGCTTTCCGTTCTTAAGAGATAAATCCATTTATCTCGGCGTGGTGATGTGGAAGAATGATAGCCTGCTGAAAAGAAAATATGCTGTTATCGAAATTCCCAGCCGTGTGCTTGGACGATTTTTGATACTCCCCTCTCCTTCTGCCGAGGAACATTATATCATTTTACTGGAAGATATTATTCGCTTTAATCTGCCGGAGATTTTTTCCTATTTCGGCTATGATCATTACCAGTCAAATATTTTCAAAGTAACCCGCGATGCGGAGATCGATATCGATAACGATGTTTCCACATCACTGATACAAAAGATAGAGAAAGGACTAAAAAATCGCCGCAAAGGGAAACCGGTGCGGTTTGTATATGACAGGGAAATGGATCCGGGACTGCTGGAATACCTGATCCGCAGAATGAATTTGTCCAAACGCGATAACCTTATACCGGGTGGGCGGATTCATAATTTCCGGCATTTTATGGACTTCCCGGAAAGGGTATTTAAAGGATTAAAAAAGAGGCGCAGCTCTATTGATCACCCTTTGCTCACCGAGCGCCGTGTGTCAGACGTAATTATGGAAAGAGACGTGATGCTTCATTTTCCCTATCATTATTTTAACCCGGTTATTGATCTGTTGCGCGAAGCCGCAATTGATCCTGCTGTTATATCCATACGTATAACCGGTTATCGCCTGGCAGAGCAATCAAGAGTAATTAATGCGTTGATTAATGCTGTAAGAAACGGTAAGCAGGTAACGGTGATGCTTGAGCTAAGTGCACGGTTTGATGAAGAAGCCAACCTGGAATGGAAAGAAAGACTGGAGGATGATGGCGTAAAAGTATTGATCGGTGTACCAAATATGAAAGTGCATGCCAAGCTCTGTATAATAAAGAAAAAAGTGAATGACCGGACTACACAATATGGCTTTGTAAGTACAGGCAACCTGAATGAAAAAACGGCCCGGTTATATGCCGATCATTGTTTGCTGACCTCCAATCAGAAAATAATGGCCGATCTGAACAGGATATTCAATTTCCTGGAACAACCCCGGACTGGTGATTACTGGCTGAAGCAATGTAAAACCATCATACCAAGTCCCGTCGGTATGCGTAAGTTTTTGCACAAGCTGATCGATCATGAAATAAGAAATGCAAAAAGAAAAAGAGCAGCGCAGATCACGTTGAAGATGAATTCATGTTCCGACGTTGAATTAATAGAAAAATTACATGAAGCGGCGAAATCCGGTGTTGAGATCAGGTTAATCATCCGTGGCATTTTCTGTATGTTATCGGAGAATTCAAAATTCAAAAAGAAGATTAAAGCGATCAGCATTGTTGACGAATATCTGGAACATGCACGTGTGTGGGTATTTCATAACGGAGGCAAAGAAAAAGTTTATATATCTTCGGCCGACTGGATGGTTCGGAATATTGATCATCGTGTTGAGGCCACTTGTCCTGTTACAGAAGATTCGGTAAAACAGGAGTTGATAGATATACTGGAAATACAGTTGAGCGATAATGTAAAGGCAAGATGGCTGAACAATGAACTGGATAATGAATATGTGCGGATGAAAGGCCGGAAGATCCGTTCACAAATCGAAACCTACCAGTATTTGTATAAAAAAACACTGACCCATAGTGAGACTGGCAGCCATTGATATCGGCAGTAACGCCGCAAGGTTATTAATTTCAGATGTGATCCCCGGCACCAAAGGCAGACCGGAGTTTGTGAAAGTGGCGCTGGTGCGTGTTCCGCTTCGCCTGGGCTTCGATGTGTTTGATAAGGCGGAAATAACTCCTTTAAAGGCGGAAAAGCTTCTCAAAACAATCAAGTCTTACAAATACCTGCTCGATGTGTACGATGTAAAACATCTGAAAGCATGTGCTACATCAGCCATGAGAGACGCAAGAAACAGTGATGAAATCATCCGCAAGGTGAAATCAGAAACGGGTATTGATATAAAAATAATCAGTGGCCAGGAAGAGGCGTCCTTCATATATGAAAACCATATTGCCGAAGGAATGACAGATGTAGAATCGTATTTGTATATAGATGTGGGTGGTGGCAGTACAGAACTTACTTTCTTCAGCGATGGTAAACTTATTTTCAAAGAATCATTTAATATCGGCACCATCCGTATATTAAAAAACCAGGTCACCGAATTGTTGTGGGACGAAATGAAGGAATTCATAAAACTGAAGACAAAAGGATACCATCACGTCACCGCCATCGGTTCGGGCGGTAACATCAATAAAATATTTTCCCTTTCAAAAAGAAAAGAAGGCAAACCTTTGCCATTGGATCTGTTGAGAGATTATTTTAAAGAGTTCAGCAATCTTTCTGTTCCGCAACGTATATCTCTTTACAAATTGAGAGAAGACCGCGCCGATGTAATTGTTCCCGCATTACTCATTTATATTAACGTTATGCGCTGGGCCGATGCGCAGGAGATCTTTGTTCCTAAAATAGGCCTTGCTGATGGGTTGATTTATACGTTGTATGAAGAAGTGAAGAAGGAGTATGCACCGGTATAGGCGCTATTGGAGAAGAATTGATCTTATTGATGTTAAGCCAAAATATATTGTATCCCCCAGGTGCGTAAACCGAAAGGTTGAACATGCACAACCATGCCTTTTTCATTTTGGTAAATGATGTAAAATGCTACAGAGGAGAAAAGTGACAACCCTGGGAATTTTTAAACATCATTCAAAATGCAGCATGTAATTTACTTCCAAAAGCGGGTGTCAGTCAGTGTAGTAGCGGCATTACTTAAAAAAAATATTGAATAAATTTTTTTTTCACTTTATTGTCCGTTATCATATATTGCGGTCGTTTTTCGTACGATCTTGAAATACATCTAAGTAAAACACTCTAAACGCTGACTTATGAAATGTAACCGCATTGCACAGTTACTTGTGCCTCTATTATTTTCATTTACATTACTGCATGCTCAAACCGTTACCGTTTCAGTCGAATCGGGTTATTCGATTAATCATGCACCTGTTGCCGGGTTTACTGCCGGTGTGAATTTTAAATACTTCAGTATCCGGACAGGTATGGATGCGCATTTATCAAGCCAGGTGAACGATGGCATCGTTTTTAAAACAATGATCGCTCATACGTTCAATTTCGGCGAACAATTTTACGGAACTGCCGGTATCGGTCATGCCTATTTGTACAAAAGTGCAGACAACAAATCGATAAACGGTAATCAACTGCTCGTTAATCCTGAAATTGGATATAAATGCTCATTCAAAGAGCAACCCTTTGCGCTGTATGTTGGATATACGCAGGCCGGCGGTGATATAAAGATGCTCTTGGGCGGCATCAGGGCCTATTTTTGATTTTATAGGTCAAAGAAGACAGTTCATTAATCATTGCAATTTGCAATTGGCTGTACACATTCGATGGTGATGTACGTAACGGCTGACTGTAAACTGCAAAGTCATGCGCACACTTACAACTTATACCTCAAAGCCGTACATTCGCACTCCATCCCTCACTAAATCCGCTGTATGTCGGTAAACAAAGAAGTAAAAAGAATTACGACCAATACGCTGCAAAAAATGAAAGCTGCAGGTGAGAAAATTTCCATGATCACCGCTTATGATTTTTCCTTCGCCCGGATATTTGATTCTGCAGGCATAGACGTAATACTGGTAGGTGATTCGGCATCGAATGTAATGGCCGGTCATGAAACAACATTGCCGATCACACTGGACCAGATGATCTATCATGCGTCTTCGGTTTTACGCGGTGTGAACCGCTGTTTGGTTGTTGTGGATCTGCCCTTTGGTGCTTATCAATCAAATTCTGATATCGCCCTTGCGTCTGCCGTAAGAATTATGAAGGAAACAGGTGCCCACTCGGTAAAACTGGAAGGTGGTGAAGAGGTACTCGATTCTGTGCGCAAAATCGTATCGGCCGGCATACCTGTCATGGGTCACCTGGGATTAACGCCCCAGTCCATTTATAAATTCGGTACTTATACTGTTAGAGCGAAAGAAGTCGATGAAGCGGATAAGCTGAGAAAGGATGCTAAACTGCTGGAAGAGGCCGGTTGTTTTGCAGTAGTATTGGAAAAAATTCCTGCTTTGCTGGCAAAGGAAGTTGCTGAAAATATCTCCATACCAACGATTGGCATCGGTGCAGGTAATTTTTGCGACGGCCAGGTGTTGGTGATGCACGATATGCTGGGTATCAATACAGAATTTAAACCACGTTTTTTGCGCCAGTATTTAAATGTTCATGAAATGGCAACCAAAGCCGTACAGCAATACATCAACGATATTAAATCGCGTGATTTTCCCAATGCAAATGAACAATATTGAATTATTTTAGCGGAAAAATATAAGTCACCTTATTCTTAAATCGCCACATCGAACATGAACCGCATTCTTCCCCTGTTATCCGTAGCCATCACGGCGCTATTTATTATTTCCTGCTCAAAAGAAGTTTCTGTTGATACCACGCACGCATCACCGGCAGGTGCAAGCGGGAATTTCAGGGCAAAGATCGACGGTAAAGAGTGGGTGGCCGATAAGGTAACAGAAGCAGTAAGGCTGCAGGGAATAATTAGCATTGCGGGTATCAGCGTTGATAAAAAAACAGTCGCAATTACATTGCTGGATTCCGGCGTACATACGTACACACTAAGCAGTACGACTATAAATGTTGCTGCATATATTGATAGCTCAGTCGCTGATCCAACTTCGTTGACGACAAATGCAGGAATAAACCCGGGCGATGCAGGCGGAACATTGACCATTACTAAGATTGACGAGTCAAAAAAGACGATATCGGGAACATTTCAGTTCACGGTTTTTCACCCGGATAACAATCAGAAGAAAACATTTACGGAGGGAGTTTTTGCTGATATCCCTTATTCGACTGACCCCATACCTGGCACCGGAACAGGAAATGGCAAAGACACGTTTGCCGTAAAAGTGGATGGTGTGTTATGGAAGCCGGGCTTTGCATTAGCGGCAAATGCAGGTGTTCAATTTACTATTACCGGTATGGAAGGCACAGATAAATGGCTGTCACTTTTTTTCCCGGGTGCCATTACACCGGGCACCTATCCTATCGGCGATTTATTTACACCCTATTCAGGCAGCTATAACGGGTTGGAGTCTACCACGGGCAGCCTGCAAATTCTTGAATACAATACGTCAGCTAGGCGGATACGGGGCACCTTTAACTTTCATGCCGAAGATGCACTGGGCGGCAATGCAACGGAATTAACAGAAGGGTACTTCTCTCTTTCGTATTATTAGTATCTTCCAAATTCGTTTACACCGTATCAACAATCCCAATAGTTTGTTATAGTTATATCTTCCGCAGTAAGTGAAAATGTTTTTTCTTTTTTTTACGTCTAAAGAAAAAATAATTACATGAGGCATCTGATCTTTCTGCCGGTGCTATCGGCTTTCTGTTTATTCGGTAAAAAAAATTATAATAATACGGGTACCTCTTTCCTGCAACAAATAACAGATACAGGCATTATCATACATCATAAACCGGATGGATTGATTAACGAATGGCCATCATCGAAATTTGAAACAGATATCAGTACAGATATAAGTTATGCGATAGACAATGACAGCGCCAGCTTATACCTTGCATTGAACATTCCGAACCAGGGTATTCAAATGAAGTTGATGCGCATGGGCATGAATCTATATATAGATATGAAAGGGAAAAGAAAAGAAGGAAGAGGCATTTCTTTTCCTGTAAAAGACGAAACCTTAACTTCTGATAAAACTTCATTTAACGATGCAGCGGGTATAGAAGAGAATAATGAGGCTAACGATGCCATACAACCGCAAAAACAAACCAATATAAAAGCAATGCGATCTTCACTGGCATTGCGTTTGACATATATGAGTGTTTTTGGGTTTGAAGGAATAGAAAATCATGACCAGGGTTTGCGGATGCCGGGCAGTATCAATATATCTTTTGCCTGGGACACTGCTGATGTAATGCACATTGAATATTCGGTTCCTTTGAAAATGCTGGAAGACGGAGCCTTAATAAAAGATAAAGAAATCGGCATTGGCTGGAAAATAAATGGAATTTATCCCTCGGATAAACCTTCGGGCAGAAAGCCGCATAACCGTGCAGCCGGAGGTTATGGACAAAATCGCACGGGGTTTGATCCCAATGCTAAACCTGTAAGCAGGGAAACTATTATTCGCGAGCAAAATATCTGGACAAAATATACAATTGCCAATCATTGACGATCAGGTTGCCACAGCTTCACTTCTGAGCCCCGATGCTTAACTTTGCGACTCAATTTGAAAACTGATGGATTTTCTTAAAACACTTCGGATTGAAGCAAACAATATCGGTGTCAGCACCGGGATCAATAAAATAAAATCATCGGGGGAAAAGATTGATTCTTTTTCTCCTGTTGATGGCAAATTGATTGGTTCGGTAACATCTGCGGATAAAGAAAGTTATGAAACAGTTATTAAAAAAGCGGGAGAAGCTTTTTTAACGTGGAGGCTTACACCTGCGCCAAAAAGAGGAGAAATTGTGCGCCAGGTTGGCGAGGCTTTACGGCATTACAAAGAGCCTTTGGGTAAATTAGTTTCGTATGAAATGGGAAAAAGCCTGCAGGAAGGTTATGGTGAAGTGCAGGAAATGATTGATATCTGTGATTTTGCGGTTGGTCTTTCCCGTCAGTTGCATGGATTAACGATGCACAGCGAAAGATCGGCACATCGTATGTACGAGCAATGGCATCCATTGGGCATTGTTGGTATTATTTCGGCGTTTAACTTTCCCGTTGCCGTGTGGAGCTGGAACAGTATGCTCGCCTGGATTTGTGGCGATGTATGTGTATGGAAGCCTTCGGAAAAAACGCCATTATGTGCAGTGGCCTGTCAGAATATAATAGCGGAAGTCTTTGCAAAAAATAATGTGCCGGAAGGTGTATGCGGATTGATTGTCGGCGGACGCGATGTCGGTGAATGGATGGCTGCTGATACAAGATTACCATTGATCTCTGCTACCGGTTCAACTCGCATGGGAAAAGCAGTAGGTGCTGCAGTTGGTGCAAGATTGGGGCGTGCATTATTGGAATTGGGAGGAAACAATGCGATCATTATATCAAAAGATGCAGATATCGATATAGCAGTCCGCGGATCTTTATTTGGTGCAGTGGGTACGGCAGGACAGCGATGCACAACCACACGCCGGTTAATTATCCAGGAAGAAGTATATGATAATGTGAAAGAAAAATTGATTACGGCATATAAACAATTAAGAATAGGTAATCCGCTGGATGAACATAATCATGTGGGGCCATTGATTGACAAAGATGCTGTTGCTCTCTACAAAAAGTCGATTGAAGCGTGCAAAGCAGAAGGTGGCAATTTTATTGTGGAGGGAGGTATTTTGGCCGGCGACGGATATGAAAGCGAATGCTACGTGAAACCCTGCATTGCGGAGGCCAAACCGAACTATAAAATTGTTCAGCACGAAACGTTTGCTCCTATTTTATACCTGCTGAAATACAGATCCATTGAGGAAGCAATTGCTATTCAGAATGAAGTTCCCCAGGGGCTTTCATCAGCAATTATGACGGTGAACCTGCGGGAAGCAGAGAAATTTCTTTCGCATGCAGGCAGCGATTGCGGCATAGCAAATGTGAATATTGGCACAAGCGGTGCAGAAATTGGCGGAGCATTCGGCGGGGAAAAAGAAACAGGTGGCGGAAGGGAGAGCGGCAGCGATGCATGGCGCGCCTATATGCGCCGGCAAACAAATACTATAAATTACAGTCCTGATTTACCCCTTGCACAGGGTATAAAATTTGATTTATGAAAATAATTATTTCTATTTGTTTAATTTTCAGGAAATAATAATTCTTAATTTTTTCCCGTTTCTAAAGGAATGCCATCAAAATGTTGAACCAGATGAAAAAACACCTGACTTTAATTATCGTTATATTTTTAGCTTTTGAGTGTACATCACAGGCACAGGCAAGATTTGGTATTTTGGTTGGTCCGCAATCGGCAAGTGTTTTTGAATCGAATAGTGTACCCGGTTGGTTTAATGTAAAAGATTTTTATTCCTCCCGCTTTAGTCTTCATGGAGGTGTTACATTGGATGTTCCTTTTTCTGCCAAATCCCCGGTTCATTTTCAACCCGCCCTGCTGTATTCAGGTAAAGGCAGAAAATTCTCGCCGGGTATATTAACGGATACTGTAGATAGAAATCATTATGTGCACCAGGAACAGTTTACAAATTACCTTGACCTTCCTTTAAATATTGTGCTGAAATTTCCGGTTGGAAAAGATGCACGGTTCATTTTCGGTGGTGGTCCGCAATTTTCGTTTCTTGTTGGTGGAAAAGAAACAACTAAAATTAAGGATGGTGATACCGCAGTCGGTGCTACCAATAGCCTGGCTAAAGGCGGCGGCCCGGGTCAATACAAAGCGCTGGATTTTAACTTAAACGCATTGATTGGTTTTGAATTTGGCCGCTTTATTCTCACGGTGAATTACAGTCGTGGTTTCAATAATTTTTATACACCCAAAAACTACGACGCAAGCATCAGGCATGTGGTAGTTGGGGGTACGATAGGTGTATTATTTGGCCGTCAAAAAGGTGCTAAGCCGAGAGATCGGGATAAGGATGGAATTTTAGATCCGGATGATGCCTGCCCGACGCAGCCTGGAACAGCTGCAACAAAGGGCTGTCCTGACAAAGACGGGGATGGCGTTGCAGATAAAACGGATAAATGTCCTGATCAGGCTGGCCCTGCGAGCAATGGCGGCTGCCCGATACCGGATAAAGATAAAGATGGCGTACCTGATGACCAGGATAAATGTCCTGACGTTGCCGGCCTCCAGATTTATGACGGATGTCCCATACCGGATAAAGACGGGGATGGCGTAAACGACTTT
>Ga0207645_10002738_pt1 | contig 13728 bp, 14 predicted proteins | sample KBSM53metaG_FD_184331 | JGI IMG/M metagenome (GOLD analysis project Ga0207645, IMG submission 184331) | Miscanthus rhizosphere microbial communities from Kellogg Biological Station, Michigan, USA - KBS M5-3 metaG (SPAdes) (version 2) | ecosystem: Host-associated > Plants > Roots > Rhizosphere >...
ACGGCCCCAATGAGCGACAGAGCCAACCCGCCCCACTGAAGTCCGTTCCAGGGCGGGTTGGGCCATGTCATCACCATCACGATCAGTAACCCCAGCGCCAGCAGTATCTCAACCGCAATGAGGTTGAGTGTGTACGCGCCGAGGAAGTAATCGGATTCGCCGCGCTCGAGCAGAATGCCGCATCTCGGGCAGCGCTCCTTGATTTTGAAGAATCCGGTGAAGAGCCCGTTCCCTCCGCAGTTGGGGCAACGGAGAATCAAGGCTCGGCCGAACATTCTCCAGGCACCTACGGGCGCATAATCACCTTCAGGCACTCGTCTTCCTTGTGATTGAAGATGTCGTAGCCCACGGGTGCGTCCTCGAGCTGCATCTTGTGTGTGATAACGAAGCTCGGATCGATGTCTCCATTCTGGATGTGCTTGAGCAGAGGCTTCATGTAACGATGGACATGACACTGACCGGTGCGAATTGTCAGCGACCGATTCATCACCGAGCCGAGTGGGAATTTATCGTCGAATCCGCTGTAGACTCCAATGATCGAAACTGTTCCGCCGTTCCTGCAGGCCATGATCGCTTGCCGCAGCGCGGGAATGCGGTCGCTTTCCAGCCGCATCGATTGTTTCGCCCGATCGTAAAAGCCCTGAAGTCCGGGTGCGTGGGCCTCGAGTCCGACAGCATCGATGCACCCGTCCGGACCACGCCCGCCCGTTAGCTCCTTGAGCGCCTCGAGTACGTTCGTCTCCTCGTAGTTGATCGTGACATCGGCGGCGGCTTTTTCGCGCGCGATCCGCAGCCGGTACGGGAAACGATCGATTGCGATCACGGTTTCAGCTCCCAACAGTCTCGCGCTGGCGATCGCAAACTGCCCGACGGGTCCGCAGCCCCACACAGCAATCGTGTCGCCCGGCTTGATGCCGCACATCTCGGCGCCCATGTATCCGGTCGGGAAGATGTCGCTGAGAAAAAGAGCTTTCTCGTCGGGTATATCAGAGGGCACTTTGAGCGGACCGACATCGGCGAATGGCACCCGCGCAAACTCCGCCTGCCCGCCGGCGAACCCACCCAGCATGTGCGAGTAGCCGAACACACCCGCAGGCGAATGGCCCATCATCTTCTCGGCGATCCACGCATTCGGATTGCTGTTCTCGCAGAGTGAAGTCAGACCGTTCTGACAGCTCCAACACGCACCGCACGCGATGGGGAAGGGCACCACGACGCGGTCACCCACTTTCAGCTTTTTGACGCCGCGCCCAACCTCGACCACTTCGCCCATGAATTCATGGCCGAGGATGTCACCATGCTCCATCGTCGGCATGAATCCATTGAAGAGATGGAGGTCGGATCCGCAAATCGCGGTGGAGGTGATGCGAACGATCGCGTCGTTGCTGTTGAGAATCTTGGGATCGGGGACACTCTCCACCTTTATGTGTTTTGCCCCCTCCCAGCAGGTAGCTCTCATCGCTCAGACCTCCATCTCGTTGTACTTCGGCGGGCGCGCTGGATGAATTCCCGGAACCGCGCTGGCGTCCGACTTGATCACTTCGCCGACTTCGATCAGCTGCTTGAAGCGCCGGAGGTCGTTCATCATCTGAGTTTTGGGCACAGCCGCCAGAAACTTTGCGATCTTCGCTCCGAGTGGGCCGCCTTTCGGCTTGGTCTGAGTTTCCAGCTCTACCTCAGTTCCGCGATTTCCTGTTGCCGCCCGAAAACGAACGGTGCCGGTGTTGATCACTTCTCCATCGCCGACCGATTTCCACGCGATGCGTTCATTCGGTTCGTCCTGTATGAGCTCGGCGTCCCATTCGATCGAGAGTCCGGCCGGAGCTTTAACCTTCCAGTGGGCCCGGCTCGGACTCGAAACCTTAACGGACTCGAGATTCTGCATGAACAGCGGGAAGTTCTGTGGATTCTTCCAGAAGGCGTAGACTTCCTCGATTGGCTTGTTCACGGTGATGATCGCGCTGAGGAGCTGTGTTCCATCCACCGTTTCGGGGATCTGGTAGCTGCCCTCGTCATGGCCCGCGCGTCCGCCCGCAGGGGGAACTCCGCGAGCATATGAGATTGCGCTGATGACGTCCAGCGCGGTAACGCCGAGCACCGCCGTCGTTGCAGCGGTGAGTCTGGCGCGATCGTTGTCGTCCGATTGCATCGCGCGAGCGAGCGCGGCGAGATCGATGGTGTCTCCTATTACACGATTCCAGACCCAATAGGTGGGTCGTGGTCGGGTCAGGATGCCGACGCCGGCGATCAACTCGCGCACTCCGAACGCTCGCAGGAGCCCGCGGTTTTCTTCCTCGTCGACGCCGATGACGCGCGCCACCAGATCCGGCGCGAGAAGTTCGGCGGCGCCGAGTCCGACGCTGAACCAGCCGAGGAAACTGGTTAGAGCGTCTTTCTCTTTGCCGTAGGTTTCAGTGTAGTGCCGTGGCGCCTCCTTAACGGAAGCTTCGGCCCCGACGCGTGCTCGCACCCGATTCTGGCGGCCCTTCGACCGCACCGGCGCTTGGGTGCCGTTCCCCATCTCGCGCTGGATTTCGATGCCCATTTTTGCCTCTGCTGCTCTTGTGACTGTCGGCTCCGGGAGAGTCGCCCGACTCTGGAGTTGCGACAACTGGTGAGGCAAACAAATGGCATTGCACGTGCCCCGGCGGATCGCGCCGCGCGAGTGATCCGCGAACTACTGCTGCTCAGTGGCCGCGAACGGCGTGCGGCTGGTAAGGTTGTTCGAGCGCGCTGACCTGGTCGTCGCTGAGCTTGACGTCGAGCGCACGGACGGCGCTCTCGAGGTGCTCGATCTTCGTAGCGCCGACGATCGGCGCGGCGACACCGCGCTTCTGGAGCAGCCAGGCGAGGGCGACCTCAGAGGGTGCCACGCCAAGGTCTTTCGCGACCTTGCGTCCGGCCTCGATCACGTTCTGATCCGAGGGCGAATCGTAAAGATCGACGGCGTAGCTGTCAGAGTCTGCGCGTGTCGTTCCCGAAGCTGGTGAGGGCGTAGTCCGCGCAAGGCGGCCGCGGGCAAGCGGTGACCACGGTATGACGCCAATCCCCTCTTCGATGCAGAGTGGGATCATCTCTCGTTCCTCCTCGCGATAAACGAGATTGTAGTGATTCTGCATCGAGATGAAACGAGCCCAGCCGTTCCGCTCCGAGACGCTGAGGGCGCGAGCCATCTGCCATGCGTATCCGGAGCTGGCGCCGATGTATCGCACCTTGCCTTTTCCGACGAGGTGGTCGAGAGCAGCGAGGGTTTCTTCAATCGGAACGGTGCTCTTGAAGCGGTGGATTTGGTAGAGATCTATGGTTTCGACACCCAGCCGGCGCAGGCTCGCCTCGCATGCCTGGACGATGTGCTTCCGTGACAGCCCGGCCATGTTCGGGCGGTCGGCCATTGGGAAATGCACTTTTGTGGCGAGGACGATCTCTTCCATGTTCGCCATCTCACGCAGGGCGCGACCGGTGACTTCCTCGCTCACGCCCATCGAGTACATGTCGGCGGTATCGAAGAAGTTGATGCCGAGGTCGAGGGCCTTTTTGAAGAAGGGGCGGGAATCGACTTCGTCGAGGACCCAGGGGCGCCACTTCGGCGTTCCATAGGTCATGCAACCAAGGCAAATGCGTGAAACCTCTAGACCGCTCGATCCGAGAGTTGTGTATTGCATTCAGCTGTTGAGTGATTTCTACGGTGGAATAATAGAAGAAACAAGAAATACCAGCTGGCTGCCGGCTGCCCTCGGCCGGCTGCTCCGAGCCGTTATTGATGCAGGCGCTCCCGTCGGCGCTCGCAGCCGCCGACTGGCAGCCCCAGGCCGCCGGCTGGTACTTCTTAGTATGTAGTAGAACCTCAACCCTTTTCAGGGATCCGTTGTCAGAATTGCGTCGATGAATATGGTAGCCTACGAATCTCCAGGCTTGGTGAACGATATCGAACTGATCACGCGGGTGGTCGCCGGCGATGCGGCTGCGGAGCGTGAGCTGTACGAGACGTACGTCGACCGTATCTATCGGCTGGCGTTTCGACTGTCCGGGGACGACGAGATGGCGCGGGATTACACGCAGGCGACGTTCATCCGGGCTTTTGAGAAGATCGGCAGCTTCCGCGGTGAATCATCGCTTTCGACCTGGCTTCATTCGATCGGGATGTCGGTAACGCTGAACGGTTTGCGAAAGACGAAGCGGCAGAGAAGCAGGGAAGCTCCAATCGAGGAAGGAAGTACGGCGGCTTTCGCCCGGGCGGAGGCTGAGCCGGATCTGAAGGAACGGCTGGCGAGAGCAATCGACTCGCTGGCAGACAAATACAGGACGGTTTTCGTGATGCATGACGTCGAGGGCTACACGCACGAAGAAATAAGCGGGACTCTCAACATTCCGGTCGGAACGTCGAAGTCCCACCTGTTTCAGGCGCGGAACAAGCTGCGCGTACTGCTAGCGGATTTTGCACCGGAGTGGGTGTCATGACTGAAGACAAATTCGAATCATTCCTGAAGAAGACGGCGCAGGACTACAACACGCCCCCCGCCCGCGTGCCGCGGGACGAGATGTGGGCGGCAATCCAGGCCAAGCGCTCGGCCGGTCCGCGGGTGGTCTATGGTGGCGGCGCGACTTACGTCGTCAGTCAGCGAAGATTCGGAACGAAGGTATGGTTGGGCGCCGCCGCGGCGGCGATGTTGCTCGTCGCGACGGGTGTCGGCATCGGACGGTGGACGGCAGCTCCAGGTGGACAGCCGGGCGTGTCGCCACTACCGGTGAATGGGCAGACCCCGACTGGCTCGGATGCGAATCCGAGCGCTGTGACGGGCAGCCCCTCGACGACTGCAGGCAGGCAGCCAGCCGCAGCGAGCAGACAGTCGAACGCGGTCGCCACGGCCAAGCCAAATGCGAGTCGCTCGAGCGCGCCTGGCGTTGACCGCAATCCGGCGGCGGTAGCCTCGACAGGCTTGCCAGCGGGCAGGTCGTCAAGGGCGGATCAGCTCGCCGCAGTGCAACACCTCAGTGAAGCAGAAGCGCTTCTGACTTCGTTCAGGACGCGCTCGAATACGGACCAGCAGATGGACGCGCAGCTCGGGAAGTGGGCGCGCCAGCTTTTGAGCAACACGCGTCTGTTGCTGGACTCACCGATCGCCGACGATCCGCAGCGTCGTCCGTTGCTGGAAGATCTGGAGCTGGTGCTGGTGCAGATCGTTCAGCTATCGCCCGGAAGCACGCCACAGGATCGCGATCTGATCGAGAAGACGCTACAGCAGGACCATGTAATGACGAGGCTGCGCACCGCGATTCCCGCGGGCGCGCAGCGTGGTAGTTGAGGACCTTTCAATGACAATGAGAACACTACTCACAGCGGCAGCAATTATTTCTTCGGCGATCGGGATCGGTGATAATCCCGCCAGCCATTCCACATACAACTCCAGCTTCGCGCCTTTTCAGGTTGGCGGCGCGAACCAGCAGGCAGTCGCCGAATTCATCTCGCTCGACGACGAGGCAGACATTGTTGCTCCGGAACCGTGGGCAAAGGCCGATCCGGCCGACTCGCTGTACCGGCTCGCTCGTGAAGCAATGTCGCGCGGCGACTACAAGCGCGCGGCTGAGATTTTCCACCGCATTCCAGAGCGTTATCCCCAGTCGGCGTATGCAGGTCAGGCGATCTACTACGAGGCCTACTCGCTTTATCGCGCTGGCGGTGACGATGACCTCAAGTCCGCGCGCAGCGCACTCAACAAACTGAAGGACAAGGACGCCAAAGTCTGGAAGGCTGATGGCGCGACTTTGTACACTCGGGTCTGTGGTGAGCTGGCCAAGCGCGGTGACGAGTCGTGCGCAGGCTATATCGGCGAAGCGGCAGACCCAGATGTAACTGCTGGTCAGACCCGGACGATTCGTCCGGGGCAGCAGCGCGGCTGCCCTTCGGAGGACGACGAGGACGACGACCGGATCATGGCGCTGCAGGCGCTCATGAACATGGACGCCGATCGAGCGATGCCAATTCTCAAGAAAGTTCTCGAGCGTCGCGACGCGTGCTCCGAGGGTCTGCGTGAGAAAGCGGTCTTCCTGGTTTCGCAAAAGCGAACCGACGAGACGGCGACCATCCTGATGAATGTTGCGCGCTCCGATCCAAGCTCGGACGTTCGCGAAAAGGCTGTGTTCTGGCTTTCGCAGGTGCCCGGCTCGACTGGGCTGCTCGAGGAGATTCTCAAAGGGAACGGCGACGAGAACATCAAGGAGAAAGCGCTATTCGCGCTATCCCAGCAGCGTGAGGACCGCGCCCAGCAGATCCTGCGCGACTTCGCCCTCCGTGAAAGCGAGTCCGAGGAACTCCGGGACAAAGCGATCTTCTGGCTGGGTCAGAACCGGTCGTCGGAGAACACCCAGTTCCTGCGCACGCTCTACTCGCGACTGAACAACCAGGACCTGAAGGAAAAGGTTCTCTTCTCGCTGTCCCAGCAGCGGGGAGCAGGCAACGAGCAGTGGCTGATGAGCATCGCGCTCAATCAAAAAGAAGACATCGAGCTGAGAAAAAAGGCGTTGTTCTGGGCGGGCCAGTCAGGCGTCGCGATTCCTGAGCTCGCGCAGCTGTACGACCGGATGGGCGCCAGCGACAGCGAGATGAAGGAGCAGATCATCTTCGTGCTCTCTCAGCGCCAGAGCGATCGGGCCGCGATGGACAAATTGTTCGATATCGCGAAGAACGAGAAAGATCCCGAGCTGCGCAAAAAAGCAATCTTCTGGCTCGGTCAGTCTCGTGATCCGCGCGTGCAGCAATTCCTCATGGATCTGATCAACAGATGAACACAATCAGGAGAACATTCGTGGCGAAGGCAGTGGTGGTTGCCTTCGCCGCTCTGGCCGGCGCGGCTGCTGCGCCGGCCCAGAGCATCGCGAGCAGAGTCGCTCGCGTCGCCAACGGCAGCGTCAGGATGTCGTTTGCATCGAGACCGGGAATCTGTGGCAGTGGAAACTCGATCTGGCACGTGGGTGGACATGGCCGGACGACGTGGAACGACGACAGGCGAACGTCGCGTGACATCGAATGGGAGAGCGAGTGCAGCATGGGCCCCGGGCGAGTAGTCATAGATCGCAGCAACGGGGAGATCAGCGATCTCCGCTTCTATGTCGGTGGCAGGTGGCGGCCGGCGGGGCCGGATGTCGTTGAGCTCGGCACGGTATCCGCGAGAGAAGCGGCGGACTACCTACTGTCCGTTGCCAGGACGGAGAGGGGCAGCATGGGAGAGAAGGCAGTCTTTCCCGCAACGATCGCCGACAGCGCGGTCATCTGGCCGGAGCTCATCAAGATCGCGCGCAACGCCGACATTCCGCGCAACACCAGAAACAGCTCGGTGTTCTGGCTCGGCCAGGCCGCCGGCGAAGCTGCAACTCGCGGACTGAACGACATTGTTGTCGACAATGGTGTTGACCAGGAAGTGCGAGAGCAGGCGGTGTTCGCGCTTTCGCAGCGTCCGCGTGAGGAAAGCGTACCGGCGCTGATTTCGGTGGCGCGGACCAACAAGGATCCGGAGATCAGAAAGAAAGCTTTGTTCTGGCTGGGTCAGTCGCATGATCCACGCGCAATAGATCTGTTCGAGGAATTGCTGACAAAGAAGTAGGGACAACCCGATTAGAAGCCCATCAGCTTGGGGCAGTGAGCGAACCAGCTCGCGGCCCCGAGCTTTTTTTGACTGGTCCACGTTAAGGGCGCCGGCTGAAATAATAGAACAGCGTAACTGAAACTGAACGGCACAAAGCTTTAAGTCTGAAAGTCGCAAGCTCCAAGCTTACGACGCCGGGATCTCATTGTGCGCCATTCGTCATACAGGCGACGCGTGCAGCCAGCGCCAAAGAGAAAAGTCTGAGCGCAGTTACTTGCAGCTTGAGACTACGTGCTTAGAGCTTTCAGCCGTTCAGTTGCTCTATGCGTCCGCACGCGATGTATCGCCTAACCAGACTCGTCTCCCCGGGCTCCGTGCCACTCCGCTCGAAGCGATTAGCTGGTATTCTTCATTCGGGTTTCCACGTTCCACTGCGATCGATCATGGATTTCTCGCATATCTCCACCCAGATGTCGAACAGTCCGCTGCTCGCGCTCCCGATTCTGTTCATCGCCGGCGTGCTGACCAGTCTGGCTCCGTGCATCTACCCGATGATCCCGATAACGGCGGCTATTGTCGGCGGAACCTCTGCGGGAGAGGTCGCGCTGCCGCGGTCGCGCACCGTTTTCCTGACGCTCACTTACGTGCTCGGTCTGGCGCTGGCGTACGCCTCGCTGGGGCTGTTCGCGGGATTGACCGGAACCTTGTTTGGATCCGTCAGCACGAATCCATGGCTTTACTTCGCGATGGCCAATCTGCTGATCGTGGCCTCGCTGGCGATGCTGGACGTCATACCGGTGCGAGTGCCGTCCTGGCTCCTGACGCGAGCTGCGTCGGCTGGGCAGGGTGGCAGTTTTCTCGGCGTCTTCGTCATGGGAGCGGTCTCGGGACTGGTTGCGGCTCCATGCTCGGCGCCTGTGATGGCGGCAGTGCTTACCTGGGTGACATCGACCAAGAGCGCAGTGCTCGGATTCATCTACCTGTTCGTGTTTTCGCTCGGGATGTGCGCGCTGCTGGTCGTTGTTGGAATCTTCAGCGGCACCATCGCGCGACTGCCGAGGGCTGGCAACTGGATGCTGTGGATCAAGCGGATCTTCGCCGTGATCATGTTGGCCGTTGCGGAGTACTATCTTGTGCAGATGGGGCAGCTGATCTTTTAAGGCGAAATCATGAGGAACTAGTGAAATCTCTAAATAGATGGGTGGTTGGAATCGCTTTCGGACTCGCCGCTGTGGCGGTCTCGCCGCTTGCGGCGTGCGGGCAGGATCTCGGGATCGATGTTGGAGCGAGCGCTCCCATCGTTTCCGTGAAGGCGCTCGATGGCAAGGACGTCTCGCTCGGGAACTATATCGGGAAGACACCGGTGCTGATGGAATTCTGGGCAACCTGGTGTCCCAACTGCCGCGAGCTGATGCCGACTCTTCTCGACGCCGAGAAGAAGTACGGGAAGCGCGTCAAGTTCATGATGATCGCAGTGGCGATCAACCAGTCGCCGGAAAAAGTGAAGAAGTGGCTGGCTGCGCACCCGATGCCGCACGACACCTTCTATGACCACGAAGGCAAAGTGGCCGGAGCTTTTGATGCTCCGGCCACCTCCTACGTCGTTGTGCTCGACAAGTCGGGCAAAGTCGTCTACACCGGCCTTGGCGGCAAGCAGGATCTCGAGGCAGCCATCAAAAAGGCGCTCTAGCCGAACTATTTGGCAGTTGAGTCAGCTTTCGGTGGCGAAAGACTGTCCACTACTGCCGCGAGCTCGGTATACGCCCCGGGCGTGAGAACCTTGAACGGCTTGGTGACATACGCGACGCGGCCGTCGGGTCGAATCACGTACAGCGAGCGATTATCGAGATTGTTCTTGGCGTCGAAAGCGCCAAAAAGCTGGCCAACTTTGCCGCCGGGATCGCTGGCGAAGACCACCGGAAAATCTTCCTCTCGCGCCCACGATGCGAGAGTAGTATCGGGATCGACGCTGATTCCGATGACAGTTACGTTGCGGCCGTTGTTGAAGAGCGTGGCGTACTGATCACGGTACGCCTCCATTTGGATCGTTCAGCCCTTGGTCCGCGCCTTAAAGAAAAAAGCGAGGACTACGGTACGGCCCCGATAATCGGCAAGCCTGACCGGTGTCTTGAGAAGACCGTATCGGTCGGCGCCGGGGAGCGTGAAGTCGGGAGCAACGTCGTTGACGACCGGTCCTGTTGCCGCAGCGACTGCGGCCGGCGGAGCGGGTTGCTGCGCGCTTGCAACTCCGACCGCGAAGAGAGAAGCAAAAGATGCAAGCGAGACTTTTGCGATTCTGGTGTCAAACATGCCCAAGCCCCAGGTACGATATTGAGAAAATTCTACACAGCTGACCAACCGTCTGCCAGTCATATCAGTTGACAAGATTCCTTAGCGCCGAGCGAAATCGCGCTGCGCGGCTACGCGCTGTCATCAGGTCGTGTGTTGCAGCTGCGCAGATTGTCGCCCTTCTGCCGGCCGACTGCCTGGCGCAGATGGAGGGTGACCATCACGACATCTTCCACTTTGGCGCGCAGGCAATCGGTGTTCTCACGCATGAATCCCCGGCGATTCACAACACCGACCTGACCGAAGGTTATCTGACGCAGCCAGTGGCGATGGCGGAGATCGATCCCTGGAATGAAAAGCTCTCTTTCAAGCTGACGCTCAATTTCGAGGGAGCCACCATCGAGCGCGGCGAGCTCAACGCGGGGATATACGGCGAAGGATACATCGACCGGCGCCACCCCCACACGTACTTGCACGAGCTGATCACGACGTCGACGACCCGCCATTCAACAGGTTCTGCCGCAATCTCGTTGACGTTGGGAAAAGGTTTTGCCCCGTTCGGTACGGACGATCCGATGGCCCGACCCTTCGAGAAGTATCCGATCAACCACCATCTCGCGCAGATTCTCGAGCGCGCCGTGGTGATCGGCGCGGTGCGCGGCGGTCCCCTGACGTTCGAGCTCGGATCGTTCAACGGCGACGAGCCGACCAGCGCAGGCGACACTCCCAATCGCGGTCGTTACTTCGACTCCTGGTCGACGAGACTCACGTTCGCTCCCTGGCCGCAGGGTGAATTCCAGGCAAGCTATGCGCGCGTCAAATCCCCCGAGAATCCTGATGGCGGCGGCGCCGACCAGCGCAAGCGCAGTGCGTCGATCCGCCTGGAAGATGTTCAGCACACGGGCTATGCGCTGTTCGAATGGGCGCGGACGACCGACTACGCGGGCTCGACGGCGAGCTTCTCGTATTACTCATTCCTTGCGGAGACCTGGGCGAAGTACGACCGGTTGAACGGAGCGTTCCGTATCGAGCGCACCGAGCGGCCCGATGAGGAGCGTCTCGCCGACGAATTCCGCACCGCAGTACCACCCAACGATCTGAGCATACTCGGCAGATCGCGCTGGACTGTTCTCACCGGCAGATTGGCGGCAGACGTCTTCGATTCGCGAGAGTCTTCGTTCGAGCCCTTTGTCGAAGTCGCGTGGGCTCGTGTCAGCCCGACCATACAGCCGACGGCATTCGATCCGAAGCAGTTTTACGGATCGAGCAGTCTGTGGAGCATTTCCGCGGGCGCCAAGCTCACATTCGGAATGCGACACATGCGGATGGGCCGGTACGGCGTCGCAGTCGCCCGCAAGCCGCACCTGGAGATGGGTGGGATGCACGCGCACGGTATGTGACCGGTGGTGTATCATGCCCAGTCAACTCTTAACGTGAATCAACGAATGGGATCCAGTTCGATACGGACGGTAGTCTTCGCGTTGCTTTTCGTAACTGCCTGCCAGTCGAATGACGTAGTCGTACCGCCGACCGACTCAGGTGCGCTGGCAACCATCGGTGCGGGAACGGTACACGAGCGTTTTTCCGCGGAGATCAACGTACGCGGGGACTACGCGTACACAACGACCTGGGGTTTTCGCGACGCAGTAGGTAATGCGATCAAGATCTGGAACGTCGCGGGGGTGAGCGCGCCGGTTCTCGTCGACTCGGTGATCGTTCCCAACGCGACGACGCTCGGGGACGTTCAGGTCTCTGATGATGGGCAGCTGCTCGTTGTCGCGACGGAGTTTTCACCGGGGTCGATCATGATCTACAGCCTGGCAGACCCCACCAAGCCCCAGCTGATCACCCGCTACACTTCCGCTTTGACCGATCCCGGCGTGCACACCGCCGAAGTGCAGAGGGTGGGTGGGAAGCTGTACGCTTTTCTGTGTGTTGATCCGACCGCATCATCACCTGCTCGACTAGTGATTGTCGATCTCTCGAATCCTGCGTCGCCGCAGCAGGTTTTTACCGCCGCTATGGGAAGTCCGTACGTCCACGATGTCTTTGTCCGCGAGGGAATTCTGTTCACGGCGCTCTGGGATCAGGGGATGAGGATCTGGGACATCGGAGGCGGCGGCCACGGCGGGACGGTCGCAACCCCTGTTGTGCTCGGCAACGTGGTGAACGTGGGCGGCAAAGCGCACAACATCTGGTGGTTTCACAACGCAGCTAACGGCGAGAAGAAGTACGCCTTCATCGGCGAAGAGGGACCGGGCTCGACCTTGTCGTCTGCGAGCGGAGACATTCACGTGATCGACGTGAGCGACTTCGCTTCGCCGCACGAAGTGGCGTTCTATCATCTCGCCGGTGCGGGCACGCACAATTTCTCGGTGGATGAGACCCGGGGCGTGCTTTACGCGGCTTACTACAACGGTGGGGTGCGGGCGATCGACATTACCGGCGATCTGTCGAGCTGCGACGCCGCAAGCAAAAGCGGAGACGGACGTTGCGACCTGGGGCTCATGGGCCGAGAAGTGGCCCACGCACCGGAAGAGGCGCTTCCGGTCTACGTCTGGGGTGTCCAGGTGGTCGGCCAGTACGTCTACGCTTCCGACATGCTGAACGGAGTCTGGAAGTTCACCGCCGTCCACTGATCTGCTGAAACGCTGACTCCGTTCAAACCGTATGAATGAAAGGGTTGTCTAACCCGGTCATACCAGCACGGAGCCAGCAATGAAGCGAAAGTTTCGCGGCGCAGCGTTCGCGGCAGCGCCATTTCTTTTTGGATCGACCGCCTACGCTCAGTACGGTGCCTACACCGCGCCGCGTAACGCTACTGTAGACGCGTCCGGAGCCAAGGCCGTCGAGGTTGAGGCTGCGGCGGGCAGCCTGAGAGTTGAGGGCAGGGCAGGACTGCGGCAGGTGCAGGTGACGGGAACAGCGCGCGCCTCATCGCAACGCCTCCTCAATGACATCAAGCTCATCGCTGAACGCCGTGGCGACGTAGTGTTCATAAAAGCGGATATTCTCGACGACGACTGGCAGAACTCCGAGGTTGCTCTCGATCTGGTGATCGCAGTTCCGCAGGGAATGAATGCCGAGATCTCGGATGGTAGTGGCGATGCCCGGGTCACCGACGTCGGCGATCTCGAAGCCAACGATGGGTCGGGCGAGTTCACGGTCATCGGCGCCAGGTCCGTTCGCATTACGGATGGATCCGGCGAGCTCACCATCGAGAACATCGGTGGCGACGTAAGGGTTCGCGACGGCTCGGGCGAAGTGAACGTCCGCAATGTCTCCGGCTCGTTCATAGTCGAGAGCGATGGCTCGGGTGGTCTTTCCGCGCGCGACGTCCGCGGCTCTGTGATTGTCGAAAGCGATGGCTCCGGAGGCATCGACGTCAACGGCGTCGGCAAGGATTTCCGGGTCGAGAACAAAGGCAGCGGGAGTATTGATTACGCGCAGGTAAGCGGCACCGTCGACGTTCCAGATCGCCGCGACCGGAGACACCGGAACTAGCCTCCCCGCGCACGCTTATTGCCGCTCGCATCCCCGAACAAACCGGGAAACGGAAGAACCAGAACGCGACTAACCGTTCCCGCCCAATCGGAGAATGAAATGCGCTTACTGGCAATAGGCATCTGTGCTCTTGCTTTGATTCCTGGCGCGGCTCGCGCCCAATCCGTAGAGAAATCGGCGAAGGGTCCGACCCTGCAGGCCGCAGCACTTGGCTTTCACGATGCGAGGGTCAATACCTCAGCGAAATCGATGACCGCTCCCCAGCGCCCGCACGCTGGTCAGGATGTGGCACTGATGGTTGTCGGTGCGGGCGCCATGATTGTCGGCGCAATCGTCGGCGACACTCCCGGCACCA
>Ga0207645_10002742_pt1 | contig 13722 bp, 13 predicted proteins | sample KBSM53metaG_FD_184331 | JGI IMG/M metagenome (GOLD analysis project Ga0207645, IMG submission 184331) | Miscanthus rhizosphere microbial communities from Kellogg Biological Station, Michigan, USA - KBS M5-3 metaG (SPAdes) (version 2) | ecosystem: Host-associated > Plants > Roots > Rhizosphere >...
TACTGGGCGCGCAACAAGTCGTACATCGCGCGCAGCGTGCCGCTCGAAGACGCGCTCACCGAGGACCCCATTCAGGTGATGTTCAACGGCGGCTACGCGGACATGCGCGTGCTCGCCGACGAGATCCGCGCGCAGGCGCACGACGTGAACGTGTCGCTGACCGAGTACGTGCATCGCGACTTCTCGCTCGTCGACGTCACCAGCCCCGTCGCCACCAAGGGTCACGCGCTCGAGAGCTGCGCCCGCTCGCTGGGACTCGCGCGCGAGCAGGTGATGGCCATCGGCGACAACTTCAACGATCTCGAGATGCTCGAGTTCGCCGGCACGCCGGTGGTGATGGCAAACGCGGTGGAACCGCTGAAAACGCGTGGATTTCATGAAACCGGCGGGCAGGACGAAGCCGGCGTCGCGCAGGCGATTACTCGGTTCGCTCTTCGTCGGGGCCGTACGTAGGGTCCACCTTTGGGTGGACCGTTCACGGGCCGCCTGAAGGCGGCCCCTACGTACGCGAGTACGTCGCGGTGACGACCGTCTTGATTCCGCCGCGTACCGTGAAGTCGCCGACGACGGTCATGCGGCGCGGCCCGCACGCCGCCACCAGGTCGTCGAGGATCTGATTGGTGACCGCCTCGTAGAAGATGCCTTTGTCGCGGAAGCCGATCATGTAGTACTTCAACGACTTCAGCTCGATGCAGCGATCGGCCGGCGTGTAGGTGATGCGGATTTCGCCGAAGTCGGGCAAGCCCGTCTTGGGGCACACCGACGTGAACTCGGGGCAGCTGATCGCGATCTCGAACTCTCGATCCGGGCGCGGACTCGGAAAGGTTTCAAGCGTGGCCGTGCTTGACATGTGCTGGAAATTTTAGCATTTTGGCGCGAATTCCACGGATTCCCGCGCTCGGTTCGTTGACACGTGATCGGGTGCACGATAGCATTGGGGCCGATTTTGTTAGGTTTTCCGCGGCAGTGCGACGCGCGCTTCACTGCAACGGGGTAGACGGTAGCGCGCATCGATTGGGGGGACGCAATGGCAGAGGCCCGACGCATGGGCAAGTCCGAGCTGTTCTCGCACTTTGCCGATCGCTTCGAAGTGAAGCGGACGCAGGCACGCGAGTATTTCGACGAGCTGACAGCGCTGGCGGAAAAAGAGCTGAAACGGTCTGGCGAGTTCGTGCTGCCGGGCATGGTGAAGCTCGTGGTCCAGAAGCGCAAGGCGCGCATGGGCCGCAACCCGGCAACCGGCGAGGCCATCAAGATCCCGGCCAAGACGGTGGTGAAGGCGCGCATCGCCAAGCAGTTGAAGGACACCGTCCTTCCGAAGAAATAGGCTTCGAACGCAACACGTCAGGAACGCGTCACCCGTTCAACGCGGACGGCGGCGATCAGCCGTCACGGTACCCCCCTTTGACCCGGCGCCGACTTTCGCGCCGGGTTTCTTCTTGTACGGATCGCCGCTCGAGCCCTCGGGCGTGCCGTTGCCGCGGATGAAGCGCTTGATCTCCTGCACCTCGAGCTTCGTCATCTTGAACTTGAGGGTGCTGAGCGGCATGCCGAGCGCCTTGGCGGTGGCGGTCGTATTCCACCCGTTGGTTTCGAGCGCGCGAATCAGATAGTTGCGGGCGAAGGCGTCGACCGCGGCGTCGAACACGTTGCCGCCCGTCGCCGGCGCCTGCCCGGCGCCCGGGTTGACGAGGAAGTCGTAGGGCAGATCCTCGTCGGTGATCCAGTCCTTCTCCGTCACCGCGACCAGGCGCTCGATCAGGTTCTCGAGCTCCCGGATGTTGCCCGGCCACCAGTGGGCGGAGAGGATCTTGAGCGTCGATTCGGCAATGCCCTGGACGTTGCGCCGGAACTTCACGTTGTAGCGCCGCAGGAAGAAGTTGGCGAGCTCGGGAATGTCTTCGACGCGGTCCCGCAGCGCCGGCATCCGGATCGGGATGATGTTCAGGCGGAAGTAGAGGTCCTCGCGGAAGCGCCCCTCGCGCACCGCCTTGTCCAGGTCGACGTTGGTGGCCGCGATCAGCCGGAAGCTGGTCTTGATCGGGTGCGTGCCGCCGACGCGTTCGATCTCGCCTTCCTGGACGGCGCGCAGCAGGCTTGCCTGCAGATCCATCCGCAGATCGCCGACTTCGTCGAGAAACAGGGTGCCGCCGGAGGCGAGCTCGAACTTGCCGATCTGCTGGCGGATGGCGCCGGTGAAGGCGCCCTTCTCGTGGCCGAAGAGAATGCTCTCGATCAGGTTCTCGGGGATCGCCGCCAGATTGACGGCGACGAACGGCGCGCCGGGATCGCCGGCTTGCCGGTGGATCAGCCGCGCCAGCAGCTCCTTCCCGGTGCCGCTCTCGCCCAGGACCAGGACGTTGGCCGGCCGCTTGGCGATCTTCTGCACCAGATCGACGATTTCGCGCGTGACGCGGCTCGATCCCACCACGAACTCGCGATCGCCCTGTTCGGAGAGCTCGGCGCTCAGCCGCAGGAAGCTGCGGTTCTGATCCTGACGCTCGCACGCGCTGGCGACCAGGGTCCGCACGGCGTCGTCGCCGGCGTTCTTCGCCATGTAGTGGTAGGCGCCGTGGCGCATCGCCTCGATCGCCACCGTCAGCTCCTCGACCGGCGAGGTGACGACGACGGCGATGTGCGGGTAGTTCTCCCGGATGATCTTCAGGACGTCGATGGCGCTGATGCCGGGCAGCGTGACGTCGAGGAGCATGACGTCCACGCCCTCGCGCTCGGCCATGTGGATGGCGCTCTCGCCGGTGGCCGTGCGCAGCACGCGGTAGTCGCGCCGCAGGGCGCCGCTCAGGGCGTCCCGGCTTGCCTCGTCGCTGTCCACGACGAGCACCGTTTTCCGGAGCTCGGCCATCGCGCCGAGTATATCGACGAATGAGCGCTATCGTGCGGCCGTTGGCACGGTCACGACGGTGGCCGCGAGCCGTTCGTACAGATCCCGCCGGAAACGACCGGCTCGCACGGCGGCCGCCAGGTCTTCCGACGTGGTGACAATCAGGCGCGCCGTCACCTGGTAAGGTTCGTCCTCGGCGCCCATCGGCGTGGCCTCCCGGTGATCGATCATGTGGAGGAGGTGTCGGTGCGCGGCCACGTCCAGCGCTTCGATGCGGCTGAGGAAAAGCGTGCCGCCATGAGCCCGCTCGAGACGACCCTGGCGTCGTCCAGGGAATGGCCCTAGCACGTGGCTCCGGAGCTCGGCCTCAGCCAGTATGGGTGGAAGCACCGCGGCGTTCATCGTCACAAATGGTCCGTCCGAGTGTGGACCGTATTGGTGAATACGGAGCGCGAACGCCTCGATCGCCCGGTCGTCGTCGCCCGCAAGCAGCACGTAATGGAGCCGATTGGCGATTGCCAACAGGGCCGAGTCCCGTGCGACAGTCGACGTCATGCTGCCCCGAGTATAGGGCCGGCAATCCTTGACACTATCGAATTGCCCCGACTAACGTCCAAGGGCGAGGACACTGCTTGGCGAACGCATACGATGTCGTGGTGATTGGCGCCGGAACCGGCGGCTACGTGGCCGCTATCCGCGCCGCGCAGCTCGGGAAGAAGGTGGCCGTCGTCGAGAAGCAGAAGGCGCTCGGCGGCACGTGTCTGATCTGGGGCTGCATCCCCACCAAGGCCTTGCTGGAGCACGCGCACGCGCTGAAGGTGATCCAGAGCGCCAAGGAGTGGGGCGTCACCATTCCGGCCGGCACCCCCAGCATCGACATGGGGCAGGTGCAGACCCGCAAGGACAAGATCGTCACCGGGCTCACCAAGGGCATCGAGTACCTGTTCAAGAAGAACAAGATCGACTGGATCAAGGGCACCGCGCGCCTGGCCGGCAAGGGCAAGGTGGTAGTGAGCGAGGGCGATGCGCAGGAGCTGCAGGCGGCCGAGATCATCGTCGCCACCGGGTCGTATGCGCGCAGCGTTCCAGGCATCGAGATCGACCGCACCCGCATCATCACCAGCGACGAGGCCATCCACCTGAAGGCGGTGCCCAAGTCGATCGTCATCATGGGCAGCGGCGCCGTGGGTGTGGAGTTCGCGTCCATCTATCGCCGCTTCGGCAGCGAGGTGACGATCATCGAGCTGCTGCCGCGCCTGGTGCCGGTCGAGGACGAGGCCGTCTCCGCCGAGCTCGAGAAGTCGTTCAAGAAGCAGGGCATCACCGTGCTGACCGGCACCAAGGTGACCAAGGCCGCGGCCGGATCCAAGGGTGTGGACATCGAGGCGCAGACCCCGGACGGCGAGACGAAGAAGCTGTCTGCCGAGCTGCTGCTGGTGGCGACGGGCCGCGGCCCGGTCACGGCGGGCCTCGGCGCCGAAGAGGTGGGCCTGTCCATGGAGCGCGGTTACATCAAGGTGGACGAGCTGTATCGCACGTCGGTGCCGAACATCTCGGCCATCGGGGACGTGGTGACGCTCGGCAACGGCAGCGTGCACCCGCAGCTCGCGCACGTGTCGTCGGCCGAGGGCATCCTGGTGGCCGAGCGCATTGCCGGCCTCGAGGTGAAGCCGATCAACTTCGATCACGTGCCCGGCTGCACCTACTGCGACCCGGAGATCGGCAGCGTCGGCCTCACCGAGGCGGAAGCGAAGAAGCGCGGCTACGAGGTACGCGTGGGCTCGTTCCCCTTCGGCGTGCTCGGCCGTGCGAAGATGGCGGGCGAATCCGAGGGGTTCGTGAAGATCGTCGCCGATAAACGCTACGACGAAGTGCTGGGTGTCCACATGATCGGCCCGCGTTCCACCGAGCTCGTCGCCGAGGCCGTGCTGGCCCTGCGCCTCGAGTGCACCGTCGAGGAACTGATCCGGACGATCCACGCGCACCCGACCTTTGCCGAAGCTGTCGGTGAGGCTGCCCATGCGACACATGGGGCAGCCATACATCTGTAAGGAGTCGGCCCCAGAGCCTTCTGAGATGCCAACGCCCGTCACGATGCCCCAGATGGGGGAATCGATCGCGGAAGGGACGATCGTCCGCTGGATCAAGAAGGTCGGCGACGCGGTCGATCGCGACGAGCCGCTGTTCGAGATCTCCACCGACAAGGTGGACGCCGAGATCCCGTCGCCGGCCGCGGGCGTGCTGCTCCAGATCAAAGTGAACGAAGGCGAGACGGTGCCGGTGGACAGCGTGGTCGGGCTGATCGGCGCCGCCGGCGAGACCGTTGCCGACGGCGAGGCAGCCGCGGCTCCAGTGGCGGCTTTGCGCCCGAGCCCGCCGTCGGGTCCGGTCCCGATTCCGTACCCGATCACCAACGGCGGAGAGACCCGGCCGCGTGGCACGCTCGACGACCTGCGCCGCCGCAAATCGTCACCGGTGGTCCGGCGCATCGCGCACGACCACAACGTCAACATCGAGGCGCTCAGCGGGTCGGGCATCGGCGGACGGGTCACCAAGCGCGACATCCTCGGCTACCTCGATCGTCTCGAGACGCCGGCGATCGCGCGGCCCGGCACACCGGGGCCCAGGGTGCCGGCCTATCAGCCCGGCGAGAACGTCGAGGTGAAGCCGCTCTCGGTGATGCGCCGCAAGATCGCCGAGCACATGGTGCTCAGCCGGCGCACGTCGGCGCACGTGCACACGGTCTTCCACGTGGACTTCACCACCGTGGACGGCATCCGGCGCCAGAAGAAAGCCGAGTACGAGGCGGCCGGGGCGCGCCTCACCTACATGACGTTCATCGCTCGCGCGTGCTGCGAGTCGCTGCGGGCCTACCCGGTTCTCAACGCCGCGCTCGACGGTGACACGATCGTCTACAAGAAGGACATCAACCTGGGCGTCGCGGTGGCGCTCGACGGCGGTCTGATCGTGCCGGTGGTGAAGCAGGCCGACACGCTGGCGCCGGTCGACCTCAGCAAGGCGATTGCGGACCTCGCCGAGCGGGCCCGCGCCAAGCAGCTGAAGCCCGAGGAAGTGCACGCCGGCACGTTCACGATTACCAACCCCGGACAGCTCGGGGCGCAGTTCGGCCTGCCGATCATCAACCAGCCGCAGGTGGCGATCCTCTGCGTCGGCGCGGTGGAAAAGCGGGCGGTGGTCGTCAACGACGAGATCGTCGTCCGCACCATGTCCTACCTGACGCTCGGGTTCGATCACCGGCTGATCGACGGCTTCGCCGCCGACGAGTTCATGGCCGATCTCAAGCGGCGCATCGAGCACTTCGATCCCGCGGGCGTCTGAGGACGCAGCCGTGAATTCCGCCTTCGCCAAGGCTTCGGCGGACAGGCCGCTTGAAGTCCGGCGGCTCGGGACCGTGAGCTATGCCGAGGCGCTCGCCATGCAGCGGGCGCTCGTCGAGGAGCGGCGTGCCGACCGCGTGCCCGATCTCCTGATCCTGCTGCAGCACCCGCCGGTCATCACGCTCGGCGTCAAAGGCGACGGCGGCCGCTCCAATGTCGTGGCGACGCCGGACCGTCTCGCCGAACTGGGGATCGCGGTGGAAGAAACGGGGCGGGGCGGCGACGTGACCTATCACGGGCCGGGCCAGATCGTCGGCTACCCGATCCTCGACCTGCGCCCCGACCGGCAGGACGTGCACCGCTACGTGCGCGATCTCGAGGACGTGATGATCAGGACGTGCGCCGGCTACGGGCTCGAGGCCGGCCGCATCGCCGGCCTGACCGGCGCGTGGCTCGGTGTTGAAAACGGACCCGCCGAGAAGATCGGCGCCATCGGCGTCCGCATCTCACGATGGGTGACGAGCCACGGCTTCGCGTTCAACGTCTCCACGCGCCTGGATCACTTTCAGCTGATCGTGCCGTGCGGCATCGCCGACCGCGGCGTGACGTCGCTCGAGAAGGCGACCGGCCGAACGATTCCGATCGAAGAGGTCGAGGATCGGTTGATCGAGAACTTCGCGGCGGTGTTCGCCCGCGAAGTGCACCAGGCCTGAGCCCTAAGCCAACTACGGCTTCGCCGGCGTCGGCAGTTTCGTCATCGCTGCTTCGGCCACGCCGCGGCCGGCGACAGCGGTGACCTCGATGCGCACGTGGCCCCAGGTGACGGCGTCGCCGACTTGCGCGGGACGATCGAGCAGCGCCAGCACGAGCCCGCTCACCGACTGCACGTCCGGATGCTCGAGCGTCACTCCGAGCGCCTCGCCGGCGCTGGTCAAGCGCACCGTGCCGCGCACGACCACGCGTCCGAGCGCGTCCTTCGAGATCGGCGGCCGGCCGCGGTCCTCGTCGATGTCGCCCACGACCTCCTCGAAGAGATCGCCGATGGTGACCACGCCGGCGGTGCCGCCGTGCTCGTCCATCACCACGGCCATGTGGGCTCGCGCGCGGCGCATCGCTCCCAGCACCTCGTCCAGCGGCGTCGTGGTCGGCACATGCGGCAACGCCCGCGTGTCGTGCAGGGTCACCGCCGTGCCAGCTACGATGTGGCGCAACAGCGTCTTGATGTGCACGCTGCCCTCGATGTGATCGAGGTCGCCGGAGTAGACCGGATACCGCGTGTGCGGCGACCGGCGGACGATGTCCTCGGCGTCGTCGATGGCTGTGCCGACGGCCATGCCGACCAGGCGGACCCGCGGCACCATCACCTCGCCGGCGGTGAGGTTGCCGAACTCGAACAGCTCGCGCAGGATGCGCCCCGACTCGCCGCGGAGCAGCCCGCGCTTGTGGCTTTCTTCGATGATGAACTGCAGCTCCTCGCTGGTGTGATAGCGCTCCGCCTCGTTCTGCTCGCGCTTGATGCCGATGACGGCCAGCAGGCCGTTGCCGGCGGCGTTGAGCACGACGATGAGCGGGAGGAGCGCCACCTCGAGCGCCTCGATGATCGGCGACACGTACATCGACGTGCGCATGGCGGACTGCAGCGCCAGCCCCTTGGGCACCATCTCGCCGACGACGATGTGCACGTAGGTGAGGATCCCAATGGCGATACCGCTGGCCAGCGCATGGGTGGCCACCCAGCGCAGCGTGTCGAGCGGCGCCAGCCACACCTCGATGGATCGGGCAATGACCTGCTCGCCATACATGCCGAGCCCCAGGCTGGCCGCCGTGATGCCCACCTGCGTGGTGGCGATGTAGCGATCCTGCCGCCGGGGGTCAGCCAGGATGCGCGCCACCCGCGCTGCCAGCCGGCTGCCCTGAGCGGCGTGGTGGTCGATGTTCGCCCGCGGCGCGCCGACGATGGCAAACTCCGCCGCGACGAACAGCGCGTTGACGAGCGCGAGCGCGGCGATGATCAGGACGGGGATCGCGGCTTCGGTCATGCCGGCGCCTCGTCTTCGTCTGGCGGCGTCACTCGTGTGGCGATCACCGACTCGATGGCGCGATCGGCCACATGTTCCACGCGGAACGAATACCCGTCGATCGTGACGGTGTCACCGGGAACCGGCAGCCGGCCGAGCGCCTCGGTGACGTAGCCGCCCACGGTGGTGGCCTCGGTTTCGAGCGCCGCGTCCAGGGCCGCCGCGGCATCCACGACGGCCATCGATCCGGGCAGCCGCATCTGCCCATCCACGATCTCCTCGGGTACCGGCTCGGCCGCCTTGAACTCGTCGCCCACCTCGCCGAGGAATTCGGCCAGCACGTCCTGCAGCGAGATCACGCCCGACGTGCCGCCGAACTCGTCGACCACCAGCGCCTGGTGCGAGCGGCGCTCGCGCATCTGGCGCACGACGCGGTCGGCCGTAACGCTCTCGTGCACGGCGCTGATCGGCCGGCTGAGCGTGGCGAGGGTGACATCGGACTGGCGTCCGCCCACCAGCCAGCGCACCAGGTCCTTGGTGTGCAGGACGCCGAGGATGTTGTCGAGCGAGCCGCGATACACCAGCAATCGGGAGTACGGGCTCGCGGCGACGGCGCGGATCACCTTCTCCATCGGCGTGTCCACCTCGAGCGCCGCCATCCGCGTACGCGGCACCATGAGCTGCTTGGCCTGGCGGATGTTGAGGCGGAGCGCGCGCTGCAGCCGGCGGTGTTCGTCCGGTTCGAGCAGGCCACCTTCGCGGCTCTCGGCGATGAGCAGCTCGATCTCGTCGGGCGAGTGGATGTGCCGGTGCGCCTGCTGCTGAACGCCGAGCAGGCGGAGTACCAGCAATCCGCTGCCGTTCAGCCAGCCGATGAAGGGGCGGTAGATCCAGAGCGAGGCCACCATCGGCGGCAGCGTGTAGAGTGCCGCGGGTGTCGGATACTGCAGCGCCATCAACTTCGGCACCAGCTCGCCGAAGATCACTTGCGCCGCGGTGAGCACGAGCAGCACGATGACGGCCGCCGTGGACTGCGCGGCAATCGATTGCAGGCCGCCCAGCGTTTCGAGCTGAGGCGTCAGCGCCGCGGCGAGTGTGGACTGACCGTAGGCGCCGAGCCCCAGGCTCGAGATCGTGATGCCGATCTGGCAAGCCGAGATGTAGCGGTCGAGCGCCGCTGGCGTGGACAACCGCGGCAGCAACCAGCGTGCGAGCGTGTTGCCATCGTCGGCCAGTTGACGTAGCCGGCTGTGACGCACGCTTACCGCGCCGAACTCAGCGGCGACGTAGACGGCGTTGACGAGGATCAGTGCCGTCGCGACGAGGATGGCCACGAGGACCATGTAGGTCAGCGCTGCACGAACTCGGGCCGCATCGGGCGCGCCGCGAGCCTGGCCGCGAGCTCGAACGCGAGCGTCGCGATCTGCGACGTGCCCTGGGTGTCGATCTTTTCCCAGTCGTCGCCGGGGCGATGGTAGTCGCCGTGAAAGCCGGTGAAGAAGTTGATGGCCGGGATGCGCCGAGACTGGAAATTGGAATCGTCGCTGCGCCCGGCTCCGGGACCTTCGCGCTTGATGCTCAGCCCCCGCAGCCCTTGCGCCGCGCCGGTCAGGTCCTCCTCCATCGACGGTGCGAATTCGAGTCCGCTCACGTCCACGTTGCCGCGTGCCCGGCCCACCATGTCGAGGTTGAGCATCGCGATCGTGTCGGCCACCGGAACAGCCGGCGCCTCAACGTAGTGCGCCGAGCCGAGCAGCCCGCGCTCCTCGCCGGCAAACGCCACGAAGACCAGCGTGCGCGGAAAGCGGTCGTGCTGGGTGACCGCCTGCCGCGCGATCTCGATCACCGAGGACGTGCCCGAGGCGTTGTCGTCCGCGCCGTTGTGGATTTCACCGGTTCGCTCGGGCGACATCGACAGGTGCCCGCCAAGGCCGACGTGATCGTAGTGAGCTCCGATGACGATGGCTTCCTTGGCCCGCTGTGGATCGGTCCCGGGCAGCACGCCGACGACGTTGCGCACCGTGCGCACGTTCTTGGACAGGTGCTCCTGGTAGGTGACCGTGGCGCCGTTGAGGGCGGCCGAGCGCGGGACCAGATCGGCGTCGATGAGACGCGCCAGGCTGTCGAGCTGATACTGGTCGAGCAGCGGCTGCGCCTCCTTGCGGCGCAGGCGGAGCACAGGAATCGGCTTGTCCTCGGCGTCGGGGTCTTTCGCAAAGAGGCCGTAGTCGGCCTGGTCGATCAAGTGCGTCGGATCGCCGATGACGATCAGGGCGCGGGCGCCCCGCATGCGCGCGGCCCCCTCCTTCTCCGTGAGCGTGGACTCCATCACCGGGCGCGCGCCGTTCATCGGGCTGCCCGAGAGCCGCTCCTGCGGCTCGTGGCTGAAGATGACGACGGCCTTGCCGTCCACGTCCACGCGACGGTAGTCGTCGTAGCCGATCGAGGGCACCACCAGGCCATAGCCCGCAAACACGAGCGGGACCGATTCGAGCGACACCGACGGTGCCGTGCTGGGGGCGCCGGCCGGCGTGGCCAGCGGGTAGTAGTTGGTACCGAGCGTGAACCGAATGGTCCGGTTGCCCTGAGCGATCGAGAGCTCGTTACCCTCGCCGACGGTCAGCCCCGCCACCAGCTCGAAGGGCTGGAACCAGGTGCCCTTGTCGCCCCCGGGGCGCAGGCCCGCGGCCTTGAACCGGTCGGCGATGTAATCGGCCGCGCGTTCGAGCTCCGCGGAACCGTCGGCGCGGCCCCGCAGCTCGTCCGAGGCCAGGAACTTGATGTGGTCCAGCAGGGCAGTCGGCGGAATGTCGGCAGGGGCGGCCGCGGCCACGCCGGCGAGCGCCAGCACCCCAGCCGCAGCGAACGAGCGCATGCGGAATGCTAACAGGTCCCCCGCACCTCTACACGCCCAGGGCGGTTTCGACCAGCACGCGCTCGCGCGAGCTGAGCGACGGCACGCGGAGGCTCGCGACGCCGCGGGCGTCGAGGAGCGCCGGCATCGAGCCCAGCCGGTTGCGCACGCCGTATTCGCCGTCGAGCACGGTGAGCACGCTGAGCGCCCCGCGCGAGGCGGTGACCACCGCCTCCACCGCGCGCGCGGCCGCCATGCCGAGCGCGAACGGTCCCGGCGGCCACAGCCGCTGCGCCCGAGCATCGAGGCGCGACATCTGGACCGGCGTGAGGGTGCGCTCGAGCGCGAAGCCGCCGATAGCCGCCTCGCTCCACGGCACGACCAGGCCGGCGGGCGGCAGACCGAGGACGGCAAGCGACACCTCGGACGGCGAGCATCCGGCCTCGAGCGCCACCATCGACCGCATGGCCGACGCGAAGGCCTCCGGCGCCGATCCGATCAGCAGCGGGCGCGGGATATGGTGCTCGCGGCGTGCGGTCGACATCAGCCCGGTCTGGCTGGCTCCCGCGAAGACGAGCGGCACCTTCTCGGTCCATGGCGCCAGCTGCCGCAACAGCGCCAGCCCGTCGTCGCCCGACCATTCAGCTTCCGGCGGTCCGTGCCGGTCGGCGATGACGCACACGGCCGAACCGACGGCACGTGACGGGTCGTCGGTGCCTTCGAGCCGTGTGTGCGAGCCGCTCACGGCTCCCGACTGCATGATGTCGAGCGCCTTGCCGGCGGCCACGCCGGCAGCCGCGTCCACGAGCAGCACGCGGCGAACCTTGTCGCGCGCCGCCAGGGCCTGAGCCACCGCGCCGCCGAGGCTGCCCGCGCCGATGATGGCTACCGATGCCATTGGAGGAAGTATTGTAATGAACGCACCATGTCCGACATGACCGGAAAGGTGGCGCTCGTCACCGGGGGCTCGCGTGGTATCGGGCTGGCCACCGCGCGGGCGCTTGCTTCGTGCGGCGCGTCCATCGCCATAACCGGCACTGTCGACGAGACGCTGGCCGCCGCGTGCCGCGATCTCGAGCGTGAGGCGGCCGGGCGCGTGCTGGCGGTGCGCGCCGACGTGAGGTCGGCATCCGACATGGCCACCGCCTGCGACGCCGTCAAGTCCCGCTTCGGCGGGCTCGATGCGCTGATCAACAACGCCGGTGTCGGTCTCTTTCGCGCCGTCGGCGAGATGACCGACGACGAGTGGCGCCGCCTGTTCGACACCAACGTGACCGGCGTCTTCAACGCCACGCGCGCCGCGCTGCCGCACTTGCGCGCCCGCGGCGGCGGATGGATTGTCAACGTCAGCAGCCTGTCGGCCACGGCGCCGTTCGCCAACGGCGCGGCCTACTGCGCGACCAAGGCCGCCGTGGACGCCTTCACCGAGGCGCTGATGCAGGAGCTCCGGCACGACGGCATCCGGGTGGCTTCAGTGGCGCCGGGATCGGTCGATACGACGTTTGGCGGCGGCGGCCGCGACAAGAGCTCCTGGGCGTTGCAGCCGGGCGACGTCGCCCAGGTCATCGTGGATCTGATGAGCCATGCCGGGCGCGCCTTGCCGAGCCGCGTGGAAGTCCGTCCGTCACAACCGCCGCGAAAGGGCTAACCCTTGTCCGTGTTCGACAAGCACCGCGAGCAGCTCGAGCTGCACGAGACGATGATGGGTCTGTCGCGCGGGCGGCTGGCCGTGGCCCTCGACCTGCTCACCGACGCGCTGGCGATGGTGGGGCAGCACGGCGTCTACTGCCAGAGCACGCGGACGCCGGGCAAGCCCACGCTGGACATTGCGCTCGTAATCGAGCAGATTGGCGACGCCAAGGAACTGCTGCAGACCGTGATGGAGTCCGAGCGCCCGTGAACGCCCCAGGCCCCATCGGCGTCGTCGCGCACTACAACCTGCTCGAACAGCTCGAGCCGTCGGGCCCGGGCGATCTGTACCGCGCGCGGGATACCCGGCTGGGGCGCACGGTGGCCCTCCGCCTGCTGCCCGCCGATTTCACCACCGGATCCGACTCGCGAGCCGCGCTCGTGGCGCAGGCCCGCGCCATGACGGTGCTGTCGCACCCCAACGTCACCACCCTCTTCGACGCCGGCGAGCACGAAGGCCGCGTGTATCTGGCGTTCGAGTTCCTCACGGGGCAGTCGCTGCGGGCTGAGATGGCCGGACGAGCGCTCAAGGTGCAGCGGGCGGTCGAAGCCGCCATTCAGATAGCCGACGCGATTGCCGACGCGCACGCCAACGGCTTCGTGCACGGCGGGCTGAGCCCGGAGTCGGTGGCGATGACGCAGCGCGGGCACGCCAAGATTCCGGCGTTCGAGCTCGCGGCCCACGGCGGCTTCGACAGCGGCGGCGGACCGGGCGAAGTGCGGCTGCTCGACTACCTGTCGCCCGAGGAAGCCGGTGGACAGCCCGCCGACGACCGCTCCGACATCTATTCAGTGGGCGCGATTCTCTACGAGATGCTCACCGCGCGGCGCCCCAACCCGAAGGGCGCCGCCGCGCCGAGCGCCGCGAACCGTCACGTCCAGCCCGAGCTCGACGAGATCGTGCTGCGCGCGGTGGCGCCCAATCCCGCCTCGCGCCCGCAGTCGGCGGCGGCGTTTGCCTCGGAGCTCCGCGGCATCACC
>Ga0207645_10002744_pt1 | contig 13712 bp, 12 predicted proteins | sample KBSM53metaG_FD_184331 | JGI IMG/M metagenome (GOLD analysis project Ga0207645, IMG submission 184331) | Miscanthus rhizosphere microbial communities from Kellogg Biological Station, Michigan, USA - KBS M5-3 metaG (SPAdes) (version 2) | ecosystem: Host-associated > Plants > Roots > Rhizosphere >...
GCTCCCGGCCTGGGCCATCATGTGGGCCGGTGTGGCGGTGGACGTGGGCTGCGCGGCGGCGCCGCCGGACGGCACGCCCACACCGCCGGACGGCACGCCCACACCGCCAGACGGCACTGGACTCGGCACGCCCCGCGGCACGTCATTCGGCACGGCGTCGAAGTCCGGGGCCCCGGCGCCAAAGTCTGTCCAGCCGCCGCCGGCTGCCAGGAGCTGGCGTTCGGCGTAGATCTCGTTGAGCCGGGCGGTCAGCCGTTCGGCGAGGCGGCGGGAGTTCGCAAACACGATGGTGGACTGGTTGGCGAGCACCAGGTCCACGATCTTTTCCTCCACATGCGGCCAGATGGAGGCCTGGGGCTGCAGCCCGGAGGCCGGACCGGAGTCGAAGGCCCCGGCGGCGCCCTGGAGATCGGACATGTCCTCCACCGGGACGGAGACGGTCAGGTCCCAGTTCTTCCGTGACGGAGGGGCGACAATTTCCACCGGCGCCGAGCCGGCGAGGAACTGCGCCACCAGCTCCTTGGGTTCCACGGTGGCCGACAGCCCGATCCGCTGGGCGGGCTTGGGCAGCAGCGCGTCCAGCCGTTCCAGCGACACCGCCAGATGCGCCCCGCGCTTGGTGCCGGCGACGGCGTGGACCTCGTCGACAATGATCGTGTCCACCTCGCTGAGGGTTTCGCGGGCCTTGGACGTCAGCATCAGGAAGAGCGATTCCGGGGTGGTGATGAGGATATCGGGCGGGTGGCTGAGCAGCGAGCGGCGGTCCGACGCCGTCGTGTCCCCGGACCGGACGCCCACGGTAATGAGCGGGGCCGGCAGGTCCAGGCGTTTGGCGGTCTGCGTGATGCCGATCAGCGGCGCGCGGAGGTTGCGTTCGACGTCGACGCCGAGAGCCTTGAGCGGGGATATGTACAGCACGCGGGTCTTGCGCTGGGGCGCCTTGCCTCGGGCAGGCTTCCGGCGCCCGCCCTTGGCCGCCGGGTCCAGGCCGGGGAGGGCATCGGGCTCTGCGGGGGCGGAGACGAGCAACCGGTCCAGCGCCCAGAGGAACGCGGCGAGCGTCTTGCCGGAGCCGGTGGGTGCGACGACGAGGGCGTGCGCGCCGGAGGAGATGGCATTCCAGGCGCCGTTCTGGGCCGGGGTGGGCGCGGAAAAAGCGCCCAGGAACCAGTCCCGGGTCGGCCGGCTGAACCGGTCCATGGCGTCGGCCGCGAGTGTGCCGCCGGCGAGCTCCTGCCCCTTCATTCCTCCATCATGCCCTACCCCGCCGACACTATTGGCCGGGCCCCATCATGGGGCGGCGGGTCCCATCGTGGCGCCTGCCGGGTCCCCCGGGGGCCAGGTGCCCCGGGACGGACGGGAGCGCAGACACGCTGGAGCAGAGACGCGGGGGACGGGTGTTACTTGGGCTGGAAGGCACCGATGGTCAGCAGGTTGATCTCCGTGTTGGTGCAGGCGTCCAGTTGCTGCGGAATGAACAGCGACGCGGTGTCGTTGGGCGGGTAGACCCGGAATCCTGCCGCCGGTGTCTTGGTGCAGTCCGGGTAGTTGGCGGCCTGGGTGTAGCGCAGGGTGGCTGTGCCGGCCTTGCCCGGGGCAAGCGTGACGTCGGTGACCGGGCCCGAGTCGTCGCGGGTGGCGGCGGCGCCGATCGGCTCACCGTCGGCCCCTGCTGTGAGGGAGACGCCCGCGAAGCCCTTCAGCAGGCACGGTTCGGTGCCGGAGTTGGTCAGGATCAGCTGCATGTAGATGCTGCCGGCCGCGCCGCCGCCGGTGGCATCGGTGGTGCCGGTCAGGCTTGCGGCCTTGCACAGCTGGGGGCCTGCCTTGGCGGTGGACGGTGCGGCGGCGGCAGAGGATTCCGGCGCGGTGGCGGACGTCGCCGGCGGCTGGCTGGTCTCCGTGGCAGACGGGCTGGGCGGGGACGTGGCCGACTGGGCCTGCGTCGAGCTGCCCCCGCAGCCGCTGAAGAGGAGGGCCGCCGCGGCAGCCGTTGTCACAACCAGTGCGTGCTTCATTCGCTGAGACCTCATGGCTCAACCATTATCCCCGCCGTTGCCTTAGTCAACGATGCCACTGCGACGGAGCCCGATTGATGTCCGGATTGTGATTTCCCGGCATCGGCCGAGGTCAACTGCGCCGCGTGCTGCTTCCCGGAGCCGGCGAGCAGCTGCCCTAGTCGGTCTCGGGCCCCGAGCAGTAGTGGCAGTCGTCGGGGCAGGAAGCGGCCCAGGGGTCCGTCCCGGCCGCGGACCCGGACAGGATTTCCGGCTGCCGTGCCAGCGCGGTTGGCCGGTCAGTTGCCAGCATGCCCGGCTCCTTCGGGGTCTGCCACGCTCAGTTCAAAGCCGTCGGCAACGTGGAACAGCTGCCGGTGCCCGCCGTCGGAGAGCACCCATACGACATCGCCGTCGGGCGTGCGGTTATCGACCAGGCCCGCGTGCTCAAGGCGGCCGCCACGGTGGAGGTGGACGGCGTCGCCGATCTCGACGTCGTCCCAATGGGCGGCGCTGCCGGAAGGCCGGTTTTTCTGCAAGGTCATGAGGAGTCCTGAACGGTCACGGGGAAACGAGGATGTGACCCAGCTAACCGCGAAATGGCCTCCCGCCTCAATGGTCAAGTGAATGAGACACCGACTTACTGTTGTGCACAAGTCCAGGGGCAGAAGTCCAGGGCCGGAGCCCCCGGGCAGAACTCCGGGCAGAACTCCGGACGCTAGGCGGCCGCCTACGTGTCCGCGCGGGCTGCGCGGCGGGTCAGCCAGGCAAAGGTGGGCGGAGGGGGCGGCGGGACAGCCGCTGACCCGGCCGCCGTGCGCCCCGAGGTGCCCCCCGCTGCCGCGCGGCGCCGGCGCAGTTCCAAGGCGAGGCTCTCCTGGCCGCGGGCCATCGCCCAGCGGTGGTTGGCGGCGAAGGCCGGCTTCAGCAGCCAGCTCAGCCGCCGCAACAGGGGCTTGGCGGCGCTGACGCGCCAGTCGTAGGTGATGACCGTTTCCGGCCCGTCCGGCTCGAAGGTCCAGCGGCCGGTGCCGTTCAGATCGCCTGCCGCGGTGAGGGCGAAGCCGCGGGCCGTGACGGGCTCCGTAACCGTGAGGGTCCAGCGGAGCGTATAGGGCAGCCAGCCCTTCGTGTACAGGCGCGTGGGGCGCGGAATGCCGGGCCCGGGCTCCGGTCCGCCGGCCACGGGCTCGATGCTGAGATAGACGGAAGGCCACCACCGGGGCAGGGCCGTGGCGTCGCCCAAGACCGCCGCGACCTCCTCCGGCGTGCCCGCCACGCGCCAGACGGTCCGGAACTCATAATCTGTGCTGCCCATCGGGGCCTCCTTTCAGCCCTGCGTGGATGCCCTCACTATCAATTCGGGCGGAAAGACCACCTGGGTGGGTGCAAAGCCGTCCTCCGATGCCGCCTCCCGGAGCAACAGTTCCAGTGCGGTGGAGCCGATGAGGGCGCTGGGCTGCCGGATGGAGGACAGCGGCACGACGGCGGCGGCGGCGAACTCTATGTCGTCGTAGCCGATCAGGGCTATCTCCTGCGGCACCTTGACGCCGCCCATGAGCATCAGGCCCTGCAGGGCACCCACCGCAAGCAGGTCGTTGGCTGCAAAGATCGCGTCCGGGCGTTCGGCTTCGGGCCGGGACCGGATGGACTCGCCGGCCGCCCTGCCCGAAAGTACGGTCAGGGATTCCGTGGCGATGACCTCGAGCGTTGCACCCGCAACGGCGTCGATGGCCTTCCGCGCCCCTGCCAAACGGTCCGCCACCTGCCGGATACTTGCCGGGCCGCCGATAAACGCGATCCGCCGCCTGCCCAGCGACAACAGGTGGGCCGCAGCCATCTCCCCGCCGGCCAGGTCGTCCACGGCCACCGAGGAGAAGCTCGTGTTCTCTGTCTGCCGGTCCACGAGCACTGTAGGGATGCCCCGGCGCCGGAGCTGCTCCAACCGGGGGATCACATTTCCTACCGGGGACAGCAGCACGCCCCGCACGCGCTGCTGCTCAAAAAGGTCCAGATACGCGGATTCCCGGCCCTCGTCCTCGTTGCTGTTGCCGACGAGGACGGTGAAGTTCTCCGCGGCGGCGCGGTCCTCCGCGCCCCGGGCCAGATCCGAGAAGAAGGGGTTGGCAGCGTCCAGGACCACCAGGCCGATGCTGTGGCTCATGCCCGCGCGCAACTGGCGCGCGGCGTCGTTCCGGACGAAGCCGAGCTTGTCGATGGCGGACTGGACCCTCAGGGTAACTTCCGCGGAAACCTTCTGCGGCCGGTTCAGCACATTGGAGACCGTCCCCACCGAGACGCCGGCCAGTGCCGCGACGTCCTTGACGCTCGCTGAAACCATTTCCTGTGCTCCTGAAGGTGGACGCCGCAGCCCCTGGGGCCAGGCGGCGCATACGCAAAATAGTCACTTCAGGATACCCGTCCAGGGTCCACTTTGAACCCTTTCATTGAAACGAATCAAAAGCTGCGTCACGAATGCCTGGCGTCAGTTGACGTGTTGATTTGAAGACCTTATGATTCAAATCACAACTCGTTATGAAACGATTCATTGCATGTTCACTAGGCACAGTTCACTAAGCCCCAAAGGTGCGGTCAATTTTATGCAGCAGACACACAGTTCCCGGTCCGGCCCCGCTGAGGGGGAGCAAGTTCCGGTTCTCACGCTCTCCCACGCAGCCAAGACCTTCGGCCCGGTGGTCGCCCTGGCCGACGGCACCATCCACATCGAGGCTGGCGAAATCCACGCACTCGTCGGCGAGAACGGCGCCGGCAAGTCCACGCTGGTGAAAATCCTCGCAGGCCTGCACCACCCCGATTCCGGCGACTTCCAGGTGGCAGGCCAGAGCGTCCAGTTCCGCAATGTTGCCGAGAGCAAGGACGCCGGAATCTCGGTCATCTACCAGGAACCCACGCTCTTCCCGGACCTGAGCGTCGCGGAGAACATTTTCATCGGCCGCCAGCCCAAGGGCCGCTTCGGGCTCATCAGCAAGGCGACCATGGTCAGGGAGGCGCGCAAGCTGTTCGAGCGCCTTGGCGTTCCGATCGACCCGACCCGCATCGCCGAAGGCCTGTCCATCGCGGACCAGCAAATCATTGAAATCGCCAAGGCCATTTCGCTGGACGCCAAAGTCCTGGTGATGGACGAGCCCACGGCAGCCCTCAGTGGCGTCGAGGTGGAACGGCTGTTCGCCGTGGCCCGGAGCCTCCGGGACCGCGGGACCGGCATCCTCTTCATTTCGCACCGTTTCGACGAGGTCTTTGACCTGTGCGACCGCATCACCGTGATGCGGGACGGCCGGTATATCTCCACCCACCGCACGGCAGACGTCACCGTTGAGCAGATCGTTCGCGAGATGGTGGGCCGCGACATTGGCGCCCTGTTCCCCAAGACCCCTGCCGAGATCGGCGACGTGGTCCTGAAAGTGGACGGCCTCAGCCGCGCCGGGGTGTTCCGCGATATCAGCTTCGAGGTCCGCGCCGGGGAAATCGTTGCCTTGGCCGGCCTCGTCGGCGCCGGCCGCACCGAGGTGGCCCGTGCCGTATTCGGCATCGACCCCTACGACGCCGGCGATATCACCTTCGACGGACGCAAGCTCAGGCCGCGGAATCCCCAGGTGGCCATCACCGCCGGCATGGGCTTCGTGCCGGAGGACCGCCGCAAACAGGGCCTCGTGATGGACCTGTCCGTGGCCAGGAACGTCACGCTCACGCTGCGCAACAAGTACACGACGGCGGGCCTGATCAACGGGGGCGCCGAGCGGCGCGCGGCCCAGGAATGGAGCAAACGGCTCCAGGTCAAGACCGGCTCGCAGGAGTACGCCGTCTCCACGCTCTCCGGCGGCAACCAGCAAAAGGTGGTGCTCGCCAAGTGGCTGGCCACGGACCCGCGGCTGCTGATCATCGACGAGCCCACCCGCGGCATCGACGTCGGCACCAAGAGCGAGGTCCACCGGCTCATTTCGGACCTCGCCGGGCGCGGGATCGCGATCCTGATGATCTCCTCCGAACTGCCCGAGGTCCTGGGCATGGCGGACCGCGTCCTGGTCATGCGCGAAGGCCGGATCACCGCCGAACTCGACCGTGCCGATGCGAACCCCGAATCGGTCATGCACGCCGCCACGTCTTCCGCAGGAGGAACCCTGTGAGCTCAGCTCTGGACCACAAGAACGCAACGACGCCGGCACCCGACGCCGGCGCCCGGGGCGCCCTCGCCTCGCTGCTGCGGATGCGCGAACTCCCCGTGCTGATCGCGCTGGCACTGCTGGTACTCGTCACCTACCTGATCAACCCGCTGTTCCTCACCGCGCAGGGCGTGAAGGACCTGCTGCTCAACGCCACGATCATCATGATTCTGGCGGTGGGGCAGACCCTGCTGATCATCACCAGGAACATCGACCTTTCCGTCGGCTCCATGCTGGGGCTGGTCGCCTTCGGCACCGGCTCCCTCTTCTCGGCCATGCCCGACGTGCCGATCATCGCAGTCTTTGTGATCGGCATGGCCTTCGGGGCGCTGCTGGGCGCCGTCAACGGCGCCCTGGTCACCCTGGCCAAAGTGCCCGCCCTGGTCATCACCCTCGGGACGCTCTACGTGTACCGCGGCCTGAACAACGCCTGGGCCGGCGGCAAGCAGTACTTCGCCGGCGACCGTCCGGAGGAGTTCGGCGCCCTCTCGGTGAACACCTTTCTGGGGTTCCCCGTCATCACGCTGCTGGCCATCGTCGTCGTGATCGCCGTCGCCATCTACATGTCCGGCACCCGCCCGGGCCGTGACCTGTACGCCATCGGCTCGGACCCGGACGCGGCCACCGCCTTCGGCATCAAGGTCTCCAAGCGCGTGTTCCTCGCGTTCCTGGCCAACGGCGCGCTCGCCGGCCTGGCCGGGGTGCTTTACGCCAGCCGCTTCAACTCCGTCGGCGCCACCACCGGCACCGGGATGGAACTGACCGTGGTGGCGGCCGCCGTCGTCGGTGGTGTGGCCATCTTCGGCGGCAGCGGATCGGTGACCGGGGCCGCGCTCGGCGCCGTCCTCCTGACCACCATCACCAGCTCCCTGACCGCCCTGCGGGTGGACAAATTCTGGCAGCAGGCGATCGTCGGCGTGCTGATCCTCACCGCCATCATCATCGACCGCGTGGCCAGCCTGCGCACAGCCAAGAAACTGCGGATTAGCGAGGCTCGCAATGTCTGAAACCACGTCCACCACCAGCACGGCGCCGGCTCCCGTGGCTGACAACACCAAGCCACTGGCCAGCGAACCGAAGGGCCGGACCGGCGCCGCGCGGATCCTGATGGGCCGTGACGCCGTCACCATCTACGCCCTGATTGCTTTCCTGATCTACGCCGCCATCGCCATCCCGCGCTTCGCCTCGCCGGTCACCACCGGCTTCCTGCTCCTCGACGTCATCCCGGTCCTGCTGATTGCCATGCCGATGACACTGATCATCATCACGGGCGAAATCGACTTGTCCGTGGCCAGCACCGCCGGCCTGACCAGCGCCCTGATGGGCGTCCTCTGGGCCGGCGGGACGGACATCTGGCTGGCCCTGGCAATCAGCCTGCTGGCAGGAATTGCCGCCGGCATGTTCAACGGCTTCCTGATCGCGGTCCTCGGACTGCCCTCCCTGGCGGTCACCATCGGCACCCTGGCGTTGTTCCGCGGCCTGGCCCTGGTCATCATCGGCGACAACGCCGTGGCCAACTTCCCCAAGGCGCTGACCGCCTTCTTCACCTCCAAAATCGGCGGCACCGGCATCCCCACGGTGATGATCGGCGTCGTCGTGGTGATGGTCTTCTTCGGCGTGCTGCTGCACTTCACACCGTTCGGACGCGGCCTCTATGCGATGGGCTACAGCAAGGAAGCCGCCAGCTTCGTCGGGATCAACGTCGCCCGCAGCAAGTTCTGGCTCTACGTCGGGTCCGGCGCCGTTTCGGCTCTCGCCGGCATCTACTGGACGCTGCGCTACACAAGCGCCCGCAGCGACAACGCCTCCGGCCTGGAACTGGCCGTCATCGCCGCCGTCCTGCTCGGCGGCGTGTCGATCTTCGGCGGCAAGGGCTCCATCCCCGGCGTCATCGCCGGCGTCCTGCTGATCGGCACGCTCAACTACGCCCTCCGCCTGGCCCGGGTGTCCGACGTCGTCCTCATCACGGTGACCGGACTGCTGCTGATCCTCTCAGTGGTGGCGCCGAGCATCGGCTCCGCCATCAGGCAATGGCGGCACACCCGCCGCGTCCGCCGAAGTTTCACCCGCAAGGCCACCTGAAATCTGCACACCACAACAAACCGCGCCCGCCTGGGACCGGCTGTACCGACCGCACGAAGGAAAAGGGAAGAACAATGATGTTGAACCGCAAGAACAAGGGCCGGACCGGCCGACTGGGAAGCATGGTGGCCATCACCGCCGTGGCCGCACTGGCGCTGACAGCCTGCAACAGCGGCTCTGCATCCTCGACCGATACCAGCAGCCCCTCGGCAGGCGGCGGGGACCAGAAGATCACCTTCATCCCCAAGCAGCTGAACAACCCGTACACGGACGTTGTTCTGGGCGGCGGCAAGAAGGGCGCCACCGAGGCAGGATTCGCTTCCTCGCAGGTCGTCGGACCGCTGGAAGCCTCCGCCTCCAGCCAGGTTTCGTTCATCAACGCCGAGACTCAGGCCGGCACGAACGTCATCGCGATTGCCGCCAATGACCCCGACGCCGTCTGCACGGCCCTCGGCGAAGCCCGTTCCGCCGGCGCCAAGATCGTCGCGTTCGACTCGGATACCAATCCCGACTGCCGCGACATCTTCATCAGCCAGGTCGTCGCCAAGGACGTTGCCTTGATCCAGACCAAGCTGATTTCCGAGCAGATCGGCGGCAGCGGCGAGATCGCCATCCTGTCCGCCACCGCCAACGCCACCAACCAGAACGAGTGGATTAAGTACATGGAGGAGGAGCTCGCCTCCAACCCCGCGTACAAGGACATCAAGCTTGTGGCCAAGGTCTACGGCGATGACAACGACACCAAGTCCTTCCAGGAAGCCCAGGGCCTCATGCAGGCCCACCCGAACCTGAAGGGCATCATCTCGCCCACCACAGTGGGCATCGCCGCTACCGCCCGGTACCTCTCAACGTCCGCCTACAAGGGCAAGGTTGCCCTCACCGGGCTCGGACTGCCGAATGAAATGCGGCCCTTCGTGAAGGACGGCACCGTCAAGGAGTTCGCCCTCTGGGATCCGGCACAGCTCGGCTACGTTGCGGCGTTCGCCGGCAAGGCCCTCAAGGACGGCAAGATCACCGGCGCCGAAGGGGATACCTTCACCGCCGGCGAACTGGGCGAACGCAAGGTCGAAAAGGGCGGCCTGGTGATCGTCGGCCCGCCGACGGTCTTCAACGCCGAGAACATCGACAAGTACAACTTCTAATCCTTACCTGACCCATCCCGAGCGGCCGGGCGGGCCGCCGACAGCCCGCCCGGCACCTCACCACTTCACTCCGTTCCGCTTCACCGGTGCCACAGCACCGGGCCCACGGCGCCTGCTCCACAGCCGTGCCCGGAAACCACGTTCCGGAGCCCCAGTTCCCCTTTTTCATGCCGGAAGGCCCCCACATGAACCAGAAACAACCGGCAGACCGGCTGCTGCAACCGCATCGGCGCCGCCCCACCCGCATCGGGCTGGTCTCCGGCGGCCTCGGCGCCTACTGGCCCCAGTTTCCGGAGCTGCTGCCGCAGCTGCGGGAGTCCGTCCGCTACGTCACCGGCCGCTTCCAGGAACTCGACGCCGACGTCATCGACACCGGCTTCATCTCCGACGCGCAGGAAGCCGCCGCGGCAGGCGAAAAACTCCGCGTCGCCGACTGCGACCTCATCGTCATCTTCCTCACCACGTACCTGACGTCCTCCATGGTCCTGCCCATCGCCCAGCGCGCGAAAACCCCCGTCCTGGTGATCGACCTGCAGCCAACCGAAGCGATGGACCACGCCAACTTTGACACCGGCAAGTGGCTGGCCTACTGCGGCCAGTGCCCGGTGCCGGAGGTCGCCAACGTCTTCCGCCGGGCCGGAATCGACTTCCGCTCAGTCTCGGGGCACCTCAAGCAGGAGTCCGCTTGGGAGCGGATCACCGCGTGGGTCCACGCCGCCGGCGTCCGCGCCCGGCTCCGCAATGCCCGGCACGGACTCATGGGCCACCTCTATCCGGGCATGCTCGATGTCGCCACCGACCTCACCACCGTGTCCACCACCTTCGGCTCCCACGTGGAGGTGCTCGAATTCGATGACCTCCGCGAACGGGTCAACGCCGTCACGGAGGCGGAGGTGACCGAACGGCTCGGGCTCGCCCGCGAACTCTTCGTTGTGGATGACTCCGTGAACGACGACGACTTCGCATGGGGCGCGAAGGTGTCCGTCGGCCTGGACCGCCTTGTGGAGGACTTTGACCTGGACTCCGTGGCCTACTATCACCGCGGACTGGCCGGCGAACAGCACGAACGGCTCGGCGCCGGGATGATTCTGGGCTCCTCCATCCTGACGGCCCGGGGCATCCCGATGGCCGGCGAGTTCGAGCTGCGGACCTCCATCGCCATGCTGGCGGCCCAGGCGATCGGCGCCGGGGGATCATTTACCGAGATCCAGGCCCTGAACTTCCTCGACAACGTGGTCGAAATGGGACACGACGGCCCGGCCCACCTGGCCGTGTCCGCCCAGGACCCGCTCCTGCGCGGACTCGGCATCTACCACGGCAAACGCGGCTGGGGCGTCTCGGTCGAATTCGACGTTCGCCGCGGCCCCGTCACCACCTTCGGCCTCGGCCAGGACCCGGACGGAAGCTACGTGTTCGTCACCTCCGAGGGCGAGGTGGTTCCCGGCCCGCTCCTGCAGATCGGCAACACGACCTCCCGGGTGGACTTCGGCGGGGACCCCGGGCTCTGGGTGGACGTCTGGAGCCAGACCGGAATCGGCCACCACTGGGCCCTGTGCGTCGGCCACCGCGCCGCCGACATCAAGGCCGCCGCATCCCTGCTGGGCATCGAACACCGCCACGTGGTGCTCTCATGAGCACGCAACGCGTCTGCTTCCAGCTCCAGGTCAAGCCCGCGCTGATCGGGGAATACACCCGCCGGCACGCCGCCGTCTGGCCGGAGATGCTCCGGGCCCTCAAGGCCTCGGGCTGGAACAACTACTCACTCTTCCTCCGGCCCGACGGGCTCCTGATCGGCTACTTCGAAACGGACAGCCTGACCGAAGCCCAGGCCCGGATGGCAGCCACTGACGTCAACGCCCACTGGCAGGCCGAGATGGCCGGCTTCTTCGACGACCTCGCCGGAGCGCCGGACCAAGGCTTCCTCCAGCTCACCGAAATCTTCAATCTCGAGGACCAGTTGTCCGCGGCCAACGCCGCCGGGGACAACCACCAACCGCAGAAGGAACAACCATGAACACCACAGAAACGGCCCTGGGCCGCCTCGGGGAACTCGCCATCGAGGTCCCGTCCTGGGCCTACGGCAACTCCGGCACCCGCTTCAAGGTGTTCGGCACGCCCGGCACCCCGCGCACGGTCCACGAGAAGCTGGCCGATGCCGCGAAGGTCCACGAACTCACCGGACTCGCGCCCACCGTGGCGCTGCACATCCCCTGGGACAAGGTGGATGATTACGCGGCCCTGAAGGAGTTCGCGGCGGAGCTCGGCGTGGGACTCGGCACCATTAACTCCAACACCTTCCAGGACGACGAGTACAAGTTTGGTTCCCTGACCTCCTCGAACCCTGCGGTCCGCCGCCGCGCGATCGACCACCACCTCGAGTGCCTGGAGATCATGAACGCCACGGGCTCGCGGGATCTGAAGATCTGGCTCGCGGACGGCACCAACTACCCGGGCCAGGACGACATGCGCGGCCGGCAGGACCGCCTGGCCGAGTCGCTGCAGGAAATCTACGCGGCCCTGGGCGACGAGCAGCGCCTGGTGCTGGAGTACAAGTTCTTCGAGCCGGCTTTCTACCACACCGACGTTCCGGACTGGGGTACCTCCTACGCCCAGACCCTGGCCCTGGGCGAGAAAGCCTTCGTCTGCCTCGACACCGGCCACCACGCCCCCGGCACCAACATCGAGTTCATCGTCATGCAGCTGCTGCGCCTGGGCAAGCTCGGCTCCTTCGACTTCAACTCCCGCTTCTACGCGGACGATGACCTGATCGTCGGTGCGGCGGATCCCTTCCAGCTCTTCCGGATCATGCACGAGGTCATCCGCGGCGGCGGGTTCGGCAAGTCCGCAGGAGAGAATTCAGCCGTCGCCCTGATGCTGGACCAGTGCCACAACCTGGAGGAAAAGATCCCGGGCCAGATCCGGTCTGTGCTCAATGTCCAGGAAATGACCGCCCGCGCCCTGCTGATCGACACCGACGCGCTGGCCGAGGCCCAGCGCAGCGGCGACGTCCTGGCCGCCAACGGCATCTTCAACGATGCCTTTTACACCGATGTCCGCCCCGCGCTGGCGCATTGGCGTGAATCCCGCGGCCTGCCCGCGGACCCGATGGCCGCCTTCAAGGCCAGCGGTTACCAGAAGAAGATCAACGAGGACCGCGTCGGCGGCCACCAGGCCGGATGGGGCGCTTAAATAATGACCAATAAGACTGTTGAAGAACTGATCTCCCGTTCCAACCGCCTCGGCGCGGACAAGCGGAACACCAACTTCGCCGGCGGCAACACCTCCGCCAAGGGCACCGAAAAGGACCCCGTGACCGGCGACGACGTCGAGCTCCTGTGGGTCAAGGGCTCCGGCGGGGATCTGGGCACGCTGAAGGCCGAGGGTCTTGCCGTGCTGCGGCTGGACCGGCTGCAGGCGCTCAAGAACGTGTACCCCGGCGTCGAGCGTGAAGACGAAATGGTCGCCGCGTTCGATTACTGCCTGCACGGCAAGGGCGGCGCCGCGCCGTCGATCGATACCGCCATGCATGGCCTGGTCGATGCCGCCCACGTGGACCACCTGCACCCGGACTCCGGGATCGCCATCGCCACGGCCGCCGACGGCGAGGCCCTGACCAAGGAGATCTTCGGCGAGAAGGTGGCGTGGGTGCCGTGGCGGCGCCCCGGCTTCCAGCTCGGCCTGGACATCGCCGCGATCAAGGACGCCAACCCGCACGCGGTCGGCACCATCCTGGGCGGCCACGGCATCACCGCCTGGGGCGCCACCAGCGAGGAAGCCGAAGCCAACTCGCTGTGGATCATCGAACAGGCCGAGCAGTACATCAAGGACCACGGCAAGAACGAACCGTTCGGTCCCAAGCTGCCCGGCTACGCCGCCCTCCCGGAAACCGTGCGCCGCGCGAAGGCCGCCGCCCTGGCCCCCGTGATCCGCGGCCTCGCCTCCACCGACAAGCCGCAACTGGGGCACTTCAGCGACGACCCCGCCGTCCTGGCGTTCCTGGAAAGCGCCGAACACCCGCGGCTCGGGGCCCTGGGCACGTCCTGCCCGGACCACTTCCTGCGCACCAAGGTCAAGCCGCTGGTCCTGGACCTGCCCGCCGACGCCCCGGTCGAGGACTCCGTGGCCCGGCTGAAGGAACTCCACGCCGCCTACCGCGAGGACTACCAGGGGTACTACGACCGGCACGCAACCCCGGACAGCCCCGCCCTGCGCGGCGCGGACCCGGCGATTGTGCTGGTGCCCGGCGTGGGCATGTTCTCCTTCGGCGCGAACAAGCAGACCGCCCGGGTGGCCGGGGAGTTCTACCTCAA
>Ga0207645_10002748_pt1 | contig 13705 bp, 10 predicted proteins | sample KBSM53metaG_FD_184331 | JGI IMG/M metagenome (GOLD analysis project Ga0207645, IMG submission 184331) | Miscanthus rhizosphere microbial communities from Kellogg Biological Station, Michigan, USA - KBS M5-3 metaG (SPAdes) (version 2) | ecosystem: Host-associated > Plants > Roots > Rhizosphere >...
CACGGCGGCGACGATGTCAGGCCAGACGTCGATCAATTCGTCGTGCCCTTTGTACTGCTCGTCGGCGGCCATGCGGCCGACGATCAAGACCGACGGTACCGCGCCGGCGGCTGGCGTCACGGCCGCGCCCGCTTCGATGCCGGGATGGCACACGTCGATCGTCCGCCGGGCGAAATGCGGGTTGGCGTCGAGAAAGCGCTGACGAGTGTGCGCCGAAATGGCCAGCAGCCGGTCGGCGCGATCGAGCGCAGTGCGCTGGATCCAGGTCAGGGGCTTCCACGCCTCGACGCCGCACAGGAACGCGGCGATCGATGCGCCGCGCGCCGCAAACGCCAGCGAGGCCGGCGCAAGATGCAGGTGAACGACGACGACGGCAGTACGCGGCTCGCACACCGCGGCAGCGCCAACCGTGGCGGCCACGAATCGTGAGGGCCGGCCATCGGCGCCCCTGACCGTTGCGTGACGCGCGCTGCGGGTTTCGGATGGCTCGTGCAGCGCCAGGACCACCGGCTCGACGAACGTGCCGGCGACGAGGCGTGCCAACCTGGAAATGCCGTCGCGGCCCGAAATATTCGGCGTCAGGATGATCGGCGCGCTCATCTCACGTCAGCTCTGAATACAGGCGGACCATCGCGGGAGCGACGGCATCCCACCCGAACGCCTCGCGCGCGAACACGGCAGCGCGCTCGCCCATGCGCGCGCGCCGCTCCGGATCGGCGGCAAGGTTGTGCAGCGCCTCGGCGATCGCCGGGGCCGTCTGCTCCACCCAGAAGCCCGCACCCCGATCCCCGAGCTCGCGCCACGGCGTCGTCCGCGTGGTGACGACGGGGACGCCGGCCGCCAGCGACTCGACGATGGCGACGCCGAAGCTCTCGGAGTCGGAAGCCTGCACCATCACGTCGGCGTCTTTGAGCAGCGCCCACTTCTCGTCGCCGCCGACCGGGCCGACGGTGTGAACGGCGTCCGCATGCGCGGCAAGGCGTCGCCGCAGGTCGGGCAGCAAGCGGTGCTCATCGGGCCCCGCCAGCACGAGATGCGCCGTTGGATGAGTCGACCGCAGCAGGCTGAAAGCGTCTGCGACGAGGTCCAGGCGTTTGATCCGATGCATGCGTCCGAGGAACAAGACGACGAAGTCGCCGGCGCCGATGCCGAGCCGGGCGCGATACCCCTTTGCCGCCTGCTGCGCGGCGCACAGATCGACGCCGTTCGGCACCACCGCGACGTCGACGCCGAGGCGCAGCTTCTCGATCGCCTCGGCCTCCTGCGCGGAGGTGGCGTGAAGTCGTGCCGCATGCGACAGGTTGCGCCGCTCGAGCAGCGAATAGGCAATCGCTTTGCGTCCGCGGCCGCGCCGCATCGCCTGCGGCTGCAGCATGCCGCGCGGCGAGACGACGTAGGGCACGCGCGCCGATCGCGCGAGATGCGAGGCCCACCACTCGGGCACGTTCCAGACGCCGTGGATGTGGCAGACATCGGCGCGTTCCAGTGCCTCGGCCAGCGGCCGCCGGATCCTGGCGCCGAAGAAGCGACGCGGGAACGAAGCCGCCACGTAGCGCACGCGGACGCCCTCGTGCTCCACGCCGGCCGGCGGCGATGCCGGCAGCGGCGTCGCGCCGTTCGCGGTCGTCGTCACCACTTCGACGTCGACGCCGGCGCGCAGCAGTCCCTGGCAGAGGCCGAGGATCGACGCCGGCGGACCGCCATACTGGTGCGCCGGCGCGAAATAAGGCGACACGTGAAGCACGCGCACGTCGGGTTCGGCGGCGCTACGCCTGATCCTGGTTGACGGTGTCGAACAGCATCTCGCCGGCCGTCGACGCCTGGTCGCGCGCGAAGCGGACGAGCAGGAAGCGATCGAGCAGCACCGTCGGCAGGCCCAGATAGACCATGAAGCCGACCGCGACGCCGAGCATCGTCGCCCACGAGCGCTCGAAGAGATACGCCGACAGCCAGAAGGCGACGGTGCCGAACGCGACGAAGAGCTCGCGGTGCCAGATCAACGAGCGGAACATCGCGTACATCGCGCCGATGAAGAGCCCGAAGCCGAAGACCGGCAGGAACATCAGGGGAATGCCGAAGTCGACGTACGCCTCGGCCGAATAGCCGAACGCGATACTGGTGTTCGACTCGCGGCCGGCGACGAACGCGCCGGAATACTTGCGCACCTTGTCGCTGTCCGACATCAGCTCCGCCTTCTCGGGAAAGAAGACGCGCGGCGTGACGACGTGCACCAGGGCGTCGCGGAGGAAGGCGCCGTCGGTGTGCGGCAGCACCTTCGGCACCCGTTCGACGGCGAGCGCCGGGTAATAGATGGTCCACATCCGATCGACGAGCCGATCGGCCGTGGCCCAGACTTCGCTTGCGTCGCCCTTCAGGAACGCCGACGAGAGGTCGCGGACGCGCTCGACGCGCGCCGAGCGCGACGTCTGGAACTGATCGAACTCGACGTATTCACGGCGGTAGTCGCGGCGGATGCCCATCCAGATGAGACCCAGGATGCTGACCGCGAGGACAGCGAGCGTCACCGCCGCCCAGTGCTGCTTGTTGCGCCGATCGAAGACCTCGAGCACCGCCAGCACGGCGAGGACGATCGGCTCGCGGAATCCGGCGAAGAAACCGGTGATGCCCATCACCACTTCGATCGCCACGACCACGCCGAGCGTCACCCACCTCGGCGTCGGGCTGCACAGACGGCGCATGATCAGGAACAGCACGCCGAGGCGGGCCGTGTCGAGCGTGGTGATGATCTGGCGGATGGACGGATAGCTGGGCGCGACCGCCAGCATGGTGCCTTCAACAGCCACACCGACGACGTAGACAGTGACCAGCGGCCCGAACGTGAAGGCGAAATCGGGCCGCTCGTCGGCGTTCGGCGGCCGCCGCGTCAGAAGGCCCGCCTTGATCCCGAGGGCGAACGCCAGGACGCAGCCGAGGCCGATGAGCACCATCGGCCGGTAGTCGCTGCCGTGGATCGCCGGTACCTCCCGGCCGAGCAGGTCGTAGTAGAAGAGGCCGAGGCTCGTCTGCGACCACTGGAACGTAATCGCCAGCGGCAGCACGTAGAGATGGTCGTTGGTGGAGGTCAGCTTCAGGCAGATCCAGATCGTCAGCGCGGACGTCACCAGCAGCCAGTCGCCGCCAAACACCCAGAGCACCAGGCAGCCGAGGCCGACGCCGGCGAGTTCGAGTTCGTTAGAGCGCATGAGCGTGTTGAATCTCCGCGGTCGCGAATACGCGCGTCCACGCGGCCGCGAACCGTCGTTCGTTATAGCGCTCGGCCGATGCCATCGCCGCGCGCCCGGCGGCGGCGAGATCGTCGGGCCGGCTCAAGAAGTGCTCGAGGCCGTCGGCAACGGCGCCGCTGTCGGCGCGTTCGCAGATCCAGCCGTCGCGCCGGTGATCGATCATTTCCGGCAGGTTGCCGCTCGGCGTCACCACCGAAGGCAGGCCCGCGAGCTTCGCTTCGAGGACGACCAGGCCGAAACCTTCGCGCAGCTCGGGCAGGCTCGGGCAGCAGTGGACGCTCGCGCGCGCGAGCAGCGCCGGCACGTCCTCGCGGAAGCCCAGGAAGTCGACCGCGCCGGCGAGGTCCGGTTGCTGCGCCCGCTCGCGAATCGCCGCGCGATGACCGCGGTATTCCGGCGCCTCCCATCCGTCGATCTGGCCGACGACGTCGAGCGTCGCGTCGACGCCGCGGCGGCGCAGGAGCGCGATCGCGTCGAGCAGCACATCGAGTCCCTTGCCGGGGATGATCTGACCGACGTAGATGACGCGGCCGGGAATGCGCGCCACTCCGGCCGGCGGTTCACGGCGGCGGGGCGACATGTTCTCAATCGTGTCGATCTTGCCGGCGGCGATGCCGTGCGCGCACAGCTCCTGTCGCGTGAACCCGGAATTGGCCACGTACTGATCGACCACCGGATCGATCAGCCACCGCCAGAGCCGGCCGTAAAAGCGTCCCGCCGGCGGGGCGGTGCCGAGACGGGCGACAACGCGGACGCCGCGTGCGCGCAGCCACAACAAGGCGGGAAGATTGCGCAGCACCGCGGTGAATTCGGGCACCAGGACATGCGTGGGCTGCACCCGCCGCGAGACGCGGACGAGATCGGCGCTGACGCGGACGATCTCCACCATCATCTTCAGCACGCTGGCCGGCGACAGCTGCCGGCGCAGCGAGTACCAGTATGGGCCCACCGACCAGCTCGCGCCGCTGGCATCGGCAAGCGGCGTAATGCAGTAGTTCTCCCAGCCGTTGACGATGCAGTGGGCCGCCATGCCCTGATCGCGCAGCACGCGCAGGACCTCGAACGTCATCCGTTCGAGGCCGCCCGGCGTCACCATCTGCCCGCATGGCACGACGATGCGCTGCGGCGCGGCGCTCCAGTCGGGCGCGGGGCCCGGTGAATGCGCGATCACCGACCGGCACGCGCGAACCAGCCCGGCGGTCATGGCGGCGAAGTCGTGCCGGGCCGCGAGCGCGCGGCACGCCGGCGACCAGTCGTGGCCTGCGCAGGTGCGTTGGCGGATGAGCGCGAGCGCCGCGCGGAGCTCCTCGACATTGCCGCGCGCAAACACCGCGCCGGTCTCGCCGCGCTTGACGAGATCGGGGGCGGAACCGACCTCGTCGCTGACCACGGCCGGCAGCCCGGCTGCCAGCGCCTCGTTGACGACGAGGCCCCAGGTTTCAGACGCGTCGCTCGGCAGCACCAGGCAATCGGCGGCGGCGTAGGCGTCGCCAAGCGCCTGCTGGTTCACGAATCCCATCGACTCGAGGTCGACGCCGAGCGCCGCCGCCTCCGACTTCATCGCGGCATCGAGCGGCCCTGAGCCGGCGGTCAGGACGGTCACGCCGGCGCCGAGCCTCGCGGCGGCGCGCACCAGATCGAGCGGATGCTTCCGTTCGACCATCTTGCCGACAAACAGCGGCACGAACGCGCCGGGCGCGATCCCGAGCCGTTCTCGCACGCTCGCCCGCGCCGCGGGATTCGCGCGCGTTGCGGCGGCGCCGGCAAACAGATCGTTGTCGACGCCGTGCGGCACGCGGAACACTCGGTACGCCGGCGCGCCGTGGCGCGCGAGGTACTCGTCGGCGCGGCGGCCTGGCGAAAGAAAGCCGTCGAACTGCCGGAGCAGGAGGCGCGTCCTCGCCGTCCAGAGCGCACGCGTCCATCCGCGCGGGCCGCTGGCGAGGTTCGAGTCGCCGCGATACAGCGTCGGGATGCCGTGGCGCCGGCACGTGACGAGTGCGCGCATCAGGCTGGCCGAGTACCAACCGGTGATCATCACGACGTCCGGCTCGGAGTCGAGAATGGCCGAGGCGATGCCGGGGGCGTCGAGCCCCATGAACCGCGACGTATCGATCCGATCGCCCGGCAGCGCGCTCCGTACGGTGACCGATCGATAGCCGTCGAGCAGCGGCACGTCCCATTCGAACGCACGCTCGAAGCCGACGCCCTGCTGCTCGGCGCTCGGCTGCGTCGCATACACGACGGTCAGCGCGATCTCAGGCGCGGTGGCGTGAATGTGACGGAACCACGGCGAGTAGTACTGGATCGGGTGCGTGAGCACCGCCGTGAGCCTGACCGGCGCGCTCATGCGGCAGCCACCCGATCGAACAGCGCGGCCAGGCGCCGGGCGAGGCTGCGCGCGGAAAATTCTCCGGCGCGGTCGACCGCGACGTCCGCGCGGTTGTAGGCGCTTCGCGCGGCGAGCGCGCGCAGATGACAGGCGACGTCGCCGACGCGTGCATCGAGCGCGTCCTGATCGCCGTAGGTGACGACGCGCACCGTCGGCTCGGATCCGATGTCGCGCAGGATCGAGACGACACTGCTCGCCTGGTGAAACAGCGCCAGGATCGGACGCTCGGCGAGAAGCGCCGGATACAGCTTGCTTGCCGTATAGTGCGGCTCCGAGCTGCCGAGCAGGAGAATCGCCGACGCCTCGGTCAGGACCGACAGCGCGTCCAGGTAGTCGAGGCGCCCTGGCTCCTCGGTCACCACGTCGGCGACGCCGAGTTCTCGCGCGACGGTCAGCACGCGGCGGTTGTCCGACTGCGACTGATTGCTGGTGCCGAAAAAATGCAGCCGCAGGCGCCGGGCGAGCGGATCCTGCTCGCGCGCCTGAGCGAGCGCGCGCAGGAGGAGGCGCAATGTGTCGACGCCGGTCGGCAGCAGCGTCCCGACGTAACACAGGTGCACCAGGCCGTCGGCCGGATCGAAGTGTGCTGTCTTGCGTCCACGCACGTGCGTGAAGTCGTCGGCCTCGAATCCGAGCGGCACGACCGCCTGCGGCAGGCGTGCGGCGTCCGGCAGCCGGGCGGTGACGCCGTCGAGCGTGCCCTGTGAGACGGCAACCAGCGCGTCGGCGCCGGCCACGGCGCGCGGCTCGAGGCGGGTTGCCAGCGCGCGCGATGCGCGGCTCTTCCAGTCGGGCGATCCGTTCGCGCCTCCACCCACCGACTGCCCCCACGCGCCGAGCCACGGGTCCTGGTAATCGAGGACGAACGGGACGCCGAACTCCGATTTGAGCGCCGGGCCGAGCAGCGCCGGGTAGGTCGGGTAGATGGTGATGAACAGCGCGTCGTACCGATCCCGCGCCAGCAGCGTGCGGCAGGCGGTGCCGAGACCGGTGTAGGCACGCAGCCCGAGATCGCCGAGGCCCAGCCACCGCGTCGAGCGCGGAGACCACGCCGGCGCCCGCACGATGTCGAGATCGGCTGGAACCAGACGCGCGAGCTCGCGATCGAGCCGTCCTTCATAGGCCGACGGCTCGACGGTGACGATCGTCGGCCGCCAGCCGGCAGCCGGCAGGTGCGGCGCCAGCAGGCGAACGCGATGCGACGCCGCGCTCGAGTCGGGCGGAAAGTGCGGCGACACCATCAGCACGCGGCGCATCACGGTGGCCGGGGCGATCATGCGGCGGCCATCTCGCGATAGAGCCGCTCGTACTCGGCGACGATCGCGGCGTCGCTGAACCGCCGCAGCGCCTCGGCCCGGACCGTCGCGCGATCGATCGCGCCGAGACGGCCCACCGCCGCGATCATCTCGTCGACGTCGTTGCACAGGAACCCCGTGCGGCCATGGTCGATGCCCTCGGGGACGCCGCCGCGGCGAAACGCAATCAGCGGCGTGCCGCACAGCATCGACTCGGGCAACACAACTGGAAACGGCTCCTCCCACTCGATCGGCAGCAGCATCGCCGCCGCGCGGCCGAGCAGCGCGCGCTTCTCCGCGTCGCCGACGGGACCGATATAGGTGATCAGCGTGCCGTCGACGCGGGGCGCGATCTCGGTCTCGAAATACTGCTGCTCGTGCGGCAGCGGCGAGATGTTGCCGGCGATGATCAACCGGCGCTGCAGCCGCTCGGCGACCGTGATTGCGTGGTGCGCGCCCTTGCAGCGATCGAGGCGTCCCAGGAACACCAGCGGCGCCGTCGCGGCGTCGGTGCCGCCGACGAACGGATACCGCTCGGGCGCGGCGCAGTTGTAGATCACCGACCAGTCGCCGCCGCCGGGGCGGCCGGTATCGCGGATCGCGGCGCTGACCGCCGTGTAGTGCAGCCGGCGTGCGCCGAGCCGGCGCGCGGTCACCATGTTCGCCGGGTTCACCGTGCGCATGTAGGTCTGGATCTTCGGCACGTCGCGGGGCAGCACGGGCGCCAGGTAGGCCAGCCGTCCGAAGTTGTGGATGACATCGAAGCGCGATGCACGGGTCACGAACCGGCCGGCGAGCGTCAGGGCGTTGCGCAGGTTGCTCCAGCGCGTCCACTCGCCTTCCCTGCCGAACGCGTGGACGCGGCCGTTGACGCGCGATCCGGGCGCCGCCCACAGCGTGATCTCGTGACCGGCCTTCGCCAGACCGTCGGCGAGATCGGCGACGACGCGCTCGATGCCGCCGTAATGATCGGGCGGCACCTTGATGTAGGGATCCATCACCAGCAGGACCCTCACGAGAGCGTCTCCCTCACGAGACGGTACAGCGTGCCGCGCTCTTCACCGTGCTCCCAGTGCCAGCGCCGCACCGCGGCCTCCCATGCCGTCCGCCTGGCGCAGTCGAGCGCCGCGGGGTCCGACGCCCATCGTGAGAACGCGCCGGCGAGCGCGTCGATATCGCCGCAGGGCGCGAGGCTCGCCGCGCGGCCGAGATCGATGCCGAGATCGTGCTGACCTGGCGTGTCGAAGCCGGCGATGGCCAGCCCCGCCAGAAGATACGTGAACACCTTGTTGGTCAGGCAGAGCGCGCGGTTCCGCGGCTCGCCGTGCTCGAGCGCCAGGCCGACGTCGTGGACGCGGGCGAGATCGACCATCGCATCGGGAGGCGCCGGCGGCTGATGCCGCAGCGTCACGTGTGGCGCATGCGCCGACGCCAGCGTCGCCAGGCATTCGAGATAGCCGGGGTGCGGGCGCCCTCGCAGCGTGAGGTCGGCGCGGACGCCGGCGCGGCCGAGCGCGGCAATCGCGTCCTCGAGCCCGCGGCCGGCGCCGATCGTCTGGCTGAACCAGTAGACGCGCAGCAGTCCTGAATCGGCGCGCGTGAAATCGGGCGGCTGCGGCGGCAGCGGAAAGGTGTTGTGCACCACCGACGGCCTGACGCCGTACCGCTCGCGATACGCGTCGGCGATCGCCTCGCTCGACGTGGTGAGGAACGTGGCACCGGTGAGCACCGCCTCTTCGATGCGCGCGGCCAGGGCATCGACGAGCGAGGCTGCCGGCCCACTGGTCTCGCCGCTGTGAAAATCTTCGAGGTCGAGCGCGTACGGCGTGCCGGTGCGCCGCGCGGCTTCGGCGATCGCCGCCAGCGCGCCGGTGGTGCCGCCGTAAATCAGGTCGGCCGGCGCGGCCGCGATTGCGCGCACCATCGACGTGTGCACGCGCCCGAAGGCGCGGGCGGCAATCGGCAGCGGCGCGCGGCCAGGTCCGACGGCAGCCACCGCGGCCCGCGCGGCGCGGTGCTCGACGCCGGTGCGCCAGTAGGTGGCGGCGCCGCCGTCGCGCCGGTAGTCGACGACCTCCACCGGCCACGAGCGTCGCGACCGGACGTCGGCGTCCGCGTCGGTCGCCCACGGCTCGTGCCGCGTGGCGACGGCGCGAACCTGGTAGCCCGCTTCGGCGAGCGCGTCGGCGCTCTTCAGCATTCGCGGGCACGTCGACAGGTGCCCCGAGGTCACCACCGTGATGCGGGCTCGTGCGGCCATCAGTGCGCCGCCGCCTCCACGGCGCCGCCGCCGCACAGCTCGTCGTAGACGCTCTCGAGTCGGGCCATCGCCAGCGCGACGGCGTGCCGGGCGACGACATGTGCGCGGCTCGAGGGCTCGCGATTCTCGATCGCCGCCAGGAGCGCGTTGCCGAGCGCCTCGACGTCGCGTTCGTTGCACAGGTAGACGCCCGGGCCTTCCGGCGCGACGTGCGGGATGTCGGCATGCCGCGTCGACACGATCGGCGTGCCGACCGCCTGCGCCTCGAGCAGGATCGTCGGCGCGCCGCCTTCGGAGTCGCCGTCGACGGCGGTCGTGCTCGGGTGGATCAACACCGTCGCCGCGGCCAGCCGCCGGATGAGATCGCTGTGCGGTTTCACGCCAACGAAGTCGACGACATCCGACAGCCCGAGCCGCGAGGTCAGCGCACGCGCGTCACGCTCGTCAGGGCCGTCGCCGACAATCGTCATCCGCGCCTGCGGCAGGCGCGCGTGCGCGCGGCCGAACGCCGCAATCGCGTCGCACAGCCCTTTCTTCTCGACGAAGCGTCCGGCAAACAGCACCGTCACCGCGGCATCGGGCGACCAGCGCGGGTACTTGTCGAGGTTGATGGCGATCGGCTGGATGATCGTGCGATCGGCCGGCGCGCCGGCGGCGATGATCTTCTTCCGCATCTCCGGCCCCTCGGCGAGGAACCGATCGCCGCCGCGGAACAGGCGCGCGTAGTGGTCGCGCCACTGCCGCAGGTACGGCAGCACGGCGGCGTCGACGCCGTAGAGGCTGGTCACGATCGGGATGCCGAGCGCGCCGGCGATATCAACGTAGTCGCACCCAACCGGGCCGAAGTGCGCGTGCACGACGTCTGGTTTCAGCTCGCGCAGCGTCGACTCGACCAGCCGGCGCCAGCGCGATCGGCCGGTTGCGGCATCCACCCACCAGGCCGGGTCGAGCCGCGAGGGCCGTGTGCCGACGACCGACACCCGTGGAAACGGAAATTCCTCCTCGTGCTCGCGCGCGCGGCACACGACCGACGCCTCGAAGCGGCGGTGGCCGTTGACCAGGGTGTTGATGAAGGTCTCGCTGCGCGGCAGGAAGCGGTCGACGGCATGGACGACGCGGCGAATCATGGCTGGAGCACCCCGACCGACACCGGACGGTTGGTGCGGTACGACTCGACGCCGGCGAGGCAGGCGAGGACGGTCTGCCCCGCTTCGTCGATCGAGCACAGCGGCGGCCGCCGCTCGCGGATGGCGGCGACGAAATCTTCGATCGCGAGGACGCAGGCCAGCGAGTGCTCGTAGAGGCGCACTGGGTAGTGCGCCGCGCCGTACTCGGCGCTGGGGCGGCGAGCGAGGAGTCGCAGCGCTTCGACCGCGCGCGCGTAGAGATACGGCGGCAGATTGGCGCGCAGCTGGCGATAGCGGCTCTGGCCACCCGACTTGCCCGGACCGTTCAGGAGCGGCGGCTGGAACAGCATCGGCCGGTGCAGGACTTCGCCGAGCGCGCCGTCGCGCCGGTAGAGCAGGTTGCCGCGCACGGAGGCGTCGCTGCCGCCGACGCGGACCGTGTGATCCTGCGGGCCGGGCTCGCCGAACGCGACCAGCACTTTGCCGATGGCACCCGACTCGAATCGCATCGTGACGATGTTGAGATCCGATTCGGGATAATCGGGAAACGCGCGGTGATTGGCCGCCGCGAAGACTTCGACGATCTCTTCGCCGGCGATCCAGCGCAGCAGGTCGACGAAATGGCAGCCCGAGTAGACCAGCGGCGTCGCGTTGTCGGTCTCGCGCCAGCGATCGGTCTGGAACGCGCGCGTCGTCAAATCGTGAACGTAGTAGCCCTCGAGGTATGACAGCGCGCCGAGCGCGCCCTCGCTGACGAGCGCCTTGATGCGGCGATGCAGCGGCACGAAGCGCATCTGATGCACGACCGCGACGACCTGCGCCGGCGCGGCGGCGGCGGCGCGGCGAATCGCGCACAGGCCTTCGAGGGAGTCGGTCAGCGGCTTCTCCACCAGCACGTGCAGGCCGCGGGCGAGCGCGGCCACGACATACGACGCGTGGGTGGAGTCGGGCGTGCAGACGACCACCGCGTCGAGATCCGGCCAGAAGCGCTCCTCGTCAGCGACGAACTGCGCCGATGGCGCGTGGGCAGCGGCGCGCTGCGCGGCCGTCTGCCCGGTGTCGAGGATCTTCGTGACGCGGCAGCCGGCGACGCACGACCAGTAGAACATGTGGGCCTGGCCCGCGCCGCCGAACCCGATGATGCCGATGCGCATCGTCATCGCCGCCGAATCGTGAGCAGGCGCATGCGCGAATCGATGCCGATCGACGACGGCCGTGGAACGCCGAGCGCGAGCGCCGCGCGATCGAGGCCGTAGATCGCGCCGGGGCCGAGCCGGTTCATCGCGTACCGGAGGTACTTGTTCGCAGGGCCGCCATCGGGCAGCCAGTAATAAATCTGCCGCTCGGCCGCGATGCGCAATCCGAGCGAGGCCACGAGCGACTCCCAGAACGAACGGCTGCGGTACCGCAGGTATCCGGATGGCTGGACTGTCGTCTCCGGCAGCGCAGCGGTGACGAGCAGCGCGCCTTCGGGGGCGAGGCGCGAGGCGAGCGAGGCGACCGCGTGAGAGACCGCCGCATCGTCCAGGATCAGGTGCAGGACCTCGAGGCTCTGGATCACATCGAAGGCGCGGCCCTGTGGATCGTCCCAGCGGCACAGATCGGCGGCGTGGAATTCTGCGCCCGCAATCTCAGCGCGAAGATGCGCCACGGCGCGTTCGGAGATGTCGATACCGACATAGGTCGCCGCCGGAAACTCACGGCGGTAGAAGCGGGCGAAGTGCCCCTGGCCGCAACCGGCGTCGAGCACCGTCCAGCGGGAGCGTCGATCGAGGCCGAGCGGCGCCAGCGCCGCCTTCAGCGCCTGCCGCTTGCAGGCGTAGATTCGCTGGTTCAGCGTCTCGCCGGCGCCGAGCCAGCCCGACTCCGACAGCGTGAAGGCCGAGTAGCGCTTGTTCCAGAACTCGCGCAGACGGATCGCGTCGGAGTCGGTGACCTTCATGCCGCGTACAGCGCGAGATAGTCGGATGCGACGTCGTCCATCGTCCGCGGCGGGGTCAACGCATAGCGCCAGCGATCGACCGTGTCGGCCGGCGAGAGCGCGACCCGCGTGAGCGCATGCGCCCAGGCGTCGATGTCGCCGGGGGCGACCAGCAGGCCGTTGACATCGTCGGTAATCAACTCGGCGAGGTTGCCGACGCGGCTGCCGATGATCGGCGTCGCCGCGGCGATCGCCTCGAGCGCGACGGTTGGCCCGTTCTCGAACCACATCGACGGGCACAGCAGCGCGTCATAGCCGGCGAGCAGCGCCGGCACATCCGCCGCCGGAACGGCCGGGGCAAACTCGACGCGCGGATCGCCGCCGGCCACCTGCTGAAGCGAGTCGACGTAGCGCTGCGTCGCGTCGTCGAGCACCGGGCCGCGAATCTCCAGGCGGAAGGCGACGTCCCGCGATATCGCGGCGACGGCGTGCATCAACTCGGTCAGCCCCTTGGTTGGATGCAGGCGGCCGAGGTAGCCGAACACGACCGGCGCGCCATTCGCACGATGAACCGTCGATGGCGTGACGGCACCACGCTGGCTCACGCCAAGGCGGTTCAGCACGATCTTGTCTGCCGACGATCCGTTCGACACGAGCATGCGCCGCCCGGTTTCGTTCAGCACCACGACGCGATCGACGAGCGCGAACAGCTCGCGCTGCATCGCTTCGTATTCGCGGACCGAAGCGGGCATCCCGAGCGCAGTGCCCACTCGACCGGGCAGGCCCTGCAGCGCGACGCTTGCCGGCACCGGAACCGACGCGACGAGGCGCGCGCCAAGCTGCGGCATGCCGAGCCGCGTCAGGTTGCAGGCCGCGCATTTGCCAGCGCGGACCACGCCGTCGCAGGGAACGCGCCCCCACTGCATCAACTCGCCGCTGCGGCACATGAACCCGAACCCGGGCAGGTGACAGGTGACGATGACCCGGATGCCGAGTCGACGCGCTTCACGAATCTCTGGCAGCCCGACGCCGGTCGTGATGCTGTGGACGTGCAGGATGTCTGGCCGTTCTTCGGCGAGGAAGCGATGGAGTTGCTCGGCGCCGCGAACCGGGCGCCGGTGCTGCGCCTCGTCGCGCGTCGGCGCCGACGGCACCGGGTATCGGAACACTGTCACGCCGTCGTGCTCGTAGCGGTGGGCAGCGGCGCGGTGCGAATCGGGCGCGGCGACGATCACCTGATGGCCCGCGTCGCGCAGCCGGCGACAGAGCGCCTCCACGTACACCTCGGTGCCGCCGACGCTGTCGGGAAAATACCAGCCGAGAATATGGACGATCTTCACGCGTGCGCCGCGAGATGCTCGAAGACTTTGACGCAGCCGGCAACGACGTGCTCGCACTCTTCCGGCGAGAAGTCGGCCGAAATCGGCAGGCGGACGAGCGACGCGGCAACGCGATCGGTCACCGG
>Ga0207645_10002751_pt1 | contig 13699 bp, 10 predicted proteins | sample KBSM53metaG_FD_184331 | JGI IMG/M metagenome (GOLD analysis project Ga0207645, IMG submission 184331) | Miscanthus rhizosphere microbial communities from Kellogg Biological Station, Michigan, USA - KBS M5-3 metaG (SPAdes) (version 2) | ecosystem: Host-associated > Plants > Roots > Rhizosphere >...
CACGCACCCGGCCTATCCGGAGCACTCGACGCCGCCCGTTCACGGCTTCGCGGAGGGACCGGAGCACGTCTCGTCGACGCTGCGCGGCTACCCGCCTCCGCCGCTGCACGGCTTCGGCGGGGCCAGCGGCGATCCGGCCGTCGCGCAGGCGCGCTCGATGGACACCGACGCGCTGCTGCCGGCGGATCCGCTGCTGCCGTCCGAACCGGGAGCCGGCGCGCTCGCGGCGCAGGAACGCCTCGCGCTCGACAGCACGTCACTCTGGCTGAACCGCCTCGGGGAAGAGCTGGTGGCCTGGCTGAAGACGCTCGCGTCGGCGGCCGTCTACGCGACGCTGATCGTGACCTTCGGCTTCCAGGTGGCCCGGGTCGAAGGCATGAGCATGGCGCCGACGCTGCAGGATCAGGATCGTCTGATCGTCAACAAGCTCGCCTACCGCATCGGCGACCCGAAGGTCGGCGACATCGTCATGCTGTACTACCCGCTGAAGCCCGAGAAGTCGTTCGTCAAGCGCATCATCGCCGAGGAGGGCGACCAGGTGCGGATCGTGGACGGGCGCGTCTTCCGCAACGACGTGCCGCTCGACGACAGCTTCGTGCCGCAGGAATACCGCAGCCACGACGACTGGGGCCCGCAGGTAATCCCCGAAGGCTACTACTTCGTCATGGGCGATCACCGCAACAACAGCTCCGACAGCCGGCACTGGGGGTTCGTGCCGAAGAAGTACATCATCGGCAAGGTGCAGTTGCGCTGGTGGCCGATGGGCCACGCCCAGGTGTTCTGACACGGCCGCTTCCCGCCACCAGGCTGTCACGCGCGTCCTCACGCGCGTGCTCTTCTTCAACCTCGCCGTCGCCGGCGCGAAGCTCGCTCTGGGCTACGCGACCGGCGCCGTCAGCATCGTCTCCGACGGCTTCCACTCGCTGACCGATTCCGCGTCGAACATCATCGGCCTGGTCGGGCTGCGCGCGTCGCGCAAGCCCGCCGACGCCGACCATCCGTACGGCCATCGCAAGTACGAGACGCTCGCCGCAGGAGGGATCTTCGTCTTCATGCTGCTGGCGGTGCTCGAGATCGGCCGCTCGGCGCTGACGCACCTGCACACGCCGTCGACGCCTGACGTGACGGTCCTCGCCTTTGCCGTGATGATCGGCACGCTGGCGGTCAACATCGCGGTGGTGCGCTACGAGGCCGCCGAGGGGCGCCGCCACAACAGCGAGTTGCTGCTCGCCGACTCGGTGCACACCAAGAGCGACATCTACGTCACCTGCGGCGTCATGGTCGCGCTGGCCGGCGTGCGCCTCGGCTACCCCGTCCTCGACCCGGTGAGCGCGCTCATCGTCGCGGTGATCATCTCGCACACCGGCTTCCAGATCGCGCGCGAAGCGTCGCAGATTCTCTCGGATCGGATCGTGATCGACGAGGAATCGATCCGGAAGGTGGTGATGAGCGTGCCCGAAGTGCTCGGCTGCCACCACATCCGCACGCGCGGCGCGCTCGATCACGTGTTCCTCGACCTCCACGTGTGGTTCCCCGCCGACGCCCCCCTCAGCGACGCGCACCAGCTCTCGCACGTCGTCAAGGACCGCCTGATGGAGCAGTTCCCGCAGATCGCCGACGCGATCATTCACCTGGAGCCGCCGCCCGCCGACCGAAGTTGACGGCTCGCCCGCCGTAGCCTTGGCGAAAGCGGGTTGCCGGCTTGCCCGTGACCCGTGACCCGTTACCCGTTTCCCGTTTCCCGTTTCCCGTTGTCGGTTGTCGGTTGTCGGTTCTTGGTGTCTCAATGCGCGAGGTGACGGTTCATACCATAAATATATGATATCGTATTCATATGAAGAAGGCGGTCTCTGTCACGCTCGCTGAAGAGAATCTCCTGTGGCTGCGAGGACAGGCGACGGCGAGTGCCAGCGGGAGCCTCAGCGAGGTGATCGATCAGTTGGTGCACCGCGCCAGGACCGGCGGACACGGCAACGCAGCCGCGATCCGGTCCGTCGTCGGCACGATCGATCTTCCGCCGGAAGACGACGATCTCGCAGGCGCCGACCTCTACGTGCGGTCGCTGTTCGATCGATCCCTGGGCCGGCCCATGCTCGTCAGGGAGCGACCGCCGCGCGGGCGGAAGACCCGGTGAACGAGGTCGAGGCGGCGGTCACCGACACGCACGCACTCCTCTATCACGCGGCGGCCAGCCCGAAGCTCGGACGGAAAGCCGCCAGGCACTTCACCCGAGCCGAGCAGGGGCGCGCCCTCGTCTATGTTCCCGCGGCGGTGATCTGGGAAGTTGGACTGCTGGCGCGGGGCGGACGCTTCAATCTGCGCCGCAGCGTCCGCGATTTCTTCGGCGATGTGTTCTCGAATCCCGCGTATCACCCCTACGACCTGTCACCCGCACAAATCTTCGACGCCGACGAACTGGGGATTCACCGCGATCCATTCGACGCCCTGATCTGCGCCGCAGCGCGCGAGCTCGGGCTGCCGCTGATGACCCGCGACACCGTCATCGCCACCTCGGGAACCGTCGCCGTACTCTGGTAACCCGCCTTCGCCAAAGGCTTCGGCGGGCGGCAAGCCCGCCTTCGACTGGGGCTACGGCGGGGCAAGCTGGTAACTGGAAACTGGCTACGGGTGACCGGCAACGGGAGACTGGCCACGTCCACCGGGCAGGCGTTGCGCCCGCCAGGCGATGGTCACGCGGACGTGGCAGGCGCGGCAGAGCAAGCGGTAGTTCTCCAGTCCGCACTCGCCGCCGCCGTCGGCGACCGGGACGATGTGGTCGGCCTCCCAGCGCGGGCGTGCCTGCCGCCACGCGCGGCGCGCCGCGCGATCGCCCGCCGGCGGCTTCGCCCGCGTCCATTCGCGGTGCGCCTTGACGACGTTCACGCCGCACAGCTGGCAGATGCCCTTGTCGCGCTTCTTGACCTCGCGGCGCACGTACCACGGGCTGCTGCGGATCTTCCATTCGTGCACGCACGAATCGCCGCAGAACGTGCGACGGGGCGCGACGACGGGACCGCGGCACCAGCGGCAGATCGGCTGCCCGTCGGCATTCCGTTCGGGCTTGCCCCACTGGTCCGCGGTGACGACGCGCTGACGGCGGGTGCTCACGCCCAGTGTATCGGCCGTCAGCGGTGAACCGTTAACCGTCAACCGTCAACCGACCGCCGGCTACGACGTCAGCGCGGCGCGGCAGTAGTCCACGCACTTCTTCACTTCCTTGACCGCGTCGGATCCCTCCGGCACGGTGTACTCCATTTCGATCGAGGCCGGCATCTTCCACTTGTTCTTCTTCACCAGCTGGAGGATCTCCTTGATCGGGGTCTCGCCGGTGCCCCACGCGAGGTTCAGCGAGCAGTGCTCCGGCGTGGTGCGGTCCTTGATGTGGAAGCTGGCGATGCGCGCGTGGTGCTTCTCGAGGAACTGCATCGGCGTGCCGCCGACGTTGCCGGCCGCGACGTAGTGGCCGAAGTCGACGTTCGACAGGTTCCACCTGGAGACGGCGAACGCCTGGTCGAAGGCGTTCATGCTGCCCTGCGCGTGCGTGTGATACGCGACGTAGACCTTGTGCTTCTCGGCGAACTGCGCCATCCGCTTGAGCATCGCCTCGGCATCCGCCCCGGCCGGCAGCTCCATCGTCGTGTGCGTCGCGCCGAGTGTCGAAGCGACGTTGAAGAGGTAGTCGAGCTCTTCGTCGGTGGTCTGCAGGTTCTTCTGCATGCCGTCCGACTTGTAGGCGTAGATGGTGACGCCGGCGTCGTTGTACATCTTGCGGAGCTGCTTGAAGCGGTCCATCGAGACCGACGTGCGCCAGTCGCGCAGCGCCTTGGCGCGCTCTTCCTGGGCGGCCTGCTGCTCCGGCGTCAGCTGGCCGCGCCCGCGTCCGCCGGCTCCGCCGCCGCGCGCGGCGCCGGCCGGCGCCGGGATGACGCAGGGCTGGCCGTTCCACGATCCGAGCTTCTCCCCTTCGCGCAGTTCCGGCGCTCCACCCGCGGCACCGCCGGCGCGGTTGCCTCCGCCGCCGGGTCCGCGTCCGCCGCCACCGGGCCCGCCGCCGCGCCCCGACGGCGCGCCGGCGAAGTTCTCGGCCGGCCCGTCCATCAGCTCGACGGCGCTCAGCCCCGAGTCGAGGATGTATTTCAGCGTCGCTTCGGCGCTCTGGTCCGGCATGCTGCGATAGCTGTAGGTGATCGCGCCGATCTGCACACCGTTGATCAGCGAGTTCGGCTTCGTCTGAGCCTGCCCCGCCGTAGCGCCTTCAAGGCGCGGAGGTCGGGCGAAGGCGCCGAGCAGCGATTCGGCGCGGCCGAGGGTGAGCACCGCCGGCACGCCGGTCAGCGCCAACTTTCCAAATTCACGTCTGGTGTAAGACATCGGCCGACTCCTCTTTCCGATAAGATTCCCGCTGATGCCCGGCCCGCCGGCGCGCTGCGCCGCCGTCATCCTGTTGTTCGCGCTCGCTGCCTGCCGCAGCGAGACTCCCCCACCCGCGTCCGCGTCGCAGGCCGCACCGCGCGACCAGCCGCGCACAGCTTACATCGCCTACGCCGACGCGCGGCCGATCCTCGAGTCGTTCAAGGGCTCGCTGCCGGCGCCGCTCGCCGGGAAGTCACCGCAGGCGCTCGAGGCGGCGTGGCCGGCATGGACGGCGCACCACGACGCCGAGATCCGCGCCCGTCTCGCGCAGGGCGACGAAGACTCGGTGGTCAACTTCTGGCTCTACGGCACCAGCTTCACCAACCAGCCGCGCGCGACCGCGGAACACCTGGCGCGCTTGCCGCGCCGCGAGATCGAGACGCTGCTCGTCGCGCGGCTCGACGATCTCGTCACCGGCATGGCCGCGCCCGGCGCCAGCGAGCGCCTGCGCTTCGCGCGGCAGGTCGTCGAGCGCCGCGGCATCGATCTCTCGAACGATGCCGGCAAGGACAAGGCCCGCGAGTATCTCGTCGGGGTGCGCGAACGCGTGATCGCCGAGACGGCGCGGCATCGGCACGAAGCCGAGTCCGCCGCCACCGCGCGCGGTGACGCGGCGCTCGAGCGCTACGCGACGCTCTATCACGACCGCGGGCTGTCCTCCGACACGTCGCTGCCGGTCGACTTCGCCGTCGATCGCGCGCTGGCGGCGTTCGCGTCAGGCCGCGATGCGGCGGCGCCTTCCGTCACACGCATCGCCGTCATCGGCCCCGGCCTCGACTTCACCGACAAGGCCGAGGGCGTCGATCTCTATCCGCCGCAGACGATTCAGCCGTTCGCGCTGATCGATTCGCTGCTGCGATCCGGGCTGGCGAAAGGGCCGGAGGTGCGGCTCACGGCCTTCGATCTGAGTCCGCGTGTCGTCGAGCACATCCGCGCCGCGGCCGGGCGCGCCGGCGGCGGCGCGTCCTACGACCTGCAGCTGCCGCTGGCGCGGCGCGAGCCCGCCAGCGCGTGGGATCCGGCGCTCGTCCAGTACTGGAAAGACTTCGGCGGCCGCATCGGACGCGAGATTCCCGCGGCCGGCAACGCCGAAGGCAGCCCCGTCCAGCTGCGCGCCGTCCGCGTACGTCCCGAGATCGTCGCGGCGCTCACCGCCGAGGACCTCGACGTGGTGGTGCAGCGTCGCGAGCGTCCTGTCGACGACGACGGGTTCGATCTGATCCTCGCGACCAACGTGCTCGTCTACTACGACCGCTTCGAGCAGGCGCTCGCGCTGGCCAACATCGCCGCGCTGCTGCGACCCGGCGGTGTGTTCGTCACCAACTACCTCGTGCACCCGAACCCGCCGCTCGATCCCGCCGCCGCCGTCGTCACCCCCGTGTACTGGGACCGCCAGCGTAACGGCGATACGATCTTCATCTTCAAACGCCGGTAGATCCCGGCGGCTGTCGGGCCGAGGAACGAGGGCCTTGGAAAAGGGCCTTGGGATAGGGCATCGGAAAGGGCAAAGGGCTTCTTGCCCACCCCTGCCCATTCCCCATGCCCTTTTTCCTGAGCCCACGCTCTTTGCCCTATCCCAAGGCCTGGTTTCCCTAGCCCGACACCCTCAGCGTTAGAACGAGAACCGAATCTGCGCCTGCAGCGTGCGCGGCGCCTGGTACGCCGTGGCGACGCCGAAGCCGGCGTTCTTCGGGAGCGACCGTGCCGCGACCACGTTGCCGTTCGCGTCGAACGGCAGGTTGGTCATCGTCTGGTCGAGCGGGCTCGCCAGGGAGACCGTGGCGTTGCGGTTGGTCACGATCGCCTGGTTGAACGTGTTGAACACGTCGAGCCGGAACTGCAGCTGCTGCTGCGCGTGCAGCCGGATCGTGCGCGCGATGGCCATGTCGAACACGCTCTGGAAGCACCCGCGCACGTAGTCGGCGCCCGACTCGAGGCCGAGGCTGTTCGGCAGCGGCCCGCCGAAGGCCGACGCGGTGAACTGCCGCAGCGGATCGCTGCTGCAGCCCGATCCCGGGTTCCCCAGGAGGCGGATGCGTCCGCCGTAGTCGGGCGAGCCGGTGATGTTCTGGTTGCCGTTGCCGGTGGCGCCGCCCTGATAGGACACGCCGACGGTGTAGGCCGTGCCGGTGTTGGCGGTCCACACGCCCGACAGCTGCCAGTCGCGCGCGATCTGGCTCAGGGCCCTGGTCGCGGTCGAACTGCCGTCGAAGTGCGGCAGCGCCCACACGAAGTTCCCCTTGAACGTGTGCCGCGTCGGCACGAAGTTGCCGAACAGGTCGTCGGCCTGGGCCTGGTCCGGCCGCTCCGAGTAAGTGCCGTCGGCATTGTGCTGCAGTCGCGCGTTCGTGCTGCCCTTCTGATAGAGCAGGATCGTGTCGTTGAAGCCGAACGACAGGCGGTTGCGGAAGCGCCGGTTCACCGACAGCTGCAGCGTGTGCGCGTCGAGATAGCCGCGCGCCGCCTGCTGGGTGATCGTGCTGTAGCCGCGGAACGCGCGCATCTGGTCGGCCTGCACCGCGGCCGCGCCCGGCGTTCCCGAGCTCAGCGTCGGGTCCTGGTTGGCGGCCACATACGCCGAGCCGAAGTCCACGGCGTTGAGGTTGACCGCCTCGACGATGTTGTAGGCGTGCTGGCCGGTGTACTCGACGTCGAGCGCCGTGGCCCACGGCAGCATCATCTGGATGCCGCCGTTCCACTGCCAGGTGGAGGGCAGGCCGCTCGAGTACTGGAAGACGTTCAGCGTCGGCGCCGCTTCCGTCTGCAGCCCGCTGGCGAGCGTATTCAACTCACCGTAGCGGAACGTGAGGTTGCGGATCGTCGGCGGGTTCTGCACCTGCGGATAGATCGAGTTGCCGCTCGGGCGATCGTAGAAGAGCCCGAAGCCGCCGCGTGCGATCAGCTGCTGCCGGCCGGTGATGTCGTAGGCGGCGCCGAAACGCGGCGCCACCCGCAGCGCCGGCCACGTGTAGGTCGTCTTGGCGATGCCGTTGCCCGACAGGAACAGCCCGTTGCTGGTGTTGCCGGAGCCAGGCACCAGCGTGCCGATCGCAATCGCCGTGTTCGGCCCGAGGAGTTGATTCGTCCGCGGGTCGAGCGCCTGGCGATTGGTGCCGGTACACGGCTGCGCGGCGCATCCGGCCAGATACAGCACCGGCGCCTGGCTCACAGTCCACTGATCGGGCAGGAAGTTCGACGCCTGCCCCAGCTCGTCGTACTGCGGCTGCTGATGCACGAGGCGAACCCCGTAATCGAGCGTCAGCTTGCCGTTCACCTTGAAGTTGTCCTGCACGTAGCCTTCGGTGTTGTTGTAGACGAAGCTGCCTTCGACGTAGCGCGAGAACTGGTTGTAGGACGAGAACACGCCGAGCGCGGCGTTGGCGAAGCCGAAGCCGGTGTCGAGCGGGTTGCTGGTGTCGTTGGCGAACGTCAGCGTCCCGGCCCAGCCCTGGCGCTGCTGCGCCTTGAAGCTGTGGGTGTTGTAGAAGCCGGCCTTCATCGTGTGGCGGCCGCTCAGCTTGGTCAGGCTGATCGAGACGTCGTTGGTCTTGTTGACGTTGAGATAGCCGGGGAACGGCGTGTTGGGCGGCGCGTTGGCGATGCGCGTGCCCCACGCGAACGACGGCGGCATCGAGATGCGGGTGCCGTCCCAGATGGGCGGGCGGATCCCGTTCAGCGCCTCGAACGCGAAGTAGCTCGGATCGATCACGCCGGCATCGGGGAACAGGAACGGCAGGCCGCCGAGGCCGGCGTTGCTCAGGTTGGCGATGTCGTTCATCGGGAACGCGTTGCGGCAGAAGGTCGGCCCGGTGTTGGCCTGCGCCAGCGCGCAGCCCGTCAGCGAGTTCTGCGCGCGCCCGAACGTGCCCTCGAGGAACGTCGACGAGTTCAGCGAATAGTTGATCGTCGCCGCCAGCGTCCGCACGAACGGGTTGTACTGCCGCGTGTCGTTGAACCCGGGGATCGTGCCGGGGATCTGCACGTCTTCCTGCGACCAGCCGGCGAACTTGAACGTGCCGCGCAGGTTCTGCGACGGCTGGTAGTCGAGGCGGATCGCCGGCTGATTGGCGATCAGCTTCTCCTCCGGCCGCGTCAGCTCGTAGTTGTAGCTGGCGCCCGGCACGTTGACGTTCGGCAGCGGATACATGTTCAGGATGTTCACGCCGGTCTGATACAGCCGGTCGGCGGGAATGCGCCCGACGACTCCGCCCGACTGGAAGCAGCCGGAGGTGTTGGTGGCGCTGCAGGCGCCCGACAGGCGCGGATCCTTGATGAAGGGGAACGGGTTGCCGTTGTTGTCGGTCGACTGCGAGAAGTCGCCGGCGCGCTCGAGCGCGGTCGGGAAGCGAAAGCGGACGACGTCGCCGCCGCCGGTGCGGGGCGCGTACTCGTGCGCGTAGAAGAAGAAGAGCTTGTTGTTCCCGCCGGGACGCCCGATGGGGCCGCCGATCGAATACCCGAGGTCCTTCTCGTTCAACTTGACCTTGGGATCGCCGTTGAGAATGTTGGTCTTGCTGTTGGCGTTCCAGTTCGAGTTGCGCATGACGTCGTAGGCGGACCCGCGGAAGCGGTTGGTGCCGCTCTTGGTGACCGCGCTGACCTGCACGCCGCTCGAACGGCCGTACTCCGCCTGGTAGTTGGAGATCAGGACCTTCACTTCGGCGATCGACTCGACGTTCATCTGCAGCAGCACCGAGTTGCTGCCGGTGTCCATCGTCGAGACGCCGTCCATCATGATGTTGCTGTTGTTGCCGCCGGTCGAGGAGCGATCGCCGATGCGGGTCGGGTTGGTGCCGGTGACGCCCGGCGCCAGCGCCGCCAGCTGCACGAAGCTGCGGTTGGCGATGGGCAGGCTCTCGACGGTCTTGGTGGTGACGGCGAACGAGCGCTCGCCGCTCTGCGTCTGCACGAGCGGGGCTTCGCTGGCGACGGTGATGGTCTCGGAGAGGCCGCCGAGCTCGATGGTCAGCGCGCCGATGCCGACACGGTCGCCGGCGCTGACGGCGATGCCGCTGCGCTTGAGGGTCTTGAAGCCCTCCATGTTGACCTGCAGCGTGTAGGTGTCGGGCGGGACGTTGGCGAAAACGAAATCGCCGTTGGCAGTGGTGAAGGCGGGCGGCAGCTGGGTGCCGCGCGCTTCGCTCGTCAGGGTCACGGTGGCGCCTGGCACCACGCCTCCCTGCGAGTCCTTGAGAGTACCGGCCAGCGTTCCGGTGGTGAGCTGCGCGGTGGCCGGAACCGCGAGCAGACATGCAGCGACGACGAGCAGCGCGATCGAAGAGACCGACGTTCGGTGCACGAACATGGAATCCTCCTCCCCCCCGTTTCCAGCCTGCGTCGTATTCAGTCCGGTGCTGAAATCGATTGCAGATCGGCTGAAAACGATTGCGAAGCTACCAAAACTCTCCTTTCCCTGCAAGCACTTGGCGTAGCCATCCCGTCAGTAGAGCGCGAACGCGTACAACGTGTCCCCCACCGCCACCAGCACGTGCTGCCGTCCCTGCACCGAGAAGGTCTCCGGCGCGTTCGACGGCGAGCCGATCCGCGAATGCCACAGCGGCGTGCCGCTCGTCGCGTCGAACGCGACGAAGTTGCCGCCGCCGTCGCCGGTGAAAACCAGCTTCCCGGCGGTGGCCAGCACGCCGCCCGATCCCCCCGCGCCGCTCACGCCCGGGAATTCGTGACGCCACCCGGCCTTGCCCGTGCGGTAGTCGATCGCCCGCAGCGCGCTCGGCCATGCCCCCACCGGCCCGACCTGCTTGCCGGCCAGCCCCATCGAGCCGCGCGGATCGGTCTCGGTCAAATAGAGGATGTTGAAGCCGTTGCGCTCGTGCACGTAGAACAACCCCGTATCCGGCGAATACGCCGGCGGCGGCCAGTTGGTCACGCCCCCTTCGACCGGCGACACCAGCGAGCCCGGCACGATCGCTTCCTTCGCCGGGTTCGGATCGGGCTGCAGGCTGTTCTTGCGCATCCCCTTCGCCCAGTTGGTCGTCGTCCCGAACATCGACGAGACGAGCGGCTCGCCGGTCAGGCGATCGACGGTGAAAAAGAAGCCGTTGCGGGAGGCGGTCGAGACCAGCTTGCGGGCGCGGCCATTGACGGTGCCGTCGATCAGCACCGGCGTCTGCGCGGAATCCCAGTCGTGCGTGTCGTGCGGCGAGGTCTGGTAGTGCCAGACGATCTTGCCGGTCTCGACGTTGAAGGCGACCAGCGAGCAGGCGTACAGGTTGTCTCCCTTGCGCCCCTGGCCGGTGTAGCCGGGCGTCGGGTTGCCGGTGCCGATGATGTAGAGGCGCGTGTCCGGATCGTAGGCGCCGGGGATCCAGGTCTGCGCGCCGCCGTGGCGCGCCGCTTCCAGGCTCGGCCACGTCTCGAGGCCGGGATCGCCGGGGTTCATCGGCACGGTGTAGGTCTTCCACTGCAGCTTGCCGGTCTCGGGATCGAACGACTGCAGGAAGCCCGGCATGTCGAGATCGTTGCCGGTGCCGACGATCACGTGGTTGTCGATGACGACGGGCGCCGGCGTCGAGAAGTACTGCTCGTTGAAGCTGGCGATCTCGACGTGCCAGCGCTCCTTGCCGGTGCGCGCGTCGAGCGAGACGAGATAGTTGTCGGGCGTCTCGACGTAGAGATAGTTGTGCCAGAGTGCGGCGCCGCGGTTGCCGATGTGCGTGCCGCCGCGCGTCTTCCAGAAGTAGCGCCACAGCTCGCGCCCGTCGTTGGCGTCGAGCGCCCACACGTTGTCGGGCGCGGTGACATAGAGCACGTCGTTGTACTCGAGGATCGATCCCTTCACGCTCGGCGTGCCGTTGTAGGCGAATTCTTCCGCCCCCTCGCCGCCGACCGTCACGGTGGATCCGCCGCCGCCACCGCCGCCCCGCCCGCGGCCGCCGCCGCCGCCGCCGAAGCCGCCCGGCGCCGCGCTCGGCAGCCCGCCGGTCAGGTGCGAGACCCACGCCAGCGTCAGGTTCTTCACGTTCGCCTGGTTCACCTCGGTCAGCGCGCTGTACCGCCGCCCCGAGTAGTCGCCGGAGTAGGTCGGCCAGTCGTTGGCGAGCGGCTTGAGGATGTCCTTCGGATCGAGACCGGACGATTCCTGCGCGCGCGGCGCCGGAGCGAGGAGCAGCCCTCCGAGCAGCAGAGCAAAGGCGATGCGTGTCATTTGAGTGTCACCAGGTAAGCGGTCACGTTGTGCATGTCTTCATTGGTCAGCTTCACGAGCAGCTTCTTGTGCCCCTCGAGCGGATCGGTGATCTTCACCGCCGGGACGTCGCCGCTGCGGCGGAACGTCCGCGGCGTGCCGTCGGCGGTGATCAACGTCACGAAGAAGTCGTCGATGCGGTCGAGGCGCCCTTCGATCGTCTGGCCGTCGGCGGTGGTGACCGCGACGGTGACCGGCTTGGCCGCGTTGGGCGGGGGCGCGTATGGATCGAGGACGACGGGAGCGCCGCGCCGTCCGCCGCGGCCGCCGCCGCCGGCCACCCAGGCGTTCTGCAGCAGCATCGGCGTCTGGTAGCGCGAGGCAACGCCCTTGAGATCGCCGGTGACGGAGTGGCAGCTCGCACAGTTCTGCGCGAAGTATTTCTCGCCCGCCGCCGCGTCGCCATAGGGCGTGCCCTTGGCGTCGGCGAGGATGTTGACCTCCGCCGGTTCGTCGCGCGGCGGCGGGCCGCCCTGCCCGGCCATGCGCGCGGCGACGCTGTGAACGTAGGCGGCGATCGCCTTGACGTCCGCTTCGGCCAGCGGCAGCGGCGGCATCGGCGGCGCGCCCGGCGGCATGCGGCCGTTCTTGACGACGGGATAAATGAGCTCGCCCTCCTGGTCGTTGAGCACGAGCTGCGATCGCAGCAGGTTGACGCCGCCGAGATCGCCGCCGCGCAGATCGGGTCCGTGACAGAGACGGCAGTTGATGCCGTAGAGCGTGCCGCCGCGCTCGATCAGCGCGGCGTCGGCGAGCTTGCGCTGCTGCGCCGGGAACGACTGGCCGGCGCGTCCGCGGCCGCCGCCGGGTGGTTGCGGGGTCTGCGCGGGCGGCGGCGTCTGCGTCGGCGGCGGAGCCTGCCCGCCCTGAGCGAGCGCTACGGCGACGAGCGAGTCGAAGGGCGCGGCCGGGCCGGCATAGAGCGCCGTGAAGAAGAGAGCGGCCGCGGAGATCAGGATGGCGTCACGTCGCATGGGATACCTCGTCGAGCGGGGCGGTGCAGGTGAAATCGATTTCACCTCGACCGCATCGCGCGGATGCTAGCATAGGACTCCACTCCCGAGCCGTGTCAAACATCTACGAAGTCGCCAAACGCGCCGGGGTGTCCCCGTCCACCGTCTCGCGGGTGCTCAGCCGTCCCAACATCGTCTCGATCCGCACCAAGCTCAAGGTCCTCAAGGCCGTCGAAGCGCTCGGCTATATTCCCAACTCGACCGCCAAGAACCTGCGCACGTCGCGCACCGGCAAGCTGCTGGTCACGGTGCCCGACATCTCCAATCCGTTCTTCTCGCTGATCCTGCAGGGCATCGAGGAAGCGGCGCAGCGCGACGACTACGCGGTGCTGGTCGGCGACACGCAGCACGACGAGCGCCGCGAGCAGCGCTACGCGCTGATGCTGAACAGCAAGGAGGCCGACGGGCTGATCTTCCTCGGCCACCGCCTGCCCCGCGCCGCCGCCGCCTTCGCCGACGCCGCCGCGCCGCGCTGCGCGCCGATCGTCAACGGCTGCGAGTTCAACCCGCGCCTCGGCATCCCCAGCGTCCACATCGACAACGCCCGCGCCGCCTCCGACGTGATGCACCTGCTCTACGATCTCGGCCATCAGCGCATCGGCGTGGTCACCGGCCCGCTGGTCAGCCCGCTCAGCCGCGATCGCCTGCGCGGCGCGACGACGATCGCCCAGAAGCGCGGCTCGGACGCGCTGCGGGTGGTCAACGGCACCTTCTCGATCGAGTCGGGCGCGGCCGCCGCGCAGCACCTGCTCGCCGGCGCGCGTCCGCCGACGGCGATCTTCTGCTTCAACGACGAGATGGCGATGGGGGTGCTGGACTACACGCGGCACAAGCGGCTGCGCGTGCCGCGCGATCTCTCGGTCGTCGGCTTCGACAACATCCGCTTCGCGCAGTACACCGAGCCGCCGCTGACCACGATCGCCCAGCCGATGCGCGAGATCGGCGAGGGCACGGTGCGGCTGCTGCTGTCGATCATCAACGACGGCTCGTCGGTGCCCGACTCGGTGACCCTGCCCCACACCTTGATCACCCGCGCGAGCACCGCGGCACCGCCGGGTCGGTAACCGGT
>Ga0207645_10002754_pt1 | contig 13693 bp, 11 predicted proteins | sample KBSM53metaG_FD_184331 | JGI IMG/M metagenome (GOLD analysis project Ga0207645, IMG submission 184331) | Miscanthus rhizosphere microbial communities from Kellogg Biological Station, Michigan, USA - KBS M5-3 metaG (SPAdes) (version 2) | ecosystem: Host-associated > Plants > Roots > Rhizosphere >...
TATGGTAAAAATGAATATTTCTTCAACGGGATGGAGAAAAGCCTGCCCTATTATTTCCAGATCGAATCGTTTAATGAGAATGGCGTATCGCAGCGGTCGAAAGTGATCGAAGTGAAATAGAAAATGCCCCCGACTAATAGTTGGGGGCATTCTTGTTTGTGAATTATTTAAAATCAAGGTCACCAACGTACACTGTGCCATTGGCATCCTTTTTCATTTGCAGCACAATAAGCTCCTTCCTTTCCTGCGGGGTACCATAATGGGTATACAGTTCGGCCATAATGGTAGTTGGCCCGGCAATAGTGGCCTGCCTGTCTCCATAATAGTTGATCTCGATCTTATAGGTCCCTTTTATGGCTTTCTTTAAAAGGAATTGTTCAGGCCCAAATCCCTGGGTCATGTCATTAGAAATACGGCCGCCTGTTGCTGTGCGGTTATGTGAATAATAACATTTCTCGTTATTCGGGTCAGTCACCCAAAGATCGATATCGGTATTATTCATGTTCCAGTTCAGCACGATACGCACATCGGCGGGCAATGACTTGATTACTTTCTTAGAAATAGCCGAAAGATCAAGTTTGCCCTTATTCCTGGCGATGATGCGGTTGATCTCCGGCAGGAATATTTCCTGAATACCATCGTAAAGGTTTTCAGCGTCATCAGTATAACTTTTGATCATTGAGTTATATAATACATCCAATGCCTTTTGATGTTCGCCCGCATCTTCCAGTGCCAAACCATAATCGCGATAACTTTGTGGATCTAACGGCCGCAGCTCTGTGATCTTTTTGCATACAAAAACCTCATCTTTATAATCGCCTAACTGTTTCAACTTATAACCCAGCATTTTATACAATTCATAGCTTCCCAGGTCTAGTTCTGCCAGGTTACTTAATATCCGCAACCCGATTTCCTTATTTCCCGCCTTAATAAAATGATCAGCTACATCAAAATAGTAAACTGGGTTACTCATAAATGAAGCCCTCAATTCAAGGTATTTCTGATATTGGGTGGTCTTGTCTGTTTTCTGCATGGTTTTTAAATAATCCGCATCGGCTGCATTATAAACAATATTGACGCTGCCATTTTGCGTTCCGATATTTTTACTCAGGTCGGGCTGCTTGTTCCTCTTTGTGGTAACCACAACAACACCTTTGCTTCCGGTAGCACCATATACAGCTGTAGCACCGGCACCTCTTAATACATTCATCGATTCAATATCATTAGGGTTCACTCCGGCGATACTGCTCATCTGAACACCATCCACAACATACAAGGGTAGGTCATCCGGTGCACTACTATAACCCCGCAACACGACGTTAGGGCCTGCGCCGGGCGCTCCACTAGTGCCAACTCTCAATCCCGCAACCCGACCTTGTAAATGTGCCTCAGATTGTACGGTCTGCACTGAGCCTGTAATCTCCTTTTTCATTGTGGCACCATAGCCAATTACAACAACCTCGTTGAGCGATTTTGATGTATCAGCTCTCGCATTTAAATCAGCGACCCTTCTCACATCTGAATTTCCCACAGGTTCATCGATGCGTATATCCGCATTTGCACTACTTCTTCGATTAGTGGTAACTATTGCTTTATGTTTTACAGATTGAAGGTTATTACTAAAGTCAGTCTCCCACCATTTGGTTAGTTCCTGCAGCATCTTTTCAGAAGTGGTCAAGTTCTCTCTTTGAACTCTTGGATTATTATTTCTGCGCTGCTTCATGATAGCATCATACTGAACGCGTAATTCTGCAGGCGGTTCAATATCATATTGAATATAATCATTTACGGTTTCCAGTACAATGAGCGATGTATTGCGGGTAACAATGCCATAACGTTTTCCCAGCGATTCTATATCCTGCCGGTTAGCATTGTAATTAATATCTAACTCATCGATCTTTTTCTGCGCCCACAATTTCGCAACATCAACGCCTTCGACTAAATCTTTTGACAGATCCAGGGCTACAGTTTTTTCATAACTTACTTTATTGCCAAAACCATATTGCAGGGTGATGGTCTGACTCGGGGTGCGGGTAACGCCGGCTACAGTAAATGCCCGACCAACCGTTACCGGCAAAGATGGATAGTTCTCTTCCGTTTGTTCGCTGCTTTTGACGCCTAAAAATCTTAAGGACTGGGTGGTCAAACTCAATAAGGCCCTGTCGTTATCATTATTTACCAGGTCAATAAAGTCACCGCCCGATTTTAAAGCGATCAGCTTTAGATTACTATAGTCGGCTGTAACGGACGAGTTGATGCAATAAACCGGCGTTTTAGTCAGCTTTAAAGTTTTATCGCCTAATGTTTGGTGACCGTCACTCATCAGTAAAAACTCGTCAACATTATAATGCGATAAATTGATGTTACCCAAATCGGTTGCACCGTCATAGGTAGTACGCTCCAGTTCACTCTGTAACTCCGACCAATTACCTTTATTTATCCCATACGTTTTGGTTTTTAAGATAGAATTGCTAAACATTACCAGCGTAACCTCAACATTATTGACCTTCTTAAAATAAGCATCCAGCAGTGCAAATTCCTTTTTAGTATCCCGTCCAGCTGCACTCAGCGATGCATCCCACAATATCCCGATCTTATGCGGCAGTGGCTTGTCTGCCTTTTTAACCTGCAAGGCAGTATTGATGAAATAATAATACTTGTTGCCTTGCTGTTGGATCATCACTTCACTAGCGTCAGCTGGTTTCGGGATCAAAAATGATACAGGGTGATCAGGCAGGTAATTATTTTTTTTCATAGAAGCAGTAAAGGTATTTTGATGCTGATCAAATTGTAGGTTCTCGCCATTATTTTTGTCCGGTTCAGGTGCGTTTGCATTCTGAATCACCGAAGCATTGAGTAAAAAATCCTGCACCGTATCCTTCATATTCAATGGCAGAGTAAATCTCAGGCCGCCATTATCCACAACAGGAATTTCCTCTTCATAGCCGATGATCACCGTACGGCTACTGTGCGGATTGATAGGATAAATACGTGTTCGGAAAGTATTGCCTTCGACCTTCTCCAGCAAGCCCGGATCTATCCGCCGCCGCTCTACGGATTCAAAAACTACCGTGCCCTTGCCGCGATCGACAGGCACAGCTTCTCGCATTTTACCATTAATATCCAGGGCATAACGACTTACATTGACACCGTCTTTCAGCGGGAATACGAGGTTGCCTTCAAGTATGCGTGAAGTACTATTATAAAATGTCATTTGCCAGGCGGTACGGCTTACATTGCCGTAAATGGCCACATCGATCTTCAACTGCTGTAGCTTTACGCCGCTGTTTGTTTTGCCATCTACAGTAAGTTGAGGAGATTGTGCGTGTGCGGTAAGAACCGGCAATACCCACAGTGCAAATACCGGTAACAGGAGGGAAAATATTCTTTTCATGGTTTAGTTTGTTTTCCCTAATGATGCAGGGAAAGAAAACATTCCATAAAAAAAATTTCAAATGGGCTTTATGTTGATGTTAAAGACGTCCTTTAATGTACGTTTTGCCGCATGATAACCACACATGCCGTGCACCCCGCCACCGGGCGGTGTTGATGAAGAGCAGACGTATAAGCCTTTGGCTGATGTCCGGTAAGGCGACCATCTTAAAGCAGGCCTGGTGAATAATTGTCCCAGATCGAATGCGCCGCCATTGATATCTCCGCCTATATAGTTGGGATTATATTCTTCTACCTGTGCTGAGTTCATTGTATGTCTTGCGAGTACGCGATCCCTGAAACCTGGCGCAAAGCGTTCTACTTGCCGTTCGATAGCTTCGGTCATATCTACGATTGAACCGCCGGGTACATGGCAATACGCCCAGGCAGTGTGCTTACCTTCCGGGGCCCGAGAACTATCAAAAAGACTTTGTTGCGCCAATAGCACAAAAGGCATTTCAGCAACCTGTCCGTTCGAAGCAGATTTTTCTGACGAGGCTATTTCAGCAAATGTATTTCCCAAATGCACGGTACCTGCTTGGCGGCATAATTCGTTGGTAAAAGGTATTTGTCCATCCAATGCCCAATCAATTTTAAATATGCCCATGCCATATCGGTATCGCTGCAATTGCCATTTATAGATATTGGAGAATTTATGCCCGGCTATCTGCAATAATTGTCGTGGAGTAATATCAAATAACACAGCGTTTGACGACGGCAGCTGATCCAGCGATGTGATATAAATATTAGTTTCGATCTTCCCGCCCAGTGATACAAAATGCGATGCTAAGGCATTTGCAATTTGTTGCGAGCCTCCTTTTGGCAAAGGCCAGCCTTTCAGATGCGCTGCTGATAACAGCACTAATGCGGTAGCTGCTGAGCTCAAATTAGTAAGCGGCTGCATACAATGTGCCGCCATCCCAGCAAATAATCCTTTTGCTTTTTCAGTTTTGAAACCTTGGACAACCGATGATGTGGACCGCAATGCCTTCAGACCAAATGCAGCCATTGCAATAGGATGTTTAGGGATATGAAGCGGGCCTAATGCATCAGGTGCAATCAATGGCCAATCGTTGACAACAGGCTGAATCAAATCGATATAGGCCTTTTCATCTACCCCAAACTGGGCCGCAGTTTCTTGTATCGAAGGCTTCAAAATAGCCGCACTTCCATCATCGAAAGGATGTGCTGCTGCAATATCCGGGTAGATAAATTCAAGACCATGCTGGGTAAGAGGAAGCGTTTCAAAAAATGGTGAGGAAACTGCCAATGGGTGAATGGCAGAGCAGATATCATGAAGATAACCGGGGAGTGTCAACTCTGCTGATCGCATCCCCCCGCCTATCGTTTCTTTGCCTTCTATCAGTAAAACCGAAAGCCCATTTTGCTGCATTAATATGGCAGCCGCCAATCCGTTAGGACCGGAGCCCACTACTACTGCATCGTATTCGCGCTTTTCAGGCTTCATTCATGGCTGTAAATCTTAAAAGTCGGAATAATCTGCCGGGTGCAAAAATATAATGTCAGCCTTTGATACATTATGCTGGTACTCTGGCTTTGCCACCAACGTTTTCCACTCCGGATCATCGGAAAACGTCTTCCAATGCTGATCCCTGTCCTCTTTACTATTAAATGTTGTCATGTACATCAGGTTTGGCTGGTGACTTCCAGCCAATACTTCAGCATAAAACACGGCATTAAATTTAAGCCGGTTAAACAACACCGTTTCTCCACCGTCATTAAACATCTTTACCTTGTTGATGTTCAGGTTTTCCGTCGGACTTTCATAACTGCGCAATTCATAAATACGATCAGCTTTGTTTGCGGTTAGTTGGGGGACAGTCGTCGCAGGCCATTTTGGAAAAGCCTTTAGTACAATAGTTTCTATTCGGGTATAAGGCTGTTCATTGTATGCTGCATCCAGGTAATCTTTACCAGCTTCCAGGTATTGTTTGTCCTGCATCAGGCCATCTTCTACTTTTTCGATCTTAGCCAGATTAGAAAAAGTGATCAAAACATACACTCGTTTATCTGTATCCTGTTCCAGTGTTCTGAAAACGCCTACGTTACCCAAGCCTTTACGGTGTAATGCAGGCAGATAGGCATCCTTCAGGTATTTATCGAGCCTTTCCTGCTGACTTTGTGTTTTTAGGTGATAAACCTTCAGCTCATAGTACTGTTGAGGAGAAGCATTAGCTTTTAAAATGAATCCCTGGACGATAAAAATTAGTACCAGCGATATTTTGATTAACCTATTCATTGTTTTATTTTTTTGCTTTTGTCAACCATTTATTTGCAAGCACCTGCATAAAATATCCACCGACCACACTTCGTGCCTGGAAACCTACCATTCTGCCATCTGTTGTTTCGTGCCAGTCGCTTAAGGGAACTCTGGTCGAAGTTTCAGTTGCATATTTATAAATAGGATCGGTTAATGCTTTAAAATTTGCTGAGTTGTTGGTCAACGCAGCTGTCCACATGATCCAGTCGGATTTCGTGTAGGTCTTCCTGCTATCCAAAGGTAACCCGAATTTGTTTTGTTTGGTCAGGTAATATTTCACCTCTTCATTATAAACGCTCTGGGGAAACAGATTTAAGCCAAGCACTTTATCCCAAACCATGTTATATTTTTGGCTCCAGGTATTTTTATCGCCAAACACCAGCGAGTAATGATCGCCAGCATCATCTATTTTCATCCAATTTTTGACCATTTCAGCAGCTGTTTTTCGGTATTTTTCCGCTACGGCCTTTTCTCCTAACATGTCAGCCAAACGGGCGTAGCAACCAATACCTACAATGGCTTTGACAGAAAGGTTGGCATTATGAGCCAAATGTCCTGCAAAATCATCTGTACACAACTGGTTCTCAGGATCGAAGCCGGCTTTCTCCAGGTATTTGACCCAGGTGGTTAAGGTTGCCCAATGCTTCTTGGCAAAAGCAGGATTATTTTCCGCTTTTACGATGGCTTCGGTCATGATAATCATATTGCCTGATTCCTCCACCGGCATACCCTCGCCATAAGTCTGGCCATTGGCCAAAGGGTAGGTGCCCAAATCATGTGCTGCAAAGTCATTTTTAAACTTGCCGCTCTCACTGTAATAGAAAATACCGTTCAGCATGCCTTCTAAAAACTTAGGAGCATAAGCCAGGTAAAGCGGCGCAGAAGGGTAGGTTACGTCGACTGTATTAATAGAACCGTTACTAAAGTTCTCTTTTGATAAGAATAATATCTCACCTTGCGGACTCTTAACTAAAGCATGCGCAGCAATGCTTTGGCGATAAGCCAGGGCACAGAGTTTTGCATACTTTTCACCACCGGCTTTCAATGCATCCTGGTAAATTTTGTTGTTGAATGCGGAGCATTTTTTTATTACAGCAGCATACTCAGCTGCTGCTGTATTTAACTCCTGGTCGATAGTTGCACCATTGTTTTTCCACCATGGTTTTAATTGCGCGCCGAAATATTCTACAGCATATAGGTCGTCATACCCTAGCTCCACAAATTTCTCACTATAAGTTGCTCCTATGTTATTGAATGACAAAATGGTATTTAATGACAACTCACGACCTCTTACAGCCTTTTTGCTTTTGGAGGTTTTAGTTAAAAATGGATTACCAATTTCTTTTTCGCTGCTGATATATTGCGATACGTTGGCTGATTTTGGCACAGCCACAAACATATAACCCCAATCGATACGCAGGTCATCACCTTTTTTCTTTAATATAGGCTGCTCAACGGTCCCTGCCTTTAAGATGGATAGTTTACTATTATCTGCTGATTCAGCTGCAACTTCCTGTATAGGTTTGTTTACCGCGATCCCGGTGGATGCACCAAAGAACACTTTTACATTATGCTGTTTACCATCATTTGAACGTACTTTGTAAGTGATATAGGATACAGGTCTTTGAAAAACAGCCAGATCCGTCAGCAATAAAGGTGAAGTGAAAGTTACTGACAACTCAGCTTTGCCGCATTTGAATTTGTAATCCGTTTGTGTAGCACTAACGGTTACACTGGTTTGCGCTGCCTGTTTGATGGTCTCGTCTGATTTAGTTTTTTCCTGTTCTGCCAAGCCAGCATCAAGGAAAGTATCGCCACCGGTATTTTTACAATGAATTGCAAGAATGTTTGTTCCTTTCCTCAAGACATTTTTGATAGGGAACATTTCTAAATCGCCGTTGGCCCCTGGTCTGTCTAATACCTTTTCGCCGTTCAGAAATACTTCTGCATCATCATCATGACTCAATTTTAAAAAGAGCTTATATACATCAGCATTACTCATCTCAAAAGTACGGCGAATCCAGATGTCATTTTTCCAAACGGTTTTACCTTTTGGCTTGCTGTCTGCAAATGGCGCGGCTCCGGTTTCCCAGCCTTTATCATCAAATTTTTCTGATTGCCAGCCTTCAGCAGGTTGTGTTTCGGTGTATTTGCAGTCGTAAGCCTGTTCATCGGCAGCGGGTAAAATGGTCTTGTACGACTTTGGTTCCTGACCCATAAAACGGTACACATCGCCATCCACCTTTATCAAACCTAACATTGATTGATCCTTTCCGGTCCAATGTTTGGTAGGCGATTCATTCAGCTGATCTGTAAACGACCAGACGCTGAAATAGGTATTGTGGGTAATCAATGGGTAAGCCGGTGCTTTCTGAATTTGTGCAAAAACGGAGGCACAAAACAATAGAAGAGCCGACAGTAAGAAAGCTTTTTTCATGTTAGTAAGAAGTATGTTTTTTAGGTTATGAACGACAAATATAATCTAAAAAATGTTGAACAAACAGTTATTCTGTGGCATTAACTGTCACCAACTGAACCATCCATATATTTGTTACAAAAGCCACAAAAAAGGGGTTGCCAACAACTTGACAACCCCTTTTATTATTTAGTTTTTAAGACTATAACTCACGCACCCAAATGTTGCGGTAGCTTAGGGGTTCACTCTTATCGCCATGAGCTTGCAATTTGATGGGGCATGCGCCATGTGCTTTGTATTCAGGCTTACCGATGTATAAGGTTGGGCCTTTCAACTCAAAGTTATTTTCCACCAGTACACCGTTGAAGAATACGGTAGCATGAGCCGGAGTTTTAACAGTGCCATCCTCATTAAATACCGGTGCATTCCAGATCACATCATAAGCCTGCCATTCACCAGGTTTCCTTCCGGGATTTGCCAGCGGGATAGCTTGCTTGTACAAACTGCCTGCCATACCATTTACATAAGTCTTGTTATTGTATGAGTCCAACACTTGCAATTCGTAACCAGCATCGCCTTTACCTATTGAGGCTAAGAATATCCCGCTATTACCTCTCGCCTGACCGCTACCAGTAATATTAGCAGGCACACGCCATTCAATATGCAATTGATAGCTGTTGAACTTGCGTTTGGTTTCAATGTTACCGTACTTTTTGTTTACAGTGATGATACCATCAGCCACATCCCATTTCGCCGGTGAGCCGTCCGCATTCTGAACCCACTCATCCAGATTTTTGCCATCAAACAGAACGATTGCATCCGAAGGTGCATCTTTAAAACTCGCGCCAGGGGTTACTACTTTGGGTATTGGTTCCCATGTTTCGGTGTCCTCTGGTTTTGCCTGGGCAAATGCCATAACAGCCCCTCCCACTAACAAGGCGGTTAATATGATCGTTTTTTTCATCATTAATTTAGTTTGGTTTGAACAATTGGTACTATATGCTTAGCGTATTCTTCATGTAGCTGCAGCTTTCGGTGATGCTTACAAACGGATCAATGTTGGTGAAGTTTTCCTGCTCCATCATAAAGTGCTTTACGCCCGCAGCTTTGGCTTTCGGAATAATTGCTTTAAAATCGATACTTCCTTTGCCTATCTCTGTATTCAGGTCAGTTTTTACTTTATCACGGTCTTTCACATGTACAAAGGCATATCTTCCGGAATGTTTCTCTAATATCTCGATAGGATTCTGACCTGCACGAACTACCCAGAAAATATCCATTTCCATATGTACCAGTTTCGGGTCGGTCTCTTTCAGGATCGTATCGTAAAAAGTTGCACCGCCGCCAAGTGGTTTCCATTCAAAATTATGATTGTGGTAACCCAGTTTTAGGTTTGCTGTTTTTAGCAGATCGGCAGCCTTATTCATCTTTTCAGCCACAGTCTTACACTCATCAACCGTTTTAATGAATTCGCCGTTCAACGAAGGGATGATGATATAGCTTTGCCCGATGGTATTAGCCACTTCCATATAACGTTTCAGATCCTCGGTATCACCGTTTCCAAAAAATGAGTCGATGCCGTAATGGCCGCTCGGAGAGCTGAGTCCATTATCCTTTAGAAGTTTAGCAAAATCCTTTGAGTGCAATCCCCAGTAACCTGTTTTTGCATCATAGCCAAAAGTCTCTACCTCTTTATAACCTGCTTTGGCCACTTTACCTATCACACCTTTTACATTCTTTGGTAACTGCTCGCGCAATGAATATAACTGGATACCTGGTTTATGTACAGAAACAGCCTTCAGCAGCGATGGCGCAACTAATACGCCCGCAGTAGCTAAGCTGGCCTGGGTTAAAAATTTCCTTCTTGTAGTCATTATTTACTGTTTAGATAGATTTTTATTATACATCACATATTTGAATCGCTTTACGCAGTGATCCAATTTTATCTTTCTCCTTAGGGACAAATTCCTGTCCCACATAACCTTTAAAGCCCGTCGCAGCAATAGCTTTCATCACTGCAGGATAGTATAATTCCTGGGTATCGTCAATCTCATGACGGCCTGGTATACCGCCAGTATGGAAATGAGCGATATATTTATGATAATCGTTAATATTCCTGATGATATCCCCTTCCATTATCTGCATATGATAAATATCAAACAGTAGCTTAAAGTTTTCAGAATTGATGCGTTTAGCCAATTCAACACCCCACTCTACCCTGTCGCATTGATAGTCTTTATGATCGATCTTGCTGTTGAGCAGTTCCATGCATAAAACTACTTTGTGTTTTTCGGCTAAAGCCACTAACGGTTTAAGTCCTTCCTCACAATTTTTCCAACCTTCTTCATCACTTTTACCACGACGACTACCGCTAAAGCAGATCAGATTGGTATAACCGTTCTTTTCTACCAGCGGGATCATTTCAGTATAGTTTTTCTGCAGCTTTTCATGAAATTGCTTGTCGCCAAAACCATCAGTCAGGTTGATCTCGGCTCCATTACACATCGGCGAATACATGCCATGCTTTTGCAGCGTCGGCCAGTCTTTAGGCCCGCAAAGATCGACACCTTTAATGCCGATGCTTTTGGACACTTCGCACAACTGATCTAGTGTCAGTTCGCTGTAGCACCAGGGGCTTACCGAGTGATTAATATTTCCTTTTAAAGGTGCAAATTCCTGCTCGTTATCGGCAGGTGAGGTGAACGATGAGATCATTCCGGATGCGGTTATTGCTGCCGTGCCTGCAATCAGGTTCTTAATTGCCGACCGACGATTTTGTTGATTACCCATATTTATTAATTTGAAAAATTGAGGATGTGTTAATTTGAAGATGATTAAAACTTAAAGCAAGAATTTCCAAATCTTCAAATTGGCGCATCATCAAATCGTTTATATTTCTGTGTTAGGGGAAGGTTCTTCAATATCCAGACCTGTTTGCTCTTCTGTTTTATTCCTATCGGTAAAGAGCAACATAAATAATATTAGTACTACCATTGCAATTCCGCACGGTACCAGCCAAATAGATTGCCAGTTATGTGAGGTTGTCGATGTTTGCCAGTGCCCGACTACAGACCCTGCAATGGAGAAGCCGATCAGCATGCCTACACCATACGTGGCCAATGTGATAAATCCTTGTGCGGCGCTTTTAAATCGATCGCCTGCCAGCCTGTCTGTATAGATATACCCGGTGACAAAAAAGAAATCATAACAAACACCATGCAGTACTATGCCAAGAATCAGCATCCAGTAATTAGCACCAACGTCGCCGTAAGCAAAACATACATAACGCAAAGCCCAGGCCAACATACCAACCGCAAGCATTTTCTTTACCCCCAGGCGCACAAAGAAGATCGGCATCAGGGCCATAAACAACAGCTCTGAAACCTGCCCTAAAGATTGAACCCCTGCGGCGGATTTCATCCCTACCTCATTTAAGAAAGGATTAGTGAAATTGTAATAAAATGCCAGTGGGATGCATATGGCAATAGAAGCTAAAAAGAAAACCAGGTAAGATTTATTCTTTAATAAGCCAATCGAGTCGAGCCCGATAATATCACCAAAAGATGTTTTTTGACCTTTTTTTGCAGGTGGCGTATCCGGAAGGGTAAAGCTTAATAAACCTAGTCCTAAAGAAGCTACCGAAGCCATGAGAAATGTTGAAGCTAATGCTCCTTTTTGCTCCCATTGCAGCCACCCAATTATCACCCCTGCAACAATCCATCCGAATGTTCCGAAAATACGGATCGGAGGGAATTCTTTGGTAGTATCCTTCATTTGCTTAAAAGAAACCGAATTGACCAGCGCCAGAGTTGGCATGTAAATGATCATGTAGGCCAATATACCCGGATAAAAACCGGCAAAATCAGGAGCTTTGTATTCATAGTACATTAATGCTGCACCAATCAAATGCAGAACACCGAGGATTTTTTGCGCAGAAAAGTACTTATCGGCGATAAGACCTATGATGAAGGGAGCAATAATAGCTCCAAAAGACTGCGTCGCATAAGCCGTTGCACTTTGAACGTCAGTTGAATGAAGTCCCTTTGTAAGATAAGTGCCCATTGTAACAAACCATGCTCCCCAGATGAAAAACTCGAGGAACATCATAGTGGACAATTTAACCCGGATACCTGCGGTCATGGTTTGCTTGTTTGGATAAGAAGTCTATATCCCTATTTTTTCAACGATAAAATATAATTAACCATTGATTTGGCGTCGTCCATAGAGATACTTGGGTGTCCGCTCATTGGTACAGTGCCCCAGTGGCCGCTGCCACCTTTAATGATCTTGTTAGCAAGGGTGTCCGCATCAGCTGAAGTGTATTTTTTTGCCACATCTGCAAAAGCAGGTCCGATCAGTTTCTCTTGTTCCTTATGACAGGTTCCGCAGTCTGATTTAGCAATCAGTTGAGCTCCTGCTGCCGAAGGTGTTCCTGCAGCTTTCTCAGTACCGTTATGGCTTGCCGCTGTATCCTGTGCTGCGTCAGAATTGCTTGCCGTAGCAGTTTTGTTAGCAGCCGATGTGCTGTCTGCCGATCCGCTGTTAGATTTGCTGCCGCCGCAAGCAGCGAGTGCAAGGCTTAAGCCCAGAACGATGAATGTCTTTTTCATTTTAGAGGTTATTATAGCTTGATTAAATTTTAATTAAGCGCAATTTATAAATTTTTTAAACTACCGGATTAGCTATCGGTTGTGTTTTATTTTTAGAACGCATGTATAGTACTAAACCGCCAAATGCTACAATCAAAACCAGTGGAATAACCAGCGTAGTTTGCAATATTTTTTGCCCGGCAAAGCTATTGTCACCATTTGCTTCCTTTACAATAGTATCATAGTATGATCCCATTACAATGGTATAAAGGGATACAGCAAACATACCTGCTCCACCCATTAAGTTAAGGCCCAATGCTCCCGTTTTTGGAAGGTTTTCACTAACAAAGCCCAGCATGGTTGGCCAGAAATAACAAACACCCATACCAAAGATGATAGCTGCGGCATAAATAGCGGGGCCCGTAACTGTACTCAGCATATAAATTCCGATAGAAGCCAATATGGTTGATATCAATAATACAACCTGCGGCGGAAAACGTTTTAATACGGGCTTGGCAAAACCCCGGCCTATTACCATCACTCCGGTATCTAAGGTTAATATCAATATGGCATTATCGGTAACGTTTTTTAGAAGTACATCAATCCACTGCCCGGTAAACAACTCTGTGATAGCCGTACCAAACATACAGATGAACATAAAAATGAATAATGGGTTCCATAGCGCTTTGTACATGCCAGCTGTCGACACACCTGATGCCACACGCTCGGTAACCGGGAAATTCAGTTTTGAGAACAAGTAACCATAAATAAGTGTAGGTATCAGCATTACTCCTACCTGCACCTGCCAGCCAATATTGATTTTATTGAACAACAACTAAAAGCAGACCCTCTACAAACTGCATTGGCTGCCAGGGAAAATGGACAGTGGCGCAAATACAGTACTACCGAATTACAGGATATTGTAGATAAGCTGGCCACAGGCTTATTAGCCTTAGGCATTAGCAGCAATGATAT
>Ga0207645_10002757_pt1 | contig 13678 bp, 14 predicted proteins | sample KBSM53metaG_FD_184331 | JGI IMG/M metagenome (GOLD analysis project Ga0207645, IMG submission 184331) | Miscanthus rhizosphere microbial communities from Kellogg Biological Station, Michigan, USA - KBS M5-3 metaG (SPAdes) (version 2) | ecosystem: Host-associated > Plants > Roots > Rhizosphere >...
GGCCAGGCAGGCTAGTACGACCGTGCCGTAATCCGTGAGCTTGCTGATGCGGAACATGGCGGAACCCTCAATTGGTACTATTTTAGTCCTGATCGAGGCGGGCCGCAAAAGCCGCGCCACGGCGCCGCCTGGGGCCGCCGGGCGGACCTGTTAGAATTTCGCCCCCGAATCGCACCGGTATCGGCCAACGCCGATGCCACGAGCTGGAGGAGCAACATGAATCGAAGCGAGCTCGAAGCCAACGCCCGGGCCATGGTCGCGCCCGGCCGGGGCATCCTCGCCGCCGACGAATCGACCGGCACCATCAAGAAGCGGTTCGACGCCATCAAGGCGGAGAACACCGAGGAGAACCGCCGCGCGTACCGCGAAATGCTGTTCACGGCACCTGGGATCGCCGAGCACATCAGCGGCGTGATCATGTACGACGAGACGCTGCGCCAGAAGACCCGCGCTGGCGTGCCGTTCGCAGAGCTGCTCGCGAAGCAGGGCATCGTGCCCGGCATCAAGGTTGACGCGGGCGCCAAGCCGCTTGCAGGCTTCCCCGGCGAGACGATCACGGAGGGTCTCGACGGGCTGCGCGAGCGGCTCGCGGAGTATTACAAGCTCGGTGCACGTTTCGCGAAGTGGCGTGCCGTGATAGACATCGGTGCAGGGGTACCGACGCGTTTCGCCATCGACGCCAATGCGCACGCGCTCGCCCGCTACGCGGCACTGTGCCAGGAAGCGAACATTGCCCCGATCGTCGAACCCGAAGTCCTGATGGACGGCGACCACACGCTGGCGCGGTGCGAGGACGTGACCGATGCCGTACTCGATACCGTGTTCGGTCAGCTCTTTGAACACCGCATCCTTCTCGAAGGCATGGTGCTGAAGCCCAACATGGTGATCTCGGGTAAGAAAGCCACCAAGCGCGCGTCGGCGGCCGAGGTCGCCGAAGCGACGCTCCGGTGTCTCAAGCGTCACGTCCCACCGGCGGTGCCGGGCATCGCCTTCCTGTCGGGCGGGCAGAGCGAAGCGGAGGCCACCGAGCACCTGAGCCTGATGAACCAGGTGTCGGGTCCGCCGTGGGCGCTCACCTTCAGCTACGGTCGGGCGCTGCAGGAAAGCGCGCTCAAGGCCTGGGGTGGACGAGCCGAGAATCTGGGCGCCGGGCAGAAAGCGTTCCTGCACCGGGCACGTCTGAACGGCCTCGCCCGGCGCGGCAAGTACACGGCCTCGCTCGAGGCCGCCTGAGTCCGCGCGCGACCGAAGTGATGAGCGCGACGCACTCCGCGGCGGCGGAGCCTTCCAGTGCGGGCGATGATTCCGTCGCCCGCCTCATCGACGTCCACTACGCGGTCGACGGCAAGCCGATCTTCCGCGGACTCGACATCGCGATCCGCCGTGGCGAGGTAACGGCGATCATGGGCCCGAGCGGCACGGGCAAGACCACGCTGCTGCGTCTCGTGACCGGGCAGGTTTTCGCGGATGCCGGGCAGGTGATCGTCGACGGCCGCGACGTCGGCAGCCTCGACAGGCGCGCGCTGTATGCGCTGCGCCGACGCATGGGCATGCTGTTTCAGAATGGCGCGTTGCTCACCGATCTCGACGTGTTCGAGAACGTCGCGTTCCCGCTGCGTGAGCACACGCGGCTGCCCGAGCACCTGATACGCAACGTCGTGCTCATGAAATTGCACGCGGTGGGCCTCCGCGGTGCGGCCGAGCTATACCCGCAACAGCTCTCGGGCGGCATGGGGCGCCGCGTTGCGCTCGCGCGCGCCATAGCGATGGATCCCGACATCCTGATCTACGACGAGCCCTTCGCCGGGCTCGACCCGATCTCGATGGGCGTGGTCTTGCGGCTGATACGGCAGCTCAACGACGCCCTCAGCATCAGCAGCATCGTCGTCACGCACGACGTGCGCGAAATTTCGCAGATCGCGGATACAAGCTACATCCTCTCGGACGGGCAGGTGGTCGCGAGCGGCAAGCGGAAAGAGCTCGAGAGCAGCTCGTCGGAGATCGTGCGCCAGTTTATCGGCGGGCACGCGGATGGGCCCGTGCCGTTTCACTATCCGGCGCCCGACTACCACGAACAACTGCTCGGCGGAGCGGTGTCTTGACCGGGCTCGGAGCCGAGCTGCTCGCCAGCGCACAGAGTTTCGTGCGGACGGTGGGTGCCACGACCCGTTTCCTGCTGCATCTGTTGGCGTTGACACCGGCAGGATTGCTGCGATTCCGACTGGTCGTCGAGCAGGTCTACAACGCCGGTGCGTTGTCGCTCGTGATCATCATGACCAGCGGCCTGTTCGTCGGCATGGTGCTTGGCCTGCAGGGCTACGATCTGCTGCAGCGCTTCGGCTCCGAGGATTCGCTCGGCACCGGCGCGGCGCTCGCACTGCTCCGAGAGCTGGGGCCGGTGGTTACTGCGCTGCTGTTCGCGGGGCGTGCAGGAACCTCGCTCGCGTCCGAGATCGGCCTCATGCGGGCGACGGATCAGCTCTCCGCGATGGAGATCATGGCGGTCGACCCGATGCGCCGCGTGGTGCTGCCGCGATTTCTCGGTGGTGCGATCTCAGTACCACTCCTGACCGCGGTGTTCATCGCGGTGGGACTCTTCGGTGTGCAGCTGGTCGGCGTCCAGTTCCTCGGTGTCGACCAGGGCTCGTTCTGGTCGCAGATGCGTGGCGCGGTTGAACTCGGCGACGTGACAGAGGGTCTTATCAAGGGTGCCGTCTTCGGAGTGGCCTGTAGTCTTGTTGCCGTTTACGAAGGCTACAATGCCGAGCCCACGGCCGAGGGCGTCGGCCGCGCCACGACGCGCACCGTGGTCATCTCCGCCGTGCTGACGCTTATCCTGGACTACATCCTGACGGCCATCATGCTCTGAGGTCCGAACCGAACATGCGCCCATCACGTACCATCGATCTGTCCACGGGTCTCTTCGTGCTGCTCGGCTTCGCAGCCATACTGTTTCTCGTCACCCAGATCACCAACCGTGAGTTCTCGCTCGGCACGAGCGGCAGCTACCGTGTCAACGCGCAGTTCGAGAACATCGGCGGTCTCAAGACAGGCGCGCCCGTCTCGATGTCGGGCGTAACGGTCGGCCGCGTCGAGAGTATCGGTTTCGACATGGATGCGCTGAAGGCGGTGGTCACCCTCAGGATCGACGGGCGGTACGACCGCATCCCCGAGGACAGCGACGCCAGTATCTTCACCGCCGGTCTTCTCGGCGGTCAGTACATCGGGATCACGCCCGGCGGCGCGGAGGAATTCCTCCACGACGGATCGCGGGTCGAGTTCGTCCAGGACGCGATCGTGCTCGAGAACCTGATCAGCAAGTACCTCTTCAGCCAGGCCGACAAGGGAAAGGCGACCGAACCTTCCCCGCAGGAGTGAACACGGATGCGTACCCTGATCCTTTCGATGCTCGTGGTGGCCGGACTGGTGGCGGTCATGCCCGCCCATTCCGCCGATCCGGTGCCCGCTGCAACGCCTGCAAACGCCACCGGCCCGCAGGAGCTGATGGAAGGCGTCTCCCAGGCGCTGCTCGATGAGCTCGAGAAGAACCGCGAGGCGCTGCGCAACGATCCCGCCGCGCTGCGGAAGATCGTCGACCAGCACCTGCTGCCGCACTTCGACACCGACTACGCCGGCCAGCTCGTGCTCGGCAAGCACTGGCGGCAGGCGACCCCCGCGCAGCGCAAGCGTTTCGTCGATGCCTTCTACCAATCGTTGATGCGCAACTACGGCGAGGCCTTGCTCGAGTTCACCGCGGACCGGATGAAGATCCTGCCGTTCAAGGGCGATCCCAACGCGTCGTCGGCAACCGTACGCTCTCTGGTGCGCCGCAGCAACGGCACGCAGGTGCCGGTCAACTACAGCCTGCGAAAGACCCCGTCGGGCTGGAAGGCGTGGGACGTCACGATCGAGGGCATCTCGTACGTAAAGAACTACCGCAACGACATCGGTGCGGAGGTCGCTCAGAAAGGACTCGATTCGGTGATCCAGCGGCTCGAGGCGCAGAATGCGACGCCCACGCCGGACGCCGACGCGCCGGGCAAGCCCGCGACGACGACCGGCGGATGAGCAATTGCTCGATCGACTCGGCTGCGCCCGGCCGCCTGACGGTGCGTGGCGACCTGGATTTCGACAATGCGCCTGCGGCGCTGGCGCGCGGTCTCGCACTGCTTGGGGATGCGACGGACTGCGAGATCGATCTCTCCGGCCTGAGCTCGGGTGACAGCGCAGGTCTCGCCGTGCTCATCGAATGGCTCTCGAGCGCGCGGCGGCGGGGCGCGACGCTGCGTTACACGGGAGTTCCATCTCAGATGCGCGCTATCGCGCGAATCTCGGCACTCGAGGACCTGTTTAGTCCCGCCTGAGCGGCGATCCGCGTCTCACCCGCCCGGCGACTCAGCTTCGGGTTGTGGTTCGGGCTCCACCAATGGCTCCGGCTCAGTCGATGGCTCGGACCCAGCAGGCGCATCCGTCTCCGTGGGCGGCTCGGAGGCGCCGCCGCCCGCGTCGTCTTCCAGATCCTCGAACTCCTCGAGCGGCTCCTCCGGTGGCTCGCCGTCGTAGACAAGGTACTGGCGGCGCTGCAGGTACGCGTCGCGGATGAATGCGTACGGGTCGTAGGTTTCCGCGAGAGTTTCGTCCAGCGGGAGCAGGCGTGCGCGGTCGTCGAGAATGCTAAGGCCAAGCGAGACCCAGCGTGCGTTGCCGGTGTCGTACCAGTAGAGCGGCTCGAGAAAGGTGTCGGCGATCCTCGACGGCCCGTCCCGCGCCGTGGCAGGTCCCAGGAAGGGAAGCATGAGATAGGGCCCGGGTGGCACGCCCCACTTGCCGAGGGTCTGTCCAAGATCCTCGTCGTGTTGCGGCAGCTCGTTCATCGAGGCGACATCGATGACGCCGGCGAGCCCGAAGGTGGTGTTGAGCAGGAACCGCCCGGTGTCCTGGCCCGCCTCGCGGAACTTGCCCTGCAGAAGCTGGTTGACGATGGTGCCGGGCCCCTTCAGGTTCATGAAGAAGTTGCCCACACCCGTGCGAAACCAGTCGGGGGTCCACTTGACGTACGCCTTGGCCGTCGGCTTGAGCACGCCGCGATCGAGCGCGTCGTTGAACTTGTACACGCCGCGGTTGAACCCTTCGATCGGGTCCGACTCGGTCCGCTCGCCCGTCGTGGCGCAGCCGGCGAGCGCAAGTGCTCCGCATACAATCAGCGCCGGCAGACAACGGCCGGCGGCCGGTGGTTGCATCAGGGCTCTCCGAAACAGAAGCGAAAGGTCGGGCGATTCTACCAAGCGGCGCCGACGAGGTTCGACCGACGGCTCGAATCGCCGCCCTCGTCGGGTTTAGCAAGCCGCGCGCGCTCCTTCGGCAGTGCTTCGCGGAGCTCGTCCAGACGGGCCGAATACCTGCGCCGCTGCACCTCGGTGATATTGGGCACCGACAGCGCAAGCTCGAGCTGATTCATCGCCAGCGGGAGATCCGCCGACATCAGGTGGTACTCGGCCATGTAGGAATACGCGTCGGAGACGTCGCCCGCCGCGTTGGCGGCCATCGCGGTCTGCCGGATCTGGTCCTGCGTCGGCGGCACGTTGTTGAAGAGGTCGAGCAGGACCTCGTGGGCGCGCTTGGGCCGGCTCGAACGCATCAACGCCTCGGCATAGCGCATCGTCACCGGCACGTTGCGCGGAGCGAGCTCGCGGGCCTTCTCGAGCGTGGCGAGTGCGCCGCGCACGTCGCCGGCGGCGAGTTGTGCCTGGCCGAGCGCCGTGTGGAACTGCAGAACGTCAGTGCGGTTTGCGCGTAGTTTCTCGAGGGCGGGTATCGCGGTGGCGGGGTCACCCGCCATTACCTGCGCGAGCGCGCGACCGTAGATCTGCGCGATCGAGGCATCCGGTTCATTCTCGATCGTAGATTCGTAGTATTCGCGCGGATCTAAACCCGCCGGGGTCGTGAGCACCCGCACTCGCTCCTTCATCAGCGAGTAGGTCAAGCTCTCGCTCACGTCTACGGGCGGGTATTGGCTGGCGCGACCCTTGGACTCAGCGATGCGGGCGCTGGTCACCGGGTGCGTGCGTAGCAGCTCAGGCATGCCGTTCGGACCGAGCTGGGTACGTCGGCCCATGGTGTCGAAGAACGCTGGCATCGCGTTTGGGTCGAAACCCGCCGCGGCGAGGGTCCCGATCCCGACCCGGTCGGCCTCGTATTCGTTTTCGCGCGTGAAGTTTATCTGCTGCTGGGCCGTGAGACCCTGCACGGCCGATACTGCGCCCATCGATGCGTTGCCGCCGGCCACGCTGCCGAGCAGGATGGCCGCCAGCATCGCGGCGGCGGATACGAGGTTGGTCCGTGACTGGCTTTCGAGTCGACGCGCAATGTGCCGCTGGGTGACGTGCGCGATCTCGTGAGCAAGCACGCCGGCGAGCTCGCTTTCATTGGCGGTTTCCATCAGCAGGCCGGAATGGATGCCGATGAACCCGCCCGGGAGCGCAAAGGCGTTGATCGCCGGGTCCTTGACCAGGAAGAAGTTGAAGGACCGGTTGCCGTCCTGGGCGAGGCTCGACAGCCGGAGTCCCACGGATTGGAGGTACTCGCCGATCTCAGGATCGTCCACGACGTGGCCGGATTCGCGCAGCCCCCGCATCACCATGCGTCCGAGGCGGTACTCGTCCTCCAGGCTGAGCGCTGAGCCGCCCGCGGTGCCCATCTCGGGGAGCTGTTCCTGCGCCGGTGTGTGCTGCGCGGCAACTGGAACCGGCAGCACCAGGCCCGCCCAGGCCAGCAGACCCGGTAGCAGAGCGAACCAGTGGCGTACGGAGCGGCGGTACATCGCAGTTTGGACCCGGTCGCGGATGCGGGGTTCCGCGTGTCAGAGTGTTTCCGACGCGTAGTCGGCGAGCCGCGAGCGCTCGCCGCGCTTCAAGGTCACATGACCGTAATACTGCCAGCCGCGGAAGCGGTTGACGACGTAGGTCAGCCCGGAAGTGGTTTCCGACAGGTAAGGGCTGTCGATCTGCGCGATATTGCCCAGGCACACCAGCTTGGTCCCCGGGCCCGCCCGCGTAATCAGCGCCTTCATCTGCTTGGGTGTCAGGTTCTGCGCTTCGTCGAGGATGATGTAGCGGTTGAGGAAGGTCCTCCCCCGCATGAAGTTGAGCGAACGAATCTTGATGCGGTTTCGGAGCAGATCGTTGGTCGCAGCACGGCCCCAGCTGCCGCCTTCCTGGCTCTGCGTCAGGACCTCGAGGTTGTCCATCAGCGCACCCATCCAGGGCTCCATCTTTTCCTCTTCCGTGCCTGGCAGGAATCCGATGTCCTCGCCCAGCGGGATGGTGACCCGCGTCATGATGATCTCGTTGAACCGATTTGTCTCGAGGGTCTGCGCGAGACCAGCGGCGAGCGTGAGCAGCGTCTTGCCCGTGCCGGCGGGGCCAAGGATGGTCACAAAGTCGATCTCGGGGTCGAGCAGCAGGTTCAGCGCGAAGTTCTGCTCGCGGTTGCGCGCACTGATGCCCCAGATGCCGTGGCGCTCGCTCCGATAGTCGCGAACCACCTCGAGCACTGCGGTCTCGCCCTCGATACGACGCACGACCGCCTCGAGGCCATGTTCACCCGGCTGGTGCACGAACTGGTTCGCTGCCCAGCGGGCGGTAACCTTGCCGCGCACGCGATAGTACGTCCGTCCCTGCTCGTGCCAGGACTCGAGACTCTTGCCGGTGCGGTCCCAGAAGTTCGCCGGCAGCTCCTCGACGCCGGTGTAGAGCAGATCGGCGTCCTCGATCGTCTTGTCGCTGTAATAGTCCTCGGCGTGCACACCGAGGATCGCCGACTTGATCCGCAGGTTGATGTCCTTCGAGACGAGTGTCACCCGCGCCTTGGGCTGCTCCCGCCGCAGCGCAAGCGTGTAGGCGAGGATGGCGTTGTCCCCGCCGTGCCCGGGCAGGTTGTCAGGCAGGCCGGTGGCGAGCTGGCGCGTCTGAAAAAACAGCCGTCCGGATGGCGGACGCTTGTCGCCGCCGTTGGTGTACTTCGAGGGAGGCAGCTCGATACCGCGATCGATCTCCTGCTTGGTGGCGTTCGCCATCAGCTCGTCAAGAAATCGCGCAACCTGCCGGACGTTGCGCGCGCCCTCGGACATGCCGCGCTTGCCGGCATCGAGTTCCTCGAGAACGATCATCGGGATGAAGACGTCGTGCTCCTCGAAGCGGAAAATCGACGACGGGTCGTGCATGAGCACGTTGGTGTCGAGGACGAATATGCGGCGCTGCGCGGACGGCTTCTTCTTCGGCGGCAATGTCTGGCTCCGGAGGTGCCGCGACGGCGGCACGATGGTCAGAGTTCGCGGGCGGCGTCGAGGACGGCCGCGGCGTGTCCCGCGACCTTTACCTTGCGCCATTCACGGCGCAAGACGCCATTCTCGTCGAGCAGAAATGTGCTGCGCTCCACACCCATGAATTTCCGGCCGTACATGCTCTTCTCGCGGATCACGTCGAAGAGCCCGCAGACCTTGCGATCGACATCGGCGAGCAGCTCGAACGGAAACTCGTATTTCGCCTTGAACCTGTCATGCGACGCGAGCGTGTCTGGCGACACCCCGACAATGTCCGTGTCCGCCTTGCGGAATTTCGGGTACAAGTCGCGGAACTCGATGCCTTCGCTGGTGCAGCCCGACGTGTTGTCCTTGGGATAGAAGTACACGACCAGCTTGCGACCCGCCGCAGCCGACCTCTTCCACGTGGCCCCGCCTGTGGCGGGCAACGAGAACTCCGGCACCTTGCGGTCGAGCTTGACGGTCTTGTCGGGCATGGTCACGCCTTGAGCGGCTCGAGGATGGCGTCGAGATTCAGGTTGTCGCAAAGGTCCATGAACTCTTCGCGCAGCGCGGCAATGTGGATACGCGTCGGCACATGGAGCACCATGTAGACTGAGAACATTGGCGCCCCCGTGTGCGCGGCGCTGTAGGTGCGCGTAGAGATGTCGCCTATGTCGACGCCGCGGGAGGCGAAGAACCCGGCGAGCTGATGCAGCACGCCCGGCTGGTCGAGACTGACGACGTCGACGGTGTAGGAAACGAAGTCCGGCCGGGACGGCCGCTGCTCGGTTCGCCGGCTGACGATTGTGAGCCCGGATGCTTCGCCCAGCTTCTGCAACTCGCCCTCGAGCTTGGCAAGGGTGTGCCAGTTGCCGGCAACGAGCAGCAGCATGGCGAACTCGTTGCCGAGTGCGGTCATGCGGCTCTCGAGGACGTTGCCGCCGCATTCGACCACGACGCGGGTCAGGTCGAAAACGAGGCCCGTGCGGTCGTTGCCGACGGCGCAGATCGCGATGAGTTGCTTCATGGGGTGCCTGCCGCCGAGTGTAGCGGGGCGGCTTCCGTGCGTACATCGCGGCGCGTCGATGCCTTGCCTCGGCTGGTCGCGCTTGAGTAGGATCCCGTGTCCTCGCAACCGGGACGGAACATGTTCAAGGGCAGCATCCCGGCACTGATCACGCCCATGCGTGAGGACGGTTCCCTCGACCTGGCGGCATGGGACCGGCTGCTGGATTTTCATCTTACTGAAGGCAGCGACGCGGTCGTCGTCGGAGGCACCACCGGCGAATCACCGACCGTCGCTGCTGACGAGCTCGCGACACTGATCGGCCGCGCAAAGACGCGCGTCGCGGGCCGCATGCCGGTGATCGCGGGCAGCGGCGGGAACTCGACGACCCGCAGCGTCGCCCTGTCGCGTGCGGCGGTCGAGGCGGGTGCCGATGCGCTGCTGGTGGTGACGCCTTACTACAACCGGCCGACGCAGGAGGGCCTTTACCGGCATTTCACGGCCATCGCGGACACGGCGGGCGCGCCCGTGATCCTCTATAACGTGCCGTCGCGTACGTCGTGCGACCTTCTGCCCGAGACCGTCGCACGACTCGCGACGCATCGGCGGATCATCGGGATCAAGGAAGCGACCGGCGACGTCGCGCGGGGCGAGGCCGTACGGCGTCTTTGTCCAGAGCATTTCCTCCTCCTGAGCGGTGACGATCCGACAGCGGTCGCGCTGATGCGTATCGGCGCGCGCGGCGTGATTTCGGTGACCGCCAACGTCGTGCCGCGCGCGATGCACGAAGTCTGCACTGCGGCGCTCGCGGGGCGCTTCGACCAGGCGGCGGCGCTCGACCGGCACATCGTGCCGCTGCACCAGGCGCTCTTCGTCGAGCCGAACCCGATCCCGGTGAAGTGGGCAGCGGAGCGGATGGGGTTGGTTGCGGCCGGAATCCGTCTTCCGCTGACGCCGCTCAGCGAGGCGCGCCGCGCCGCCGTCGAGAAGGCCATGCGCGAGGCGGGTATTGTGTTGTCCTGACGGTCGCTGCGTCGGTTCGTTGCCGGTGACGGGCCTTCCGTGTAGGCTTCGCAGCCCTTCCAGCCGGAGAGGTGGCCGAGCGGTCGAAGGCGCTGGACTGGAAATTCAGTAACATCTTCACGGGTGTTCGTGGGTTCGAATCCCACCCTCTCCGCCAGTTCAATTAGTTACGCGACAGTTTTCGCTGCGATCACGGACAGGGCTTGTTCACAAACTGGCTGCCGTCGAAATCGTAGCGCGTCGCCTCTGTGACCCGACCGAGCAGGCCATCGCCTTTTCCGTTGATCGTGTTCACGTACTCCCATACGATCCGGTTCCCGTGGGTCGGCGAAATCTCGAAGGCGCGTCCGCCCTCCGGGTCCGAGACAAGGATGTTGCCGTTCGCAAGGGGCTGCAGCTTGCCTTGCATCGATGAGTAGAACGGGAACGCCTTGGTCCCCTCGAAGGACCAGAGCACCTGCTGCGTGGCGGGGTCGACCCGAAGGATGCGCGAATAACCCCAGACCTGCGGCTCCTCCAGCCAGCGCACTGGCGTGCGTTGCATCATCTCGGTTCGATTGTCGAAGACGAGGAGCGTGCCGTCGTCGACGATGTCGGGGTCGTGCTGGCGCAGGAACGGTCCGACCATGCTCCAGACCACTGCTCTTTTCGTGCGGCTGATGATCGCGAGCGCACCCGGGCGTTGCAGCGAGACGAGAAAGTCCCCCGTCTGGGCCTGCGGGATCCTCTGTGCCAGCTCTTTCGTGACGAGCTCGATGTCGTTGGTGTGGAGGGGATCAAACGATTGCGATTCGGGCCGCCACGGTTCGCCCTGCAGGAGAAGGTTTTGATAGCGGCCCTTCAGTATCGCTTCAATGATGTTGATCTCTTCGAGTACCTCTCCGTTGGCCGAGACGTGCAGGATGGAATCTTCGAAGTGTCCTTTGTCCAGGTACGGGCGCTCTCTCTTCTTGTCGTGGGCAAGCGTCAAGAACGATCCATCGGGCAGCGGCAGGATCGCATGATGCGTCGCTCGCCGGAGCAACCACACGGGCCGTGAGCAACGGTCCAGCTTCGCGAGCGCCTTGAACTCAAAGGACGCCAGGATGGAGCCGTCGGAGTAAAGATGCGCGCCATGCAGATGGCGCTGTGTGTCCGAAACGAGGTCGAGTTTCCCTCTTTTAAAAAAGGCGCTGTAGCGAGTCTCCCAGCGGTGAAGGACTTTGCCGTCCATATCCACGAGGAATGGCCGGAACAACTCGCCGTCATAGGCCGTAAAGAACGTCAGACCCGGCTGCGCCCAGCTTGCCTCGTGAATGGTGACTCCGCCTTGCCTGCGCGAGCTGCGAATTTCATGAGCGTTCGCCCTCACCAGGTTGAGGACATCGTCAACGTCCTTCAATGCGTGAGTAATGATTCGATGCGGAAAACGCTTGGTTGTGGCGACGAAGTATCCGTAGCTGAACGCGCCGACGAAGAGCAAAAAGAGTAATGAACAAAAGAACAGCAAACGATCGAGCTGCTCGCGCGGCATTGCTGTATCCTAAGTGCGCGACACAGAAAGAATCAATAAAAGCGCTCCATATTCTTCGCGCTGATCGAGGCGGCCCACGCGGCCGTCAGGCCGCCGCTGCGGCGACAGGGCCCGTGCGGCCCTGCGGGCTGTCGCATCGACTACTGCCACTCGATCTGTAGAACCATGAACTGATCACGGCGGCCCTGGCTGCGCGCGGCGCCGAGCGGGTGCGCGTCGAACGCCGCGGTCGTTGCACTCGACAGCCGCACAAAGTTGTCCTGGTTGAACTGCCAGTCCGCGAGGTGCGTCATGCCGCGCGACTTCGCGTAATCCGCGAGCGTGTGCTCTCGCCCCGCCGCCGCAGCCTTGCCGTCGACGACGCCATCGAGGTTGATCACGTGCACGCCGGGCGGCGCGTAGTAGGCGAGCGCGCCGCTCTGGAATGCGCCGATGACAGCACCTTGCGGCGTCAGACGGTAGACGTCGCGCACAGCCTCCCGATAGCCCTTGGCGCCGTGCAGACCCGTGTCCGGCGAGACAGCAGGCGTGATCCACATGAACCGTGCTGCACCGACGAGCCCGATCAGCAGGCACCCGGCAGCGAGTGCGCCGGCAGCGAGCTTTCCGGTGCGACTTGTCTGCCACGCGCGCGCGAGTGCGATTGCGACGAGCAGCGACATCATGCACTCGGCCGGCACGAGATAGCGTCGGAAGAACCACAGAGCCGACACAACGAACGTATAGAACGCGAAGATCGCCAGCGCGTGCACCGCCAGTACGGCGATCGGCGCGGTTGCATCGCGCAGCCGCAACCAGCGGCTGCTCGCCGCCGCGCCGAGCGCCACGACCGCGAGCCACGCGCCCCACGCCGCAGCAACATGGTGGAACAACCACTCGCGAAGTGCGCCTAAGTCGAGAATCGGCGCGCCGAGCACGGTTCCTGCCGCCCAGCCCGCGGCCATGTGTGACTTCAGGTACAGCGCCCGGTGCATCGCGACGATGTCGCGCACGGCAGCGCCACTTTCCGGTACGGGCGATCCAAAGACGGCGATCGAGTAACCCCACCACGGCGCGACGACGATCGCCGCGGCGCCAATCGCAACACGCAGCCGCCGGCGATCGCCATTCCACAGCTCAAGCGTGCCAAGCCCGGCCACGAGAAACGCGCTGTCGACGCGTGCGAGTAGCGCCAGTCCGGCCAGCGCGCCCGCGAGGAGATAGCTGCGCGGCGTGCCGCGTTCGCGGGCGACACACCAGGCCTCAACGAGCGCGAGTTGCACACACAGCGCGAGCCCGGTCTCGAGGCCGCCGAGGGCATTCGCGATCGCAAGCGGCGAGACCGCCCATAGCGATGCTGCGATGAGCGCAGCGTCGTCGCCCGCGACACGCCGCGCGAGCCGCGCGAGCAGAAGAATGGTGAGGACGTCCGCGAGCGCGCCGAGTAGGATCACGTAGCGCAGCGGCAGGTCGGGGTCGTCAGTGACGAAGAATACCGGCACCGTCGCGAACGCGAGCAGCGGCTGGAAGCCACTCGTGCGGGTCATGCCGTCGACTGTCGGCCCATGACCGTTCGCAAGCGAGCGGCTGATCGCGAGCGTGTAGTACGTATCGTCGGGAACGAAAATGCGGTCGACAGTGTCGAGGTCGCGCAGCGCAGGCGCGACGCGCAGGAATGTGCCCAGGAGCGCAATCATCACGAGCAGGCGCCGCCGGTTCATGCCTTCGCGCGCCTCAGCGCGAGCCGCCCGGAGCTTTGCGAGATGAACGGATGAGCTTGCATTGGCGTCGTCGGGGGTGTAGTTGCTCGCTGTCTAGCTGTCTCGCGAACGGCGCAGCGACATACGAGCAAGGC
>Ga0207645_10002760_pt1 | contig 13660 bp, 12 predicted proteins | sample KBSM53metaG_FD_184331 | JGI IMG/M metagenome (GOLD analysis project Ga0207645, IMG submission 184331) | Miscanthus rhizosphere microbial communities from Kellogg Biological Station, Michigan, USA - KBS M5-3 metaG (SPAdes) (version 2) | ecosystem: Host-associated > Plants > Roots > Rhizosphere >...
GGTGCCTTGCACCATCGAACGCGCGATTCGCGAACGCTTTGTAGCAGCGAGTCAAGTCCGTGGCCACGAACCTTCCAGACCTCCTCACTGCCGGCGCGACTCCACCGCTCGGCTACCTCGCGGAAATACGCCGTCAAGAAGGGTTGCTCAGCACGGGCGCGCTTCAGAACGCGATTCTCAACAGCGCCAATTTCTCCAGCATCGCCACTGACGCTAAGGGCGTGATCCAGATTTTCAACGTCGGCGCCGAACGCTCGCTGCGTTCCTATTCGATCACCTCGTCTGCCGCGAGCAAGAGCGCCTGCGGCACCGTGATCCCGAGCGCCTTGGCTGCCTTCTTGTCGATCACCAATTCGAGCTTGCTGGCCTGCTCGAATGGAATCTCGGCCGGCTTCTCGCCCTTGAGGATCTTGTCGACCAGCGCCGCAACACGCCTGAAGATCGCGGGCCAGTCTGATTGGTACGAGGCCAGACCGCCACCGGTCAGGAAGTCGCGGCTGCCCCACACCGACGGCATGCGCCGCTGCAGGCACAGTTCGTTGAGCCGGATGCGATGCGTGTGCGTGTTGGCGTCGGCGAGCACGAGCAGGCCATCGACCCCATCACGCGCCAGTGCCGCAAATACGCCCTCGAAATCGCCCGGCCCGCGCGCCTCGTACGCGCGGATAGGGGTGCCGAGCGTGCGCTCCCATTTGACGATTCCGCTGTCCATCGCAGCGCGCGGCACGGCATTGGGATTGAACAGGATGCCGACCCGACGTGCAGTCGGCACGAGCTCGCGCATGATCTGCAGTCGCTTGGCGACGAGTTCCCCGCCCCACGAACTGATGCCGGTGATGTTGCCGCCCGGGCGCGCCATCGTCGCCACGAGCCCCGATTCGACCGGGGCGTCGACGATGGCCACCACCGGCACGGTGCGGGTTGCATTCTTGGCAACCAGCGCCGCCGGAGGAAACGCCGCGACCAGCACATCGAGTTGAAGCTGCAACAACTCGTTGGCCAAACCCGGCAGGCGCTCGTGCTTGCCGTCCGCCCATCGGAACTCGATGACGATGTTCTGGCCCTCGACGTAACCGAGCTCGCGCAGCCCTTGCCGAAACGGCTCGACGATGGCTCGCTGAATGACCTGATCCAGAGGCACGTCGGTGAGGAATCCGATGCGGGCCTTGCGACCCGCGACCTGAGCCCGCATGACCTGCGGCGATGCCAGCAGGGCGAACACCGCTTGGCAAGCTGTTCGACGTTTCATGACAAGAATTCGCACGTCGAAGGTTGTGCCGTGGATGATCGATGTCTGTCGGCGATGCAGCGTCGGGGCAGCGGACGCAACGCGCGCCCCTCCGGGACGGCCGGTCATCGAGGGCGGAAACGGCGCAGCCAGGATGCTCTCCAGCCGAGCACGGCCAGGCCGGCGGCCATCAGCGCGACCGTCGAAGGCTCGGGGATGGCGGGGGTCGAGTACACCCAGCCGGCCGCCCAGGTGGCGAATGGCAAGGTCGCAAACACGAGCGCGTCAGAGACGTTCTCGATGTGGAAAAACACCTCGCCAGCGCGGGTGAGCGAGTCGGCCAGCAGGTCGGCGTTGGTTGTCAGGCTGATGAAGGTATCGCCTGTCGTGGTGACGCTGAAAGTGCCTGGGGGAATGTCAGTACCCCGCGGGTCCATGGAGCCGAACTGCAAGCTGGCCCTGGCTTGCTCGAAGCCGGTCGGCTGAGGGCCACACACAAGGGGGAACAACGGCAGGCAGCCCGTCGGAGAATGTTCGGGCGGCAAGGATGCGGGGTCGAACACGTTGGGCAGGCCGTCGTCCTTGACGGAGACGCTCCACGTGTAATGAAGGTCGGCAGACTGCCCGGGTCCTAGAGGCACGCTCTGGTCGTCGAGCATCCAGGCAAAGCCGGTCGACGACAAGTCGACCACCGGCACGCCGTCGACGATGACCAGCGCCGTCGCCGTGGCGGCTGCATTCGTTCCGGCTGCCAAGCCGAGCGCCAGCACGAGAAGCTCCAGCAGTCTGCGCATGTGAGACTCCTCTCCGTGGCAGAAGCTTCACTTTATGGCGCCGGCGCGAGAAGAACAATGAGTCGGCACGCTCCCGGTAGGGACGACATGCCGCGGTGCCTGAAGCGCGATTCAAAGGGTTCGGTGGTCGGCCGTCGCAAGGTAAGCTCCTGTCCGAGGTCGACCTCGGTTTCTCAGGCGTCATTGATTCATGCAGCATCGCTCCCCGGTGGTTGCCCGTTTGCTCGCTGTCAGCCGAGTCAGACAGCAGCTGCTTCAGGAATCGTTTCCGCGCGTTCAGATGGCGCTGATCGTGGCCCTGACCGGCGGGTTCGGCCTGCTCGTTTCTTTCGCGATGCTCCAGTTCGGCCTGGACAGCATGGCCCTGCGCTACCCACTGGCGCTGGTATTCGCCTATCTGTTCTTCCTGTTCCTCATCTGGCTCTGGCTTCGCACCAATACGAGCGACTACGCGGATGTCCCCGATGTGTCCGACATCGCTGGCTGGAAGGGTCCCGCTGACGACCTGCCGGGATTCACAAGCGGCGGTGGCGGCGACTTCGGCGGTGGCGGGGCTTCCGGCTCCTTCGATGGCCCGGCCGGCGAGGCCGCGCAGACGGTCGCTGCGCCGCTGCGTTCTGCAGGCGATGCCGCGGGCGCTGTCGCAGAAGCCGACGAACTGGCGATCCCGCTCGTTGCGGTGGCGCTTGCCGTCGGGCTGGCGCTGGCGTCCTTGTACGTGATCTACATCGCGCCGGTGCTGTTCGCCGAGGTGCTGGTCGACGGGGCGCTGTCCTATGCGCTGTTCCGCCACTTGCGAGGCCAGGAGTCCCGACATTGGTTGGCGAGCACCTTCCGCCGCACGGTCGTGCCGTTCGCAGCCACCGCCGTCTTCCTGCTGGGGACGGGCGCGGCGATGTCCGCGTACGCGCCAGGGGCCAGCTCTGTCGGGCAGGTCGTGAAGCAGGCGAGCGCGAACAAGGCGGCACGTTGAGGCCCTGGCCGTCGAGCCCGCCATAGCGTCGATGTCGCTCGTGTATCGCACCCTCTTTCCAGCCCTGTGGCTGAGCTGGGCGCTGTACTGGGCGGTGCGATCGCAGGACGTCAAGCGCACGGCGCGGCGCGAGCCGGTGGTATCGCGTCTGCTGCACCTGGTGCCGCTGGTCCTCGCGCTGCTTCTCGTCGCCGCACCGAGCATCCCCGGCTGGGTGCTGTGCGAGCGCTTTCTGCCGCAAGCGGCGTGGCCGTTCTGGATCGGCGCCGCCTTGACGGCGAGCGGGCTGCTGTTCGCCGTCTGGGCACGCAGGCACATCGGCGCGAACTGGAGCGGCACCGTGACGCTCAAGCAAGACCACGAGCTCGTCACCACGGGGCCGTACGCGATCGTGCGGCATCCGATCTACACCGGCCTGCTGCTCGCGCTCGCCGGGTCGGCGATGGCCCGAGGCGAACTGCGCGGCCTTCTCGCGGTCGTCATCGCCACGCTCGCGCTGTGGCGCAAGCTGGGCCTCGAGGAGCGCTGGATGCGCGAGCAGTTCGGGGCCCGATACGACGCCTACCGGCATCGTGTTGCAGCCCTGATTCCGTTCGTTCTCTAGCCTGCAGACCCCGCCATCTTTTCAAACTGAGCTTGCCGCGGCGGTTCAGTACGGCGTGTCGCCCTTGATGCCGGCGCGCTCCATCTTGCGGTGGCTGGGCGGGTAGTCCATCACCGCATAGTGCTGGGTGCTGCGGTTGTCCCAGAAGGCGACGTCGTTGGCCTTCCAGCGCCAGCGCACCTGAAACTCCGGGATGCTCGCCTGGCTGATCAGGTAGTTCAGCAACTGGCTGGCGCCGGGCGATGCGTCCTGCCCGAAGCGCACGTTGGCCGGGGTGTGATAGTTGCTGAAGTGGGTCGTGAAGGCATTCACGAACAAGACCTTCTCGCCGGTCTCGGGATGCGTGCGCACCACCGGATGTTCGGCATCCGGAAACTGCGCCTTCAACGCGAGCCGCTTCTCGATCGGCATCGCGGCGCCGAAGCTGGCCTCGATGCTGTGGCGAGCGCGCAGCGGCGCGATGCGCGCCTTGATGTCGTCGGGCAGGCGCGCATGCGCCTCGACCATGTTGGCCCACATCGTGTCGCCGCCGACCGGTGGGCACTCGACGCAGCGCAGCACGCAGCCGAAGGGCGGCTGCTCGCGCCAGGTCGCATCGGTGTGCCAGGCGTTCTCGTAGCGATCGTTCGGGGTGTCGGGCGACTTGTAGATCCGCACCAGCCCGGGATGCTCGGGGTCGCCGCCCGCCACCGGGTGGTCTTCGAGCTCGCCGAAGCGCCGCGCGAACGCCAGGTGCTCGGCGCGGCTCATCGCCTGGTCGCGGAAGAACAGCACGCGGTGCTGCAGCAGCAGCGCGCGGATCTGCGCGAGCAGCGCGTCGTCGAGCGCCGCGGCCGCGAGGCTGACGCCGCCGAGTTCGGCGCCGATGTGGCAGGTCAGCTGCTCGACCCGGATCGCGCGGGTCAGCGAGCTCGCGCGGATCACGGCCGGTGCCGCGGTGTTGGTGTCGGTGTCGTGTGGCATGTGTCGTCTCCTGTTTCGAATCGGGGTTCGATGCACAGAGTATTCCGCCGGCGGGTTCGTCCCGCTTGACGCGAGCAGACCCGCACTTACCATCTCATGCCACCGCCGCCCCTGATCGCGATGTCGTCTCTCGTCCGCGCTGCCAGCCTGACCCACTTCGAGCAGATTGCACGCGGCGCCGGCCTGGATCCGATGCGCATGCTCGCCGATGTCGGCCTGAGCGCCGGCGTGCTGCGCGAGCCCGACCTGATGGTGCCCGCCGATCGCGTCGCGCAGCTGCTCGAGAACGCCGCCGCGGCCTCGGGCATCGACAGCTTCGGGCTGCGCATGGCCGAGACGCGCCGGCTCTCCAACCTCGGCCGCGTCGGCATGCTGATCCGCGACCAGCCGACCCTGCGCGACTCGATCTCGGTGCTGGTGCGCTACCAGGCGCTGCTCAACGGCTCGCTGTCGGTGCTGATCGAGGAATCGGCCGGCGTCGTCGTGATCCGCGAAGAGGTCATGGTCGGGCGCGCGCAGCCGGTGCGCCAGGCGATCGAGCTCGCGATCGGGGTGATGCTGCGCACCATGTGCCAGGTGCTCGGGCCGCACTGGAAGCCGCGGCGCGTGTGCTTCATGCATGCGCCGCCGCGCGACATCGGCACGCACCTGCGCGTGTTCGGGCCCTGCGTCGAGTTCAACCACGACTTCAACGGCATCGTCTGCACCAAGTCCGATCTCGATGCGGCCAATCCGTCGGCCGACCCCGAGATGGCGCGCTATGCGCGGGCGATGCTCGAGGCGTCGGTCGAATCGCAGCCGGCCGGGTCGATGCTCGACGACGTGCGGCGCACCGTGCTGCTGCTGTTGCCGAGCGGCCGCTGCAGCATCGAGCAGGTCGCCGCGCACCTCGGCGTGGTGTGCCGCACGGTGCAGCGCCGCCTGTCGGAGCAGGGTCTGAGCTTCTCGGCGCTCGTCAATGACATCCGCGTCGAGCTGGCAGAGCGCCATGTGGCCCACAGCGAACGCGCGTTGACCGAGGTCGCGGCGCTGCTCGGCTTCTCGGCGCCGAGCGGGTTCTCGCGCTGGTATCACGCGCAGTTCGGCTGCAGCCCGACGCAGCGCCGCGCCGGCGCGTCGGCGGCGCGCGCGCCGGCCGGCGAGGCCGCGCGGCGCTGACCCGCTCAGGGCACCAGCACGGTCGCGCCGACCGTTTCGCGCGACTCCAGCGCGCGATGCGCCTGCGCCGCATCGGCCAGCGCGAAGGTCTGGCCCGGTTCGCTGACGATCTTGCCGCGCAGCACCAGGTCGAACAGTTCGTCGGCCATCGACAGCATGTTCGGGCGCGGCAACGCGTAGTCGGTCATCGCCGGCCGCGTGACCCACAGCGAGCCCTTGACCGCGAGCAGCATCGTGTCGATCACGACCGGCCCCGAGCTGGTGCCGTTGCTCACCAGCGTGCCGCGCTTTTGCAGGCAGTCGAGCGAGCCCATCAGCGTGTCCTTGCCGACCGAGTCGTAGACCACCGGCACGCCGCGGCCGTCGGTGATCTCCTTCACGCGCTCGACGAAGTTCTCGCGCTTGTAGTTGATCACGTGCGCGCAACCGTGCGCGCGCGCGACCTCGGCCTTCGCGTCGGAGCCGACCGTGCCGATCATCGTGACGCCGAGCGCACGCGCCCATTGGCACGCGATCAGGCCGACGCCGCCCGCGGCGGCGTGGTACAGGATCGTGTCGCCGGCCTTCAGCGGGACCACCTGGCGGAACAGGTACTGGGCCGTCAGGCCTTTCATGATGAGGGTCGACGCGGTGCGGTCGGAAATGCCGTCGGGCAGCTTGATCAGCACGTCGGCCGGCATCACGCGGGCCTGCGCATAAGCGCCGAGCGGGCCCAGCATGTAGCCGACGCGGTCGCCCTCGGCAAGAAAGGCCACGCCGGGCCCGACCGCCTCGACCACGCCGACCGCGTCGGAGCCGAGGCCGCTGGGCAGCGCCGCCGGGTAGCGGCCGGTGCGGAAGTAGATGTCGATGAAGTTGACGGCGATGCCGGTGTGGCGCACGCGCACCTGGCCGGGGCCGGGGGCGCCGACCTCGACGTTCTCGAGGCGCAGCACGTCGGGGCCGCCGGTGGCATGGAATCGGATGGCTTGGGTCACGGGGAGGCCTCTTTGATCGAATGTTGAAAGGATGGGGATGGGTCAGGCCGCAGCGATGGCCGGCATCGCGGTCGGCGGCGCGGCGTCCATCGCGACGTCTTCGACGCGCTGCATGTCGTGCTCGTAGCTGCGCGCGGCGAGCGCGAAGAACCCGGCCGCGAACAGGCTGAACACCGGGATCACCGCCATCGCCTGCTGCAGGCCCCACAGGTCCGACAGCACGCCGGCGAGGAAGGGGCCGGCCGCCAGGCCGAACAGGTTCTGGAACAGCGACAGCACGGCCGCGCCGGTCGAGCGCACGCCGGGGTGGATGACATCGAGCGCGACCGCGGCGGCCACGCCGACGCTGCAGGTCATCACGAAACCACCCGCCAGGATCAGCCTGAACTGCACTGCGCCGGTCGCGCTGCCGGCGAATGCGATCAAGAACACCGCGAGCGTCAGCAGGCACAGCGCCGCCAGCGCGACGAGCTTGTAGCGCGCGCGGCGCTGGCCGAGCCGGTCGACCACGCTGCCCCAGATGCAGCTGCCGAGCGCGCCCAGCAGCACGACCAGCGCGGCCTGCTTCGCCGCCTGCTCGGGCAGCACGCCGTGGAAGCGGTTCAGGTAGCTCGGCAGCCACGACCAGACCGCCGACACGACGATCAGCTGCATCGCGCCGCCGACGCAGACCCACAGCAGCGTGCGCGTGCGCACCAGGCTCGAGGCGATGTGCGCGATGACATGGCCGCTCGACTGCGTCGCGCGTTCCAGGCGATCGCTCAGCGCGACGGTCTTGTAGTCGCGCACCAGCAGGTACAGCAGCGCCAGCACCAGCCCCGGGATGCCGACGACGCCGAACGCCGCCTTCCAGCCATAGCGCGCCGCGATCATGCCGCCCAGCAGCACGCCGAGCACCGAGCCGAGCGACGCGGCGGCGAAGAAGGCGCCGAGCAGCGCCGAGCGCAGCCGCTTCGGGAACAGGCTCGCGATCAGCGCCGCGCCGACCGAGCCGTAGCCGGTCTCGCCGACACCGACCATCGCCCGCGCCGCGAACAGCTGGCTGTAGTTGCCGGCGAACATGCACGAGATCGTCGCCAGGCTCCAGGTCGTGGCCATCACGACCACGCTCTTGACGCGGCTCAGTCGATCGGCCAGCAGCGCCACCGGGATGCCGCCGACCGCGACCACGATCGAGATGATCGACACCAGGCCGCCGAGCTGCTTGTCGCTCAGGTTCCATTCGGCCTTCATGTGCGGGAACAGCGACACGATCACCTGCCGGTCGATGTAGTCGAACAGCATCAACGCGAAGGTCATCGCGAACGCGAACCAGGCCTGCGGCCGGCTGACGAGGTAGTCATCGCGCGCGCCGGGGGCGGCGCTGTCGACGGGGTGCAGGTTCATGGGACGCTCGCGATGTGGGCCTCGAGGAAGGCCATTGTGAAAGACCATCGGACGGGCGGCTTGCCCTGGCCGGACCGCGGCTTGCCCGATGGCGACTGGATCGACGCTGTCGTGCGATCAGAAGAAGTGGCGGATGCCCAGCTCGAGCCCGCGCGAGCGGCCGCCGGCGGTGACCGGGGTGTTGCCGCTGACGGCCGCCGGGTACGAGAAGTCCACCGACTGCTTGAACGCACCCTCGTTCGACAGCTGCGAGTAGGTGCCGTACACCGCGGTGCGCTTCGAGAGGTTGTAGACCGCGCCGACCGCGGCCATCTTCGCGCCGTTGCCAGAGCCCGCGTCCATCTTGTTGTACGACGCATGGATCTCGGCCGCGCCTACCGGGATCACGGTGCCGACCAGCCAGTGCCTGAAGGTCGTGCCGGCGCCCGTGTCGTTGCGGTCATGGTTGTACGCGCCCTGCAGGGTCGCGAGGCCGAAGTTGTACGAGCCGCCGAGCACCCAGGTGCTGAAGCGGTTGGCGCCGCCATTCAGGTCTTGCCGCGAGGCGGCGACCGACACATCAAGGGGGCCGTTCGCGTAGCCCAGGCGGCCGCCGATGTACTTGGCGTTCGGCGCGCCTTCGGACGGCGCGACCATGAACTGGCCGTAGACGCCGCCGAGCCCGCGCGGCAGCAGGTAGCCGATGCTGTTGCTCGCGCGCACATAGGTCGGCTGTGCGGTGCCGTTCGGGTCGACGTTGCCGGCCAGGCCGACGCCGTTGAAGCCGAACGGGTCGTACAGCGCGCGCGTCCAGAACACCGGCGTGTAGTCGCGGCCCAGGCGCAGCTCGCCCCAGGTGTCGCTGAGCAGACTGACCGTCGAGCGGCGGCGAAAGTTCAGGCCGATGCTGTTGCCGTCGTTGGGCGTCATCGGCGCCTCGAGCCAGAAGCCGGCCTTCAGGCCGCTGCCGAGATCCTCGATGCCGCGAAAGCCGAGGCGACTGCTGTTCAGGCCGTCGGTGCCCATCAGGTTCTTCGTGCTCGCGCCGTCGTTCATCTGGCGATGCAGATTGAGGTCGACGCTGCCGAACACGGTGACGCTGGACTGCGCGCATGCGGCACCGGCGAAACAGGTCAGCAGGGCGCAGGCGAGTCGTGTGTTGTTCATGTGAATTGTCTCCAGGGGTTGAACGAGGCGGGCGATCGAGGCGTCGCGCCGGGTGATGAATTCTTCGCAGGCCGCTGCGGCTTCGATTGCCGCCGTGCGACAGCCGCTTGCCCTTGCGTGACAGCGGCCGCGATGCGCCGCTGCCGTGCGCAGATGAGTCGCCGCTCGGTCCCGCTCAAGCGCCGAAGTGCAGCAGCCCGAGCACCAGTGCCGCGAGGAACGCGGTCTCGCCGAGCATCAGCAGGATCGGCTTCAGGCCGACGTCGGCGACTTCTCTCAGCTGCGTCTTCATGCCGATGCCCGCGATCGAGGCCACCAGGCACCAGCGCGAGACATCGCCGGCGACCGCCTGCGCGGGCTGGCCGATCCAGCCGGTGCTGTTGAGTGCGACCAGCAGCGCGAACGCGACCGCGAAGCCGGGCAGCAGCGGCGGGCGCGCCGAGCCGTCGCTGACGCGGGCGCGCGCCAAGGTCGCGGCGAGCACGATCACCGGCAGCAGCATCGCGACGCGCATCAGCTTGACCAGGGTCGCGATGTCGCCGGTCTCGTGCGACAGGCTGTAGCCGGCGCCGACCACCTGCGCCACATCGTGGATCGTGCCGCCGAGAAAGATGCCGGCGGCGCGCGCATCGAGGCCGAGCCAGCGCGCCAGCATCGGGTACGCGATCATCGCCGTCGTCGACAGCGCGCTGACGCCGATCACGGTGAACAAGGTGGCGCGCTCCTTCTGTGGATGGCCCGGCAGCGCCGCCGACAGCGCGAGCGCCGCCGACGCGCCGCAGATCGCGGTCGCGCCGCCGGTGAGCAGCCCGAACAGCGGCTGGAAGCCGAGTGCGCGCGCCGCGAGCATCGAGACCGCTATCGTCAGCGCGACCGACAGCACCACCAGCGCGATCGGATGCCAGCCGAGTGCGACGACCTCGGTCGTCGTGATGCGCAGGCCGAGCAGCGCGATGCCGATGCGCAGCACCTGGCGCGCGGTGAACTCGATGCCCGGCGCGCACGGCCCCTGCGCCGAGAGGAAGTTCATCGCCAGCCCGAGCAGCAGCGCGAACAGCATCACCGGAGCGCCATAGTGCTGCGACAGGAAGGTCGCGGCCGCGGCCACCACGGCGCAGGCGAGCACGCCGGGGAAGAGCTGCCGCCCCCGGCTCGGCCATGCGGCGATCACGGCGGTGTTCATCGCCGCCTCACGCAGTGGGCAGGCGATGCGTCTTGAACATCTCGCGCAGCCGGTTCTTCAGCATCTTGCCGGTCGCACCGAGCGGGATCGCGTCGACGAAGACCACGTCGTCGGGCGTCCACCACTTGGCGATCTTGCCGTCGTAGAAGGCGAGCAGTTCGGCGCGCGTCAGCGTGGCGCCGGGCTTCTTCGCGACCACCAGCAGCGGGCGCTCGTCCCACTTCGGGTGGTGCGCGGCGATGCAGGCGGCCATCGCGACCTGCGGGTGCGCCATCGCGATGTTCTCGAGGTCGATCGAGCCGATCCATTCGCCGCCGGACTTGATCACGTCCTTGCTGCGGTCGGTGATCTGCATGAAGCCGTCGGCATCGATGGTCGCGACATCGCCGGTCGGGAACCAGCCATCCGCGAGCGGGTTGCCGCCGTCGCCGTTCAGGTACTCGGCGACGACCCACGGGCCGCGCACCAGCAGTTCGCCGCTGGCGCGGCCGTCCCATGGCAGCTCGCGGCCGTCGTCGCCGACGATCTTCATGTCGATGCCGAACACGGCGCGGCCCTGCTTGGCCTGGACCGCATTGCGCTCGTCGCGCGGCAACGCGTGCTGCCCGCGCTTGAGCACGCACACCGTGCCGACCGGGCTCAGCTCGGTCATGCCCCAGGCATGCACCACCTGCACGCCGAAGCGGTTCTGGAACGCGTGCATCATCGCCGGCGGGCAGGCCGAGCCGCCGATCACGGTGCGGCGCATCGTCGTGAAGCGCAGCTCGTTCGCCTCGACGTGCGCGAGCAGCCCCTGCCAGACCGTGGGCACGCCGGCGGACAAGGTGACCTGCTCCGCTTCGAACAGCTCGTGCAGCGACCGGCCGTCGAGCGCGGCGCCAGGGAAGACGAGCTTCGCGCCGATCATGCACGCCGCATAGGGCAGGCCCCAGGCGTTGACATGGAACATCGGCACCACCGGCAGGACGACGTCGCGGGCGGACAGGTCGAGCGAATCCGGCAACGCGACCGCGTAGGTGTGCAGCACCGTCGAGCGGTGGCTGTAGAGCACGCCCTTCGGGTGGCCGGTGGTGCCGCTCGTGTAGCACAGCGAGCTGGCGGTGTTCTCGTCGAAGCTCGGCCAGGTGTAGTGGTCGTCCTGCGCGTCGATCAGGTCTTCGTAGCACAGCAGCCCGGCCAGCGTGGCCGAGGCCGGCAGGCGGGCGCGGTCGCACATCGCGACGAAGGCCTTGATGCCCGGCGTGCGCGGCGCGATCGCCTCGACCAGCGGCAGGAACGTGAGGTCGAAGAACAGGACGCGGTCGTCGGCATGCTCGGCGACCCACGCCATCTGGTCCGGGTGCAGGCGCGGATTCAGCGTGTGCAGCACCGCGCCCGAGCCCGAGACGGCGAAGTACAGCTCCATGTGGCGGTAGCCGTTCCAGGCCAGCGTGGCGACGCGCGTGCCGGGCGCGACGCCCAGCGCCGCGAGGGCCTTCGCCATGCGCCGCGCGCGCGCGGCCAGCTCGCCGAAGGTCTCGCGATGCAGGTCGCCTTCGACGCGCCGCGAGACGATCTGCTGCTCGCGGTGGTGGCGCTCGGCGTGGGTCAGCAGCGACGAGATCAGCAGCGGCTGCTGCATCATCAGTCCGTTCATTCGGGTCTTCCGGTGGGGTGGGGCAGACGCCGCGGCGACCAGCTCGGGCCGGTCGCGCGGTGCGGCGAGCGTCAGGCCGCGGCGTGCAGCGGCACGCCGCGCTGGCCGGGCGCGCGGTTCGGCGCCCAGCCGAGCCGGGCCAGCGTTTCGTCGGCATTGCGGTAGGTCGCCCCGAGCTTGTAGATCGCGCGCGCCTCGGCGGCGCTCGCGACTTCGCGGCCGAGCTCGCGCGCGATGCGCACGATCTGCTCGATCTGCTGCACCGAGCCCATCTTCTGACCCTTCTTGCCCCACAGGTTGTCTTCGATGCCGCAGCGCGTGTGCAGGCCCATCGCCATCGCCATCGCGTTGACCGGCAGCACGTTGCGCATGATGGTCTCCAGGGTCAGGCAGGCGCCGTCCGGCACGCGGCGGATGAACTCCATCATGTTGTATGGGCTCGGGCCGTCGAAGCCGCCGCCGATCGCGACCCAGGTCAGGTTCAGCGGGCCGGTGTAGACGCCGCGCCGGATCAGGCGCTCGACGCTTTCGAGCTGCGCCACGGTGGCGAGCTGGAAGTGCGGCTGGATGCCTGCCGCCTGCAGCCGCTTCAGGTGCTCCTCGACCCAGCCGGGGCCGGCCGGCACGGTCATCTCGCGGTACGCGTGGTGGATCTCGGGCCGAGCGAACGAGGTGCCGGCGTAGTCGGCCTCGGACATCAGCTCGACCACGTTCATCTGGTTGGTGTTGATCGCGATCGTCACCTGGTCGGGCTTCGGGCTCAGCTCGGCCAGCATGTGGCGCGTGTCGTCGCTGAGCCATTTGGCGTCCGCGCCGTCGCCCTCGGGCGAGAACGAGATCGAGCCGCCGACCTGGATGATCATCTCCGGCACGGCGCGGCGCACGCCGGCGATCAGCTCGTTGAACTTCGACAGCCGCTTGCTGCCCTTGCCGTCGAGTTCGCGCACATGCAGGTGCAGCACCGTGGCGCCGGCGTTGTAGCAGTCGACCGCCTTCTGCACTTGCTCGTCCATCGTCAGCGGGATGTCTTCGGGGAAGTCGGCCGGCTCCCACTCGGGACCGTAGGGCGCGACGGTGATCACCATCTTTTCCTGGTTCTCGGGCAACAGGGAATCGTCGAGGAATTGCATGGGGTCTCTCCTGGGTGCAACGGGCATGCGGGGCCGGGGATGCCACCAAACGTCGCAGTGCAGCTGACGTTGGGCGGCGCGCTGTGGAGAATTGTTCGGCCTCGGCGATCGTCGCTATGCACGCAGTGCGACAGCGACTTACCCGTTCATGCCAGCATGGGCGAGGGCGGCCTTTGCAGCAGTGGAGAATCTCTGATGAACCGCAATCGCGCGCGCTTGTTTGCGCTGGCGCTCTGCGCACTGCTTCACGGGTGCGTCTACGTGCCGCGGACCACGCAGGTCTACGACGCCGACTGCAGGCTGATGGTCAACCACATGGTTCTCGAAGGCGGGCAGATCGCGGCGATCCACAGCTGCCAGAACCAGGGCTGCGTCGCCCTGGTTGTCGCAGCCAGTGTCGTCACCGCAGCGACGGTCGTCATCTCGGGAACGATCGTCGTCGTGGGCAATGTGGCGTATTGGTTCGAACGAAAGGCCCGATG
>Ga0207645_10002762_pt1 | contig 13659 bp, 23 predicted proteins | sample KBSM53metaG_FD_184331 | JGI IMG/M metagenome (GOLD analysis project Ga0207645, IMG submission 184331) | Miscanthus rhizosphere microbial communities from Kellogg Biological Station, Michigan, USA - KBS M5-3 metaG (SPAdes) (version 2) | ecosystem: Host-associated > Plants > Roots > Rhizosphere >...
GGAATGAGACCGCGAGCAGATAGCCCTGAAAAATGCAAAGCACGACCGTTGCATAGCGGGTGTATTGCATGATCTTCTGCCGGCCACCGTCTTCTCGCGACAACCGGCTAAGCGACGGAATCACCGCCGTGAGTAGCTGAAGCATGATCGAGGCGCTGATGTACGGCATGATGCCGAGGGAAAAGACCGCGCAGTTCTCGAGCGCGCCGCCGCTGAAAAGATTAAAAAGCGCCGCGACGCCACCGCCGGCGCTTTGTGATGATGTTCGGAACCAATCCTGCAAGACGGCCGGATTGACGCCGGGAGTTGTGATCGCAGCACCCAGCCTCACGACTACGATGACCGCGAGAGTGAACAAAATACGCCGGCGAAGTTCCGGGATTTTGACTGTGTTTAAGAAAGCCGAAACCATCCGACAAGCTCGCTTTAGAACTTCTGCCTATTCAGCAGTTTTCTTTTTCCTCGCCGCGGGTTTCTTCGCCTTAGCTTTCGCTTTGGCCACCGTTGGAGTTGGGGTTTCCTGCTTCTTTTCGAAGCGTTTGCCGTCGACCAGCGAGGGACGCTGCCGCAAGGTCACGGTCCCGCCGGCCTTTTCGATCTTCTCGCGTGCCGATTCGCTCACGCGATCTGCCTCGATCGTTAGGCCATGCTTCAATTCACCGCGGCCCAGGACCTTTAGCCCGGCCACGTTTCCGCGAATGTGCTTTGATTCCCGCAGCATTTCCTCGTTAATCACGGTGCCGGCCTTAAACTCGCTTAAGTCGTCGAGATTGATCAACGCGTAATGCTTCTTGAAGGCCGCGTTGTTGAATCCGCGCTTGGGCAAACGGCGGATCAACGGCATCTGACCGCCTTCAAATCCAAGCCGGATGCTGCCGCCGGAACGCGCCTTTTGGCCTTTGTGGCCCTTGCCGCTCGTCTTGCCATGACCTGAGCTTTCGCCGATTCCAAGTCGCTTCACACGATGGCGGGAACCGGGACGCGGTTTAAGATTGTGCAACCGAATCACGACCGGGGCTGCGCCTCCTCGCCGTTAGTCGGGCCGCTCACGCGCAGACCGCGGGCTTTCAAAATTTCATCGCGACGGCGCAGGGAACGCAGCGCTTCGATCGTCGCCTTGACGACGTTGGCGTGATTGTTCGAGCCTAATGATTTGGCGAGCACGTCACGAATGCCGACCGCTTCGACGACAGCTCGCACACCGCCGCCGGCGATCACCCCCGTTCCCGGTGATGCCGGACGCAACAGGACGCGGCCACCGCCAAATTCTCCGATGGCTTCATGCGGAATCGTGTTCTCATGGAGCGACATCTTTTCCATCGATTTGCGCGCCGCTTCCGAGGCTTTGCGGATCGCTTCTGCGACTTCATTCGCCTTGCCAAATCCGCAGCCGACTTTCCCATCGTGATCGCCCGCCACAATCAACGCGCTGAAGCTGAAACGACGACCGCCTTTCACGACTTTGGCACACCGGTTGATGAACACGACTTTCTCAGTCGTATCCCCTTTTGCCGGAGGCGTCCGGTCCGTGGTGCGTGAGTCGCTTCGTCTGCCTTGGTTACCTGCGTATGCCATATTAAAGTTTGAGTCCGCCTTCGCGCGCCGCGTCAGCCAGCGCTTTCACTTTGCCGTGGTAAAGAAATCCACCCCGATCGAAAACCGCCTTGTCGATCTTTTTCGCGAGCAAACGCTCGGCGATTAATTTCCCGACCTTCTCCGCCGTCGCGCGATTGGCGGCATGTTTGCCTTTTTCACCCAAAACCTTCTCCGTCGTGCCGGCGGAGACCAAAGTCCGGCCAGCTTCGTCGTCGACGACCTGTGCGTAAACATGTTTCCCGGAAAAATAGACGCACAAACGCGGACGCTCCGCAGTGCCTGAGACTTTGCGGCGAATGCGGCTGTGAATGCGACCGCGAATGATTTTTCGATTTATCGTGGCCATGACTATTGAACGGTCTTGCCTTCCTTGCGGCGAATCTGTTCGCCGGCGTAACGAACGCCTTTTCCCTTGTAAGGTTCCGGCGGGTAATAGCGTCGAATGTCTGCCGCGACCTGGCCGACAGTCTTCCTATCGGCGCCCTGAATCGCGATCTTGGTGTTGTCCGTCACAGTAACCTTAATGTCTGGCGGAATCGGAAAGAGCACTGGATGCGAAAATCCGAGGCTGAGATTAAGGTTCTTGCCCTGGACTGCGGCCTTGAAGCCGACTCCCTCAATCTCGAGTTGCTTGGTGAAGCCTTCGCTCACGCCGACGACCATGTTATTGATCAAGGCGCGCGAAAGACCGTGCAATGCCTTCACGCTGCGAGTTTCGGCATCGCGGACTAACGAAACTTCATTATCGGCCACGCTTGCCTTGATCCCCTTCGGCAGTGTCCAATCCAATCTCCCCTTCGGTCCCTCGACCGCGACTTTACCGTTGCCGTCGATGTTCACTTTGACCTTGGCCGGAATCTCTACCGGTTTATTTCCAATCCTTGACATTGCGCTCGGTTACCAGACGAAAGCCAGCAACTCGCCTCCCACTTTTTGCTTCTTTGCCTCGCGACCTGACATGACACCACGCGAGGTGGATAGAATCGCGGTGCCCATACCACCGAGCACGCGCGGGATTTCATCTGCCCCGACGTAGCGGCGCAAACCTGGTCTGCTCACACGCTTCAACCCGGTGATGGCGCTCGTGCGATTCGAAATCTTGTTGGTGATCTTGATCCGGGGATGCGCGGCCGAAGTGTCAAGCTCAAAGTCTGTGATGTATCCTTCCTCCTTCAAGATGCGAACGATATCGCTCTTCACCTTCGAATAAGGGACAAACATCTCGACCTTCTGCGCCTGCGTGCTGTTGCGCACACGCGCCAAAAGGTCGGCAATAGGATCTGTGACAGTACTCATGAAAGTTAGGCGGCTTGGGCAACGGGCTTCTTCGGCCGGTCGCTGAAGGGCATTCCCATCTCGCTTAAAAGCGATTTGGCTTCTTCGTTCGTGCGCGCGGTGGTCACAATCGTAACATCAAAACCGATGTTGCGCTTGATTTTGTCGAGTTCGACTTCTGGAAAAATTGACTGATCGGAAACGCCGAGCGTGTAATTGCCGTTGCCGTCAAAACCTTTCGGCGAAACCCCGCGAAAGTCGCGGATGCGCGGGAGCGAGGCCTTGATCAGGCGCTCCATGAATTCGTACATGTGCTCGCCGCGAAGGGTGACTTTCGCCCCGATTGCCTGCTCTTTGCGGAGCTTGAAATTTGAAATGCTTTTTTTGGCCCGCGTCTCCGCCGGCTTCTGGCCGGTGATGAGAGCCAGTTCGGTCTTGGCGTCTTCCAAGGCCTGTTTCACGTCCGATTGCGAGCCGACGGAAGTGTTGATCACAACCTTCTCGAGCTTTGGGATCTGATGATCGTTCTTGTAGCCGTGCTGCTCGCGCAGCGCGGGCATGACACGCTCTTTGTATTCGCGATAAAATTCGTTTTTCATTTTTCGTCCTCTCATCCCGAGCGAAGCTTCGACTTCCTCCAGATGATCGCAGTTGCGAGCTACTTGGTTTTCTTCTCCTTCGCTGCTTTCGCCTTGCCCTTCTTCTTCTCCTTCTCGGTGCGTTCGACCAGTTTCACATTCGAGATGTGGATCGGGCCTTCGCGTTCCGCGATCGAGCCTGAGGGATTGTCCTGTGACTTGCGAAGGTGCTTCTTAATCAAACGCACACCCTCGATCAAGACGCGATTCTTCTTCGGCAGCACCTGGAGAATCTTGCCGGTCGAACCGCGGAAGTTCCCCGAAATGACCTCGACGTGGTCGCCTTTTTTTACATGGTGCTTGATCCGGTTCATAAAACTTCCGGAGCCAGCGAAACGATCTTCATGAAGTTGCGCTCTCGCAGCTCACGTGCGACCGGGCCGAAAATGCGGGTGCCGCGCGGGTTCAAATCCTTGTCGATGATGACGATCGCGTTGTTATCGAAGCGGAGGAACGAGCCGTCATCGCGGCGAATCGGCTGCTTGGTGCGCACCAAAACGGCGCGAACCACGTCGCCTTTTTTCACGGCACCGGTGGCGCTCGCCTCTTTGACGTTTGCCGAAATGACGTCGCCGATGCCGGCGCATTGTGCGGCCCCTTTTCCGATCACTCCGATCATCGTCGCCATGCGCGCGCCGCTGTTATCAGCGACGTCCAATCTTGATCTCAGGTAAACCATAAGAATCCTCTCTCCTACTGCACGACTTCGACCAGACGCCAGCGTTTCAATTTGCTCAGCGGGCGGGTTTCCATAATCCGGACCGTGTCGCCCGACTTGGCCTTGTTCTCCTCGTCGTGCACGTAAAATTTCTTCTGCTGCTTCACGATTTTGCCGAACTTCGCGTGCGGGACACGCGTGACAGTGCGGACGACGATCGTCTTGTTCATTCCGCTCGAGATAACTTCGCCGACGCGAGTCTTGCGCGTGCCGCGAGTTGATTTCGCCGGTGTTTCCTGCTTGGTCGTTTCGTCCGTCATAACTATTTCTTCACCGCAGCCGGTTTGTTCCGCTCCGTGAGCACGGTCTCAACCCGGGCCACGTCCCGGCGCAAAAGGCGCATTCGGCTCGGCTGCTCGAGCTGCCCGCTTTGTTGTTGGAGACGGAGATGCAAACTCTCCTGACGCAGATCGCGTTTCTTCGTCAACAGCTCATCGGTGCTCATTTCCTGAATCTCTTTGAATTTCATTGTTCGTCAGTCGTTAGGTTGCGACATGGTGGCGGGTGAGGAACTTGGTCCGTACCGGCAGCTTGTCGGCCGCAAGGCGCAAGGATTCACGCGCGACCGATTCCGGCACGCCGTCCAGCTCAAACAAGATATTACCCGGGCGCACTGTCGCGACCCAGTATTCGGGCTGGCCTTTGCCTTTACCCATGCGCGTTTCCGGCGGCCGCGAGGTGACCGATTTGTCGGGGAAAATGCGGATCCAGAGTTTGCCTTTGCGCTTCATGTTGCGAGTGAGCGCGACGCGGGCGGCCTCAATTTGCGTATTGGTAATCCAGGCGCGTTCCAAGGTCTGGAGGCCAAATTCGCCAAAGTCGATCCGAAGGTTGCGCGAAGCCATCCCCTTGCGGCTTCCCCGCTGGGTCTTGCGATACTTCACGCGTTTGGGCATCAATGGCATGGCGATATCTCCTTAGAAGCTCGTTAGGCCGGCGTTGGTTCGGGCGCGGCGACCGGCGCGTTGGCCGGAGCCGGGAGAGCTTCTTCTTTCTTACAAATCCAGCATTTCACTCCAATCTTCCCATAAACGGTATTCGCTTCGGCGAAGCCATAATCGATCGGCGTCCGCAAGGTATGGAGCGGTACCTTGCCTTCGCGATACCATTCCGAACGGGAAATTTCTGCACCGTTCAGCCGGCCCGAGCTGCGCAAGCGAATCCCTTGTGCGCCAAAATCCATCGCGATTTGCACCGCTTTTTTCATCGCGCGACGATAGGCGATACGGCGCTCGATCTGCAGCGCAACGTTCTCAGCCACGAGCTGTGCGTCGAGCTCCGGCGTCTTGATCTCCTGGATGTCGATCTTGATCTGCTTGCCTTGCGCCATCCGTGAAATCTCTTCAGTCATCTTCTCGATCTCGGCGCCTTTGCGCCCGATCACGATGCCGGGCCGCGCGGTGTGAATGGTCACGCGAATGCTGTTCCAGGCGCGCTCGATGATGATCTTCGCTACCGCCGCAAACTGCAGCTTCTTCTTCACGTAGTTGCGAATCTCGAGGTCTCCCTGCAGGAACGCGGGCATCTCCTGCGGCGACGCATACCAGCGCGAACGCCAGTCACGGTTCACACCAAGACGAAAACCGATTGGATTAACTTTTTGTCCCATGACTAAATTTCTGATTTCTGATTGCTGATTGCTGATTGGGGAGCCTCAGCGGTCTTGCTTTCCGTTGTGCTCTTTATGGCTTTCGTGCGAGTGGTTTTCTTCGTCCCGGATTTCTTGCCACCCGTCTTCTTCTCGCGCGTCTTGATCTCGATTTCGTCAGTCAAAATGATCCGGATGTGGCTGCTCCGCTTGCGAATCGTACTGCCGCTACCGCGCGCCCGAGTCATCATCCGCTTCATCGTCGGGCCTTCGCCCACGATCGCTTCTTTCACAACGAGTCCGTCGACGCGTAAATTGGCGTTATTCTCCGCGTTGGCGATCGCGCTCTTCAGCGTCTTGCTGATCAGAGCAGCTGCTTTCTTTGGGCTGTACGCAACAAGATCGAGCGCTGCCGAAACTGGCAGGCCTTGAATGGCGCGAGTAACTTCCCGCGCTTTGAACGCCGAAATCTTCGCATAACGATATGTCGAGCTAACTTGCATTTACTTTAAACTTACATTCTGGCGCGCATCCACCTGGAGACGATCGCCTACTTTTATTTTCCCTCTCTCCGAATCCAATTCCTGAACGACCGCGCCACTGATTTTCTCGCGCACATCCACCACTCGCAAAGTCGCTATCGTCTTCCCAGCCCGCACCACTCGCAGCGGCATCCCGAGTTTCAATCCCTGCTGGGCACCGAGGTTGCTAACGACCAGCGACCACTCTTCCTTTATACTAATCACCTGGCCGTTCATCAGATCCGGCGCGGCTTCCTCGTTAGGCGAGGCCCCATCCCTGGCGGCTAAAAGAAGGTTCGTCGCGCGCAATTGCGCTTCAACTTCCATGCGCGCCTGGGGATCGGCGCTCTGCGTGCTCTTTACGAAACGTAGCATCGTCTCGGCCAATTTCAGCAATTGCTCGCGGTAGGCGCTCTTCTCCTTGTTCATAAGTTGAAGATCGCTCACGGCTTTCAAAAGGCGCTGTTCGAGCTTGACTCGGTCTTTGCTGACCGCCTCGACACCAAGCGTCTCCATTCGCAACTGCAATTCAGAATATTTCCGGCGAAACAATTCCGCTTCCGCGTTGGAGACAACGAGACTTTTGGTCAACGTTTTCTGCGTTTCGCGATCGAGCGAGACCTGTTTGCGCAAGAGATCGGTCTGCGAAAGCGACGTTTCCGGCGTCACTCTCGTCTCAGCGGTTTCAAGATTGGAATCTGACAAAGAACTATTTTCTGCCGCCAGTCCAGAGACCAGCACCAGGCACCCCCAAGCCAGTGATAGCCGGGTATTGAGAGCGGAGACTTTCATCTCATCCTCTCAAACCGCAACCATCAACTGACCTACTTCGTCACCTTTGCGGTGTGCGACCCGTGCTTCTTAAAGATACGGGTAGGTGAAAACTCGCCGAGTTTGTGACCGACCATGTTTTCGGTCACGAACACGGATTGGAAAATTTTGCCGTTATGAACCAGGAAAGTGTGCCCCACGAAGTCCGGGGTCACCATCGAGCGGCGCGACCAGGTCTTGACCGGCTTCTTCACGCCCGAGCTATTCATCTTGTCGATCTTTTCGAGAAGATGCGGCTCGACAAAAGGTCCCTTTTTTAAAGATCTGCCCATAAACTATTTCTTTTTCTGCCGGCGCTCGAGGATGAAACGATCGCTTGCTTTGTGCTTCGCGCGCGTCTTGAAACCCTTCGCCAACTGTCCCCACGGACTGACTGGATGGTGACGGCCGCCGCCACCCTTCGATTTGCCCTGACCGCCGCCCATCGGGTGATCGATCGGGTTCAAGCCCATACCACGCACGTGTGGACGCCGGCCTTGCCAGCGCGTGCGGCCGGCCTTGCCGCTCGAGACGTTCATGTGATCGACGTTGCCGACTTGCCCGATCGTCGCGTACGCGCTGTCGTGGATCCGGCGGATTTCGCCCGAAGGCAATTTGACGAGTGCGTAGCCACCTTCACGGTTGCTCAGCGTGGCCTGCTGGCCCGCGCTGCGCGCAATCTGTCCGCCGCGGCCCGGCATGATTTCGATGCAATGGATGTTTGCGCCTAACGGAATCACCCGCAGGGGGAGCGCGTTGCCAACTTTTGGCGGCGCATCTTCGCCCGCCGTCACCCGGGCGCCGACTGCGAGACCGTCCGGCGCGAGGATGTAGCTTTGCTCGCCGTCGCTATATTTGAGCAACGCAATGCGCGCGGTTCGATTCGGATCGTATTCAATCGCCAGGACCTCGGCTGCGATGTCGCGTTTTTTGCGTTTGAAATCGACCTTCCGGTATTTCTGTTTGTGACCGCCGCCGATATGACGCGAAGTCAGTCGGCCATTATTGTTGCGGCCGCCGCTTCTCTTCTTCGTTTCGGTCAGGCTTTTAACCGGTTTCGACTGCGACTTCGTCACTTCCTGGAACATTGGAAGCGACTTGAACCGCAGCGCCGGCGTGAGTGGGCGAAAATTCCTAAGTGCCATAATTGAACTAGACGAGATCGATCTTCTCGCCTTCTCCAAGGGTCACGATGGCTTTTTTCCAGTGTGCTTTGCGACCAAAATCAGCACGCCGTTCGCGCTTCTTCTTGCCGGCATAATTGCAGGTGTTCACGCCCACAACCTTCTTCTTGAAGAGCAGCTCGATCGCGTGCTTGATCTGGATCTTGTTCGCGCGCGGATTAACGCGGAAGACATATTTGTTGAGCTTCTCGCTCAAGAGCGAAGCCTTCTCTGTCAACTGCACTGTCTGAATTAAATCGTAGGGTTCGTTCATAGCGGGTAAGTCACGCTGTGTCCTTGGTTGAGGCAGGCGTCCTTTCTGCCAGCTGCGCGAGGGCGTTGCCACTCACAATGATCTTGTCGAACGCCAGTAGTTGCTCGGTATTGACGTCGGTCGCGGTCACGAGCAATACCGGTTTCACATTGCGCGCGGATCGATAAAAATTTTCGTCAAACACGTCCGAGATGAGCAGCACTTTCTTTGCGTCGGTGTGCCCTTTGACCAGACTAACGAACGCTTTGGTCTTGGGCTCCTTCACGCTGAAACTGTCAACTGTCAGGACATCGCCGGCTTTTATCCGCTCGCTCAACGCTTTCTGAAAGGCGAGCCGCCGGACCGTCTTCGAAATTCTCTTGGTGTAATCGCGCGGCTTCGGGCCGAAGACGACACCACCGCCCCGCCAGATGACGGACGACTTGTAACCGGCACGCGCCCGCCCAGTGCCTTTTTGCCGCCACGGCTTGGCGCCGGAAAGATTCACGTCGGCCTTCGTCTTCGTGTTCGCCGAACCGGAACGACGCGCCGCGCGCATCGCGACGACTGCGTCGTGCATCGCCTGGGTCCCGCGACCGCTTTCGATCAGATTGATTTTCGCCTCTTTCGCCGCAGCGACAGTTAAAACTTTCGCGCTCATTTGCTGGCCTCAGCTGCGACAGGTTTCTTTAAGGCCGGGCGGACAACAACATAGCTGCCGTTCGCTCCGGGGACGGCGCCGCTGACTAGGATGATCTTGTCCGCTTCCCGCACCTGCAAGACTTGCAGATTCTGCACGGTTACGCGGGCGTCGCCCATGTGACCCGGCATGCCCATGTTTTTCCAAATGCGACCCGGGGTGGAACGATTGCCGATGGCGCCGTTACGCCGGTGCGTCTTCGACCCGTGCGCCGCGCCCTGGCCATGGAAATTGTGCTTCTTCATCACGCCTTGGAAGCCTTTTCCTTTGGATTTGCCAACGACATCAACCCAATCACCCGCTTGAAACTGCGTAACTGCGAGGTCGATCTCGCCCTCCGGGGCATCCGCCGCGAGCCGGAATTCGCGCACGAATTTTTTCGGCTCTGAACCAGCTTTCGCGAATCCGCCGAGCAACGGTTTGGCGACCCGTGATTCCTTTTGAACATCGAACCCAACCTGGATTGCAGAATAACCGTCGTTCTCGCTCGTCAGGCGACGAAGGAGCGTGTTATCGCCCGCCGCAATCACGGTAACCGAACGCAGCTTGCCACTCGCATCGTAGATGCTGGTCATGCCGATTTTCTTTCCGAGAAGTCCGATACTCATGGGCTTGGGTGTGCAAAAACTAGGTGGTAAATCGTCAGATCTTGATCGTGATATCCACGCCCGCCGGCAGGTTGAGTTTCTTCAACTCGTCCACCGTCTTGGCCGTAGGCTCGATTATATCAAGGAGCCGCTTGTGGGTGCGAATCTCAAATTGGTCCATCGACTTTTTGTCGACGTGCGGAGACCGATTGACCGTAAACTTCTCAATCAGAGTCGGGAGCGGAATCGGACCCGCGACCCGGGCGCCGGTACGCTTTGCCGTCTCAACGATGTCGACGGCGGATTGATCGAGCATCCGGTGATCGAATGCTTTCAAGCGAATGCGAATACGTTGCGCGTCGGCCATACTATTTCGTCTCCTTTTGGTCGAGCACGGCGGCGACGAGCTGCTGCGGGACTTGTTCGAAATGTGACGGCTCCATCGAATAACTCGAACGGCCTTTCGAAAGCGAGCGGATGGCAGTCGCGTAGCCGAACATTTCCGCCAGCGGAACTTCGGCCTGCACCATGGTCAAATTGCCCTTCGCCTCGATGCTCGCGATCTTGCCGCGGCGACGATTCAAGTCGCCCATGATGTCGCCCTGATATTCTTCCGGGGTCGCATTCTCGACCTTCATGATCGGCTCGAGCAAAATCGGTTTGGCCTTCTTGAAAGCATCCTTGACCGCAAAAATCGCCGCCAGCTTGAACGCCATTTCGTTCGAGTCGACGTCGTGATATGAGCCGTCAACGATGTCGACGTTGGCGTCGATCACCTGGTAACCGCCGACCACACCGTTGAGCATCGCTTCTTCGATGCCCTTCTTGCAGGCCGGAATGTACTCCTTTGGGATATTGCCACCCACAACCTTGTTCTCGATCGTAATGCCCTTGCCACGCTCGTTGGGCTGAACCTTGATAATGACGTGGCCGTACTGGCCGCGGCCGCCCGATTGCTTGATCAATTTGCCTTCGCCGTCGGCCGGCGCCGTGATCGTCTCGCGGTAGGCGATCTGCGGTTTGCCAGCGTTGGCGTCCACTTTGAACTCGCGCAACATGCGGTCGCGGATGATCTCGAGATGCAGCTCGCCCATTCCGGCGATGATCGTCTGGCCCGTGTCTTCGTGCGTGTAAACCTTGAAGGTAGGATCTTCTTCGGACAGTCGTTGCAGCGCGATCGCCATTTTTTCCTGGTCCTGCTTCGTCTTCGGCTCGATGGCCATCGAGATTACCGGGTCCGGAAAGGAAGGCGGCTCGAGCAGGATCGGAAAATCCTCATCGCACAAGGTGTCGCCGGTCGTGATGTTCTTGATCCCGACGATCGCCGCGATGTCTCCGGCGTAACATGTGTCGATGTCTTCGCGCTTGTCGGCCTGGATCTGGATCAAACGCGAGATGCGCTCGCGCTTGTTTGTGCGCGGGTTGTAAACCGTGTCGCCCTTTGTCAACGAACCGGAATAGACGCGGAAGAAGACCAGCTTCCCGACGAACGGATCACTCCATAATTTAAACGCGAGCGAGCAGAATCTTCCGTTGTCATCTGTCGGCGCCTCCATTTTCTCATGCGTGTCGGGATCCATCCCGACTGCAGGCGGAATATCCAGCGGGCTGGGAAGATAATCGATCACCGCGTCCACCAGATACTGCACGCCCTTGTTCTTGAAGGCCGAGCCGCCGACAACCGGGACGAACCTGTTCGCGATCGTTTGCCGGCGGATGCCCGCCTTCAGCATCTCCGGCGTCACCGGCTTCTCTTCGAGCACTGCTTCTGCAACCTCATCGTCAATGTTGGAAATGGCCTCCACCAGGTCGCTGTAGGCTTTGTCGACCGCGGCTTTGTGCTCGTCGGGCAGATCGCGTACTTCATACGTGGAACCCATCAAGTCGTTGTCGAGATAGAAAACCGCCTTCCGATTCACCACGTCGAGCTGGCCCTTGAGATAATCTTCCTTGCCTAACGGAATCAGGATCGGCCAGGCATTCGCGCCGAGCTTCTTGCGCATACTGTCGATCGAGGCCTCAAAATCGGCGCCGACGCGATCCATCTTGTTGATGAACGCAATGCGCGGGACTAGATATTTGTTCGCCTGTCGCCAGACCGTCTCGGATTGCGGTTGTACTCCAGCAACCGCATCGAAGACCGCGATCGCGCCGTCGAGCACGCGAAGCGAGCGCTCCACTTCGGCCGTGAAATCCACGTGGCCTGGCGTGTCGATGATGTTGACCCGCATTTTGACGTCCTCAAACATCTTGTAAACGCCGGGCTCCGCTTTCTGCGTCCAGGCGCAGGTCGTGGCGGCCGACGTGATCGTGATGCCGCGCTCGCGCTCCTGTTCCATCCAGTCGGTTACGGTGGTGCCTTCGTGCACTTCACCGATCTTGTGAATCATGCCGGTATAAAAAAGGATGCGCTCAGTCAGCGTCGTTTTGCCTGCATCGATGTGCGCGGCAATCCCGATGTTCCGCGTCCTTTCGAGCGGGAACTTGCGGTTCGGCGAATTCGGATTCGTCATCACAGGTTTTTCTAGAATCGCGGAGGCCATGACGGGAAAATTCTTTACCAACGGAAGTGGGCGAACGCGCGGTTGGCTTGCGCCATCTTGTGGGTGTCGTCGCGCTTCTTGATCGCGTTGCCCTGACCAGCAGCCGCGTCCCGCAGCTCGTGCGCCAGAGCGTCGGCCATCGGCATGCCGCGCCGGTTGTCGGCATAGGTTACGATCCAGCGCATCGCGAGCGAAACCTGACGGGAAGCCGTTACCTCCATCGGAACTTGGTATGTGGCGCCGCCGACGCGGCGCGATTTCACCTCGAGACGCGGGCGCACATTCTCCAGCGCCTTATTCACCACTTCGAGAGGATCGACCGCATCGGATCCTTCGCGCGACTTGTCAATGGCGGTGTAAACAATCCGCTCGGCGAGCGACTTCTTGCCGCGCTTCATCACGGTGGAAATCAGCCGGGCCACCGCGGCGCTGCCGTAGCGGGAGTCGACCTTTTCCTCTTTCTTGTAGGTTCTACGACGACGAGACATTGGGAAGTTAAGAGTCTTTGGCTGAGAGTTGAGAGGCTATTTCTTTTTCGCGCCCTTGTCGGCCGCAGCTTCGCCGGCGGCTTTCGGGCGTTTTGCGCCGTACTTGGAACGGCTCCGGCGGCGTCCATCCACGCCTAACGAGTCGAGCGTTCCGCGAACAATGTGGTAACGCACCCCGGGCAAATCCTTCACCCGTCCACCGCGCACGAGGACGATCGAATGTTCCTGCAAATTGTGGCCTTCCCCCGGAATGTAGGCGATAATTTCTTGACCGTTCGTTAGGCGGACTTTTGCGACTTTGCGCAGGGCGGAATTCGGCTTCTTCGGCGTCCGGGTCATGACCTGGGTGCAAACGCCGCGCCGCTGCGGACAATTCTTCAGAGCCGGTGATTTTGATTTCACCGAGACCTTCTTTCGTCCCTTGCGAATAAGTTGATTAATCGTTGGCATTTTCGTGCATTCCGGCGCCGAAACGTGTCGTTTCAGACGACAAAAAAACCGCCTCAAGCCGTGTCCACCGTCCCCACGTACCTGATACGGAGAGCGCGCAATATAAGAGCAATTGTTTAGGTCGCAAGATTATTTTGGTCAGAGGTGAATCTGGCGCGCTTTGCAGATGGTTTCGCTTCTGTCAGGATCGCTGGCATTGCGAGTGAAAAAACAACTAATCATGGTGATGGGAGCGCAACGTTCCGGCACGACCGCTCTCTTCCGGTCACTGGCCCTCGATCGCGCGCTCACATCTTTCGACGAAAGTGCCGAGGATGCGTTATATTACC
>Ga0207645_10002776_pt1 | contig 13628 bp, 11 predicted proteins | sample KBSM53metaG_FD_184331 | JGI IMG/M metagenome (GOLD analysis project Ga0207645, IMG submission 184331) | Miscanthus rhizosphere microbial communities from Kellogg Biological Station, Michigan, USA - KBS M5-3 metaG (SPAdes) (version 2) | ecosystem: Host-associated > Plants > Roots > Rhizosphere >...
CCTCCTCATGCCGGCCACGCTTGTGGTGCAGCGCCCCGATGTTGTAGTGCGCGGAGCCGAGCGCGGGATCGAGCTCCAGGGCGTGCGTGAGGCTCTCGAGCGCCGCGTCGTCGCGGCCCGCCGCCTGCTCGCAGATGCCGAGGTTCATGTGCGCGAGCGCGAAGCGCGGGTCGACCTCGAGCGCCTTCGAGAGGTGCCGTCGCGCCTCGTCGAGGCGTCCCTGGTCCAGCGCCACGAGGCCGCGCATGTTCCACGCCGCGGCCAGCGCGGGTTTCATCGCGAGCGCCTGCTGCGCGAGGCGGTCCGCATCCTCGAGGCGGCCGATGCGCTGCATGGCGGCCGCGAGATTCGCCCAGCTTTCCGCGACCTGCGGCGCGATCGCAAGGGCCACGCGCAGGTGCGCGATGGCGCTGCCCCAATCCTCGCGTTGCGAGGCTGCGATGGCCGAGCGCGAATGCGCGGCGAGATCGAGCGGATCGAAGGGCGCTGGGGAGGCCATGTAAGCTTTCGATTATGACCGCGTATTACATCGAACGCGCGCGGCGCCAGTTCGCGGCGCGCGACCTCGCCGCCGCGCTGGAATCGTGCCGGATCGCGGTGCAGGAAGAGGCGTCGTCGGCGGAGGCGTGGTCGCTCAAGGCCACGCTCGAGATGGCGCTCGGCCGCCGCGCGGATGCGGTCGCGAGCGCCCGGCGCGCCACCGAGCTCGCGAGCGGCGACGCCAAGGCGTGGTACCTGCTCGGCAACGCGCTATCCGATGCGGGCGAACGCGAAAAGGCGCGGGACGCGTTTCGTGCCTCGGTGAACGCGGCCCCCGCGTGGGGCATCGCGTGGAATCGCCTGGGCACGGTGCTCTTCGAGATGGAAGACGCGGCCGGGGCGGAGGCCGCATTCGCGCGAGCGGTGGAGACGGACCCGGGGCATGCGCGCGCGTGGAACAACCTCGCGCATGCGCGCATGCAGCAGAGCCGCTGGGACGAGGCCGAGGCCGCGTTGAAACGCGCGCTCGCGATCCAGCCCGACTACGACGTCGCCTTCACCAACCTGGAGATGCTGTTTCACGACTACGAGGCGTACCCGGCAACGGAGAGCGGCGGCACCTACCTGCGCGCCGACCCGTCGATCCTGAAGGAGCTGGTCTGGGCCGGATTCGATATGGTCGCGCGCGCCAACAATCACGCCGGCGACTACGGCGTCGACGGAGCGCGCTTGACGACCAGGCACGTCGCCGACGCCGGCCTGGTGCAGGCGGGCTGGGGCGAGAGCCTGCGCGAGGCGCGCGAGGCGAAATACTTCGAGACCGAGAAGGGACGGGTGGCGCTGATCTCGACTTCGTCGACGTTCTCGGATCAGAGCCGCGCCGGCGTGTCGTGGGGCGACACGCGGGCACGCCCGGGCCTCAACCCGCTGCGGTTCACGACCACCCAGGTGCTGACGCGCGATCAGTTCGATGCGCTCCGCAACGCGCTGCGCGCGGCGAACCTGGGCGGGCAGGGTGGCCGGGACAGCGCGGAGCCGGTGAACGAGATGACCGTGTTCAACCGGCGGATCATCGTCGGCGACAAGGCAGAGATCCGCACCGAGCCGCTCAAAGAAGATCTCGACGGGATGGCGATCGTGGTCCGGAACGCGAGCCGGCAGGCCGACTTCACGATCGTCAACTCGCACACGCACGAAGGCGGCGCCGACCGCTATACCCCGCCGCAGTTCTTCGTCACCTTCGCGCACGCGATGATCGATGCGGGCGCGGACGTCGTCACCGCCAGCGGGCCGCATGTGCTCCGCGGCATCGAGATCTACAAGGGCAAGGCGATCTTGTACGGACTCGCCAACTTCGTCTTCGAGAACGAAACGCTGTTGCGTCAACCCCCGGAGAACTACGAGCCGCTGGGGCTGACGCAGAACGCCGGCGTCGGCGACTTCAACGACACGCGCTCGAAGAACGACGCCATCGGCTTTCCGGCCGATCCCTACGTCTGGGAGTCGGTCGTCGCCGTGGCGCGGTTCACCGGCGAGAAGCTGGTCGAGCTGAAGCTGTATCCGATCTCGCTCGGATTCAAGAAGCCGCGGACGCAGCGCGGATGGCCGATGCTGGCGTCGCCGGAGCTGGCGAAGAAGATCATCGACGACCTGGTCAAGTTCTCGGCGCCGTTCGGGACGAAGATCGAGCCCCGCGACGGCGTCGGCATCGTCAGCGTGAGCGCGGCAGCCGGTGCACAGAATTGAAACAGACAACGGGCCGCCCGGCGAGCCCCGCTTACGAGGTTGTCGCGTTCGCTGGCCCGAAAGTCTGCCTGCTCGGCGCTCGAGGTCGCGAAGGCTGCCAGCCGCGTGACCGAAGTCAGCCCCCGCGGCGACTTCCCCTCGCGCCGTCACACGCAGTAACGAAATTGTCGCCAATTTCACATTTGTCGGGTTGGTTTCGCGATTGCGGATGCGCCAGGCGCGTGCGCGTGGCGAGGCACCACGCGCTGGCCGACCGTCCCATTCGAGCAACCAGCCGACGCGATCTTCGCGGGCGTCGCCGGCGAGTGGACTCTTCGCCGCAGACGCTGCTTTTCCAAGGACCAACGCCGTGAGAATGATTCTGTTGCTTCTAGCCGTCCTCTGCCAGTTCGGATGCGCCACGCGGCTGTGCCACACCAAGTCGGTGCCGTTTCAGTGGGCCGACGGCACGACTTCGACGATGGAGATGGTGGTGTGCCGGCCGTTGTTCGCGTGGCACTAGGCTAGTGGGCTGTATCCGAATGACGACCAGATCGCGGAGCGCTGGCTTGCGTTATAGTCCGGGTGCGATCACACCGGCCGAAAGGAGCACCCGATGGTGGATCCGATCAGACGCAAGCTTCTCAAGACTGGCGCTGCGACGGCGGCAATGGCCGCGACGCCTGCCCTGCTCGCGCAGCAGGGCGGGACGCCATCCAGCGGAAAGGTCTACCAGCGAGGGAACGTCCGCATCCGCTACGAGGAGACCGGCGCGGGCTTCCCGCTCCTGCTGATCGCCGGCGGGGGTTTGAACGGATCGACGATCGCGGGCATTCGCGGCGGCAACCCGTTCAACACGATCGACGCCTTGAAGGGCGAGTTCCGGTGCATCTACGCCGACCTGCGCAACGCCGCTGGCGAGTCCACCGGTCCGCTCGAAGTCGACCGGCCGTGGGATTCCTATACCGACGATCACCTCGGCCTGATGGATCACCTCGGCATCGACAAGTTCATGGTGCTCGGCTTCTGCATCGCGGGTCCGTTCATCTGGAACCTGATCAAGCGGGCGCCGAACCGCGTCGCCGCGGCCGTGCCGGCGCAGCCGGTCGGCTTCCGCCCGGAGCTGCCGAACGCGCTCTACGAGAGTCAATCGACCGGCTGGGCACAGCCGCTGGTGAAGCGGCGTCCCGAAATCACGAGCGCCATGGCCGACCAGTTCCTCACCAGGATGTTCCGCACCAATCCAGACTTCGTGTTCACCGTGACGCGCGACTTCGTCAAGAGCTGTCAGACGCCGGTGCTGGTGCTGCCGGACGACACCGCGGGGCATTCGTTGACCGTCGCGATCGAGAGCGCGATGCTCGCGCCAAAGGGGCAGCTGAGCATGTATCCGTGGAAAGACACGCCGGAGAAGATTCCACTGGCGGTGCGCCACGTTCGCAGCTTCCTGCTGTCGCACCGAGGGACCTAAACCGCCTTCTCGTTCAGCGTGGTGTGACATGTGCAACAGCATGCGTGGAGCACCGGCCGTTCTCCTGATTGCGTTCGCTGCATTCGTGCCGCGATTGTCGGCGCAGGTGACTCAACCGCCGTCGACCAACCCGTTCAACGGAGACAGCGCCGCCGCCACGCAGGGCGCGGTGCTGTTCCGGCAGGAATGCGTCTTCTGCCACGGCGTCGCCGCAAAGGGCGGCATGCGCGGGCCCGACCTGACGACGGGGTCGTGGAGCCATGGCGGATCGGACGCCGAGCTGTTCCGCACGATCAATGACGGAGTACCGGGCACCGCGATGCCGCCGAACGGGCTGCCGCAGCAGGAGATCTGGCGGATCATCACCTATCTGCGCTCCGTGCAGCAGCCGGCCGCCGCGATACCCGGCGATCGGGCGCGCGGCGAGACGCTGTTTGCCGGCGCGAGCCGATGCTCGTCCTGCCACATCGTCAACGGCCGCGGCGGCAGGCTCGGGCCGGAACTGTCGCGCGTCGGCTCGGCCCGATCGCGCGCCTACCTCGTGGAGTCGATCCGCGAGCCCAATCGGCGGCTGACGCAGAACCAGAGCTTCGCCGGCGCCACCCTCAAATACGATACGGTCACCGCGGTGACCGCGGATGGCCGCACGATCGTCGGCGTGCCGATGAACGAGGACACGTTCACGGTGCAGTTGATGGATTCGAGCGAGCATGTCCACAGCCTCGAGAAGAAGACGCTGAAGTCGCTCACCCACGACGATCGATCGCTGATGCCGGCGTACGATGAACGCCGTTTGAACAACGCCGACCTGGACGATCTGCTGGCCTACCTGCAGTCGCTGCGCTCGGCGACGCCGTCGCCGAAGAAGGACGGGTCACAATGAAGGCCACGACAGCCCTCGCCCTCGGATTCTGTCTCGCGGCGGTGTCGACGCGCGCGCAGGTGACGACGGAGCGGCTGACCAATGCCGCGCGCGACCCTCAGCAGTGGATGACCTACTCCGGCGCCTACGACGGCAGCCGCTTCAGCCCGCTCGATCAGATCAACCGCACCAACGTCAACCGCCTCGCGCTGCAATGGGTCTTTCAGACGCGCGTGCGCGGCTCGCACGAAACCACGCCGCTGGTGATCGACGGGGTGATGTACCTGACCGCGCCGCAGAACCACGCCTATGCGATCGACGTGCGGACCGGCCGTCCGCTGTGGCACTACGAGCGGGCGCTGCCGAAGGAGATGTCGCTCTGCTGCGGCCCGCAGAACCGCGGGTTCGGCGCGCTCGGCGATCGGCTGTTCATGGGCACGCTCGACGCGCACGTCGTCGCCCTCGACGCGAAGACCGGCCGGGTGCGCTGGGACGTCGCCTCGGCGGACGCCGATAAGGGCTACAGCTTCACCGGTGCGCCGCTGGTCGTGAAGAACAAGGTGATCGTCGGCGTGGCCGGAGGCGAGTACGGCGTCCGCGGCTTCATCGACGCCTACGACGCGGACAGCGGCCAGCGCGTCTGGCGCTTCTACACGATCCCGGGCGAGGGCGAGAAGGGCGTGGAGACCTGGTCGGGCGACTCGTGGAAGCGCGGCGGCGCGCCGACGTGGGTCACCGGCGCCTACGATCCGGACCTGAACCTGCTCTATTGGGGCACCGGCAACCCCGGGCCGCAGATGTACGGGGCGAATCGCCTCGGCGACAACTTGTACTCGGATTCGATCGTCGCGCTCGACGCGGACACCGGCACGTTGAAATGGCATTTCCAGTTCACGCCGCACGACGTCCACGACTGGGATTCCACGCACACGCCGATTCTCTTCGACGACACGATTGCCGGGCAGCCGCGCAAACTTGTCGCCGTCGCCAACCGCAACGGATTCTTCTACGTCCTCGATCGCATCACCGGCGCGTACCTGCTCGGCCGGCCGTACACCCAGGTGACGTGGGCGAAGGAAGTGGACGCCAACGGACGCCCCATCGTGCTCCCGGGCACCGATCCGACGGCCGAAGGCAACCGCGTCTGCCCGAGCGGCACCGGCGGCACCAACTGGCACTCGCCGTCCTACAGTCCCAGGACGCATCTCGTCTACTTCTTCAGCAACGAGCAGTGCGACACGTTCATGTCGGACGAGCATCTCGAGCCGCCGTATCGTCCCGGACGGCCGTTCATCGGCAGCGCCTTCTTCGCCCAGCCCGAAGAACGCATCGAGACGGCGGTGCGGGCGGTCGATCCGAAGACGGCGACCGTGAAGTGGGTGTTCAAGCAGTACGCCGACGCGTGGGCCGGCGTCGCGTCGACCGCCGGCGGCCTGGTCTTTTCGGGCGACGGGCAGGGCAACTTCATCGCGCTCGACGCGGAAACCGGCAAGGACCTCTGGCACATCCCGCTCGGCGCGTCGATTCAGACCGCCGCGATCAGCTTCGCGGTCGACGGCCGTCAATACGTGACGATCGTCGCCGGCGACGCGGTGTTCGCGTTCGCGCTGCGCCGAGAGCCTTGATCGGCGGGGAAGGACCCGGCGCCGAGGTGATGCCCAGGTGATGCCTACCAGCCGGCGCCGCGTCCCTTCCGTTTCATGCTGATGCGTCGGCCGGGATCGACCGCTTGCGCGATCACGAACTGCAGGCGGCGCTGAAAGTCGGTCGGTCCGACGGCGATCCCGCGAAGATTGTCGACCTTGTACACGTCGACGTTCCAGAACGGAATTCGTCCCTGGCGCGTGAGGTTGTAGTAGAAGGTCAGATCGCCGCCGCCAGCTCCCTGGAAATAAGCCTTCAGCTCATCGACCCGCTTGCGTTCTCCACGATCGGAGCGAATCGTCACCGGTTCGCGCAGCCTGAACCACAACACCCAGTTGCCCGCTTCGATCTCCCGCACCTGACTCCAGGGAATCAACGCCTCGGCGGGAATCGACGCATCGACGCAGCCGCGCGTCGCTCGATCGGCGTGTGCACCCAGTACGTCGGCCCGGTAGATGCGCAACGCTTCGCGATCGAACGCGAAGACGAATGCGCTGCGCGGGTCGACGTTGTATTCGGTGACCGTCCAGGCGATCGCGCCGCCGGAGTCGAGCACCCTGTTCCACGCATCGATCGCCGCTGCGCCGTCGATTGCCCCGATGATGTTGGAACGCGCAGCGTCTGCCGCATCGGCGAGCGCCGCCGCATCGCAAACGACTGGCGGCTCAGCGGCGGCCGTAGTCGTGACCTGCAAAGCCAAAAGGAAGATCAGGGCGAGACAGGTTCGAAGCATGCGGCACCTCGCCTGTCGAGGTGGCAGGAGGCGTGCCACGAGTCACACGAAGGAGCGTGAGAATTGGCGCGTAAATGCAGTTCAGGGACGACGATTTCGTGATTGGCGCCCTGTTCCCGCCACACTCGATGTCAATTGCTGGTGACAGCCGCGGGCACTGCGGCCGACCGCACGCCTCGCAATAACCACCCACCATAGCCCGCCGCCCCGCGCCCGAGGAACGGAACGGAATTTCCGGAAAATCAACGAGCCGGGCGATGCGGCGATCGGCAACCGCGGCCATCAGCCACCATCAACAAACCGCAAAGAATTCCTCACGCGACGGTTACGGGCGCGACCGCTTCAGGCTCTGAACGCGCGCGGCCGCGGCTGATGGCTTGCATCCAGCCGAATCGCCTCCTGGCTGGAGGCGCGCGCTCTCCTTCGCGCGGTCCAGCTGGCCGGTAGAAAAAGCGAGGTTGCGGTGGCCAGGTTCTTATTGCTTCTCGCATTCATCGGTGCCGTCGGCTTTCCTGCGACAGCTTCCGCCGACCCGATCACGATCGTCGACACTGGTCCCGGCCCGGCGTTCGCGTCCGACGCCTCATGGCTCGTCGACTACAACACGGCGTGGGCGGCGGCTCAGTTCTCGACGACGAGCCCGGTGCGGATCACGAACGTCCAGGGATGGATCGTGCCGAGGGGCGTCGACTTTCTCAGCGGTCCGCTGCGCATCAACCTCATGAGCAACGCGAGCGACCTCCCCGGTGCGCCGCTCTTCAGTGCCTTCACCAACGTGCCGGGCATCGGCCAGAGCACGTGGTATGGACAGTCAGGTCTGAGTTGGCATGTCGCCCCGGGAACCTATTGGCTGTCGTTTGAGGCGTTGACACGGGCATCGTTCATGATGCCAGGCATTCCTGCCGAGCGCTCAGGTCGAGCGGCATTTGCGGTGCTGCAGTCCGAATGTAACTTCAACGATCGGGCGTGCTGGCCGTGGCAGCCGGGAGAAGCACAGTTCCCGGGCACCGGGTTGGCGGTGCAGATCTTTGGCGAATCAGCCTCGGGCTCGCCCACGCCGGAGCCAGGCTCTCTGTTGCTGCTCGGTGGGGGAATGCTCGGCCTGATGGCCCGGCGCTTCACGAAGCGGGTCTGGCGCGCGTAGCGCGGCCATCGGCCGCGCGCCTATGAATCCTTCGCGGAAGATGGCGGCAGCGGTTCGGGCGTTTCCATCAGGCGGCGCACGAATGTGTCGTCGTGCGTATCGAAGAGATCGTCCGCGGTCTGATCGTCGGTTGTCGCCGTCGACATCCCGGATGCGGCTCGAGTCGCGAGGACGCTCTCGGCATCGGTCGATGTCCCGGGAGCTCGAGTCGCGCGGACTCCTTCGAGCAGCTGCTGGACGAACGCATCATCAAGATCGTCGAACGGCTCAGAGGAGAGGTCGGCATCCGCGAGAAGCGGATCGTCGGTTGTCGCCGGCATCGCCTTGTCGATCGTCTGGATCGCCGGGCGCTCGGGTGCGGGTTGTTCGGCGGCGAACGGCTGCGTCGGCGCCGGTTCGCCCTTGAGCACGGCCTGCACCTGGGAAAACGCCGTCGTCAACCCGCGCTGCAGGGTGGCGAGGCGCTGTCCGTCGATCTTGATTTGCGGAGCCTCGTCGATTCCGTCGACGAGACGGCGTTCAACCTCGAGTCGGCGCGACGCATCCCTGACCAGCAACGCCTGCTGGACCTCGGTCAATACGCGCTCGCACTCGGCCACGGCGTTCTGCTTGCTGGTCTGCAGGTCGGCGATCGTCCGGCGGTGCTCCGCCGCCAGCCGTTCCCGTTCGACGTCGTGCTGCTCGAGCAGCGTGGTCAGACGCTGTTGTTCGGCCAGCGCCTCGGACAGCTTCGAGCGCAACTCTGCCGCCGCCGCGTCGTTGGCGGACAGGAGGTCCGCGAGGGCACGATTGTGCTCGCCGCTCATGCGGTTCCGCTCGCGCTCGTGGTGCTCCGCGCGCTGCGCGGCCTCGATCAACTCGGCGCGCAACGCGGTCAGCGCGCCTCGGTGTCTGGTCTCCAGGTCCGTGAGGGTCGCCTGGTGCGCGGCTCGCAGGCGCTTCAGTTCCAGTTCCTGATCGCCGGCGTGCGAGGCCAGGCGGCGCTGCTCGGTGAGCGCCTGCGACAGCTGCGTTCGCAGCTCGGCCAGCGCGTCGCGCGTGCCGCTTTCCATGCCGGCGAGCACGCGGTGATGCTCGGCGATCAGGGTGTCGCGCTGGCGCTCATGCTCCTCGAGCAGCGCGGCAAGACGACGTTGGTCGGCGAGTGTCTGCGAGTGCTCCGAACGCAGGTCGTCGATTGTCTCGCGTTTGCTCGTTTCCACGTCGGCGAGCGCCTGGCGATGCTCGGCGACCAGGCGATCGTGCGCACGTTCGTGCTCGGCGCGCTGCAGTTCCAGCGCGCGCTCGGCCGCCTCGACGCGCGAGGCGACGCGGCTTTGCTCATCGAGGCTGCGCGCCAGGCCGGATTGCGCTTCGGCTAACGCCTCGCGGAACTGCTCGGACTGGAGGGCGGCTGCCTCGCGCACACGGGCCAGCGACTGCTGGAGCGTGTCGACGGCCGCCCGATGGTCGGCAGCGACGCGATCGCGGTCGACCGCGGCCGCTTCAACGAGAGCCTGGAGGCGCGCGTGTTCGGCGGTCGCGGCGTGAACGCGCTGATTGAGCGCGTCCACTTCCTCGCGCTTGGCGGTCTCCAGTTCGGCGAGCGCCCGGTGATGCTCGGCGACCAATCCATGCCGGGCATGCTCGTGCTCGGCGCGCTGCGAGTGCAGCTCGCGCTCGGCCGTCTCGACCTGCCCGGCCAGTCGCTGCTGTTCGTCAGTCGCCGTCTGAAGGCGCAGCTCGAGGGCCTCGAGATCCCGTTTCGCGTCGCCGGCCGCGGTGGCTCTTGCCGCATGGGCCGCCGCGAGCGTGCTCTTCAGCATCGCGACGTCGCGGCCAAACTCACGCTCTTTCTGGCCCAGGATCAACCGGCTTTGCTCGAGCTTTTTTTCGAGCTGGGCGATGCGCGCCTCTCTGCGCTGGCGATCTGCCGATTGCGCGTCGAGCATCTCGGTGAGCCGCGCGCGTTCGGCCTGATCATCGTCGGCCAGCACGCCAAGCTGCAGCGGTTCAGCGCTGACCCGTTCGTTCTGATCGCCGACCGGCTGACGCACCATCGCGGCGCTCTCGTGGTCCAGCCGCTGCGTCTGCGGTTGCTCGCGGAGATGGAGCAGCAGCGACTCGACACCGTCCGGATGGTCTGTGAGCGGGACTCCCTGAACAATCACGGGGCGAGCGTTCTGATCGCCGATGACGAGATGACCGTTGAAGGACGCCGCGCCTTCGGCCGAGCATCGCGCGACGAATTCCTGCCATTGCGTGTTGCCGGGCGGGAGCAGGCGATCGGCCAGGCTGCTGTTCAGGACGGCTCGCCCCTCTGTTCCGAGGAGGGCGAGCGCCGCCTGGTTGCACGCGAGCAGAACGCCATCGAGACGCACCCGTACCAGGCTCGCTGGCCGCCGCTCGAGCAGCCGGCGCAGAGACGCGGCGTCAGACGAAGGACTCAGCTCGCTGGGTGCAGCCATCTCGTCAAAAGTGCACAGCTTTTCATCTACGTGCCGGGTCACGTGGCTTAATCAGTATCGGCTGTGGAGAGGGGAATGACTAGCGGCGACCGCTGGTACTACCGACCTTCGGAGCGGGCGCTATTCGGCTGGGGGTTCGGGTGCGCGCGGCTGAAAGGGAAGCGTCCGTCCGGCCGGTCGTTGCAGGGCAAGTCCCGGCACCTGCAACGCGGCGGCGCCATGCGTCAGCACGTTGGGCAACGCGTCCGCGAGCGCGTCCAGGTCGAACGGTTTGCTGAGCACACCGTCGCAACCGGCAGCGCGCGCTGCTGCCACCTCGCGGTCCAAGGCGTGCGCGGTGACGGCGATGATCCGCACCGCTCGGGTCTTCGCATCGTTCTTGAGGATCCGCGTCGCCTCCCAGCCATTGACCCCCGGCAGGCTCAAGTCCATCAGCACGATGTCCGGGTGGACGGTGCGGACGAGTTCAACCGCTTGCGAGCCGTCGGCGGCTGAATCGACGATGAACCCGCGGAGGGTCAGGAACGCGGCCAACATGTCGCGAACGTCGGGGTGGTCGTCCACGACCAGCACGCGAATTCCGGGCGTCGCGCTCGGCGGCATCGGCAGTCCTTTATCTGGGAGATTGGCCGCAAGCGGCCGGATGGCTAGGCGTGGTTCTTGAGCAGCCGGTCGAGCGCGGCTTGCATCTGCGCAATCCGCTGAAACTGCAGGTCGAGTTCACGACGGTTGGAGCGGGCGATTTCCTCCACCTTTGCCAGCCGCGCGTACAGGTCGGTCTGGCCGCGGCTCGCGGCTCGCTCGGCGGACCGGCTCAAGTCATTCGTCGTCGCCGTGTCTTCGGTCGTCGGCTGGCTTTTCACTGCGCCTCGATTCCCACTGGTTCCCTTCGGTCGGTCGGTTCAATGCATCGACCCGGAGCCGGAAGTCGTCGACGTTCGCCGCGAGGTTGCGAAGTTGTTCCGCGAGTTCTTCGCGGCTGTGCCGTTTGATGCGTCGCCGGTCCCCCTGGGAGGGATCCCAAGCCATTGGCTGACGGAGAAGCACACGCGGTGCCGGTGGTGTGTGGAGGGAAGCGGGGCGGGCTGCTGAGCGGACCGTGCACCGCATTCCTGTCCGGTCAAGCAAGCGCCTCTGGCTCTTTGGGCTGACTGATTTGGGCGGCTCGCGTCGCGCAATCCCGCTATTTATCAATTGTTGGTATCACCATTGCTTAACTCTATGTTACGAACCGCCTTACCGTGACAATGCGTATGCGAATCCTGCGGGTTCCCGAGGGAAGTGTCGCGACGGCGTACGCCTCGGCTTTTCGTCCGTCATCGGCGGCGGAGCCTCGCCGTGCTCCGCAGGAGCGCGAGGCCAGGACGTGATGCCGGTCACGAGGACGGAGATCGTCTGCCCGTACTGTCACTCGTCGAACGTGACGCTTCGCGGCCTGTCACGAGACATGCGGTGCGTGCAGATTGAGTGCGCCGCCTGCGGCCAGGAGTTCTTCGCCCCATACCCGCTGCCGGAACCAAGAGGGCAGCGCGATCTGGCGATGCAGGTTCAATCGCGATAAACAACGTCGCCGTGCGCCGGCAAGTTGCCGGTTTACTTCATGGCTTCGGTTCGAGCGCCGAGATCTCGCGGATGGCGTCGGTGTAGATCAGGAACGCACGCGGCGTCTCGCTCAATTCGATCGCGCGCGCGTAGCTCTGCACGGCTTCGATGCGATGGCCACTGGCGCGATGCGCTCGCGCGAGGAGCACGGCGGCGGCGGCCGACCTGGGCGCTTCGTCCGCAAGTTTCCTGGCGAGCGTCAATGCGTCGGCGTGTTTGCCGGTCGCCAGCAACTGGTTGGCGAGGCGTGACAGCTCGCTGCTGCCCGCGTCGTCCTCCGAACCCGCCTGCATCGTCTTTGCTTGCGCAAGAACGGCGGCAAGGCCCGACGTTCCGTAGGTCTTGAAGAGAGTCATGGCGGCCGGTCGCTTCGGCATCACCGGATCCTTGCCGTCCAGAATCAAGCGGATCGAGTCTGCCATCGCCTCCAGCGGAGCCCCGCCGGTGTTGTTCAAGAGGATGATGACGCGCTTCGAGTCGGGATTTCGTGTCAGGAACGTGCTGAAGCCGTTGATGCCGCCGCTGTGTGAAATGGTCCTGACGCCGTTCGTCGAGGTGATCGTCCAGCCGTAGCCGTAGTTCGACAGGCCGGGCGTGAACATGCGTTCTCGACTCTTCGCGCTGAGGATCTTGTCGGTGAGCAGCATCTGATCCCAACGATAGAGATCCTCGACCGTCGAGTACAGCGAGCCGGCCGAGAACGGCTGCGTCATGTCGAGGTAGGCGGTGTTGACGTACGACTCGTCGAAGCGCTTGTCGTACCCCGCCGCGCGCTTGTGGAGGAGCGGCTGCGTCGCGTCGTAGCCGGAATCGTTCATGCCGGCCGGCGCGAAGATGCGTTCGCGCAGCAACGTCTCGTACGGCTGTCCGGTCACCTTCTCGAGGACGACGCCAAGAAGAAAGTAGCCCGAATTGCTGTAGCTGAATCTGGTGCCGGGCTCGAAGAGCAGATCCAGCTTTGAAAACTGCGCGAGAAAGTCAGTCGGCGAGTACGGATTGCGGACCGTGGACGACCACGCCGGGATCTCCGTGTAGCCGACGATGCCCGATGTGTGCGTCAGGAGATGGTGGATCGTCACGCGGTTGCCGGGGTTGGCCGGGTAGTCGGGAAGGTACCGGGTGACCGGCGCCGCCAGGTCGATCTGCCCGCGCTCGACGAGCTGCATGATCAGCGTGGCGGTGAACTGCTTGGTGAGCGAACCCAGCCGGAACTTCGTATCCGGAGTGTTCGGGATGTCCCACTCCATGTTGGCGAGGCCATAGCCCTTCTTGAGCACGACCTGCCCCTGATCGGCCACGAGCGCGGACCCGTTGAAGAGGGCGAGCTCGCGATAGCGGGCCAGCAGCGCGTCGATGCGGTCGGCGTTGCCGGCCGTCGCCGCGACCGGCGCATGCGAAAGGAGCAGCGACAGCACCGCCAGGATTCCGGCAAGCGGCGCGCGTCGCTCGTGGATGGGGCGAACGTATTGAGACATGGTAAACGGCGCCATTATCCCCGATCACCCCGTGGAGCGCCGTGT
>Ga0207645_10002780_pt1 | contig 13624 bp, 10 predicted proteins | sample KBSM53metaG_FD_184331 | JGI IMG/M metagenome (GOLD analysis project Ga0207645, IMG submission 184331) | Miscanthus rhizosphere microbial communities from Kellogg Biological Station, Michigan, USA - KBS M5-3 metaG (SPAdes) (version 2) | ecosystem: Host-associated > Plants > Roots > Rhizosphere >...
CGCCGGGCGCAGCGTGTCGCGCAGCACGAAGCCTTCGGGCTTCGCGTAGTAGTTGAGAAGCTCCTTGGCGAGCAGGATGCCGATGACGTCGTCCTTGCTCTCGCCGATCACGGGAAAGCGCGAGTGCTTGGTGTCGAGGATCAGCGGCAGGAAGTCCGGCGGCTCGTCGTCGATCGAGACGCAATCCATCTGCGCGCGGGGAATCATGATGTCGCGCACCGTGGTCTCGGAGACGGACAGCACGCCCTCGATCATCGAGAGCGCGTCGGCGTCGAGCAGGCGCCGCTCGTAGGCGCCGCGCATCAGGTCGAGGAGATCCTCGCGGTCCTCCGGCTCGCGCGTCAGGAGCGCGGTGAGCCGGTCGAGGAGCTTGGGCCGCTCGGCGGCCTTGTCGGCGGGGTCGTCCATGGATTGCGGCGGCCTAGCCATGCGCGGGCGCGTAGGGGTCGCGATAGCCAAGGCGCGCGAGCAGCTCGGTTTCCCGTGCTTCCATCCGCGCGGCGTCGGCGCCGCGTTCGTGATCGTAGCCCTGCAGATGCAGCATCCCGTGGACGATGAGGTGCGCCAAGTGCGCCCGCAACGCCTTCCCCTGCGCTCGTGCCTCCCGCGTCACGACCGGCACGCAGACCACGATGTCGCCGGTCCGCGGGACGACATCATCGTACACGAACGTCAGGACGTTCGTCGCGTAGTCCCGTCCCCGGTAGCGGGCGTTGAGCGCGCGCCCCTCGCGCGCGCCGACGAAGCGGAGCGTGACCGCGAGCCGGCGCTCCGCTGCCGCGCCGGCCCAGCGCCGCAGCGTGCGCCGGCGCGGCAGCGGGTCGGCCGGCACGCCGAACTGGAGGGAGAGCGAGACGAGGAGGGACGGGCGGGCCAAGCGGTCAGCCGGCTTTGTTCGCGTCGTGGCGCTCGTAGGCGTCGATGATCTTCTGCACCAGCGGGTGGCGGACGACGTCGGCGCTCGTGAACTTCACGAACGCGATGCCGCGCACGCCGTTCAGGATGCGCTCCGCCTCGATCAGGCCGCTCTTCTGCCCGCGCGCCAGGTCGATCTGCGTCACGTCGCCGGTGATCACCGCCTTGGTGCCGAAGCCGATGCGCGTCAGGAACATCTTCATCTGCTCGGGCGTGGTGTTCTGCGCCTCGTCCAGGATGATGAACGAATGGTTGAGCGTGCGGCCGCGCATGTAGGCGAGCGGCGCCAGCTCGATCGTCTGCCGCTCGAAGAGCTTCGCGGCCTTGTCGAAGCCCATCAGGTCGTAGAGCGCGTCGTAGAGCGGGCGCAGGTAGGGGTCGACCTTCTGCGCGAGGTCTCCCGGCAGGAAGCCCAGCCGCTCGCCCGCCTCGACGGCCGGGCGCACCAGCACGATGCGCTTGACGGCATCGCGCTCCAGCGCGTCGACCGCGCATGCGACGGCGAGGTAGGTCTTGCCGGTGCCCGCCGGGCCGATGCCGAAGGCGATGTCGTGCGCCTGGATCTCCTTCAGGTAGGCGATCTGGTTCGGCGTGCGGCCGTGAAGGTCGGCGCGGCGCGTGCGCAGCAGCGGCATGCCGGCGGCGTCCTGCGCGACGGGTTGCGGCGCGCGCGTCGTGGACGCGGTGGCGAGCTCGACCAGGCCGAGCTGGATGTCGTCGACCGACAGCGGCTTCTGCGCGTCGGCGTAGAAGCGCCGCAGCGCCGCCGCGGCGCGCGTGTTCTGCGCCGGCGTGCCGGTGAGCGTGAAATGCGCGCCGCGATGCGCGATCGCGACGTCCAGCGCCTGCTCGATCTGCCGCAGGTTGGCGTCGAGCGGCCCGCAGAGGTTCGCGAGCGCGCGATTGTCGAGCGGGGCGAGGGTCAGCTCCTCCGCGGAGCGGCGGGTGGCGGCCATGGAGTCCGGTGATGACGGGCGAGGGCGGATGTTACTCCGCCGCTCGCCCCGCCCGCCGCCGCTGCGGCCCGGCTCGGCGTCAGACGCCCTGGCGGACGATCGGCGCCTTCAGCGCTTCGTCGAGCTGGAGCGCCGCCTCCGCCAGGTGCGCGCGCGCTTCCTTCGAGTACGTGGCGCGGTTCTGCGCGACGGCGAGCTCGCGCCGCAGCGAACGCGCCTCCTCGCGCTGCAGCGCCCGGGCGTCGGCCGGCATCGTGGCGCTCGGCCGCAACAGTGCGCTCGCGAGCCGCGCGAGGTGCTCGCGCTGCAGGTTGCGCCGGATCGGCGAGATGTCGCGGCCGGTCCGAAGCTCGCTCCAGATCGAATCCTTCAGCGTGTCGTAGAGCTCGGAGAGATGCAGCGCCGCCTTCGGATCGGCGACCTTGACCTCGCTGTCGAGGATCCGCTGCGCGACGATGTCGCTCATCAGCTGGTTCAGCACCTTGCGCTGCGCGTTCAGCACCTGCGTCGTCAGCGAGTAGTCGACGCCGGGCGTGGAGAGGCCGATGTCGAAGATGTCGCCGCGGTCGAGCCAGTCCACCTGCACGCGGCGCATGAACTCGGGCTTGAAGCGGAAGCTGTCGGCGGAGAACATGCCGTCGGCGAGGAGACGGATCGCCGTGCGCTGCTTGGCGAGCTCCACCGGCGTCAGCGGCGCACGCGTGCTGCCCGCGTGGTCGCGCAGCGTGGTGACGCCGCCGATGTACTTGGCCACGTTGGTCGACGCCCCCGTCATCGCGGTGATGCCGCGCTCGACGATCCGGCGGTAGACGAGATAGTTCTCGCCGGGCTTCAGCTCGCGCACCTGCCAGCGGTCCCACATTTCCTGCACCAGCAGGAACCGGCGGCGCGCGAACTCGATCGGGTCGCCGCCGAGGTCGGCCTGGCTCGCTTCCGGGTCGATCGCGAACGCGGCGTCCTCGTCGGTGGCGTACGCCAGCAGCGGCTCGCTGTTGCGCGCCGCGATGCGCGCGAGCTCGGCGGTTTCGCTGCCCGGGGCGATCTCCCTGTAGCCGTACTCGATCGCCCAGTAGTCGTACGGACCGAGCGTGGTCATGTTGTACGCGCCCTGCTTCTTGCCCTTGGCGGCGATGTTGACCGCGTTGTATTCCATCACCGAGCCGGCGACGCCGTTGGCCGCGGTGAACGCGGGGTCGTCGAGCTGCGCCTGGGTGAACACCGTCGAGGCGCGGAAGTTGTGCCGCAGGCCGAGCGTGTGGCCGACCTCGTGCAGCACGATCTCCGTCAGGTCGTCGAGCACGAATTTCTCGGCTTCGGGGCTGTCCGGGTCGATCTCGCCGCGGGCGTCGAGGATGTCCATCGCGAAGCCCTTCTCCTGCGCCGCGTATTCCTCCATCTGGCACAGGTATTCGGCGTGCTTCACGAAGCCGCCGAGCGCGGCGGCGGGCTCGGGGATCTGCTCGACGCGCTGGAAGCGCCGGTTGCGCAGGCGCACCGGGTCGATGCCGATGTCGGCGTCGATGATCTCGCCGCTGCGCGGATCGACCTGCGACGGCCCGATGCCGCCGAAGAGCGGCCGCGCCGTGGTCATCCAGCGGATCGACGCGTGGCGCACGTCGAGCGTGTCCCAGTCGGCGTCGTCGGGCTGCACCTTCGCTTCCACCGCGTTCTTGAAGCCGATCTTCTCGAACGCCTTGTTCCATTCGAGCACGGCGGCGATGATCGTCGGCCGGTACTTGTCCGGGATGTTGCGGTCGAGCCAGAACACGATCGGCTGCTTCGGCTCCGAGAGCGCCGCGCCCGGATCCTTCTTCTCCAGGCGCCAGCGGTTGACGTAGTTCACCTTCGGCGAGAGCTTGCTGTCGCCGCTGAAGTCGAAGCGGCTCGTCATGAAGTAGCCGATGCGGTCGTCGGCGATGCGCGGATGCATCGGCTGGTCGGGCAGCTTGGCGAAGTTGTAGTAGTAGCCGAGGAACAGGCTGCGGATGTCCGGCACCGTGGCAGGGGGCGGCGTGAACGGCGCGCCGCCCGGGTTGGCCGGCGGCTGGATCACGCGGCTGAGCGCGTAGTGGGCGTTGACGTCCACGGCGAGGAGATCGGACGAGACGCGCGCCCGGGCGATCGACGAGTTGCGCGGATCGAAGCTGTACGGCTGCCGGTACGTGCGCTCGAGCAGCCCGTTGCCGCCGGGAATGTCCGTCAGCACGATCGCGTTGAGCTCGATCAACAGGCTCTTGCGGTCGGGATGCGGCTGGCTTGCGACGGGCACCGCCGCGACGAGGCTGTCGCTGAACGACTGGGCCACGGCGCGCGCCTGCGGCTTGCCTTCGCTCGCGAAATACACCTCGTTCTTGGCGAGCATCTGGATCGTGTTGCCGACCTTGTGGAACACGATGACGTCGCTGTCGCCCATCAGGCCGCCGAAGATGAACTTCTCGCCCAGCCCGCGGCTCAGGTTCCACGAGAAGAAGAAGGGCTTGTCCATCTGGTCGGGCGCGATCTCCAGCCAGACCTTGTCGTCCTTCTGGTAGATGTTGAACAGCCCCGTGGATTCCTTCGCGTCCTTGATCACTTCGGCGAAAGGTTTCTGCGCCTGCGCGGCGGCGGCGGCGGCCGCGGCTGCCGCAGCGGCGCCGCCGGCGGCGGTGGCGGCCGCGCTGGGCGGCCGGGCGGCCCCGGGCGCGCTGCCGGCGCCGGGTGCGGGCGCGGCGGCGTCCTTGGTGGCGGCGCTCGCGGCGGCGGCGGCCATCGCCGCGGTGTCGGCGGGCTTGGAGCCTTCGGCGGCACTTGCGCCGGGCACCGTCGCGCAGCCGGACAGCATGAGGGGAACGGCGACGGCGACGGCGGCCGCGATGCGGGTGATCCGGAAGGGCGTCATGCGAAATTCTCCGAAAGGCTCTGGGGGCGCGGGCGTGTCACAGCGCCGGGATGCGGTCCTGGACCGGGGGCCGCGCGGCCGCGAGCTCGCCGCGCAGCGAATGGGACAGCGCCGCCACGACGACGATGTCGACGTAGCGGTGGATGAGCGTCGCGTCGCCGGGGAAATTGACGACGCGGTTGTTGTCGGTGCGGCCCTGGAGCTCGCTGTGATCCTTGACGGCGTGGCCGGTGACGAGCACGCGCTGCCGCGTGCCCACCATCGCCTCGCTGCGGGCGCGGTACTGGGCGTCGAGCAGCGTTTGCAGCCGCGCGAGCCGCGCCTGCTTCACCGCCTGGGGCACCGGGTCCGGCAGCTCCGCGGCGGGCGTGCCGGGGCGGGGGCTGTACAGGAAGCTGAACGCGCCGTCGAAGCCGACGTCCTCGACGAGCTTCATCGTGGCGTCGAAATCGGCGTCGGTCTCGCCGGGAAAGCCGACGATGAAGTCCGACGACAGCGAGAGATCGGGGCGCGCGCGGCGCAGCCGCCGCACGATCGACTTGTATTCGAGCGCCGTGTAGCCGCGCTTCATCGCCGCCAGCACGCGGTCGGCGCCGGACTGCACCGGCAGGTGAAGCTGCGACACGAGCTTCGGCAGCCGGGCATAGAGCTCGATCAGCCGCGGCGACATCTCGACCGGATGCGACGTGGTGTAGCGGATGCGCTCGATGCCGGGGATCTCGGCGACGTGCTCCAGCAGCGTCGCGAAGTCGGCGGTGGCCGCGTCCGCGAGCTTGCCTGCGTAGGCGTTGACGTTCTGCCCCAGCAGCGTGACTTCGCGCACGCCCTGGTCGGCGAGATCGGCGATGTCGGTGAGCACGTCGTCGAACGGCCGCGAGACCTCCTCGCCGCGCGTGTAGGGAACGACGCAGAACGTGCAGTACTTGCTGCAGCCTTCCATGATCGACACGAACGCCGACGACGCATCGACGCGCGGCGGCGGGAGGTGGTCGAATTTCTCGACCTCGGGGAAGCTGATGTCGACCTGCGGCCGGCCCGTCTCGCGCCGCGCGCGGATCAGCGCGGGAAGGCGATGCAGCGTCTGCGGCCCGAAGACGACGTCGACGAACGGCGCCCGCTCGACGATCGCCGCGCCTTCCTGCGACGCGACGCAGCCGCCGACGCCGATCAGGAGGTCCGGGTTTCGCGCCTTCAGCGCGCGCACGCGGCCGAGATCGTGGAACACCCGCTCCTGCGCCTTCTCGCGTACCGAGCAGGTGTTGAACAGGATGACGTCCGCGTCTTCCGGCGCTTCGGTGAGCGCGAGACCGTCGGACGCGGCGAGCACGTCGGCTATCCGGTCCGAGTCGTACTCGTTCATCTGGCAGCCGAAGGTGCGAATGTAGAGCTTGCGGGTCACGAGCTCGCCAAGTCTTTGAAAGACCGAAAATTGTAGCAGTTTCCGCCGCCGGGTTGCCTGCGCGGCGGCGGCGTTCCGGGCGCCGCCGACCGGGCGCCCCCCAGTGCGACAGGATGCGGCGGGCGCCGACGGCGCGCGCCTATAATCGGCCGGAGAAGGGCGGTAGACACGAAGATGAGCAAGGCGTTCACCAATGAGGAAACCGAGGTCGAGGACGACGACGGCCCGGACGAGGGTCCGCCGCTCCCGACGGGCAGCCGCAACTACATGACGCCCGGCGGCTTCGCGCGCCTCAAGCGCGAGCTCGACGACCTCGTCACGCGCGAGCGGCCCGCGCTCGTCGCCACCGTCGCCTGGGCCGCCGGCAACGGCGACCGCTCGGAGAACGGCGACTACATCTACGGCAAGAAGCGGCTGCGCGAGATCGACCGGCGCATCCGGTTCCTGGTCCGCCGGCTCGACCAGGCCGAGGTCGTGGACCCCGCGTCCCGCCGCGACGACGACAACGACGACCAGGTGTTCTTCGGCGCGACGGTGACCGTGCGCGACGACGCCGGCGCGACGCGCAGGATCAGCATCGTCGGCGTCGACGAGATCGACGTCGCGCGCGGCTACGTGAGCTGGGTGTCGCCGATCGCGCGCGCGCTCCTCAAGTCCCGCGAAGGCGACGTCGTCAGCGTGCAGACGCCCGCCGGGGCGGAGGCGCTCGAAGTGATGGACGTGCGCTACGACGAGCTCGCTACCGGCGAAGCGCCCGCGTAACGCGGCGCTTGGTTGACGCGCCGAGCAGGCGCCCCCTATAGTGGGCGAGAAGCCCGACCCGCAGTAAAAACCGTCAAGCCGCCGATGGACACCGAACTCGCCGCGCTCGAACATCGCCTCGCCACGCTGCTCGCGCATACGCGCGCGCTGCGCGCCGCGAACGAGGCGCTCCGCGGCGAGCTGGCGCAGGCGCAGCAGCGCAATCGCGACCTCGCGCAGCGCGTCCAGCAGGCCACTGCGCGCCTCGACGCCCTCCTCGCGCGCATTCCCGCCGAATGAGCCCGCCGCGCACACCTGTGGCCAAGGGCGCCCCGGGCGCCACGCTCGACGTCACCATCCTCGGCCGCGAGTTCACCGTGGCGTGCGAGGAGGCCGAGCGCGCCGACCTCAACGAAGCCGTCGCCTACCTCGACCGGCAGATGCGCGACATCCGCGATCGCGGCAAGGTGACGGGCGTCGATCGCATCGCCGTCATGGCGGCGCTCAACATCGCGCACGACCTGTTGCGCGAGCGGAAGACCGCCGGCGCCGGCGCCGGCGCGACCGATGCGGTTGACGGTGACGCCGCGCGGCGTAGAATCCATGCGATGCGCTCGGCGATCGAACAGACGCTCGCCGGCCAGGAAAAGCTGTTCTAAGGTTGTAAGCCAGCAGTTGCTCCATCCCCTGCGGTGTTCGATTCCGCCAAATACTCTTTGGACCAATGCTCTCGTAGCGAGGTTGCCTTTGCCATATGTGAACCGGTGTGCGCTCCTACGCGGAAGCGCCTGATGGTTCCGGCAGGCGACCATTCTTGAACCCAGGTTCAGGATGACGGCGGGCACGGCACAGGCGGGGGACCCTCTTTGAAGCTCTGGCTCATGAAATCCGAGCCGGACGAGTTCTCGATCGACGATCTGGTGCGCGCGAAGCGCCAGACCACCCCGTGGATCGGGGTGCGCAACTACCAGGCGCGCAACTTCATGCGCGACGGCATGTCGGTCGGTGATCGCGCGTTCTTCTACCACTCGAGCTGCCCCGAGCCGGGCATCGCAGGCATCGTCGAGATCGCGAGCGCCGCGTATCCGGACGCCACGCAGTTCGACGCCAGGAGCCCGTACTACGACGCCAAGTCGACGCGCGCGGCGCCACGGTGGCTACACGTCGACGTCAAGCTCGTGAAGAAGACGCGCCTCGTCACGCTGCCGGAGCTCCGCGCCGCCCGCGGCCTCGAGGACATGGTCACGCTGCGGCGGGGCAACCGCCTGTCGATCACGCCGGTCACGCCGGCGGAGTGGAAGGTCGTCGAGAAGCTCGCCGCCGGCGCATGAAAAAGGCGGGGCGTCGCCGTGAGCGGGTTCGTTCGCGACGAAGTTGCCGCTCCCGGCTCAAAGCCCGGCGGGCTGCGTCTCCCGCGAATAGCCCAGCGTGGCGCTGGCGGCGCCGCCAGCCGTGACGCTGACCGCGCAATACTTGAACTCGGGAATTTTTCCGAACGGGTCGAGCACGGGGTTGGTCAGCAGGTTCGCCGCGGCCTCGTAGTAGCAGAACGGGATGAACACCGCGCCGTGCGGCGTGCCGGGGTCGGCGCGCGCGTACAGCGCCACGCTGCCCCGCCGCGAGGCCACGGTGATCATGCCGCCGGCCGGGACGCCGAGCGCCGCGAGGTCGTCCGGGTGCACCGAGCACACCGGGTCGGGCTCGATCGCGTCGAGCACCTCGGTGCGGCGCGTCATGCTGCCGGTGTGCCAGTGCTCGAGCTGGCGCCCCGTGATGAGGACGTAGGGATAGCGGCTGTCCGGCTGCTCGGCGGCCGGAATGATCTGCGCCGGCACGAGCCGCGCCCGCCCGCTGGCGGTGGGGAAGCTCTCGGTGAACACGACGCGCTCGCCGGGATCGCCTTCCTTTTCGCACGGATAGGTGACGGCATGCTCGCGCTCGAGGCGTTCCCACGTGATGCCCGCGATCGAGGGCATGGCCTGGCGCATCTCCGCGAACACTTCCCGCGGATGTGAATAGGTCCAGTCGAGGCCGAGCGCCTTCGCCATCGCGACGATGATCGCGAGATCCTGGCGCGCCTCGCCCGGCGGCGGCAGCGCCTGGCGTCCGAGCTGGACGAGGCGGTCGGTGTTGGTGAAGGTGCCGGTCTTCTCGGGGAACGCCGACGCCGGCAGGATCACGTCCGCGAGGTAGGCCGTCTCCGTGAGGAAGATGTCCTGCACCACCAGCATCTCGAGCTCGGCGAGCGCCTGGCGCGCATGCGCGACGTCCGGGTCGGACATCGCGGGATTCTCGCCCATGATGTACATGCCGGTGATCTCGCCGCGGTGGATGGCGTCCATGATCTCCACGACGGTGAGGCCCGGCTGGTCGTCGAGCTCGACGCCCCAGAGCGCCTCGAAGCGCGAGTGCGCGCCGCCGTTGTCCACCCGCTGGTAGTCCGGCAGCATCATCGGGATCAGGCCGACGTCGGACGCGCCCTGCACGTTGTTCTGGCCGCGCAGCGGATGCAGGCCCGTCCCCGGACGGCCGACCTGTCCGGTCAGCATCGTCAGCGCGATCAGGCAGCGCGCGTTGTCGGTGCCGTGCACGTGCTGAGAAATGCCCATGCCCCACAGGATCATCGAGCCGCGCGAGCGCGCGAAGAGGCGCGCCACCTCGCGGATCGTCGCGGCAGGCACGCCGCAGACCGGGGCCATCGCCTCGGGGCTGAACTGCGCGACGTTGGCGGCGAGCGCCTCGTACCCGCTCGTGCGGTCGGCGATGAACGCGCGGTCGGCGAGACCTTCCTCGACGATCGTGTGCATCATCGCGTTGAGGAGCGCGACGTCGGTGTCCGGCTTGAACTGCAGGTAGTGCGTCGCGTGGCGCGCGAGCTCGGAGCGGCGCGGATCGGCGAGGATCAGCTTCGTGCCGTTCTTCACCGCGTTCTTGATCCACGTCGCGGCCACCGGGTGGTTGACGACGGGATTCGCGCCGATCAGCAGCACGACCTCGGCCTTCGTGACGTCCATCACCGGATTCGACACCGCGCCCGACCCGATCCCTTCCAGCAGCGCGGCCACCGACGACGCGTGGCAGAGGCGCGTGCAGTGGTCGACGTTGTTCGACCCGAAGCCGGTGCGCACGAGCTTCTGGAACAGGTAGGCCTCCTCGTTGCTGCCCTTCGCGGAGCCGAACCCTGCCAGCGCGCGGGGACCGCGCGTGTCGCGGATGCGCGCCAGCGTGCCGCCGGCCTTCGCCAGCGCCTCCTCCCACGTCGCCTCGCGGAACACGGACGAGGGATCGGCCGGGTCCATCGTGAAGTCGGCCGTCTTCCCCACGCCCTCGCGGCGGATCAGCGGCTTGGTGAGCCGATGCGGATGCGCGACGTAATCGAAGCCGAACCGCCCCTTCACGCACAGGCGCTCGTGATTCGCCGGGCCATCGCGGCCCTCGACGCGGACGATCTTGTCGTCGTGCACGTGATAGGTCAGCTGGCAGCCGACGCCGCAATACGGGCACACCGACGCCACCTCGCGGTCGGTCGGCACGAGGTACGCCTCCTTCGCCGGCGCGAGCGCGCCCGTCGGGCACGCCTGCACGCATTCGCCGCAGGCGACGCACGTCGACGCGCCCATCGGATCGTCGAAATCGAACACGATCTTGGAATGGCCGCCGCGGAACGCGTAGCCGATCACGTCGTTCACCTGCTCCTCGCGGCAGGCGCGCACGCAGCGCGTGCACTGGATGCAGGCGTCGAGGTTCACCGCCATCGCCGGGTGCGATACGTCGGCCGCCGGCTGCGCGCGCGGCGCGAAGCGGGGCGTGCCGATGCCGAGCTTCGCCTTCCACTGCGCGAGCTCGGAGTCGGGCTTGTACACCTTGTCCGGCACGTCGGACGCGAGCAGCTCGACGATCATCTTCTGCGCGTGCACGGCGCGGTCGCTGTCGCTGCGCACGTCCATGCCGGCCGCCGGCGCGCGGCAGCAGGACGGCGCCAGCACACGCTCGCCCTTGATCTCGACCATGCACGAGCGGCAGTTGCCGTCGGGGCGCATTCCCGGCGCGTAGCAGAGCCGCGGAATCTCGACGCCCAGGCGGTCGGCGACCTCGATGATCGTCTCGCCCGGCAGCGCGCTCACCTCGTCGCCGTTGAGGCGGAACGTGATCGCCTGCTGCTCAAGCATGCGTTCAGGCGCGTTCATGGGGGCGCGGGTCTCCGGACGTCGCTAGGCGAGTTCATGCGGAAAGTGCTTCACGACGCAGGCGATCGGATTGGGCGCCGCCTGCCCGAGCCCGCAGATCGACGCATCGGCCATCGCCTGCGACAGCTCGGCCAGCAGCGGCGTGTCCCAGCGCGCCTGCTCCATCAGGACGACAGCCTTCTCGGTGCCGACGCGGCAGGGCGTGCACTGCCCGCACGATTCGTCGGCGAAGAACTTCATCAGGTTCACGGCGGCGTCGCGCGCGCGATCGTGCTGCGACAGGATGACGACGGCCGCCGAGCCGATGAAGCAGCCGTGCGGCTGCAGCGTGTCGAAGTCGAGCGGGATGTCACCCATCGCCGCGGGCAGGATGCCGCCCGACGCGCCGCCCGGCAGGTAGCCGTAGAACGCATGGCCCTCCTGCATGCCGCCGCAATATTCGTCGATCAGCTCGCGCACGGTGATGCCGGCCGGCGCGAGATGCACGCCGGGCTTGCGCACGCGTCCCGACACGGAGAACGACCGCAGTCCCTTGCGCCCGTTGCGTCCCTGGCCCGCGAACCACGCGCCGCCCTTCTCGACGATGTCCCGCACCCAGAAGAGCGTCTCCATGTTGTGCTCGAGCGTCGGGCGGCCGAAGAGTCCGACCTGCGCGACGTACGGCGGACGCAGGCGCGGCATGCCGCGCTTGCCCTCGATCGATTCGATCATCGCCGACTCTTCGCCGCAGATGTACGCGCCGGCGCCGCGGCGCAGCACGATCTCCGGCATCCCGGGGTACGGCGGCGCGGCGCGCAGCTTCGCGAGCTCGGCTTCGAGCATCGCGCGGCAGCCGTGGTACTCGTCGCGCAGGTAGACGTAGATCTTCGAGATGCCGACCGCCCACGCGGCGATCAGCATGCCCTCGACGAAGCGGTGCGGGTCGCGTTCGAGAAAGACGCGGTCCTTGAACGTGCCCGGTTCGCCTTCGTCGATGTTGACCGCCATCAGCCGCGGCGCCGGCTCGCTGCGCACGATCCGCCACTTGCGTCCGGCCGGAAAGCCGGCGCCGCCGAGGCCGCGCAGACCCGATGCTTCGAGCGTCTTGATGACGTCCTCGACGTCGAGCTCCGCGGCGATGCACTGGCGCAGCAGCGCGTAGCCGCCGTTCGCCCTGTATTCGGCGAGGTCGATGAAGCCGCTCGGATCGTGGCGGGTCGCCTTCGCGGCGACCGCCGCCGCGATCGTCGCCGCGTCGGCGCGCGGCATCGGGTTCTGCCCGACGACCGCTGCCGGCGCCTGCTCGCAGCGGCCGATGCAGGGCGCCGCGATGACGCGCACGTCGCGGCCGAGCAGCGTCGGCAGCCTCGCGAGCAGCTCGCCGGCGCCCGCCATCTCGCACGAGAGGCCGTCGCAGACACGCACCGTGACCGCAGGCGGCACGGTCTCGCCTTCCTTGACGACGTCGAAGTGGTGATAGAAGGTCGCGACCTCGAAGACCTCGGTCTGCGCGAGCTTCATCTCGGCGGCGAGCGCCGCGAGATGCGCCGCGCTCAGGTGGCCGAAGCGGTCCTGCAGCTTGTGCAGGTGCTCGATGAGGAGGTCGCGCGTGCGCGGCGCGTCGCCGAGCAGCGCGAGCACGTCGGCGAGCGCTTGCGGGTCGACGCGCCGGCCGCGTGGCGCCTCGCGCTTGCGCTGGCGCGAAGCGGCCTCGGGAACGATCGCGATGACGGCGGGACGGTCCACGATTCAGCGCCTGCCAGCGCCCGGAAGCGCTCTAGAGCAGCCCCGCACCTCGCGCCCACTGGTACTTGGCGCCGAGCACCGCGACCGGGATCTCGGTCGAGTACGCGTACGCCGGAATGCCGTGCTCGTAGAGGTACTGCGCCGCCTCCTCGACCTCGACGTCGCCGGCGAGCGACGCCACCACCGGCTTGACGATGCCCTTGGCCTTCATCTCCTCGATCACCTGCACCATGTTGCGCGCGAAGACCATCGGCGGCGTCACGATCGTGTGCCAGTAGCCGAGGATGAGCGCGTGAATGCGGTCGTCCTCGAGGCCGAGGCGGACCGTGTTCATGTACGTGATCGGCGGCTCGCCGCCGGTGATGTCGACCGGGTTGCCGGCGGCGCCGAACGGCGGGATGAACTTGCGGAACGCGGCGTCGAGATCGGCGGGCATCGGCTTCAGCAGCTTGAGGCCGTTGTCGACGCAGGCGTCGGAGAGCAGCACGCCCGATCCGCCGGCGCCGGTGATGATGACGACGTTCTCGCCCTTGGGCGTCGGCAGGATCGGCACGCCGCGCGCGAAGTCGAGCAGGTCGCGCAGGCTCTTCGCGCGGATCACGCCCGACTGGCGCAGCACGTCGTCGTAGATCTTGTCGTTGCCGGCCAGCGCACCGGTGTGCGAGCTGGCCGCCGCCGCGCCCGCCGACGTGCGGCCGGCCTTGAGCATGATCACCGGCTTCTTCTTCGAGACGCGCTTGGCCACCTCGGCGAAGGCGCGGCCGTCCTTCAGGTCCTCGCAGTGCTGGGCGATGACGTTGGTGTTGGGGTCCTGCTCGAAGAA
>Ga0207645_10002782_pt1 | contig 13622 bp, 13 predicted proteins | sample KBSM53metaG_FD_184331 | JGI IMG/M metagenome (GOLD analysis project Ga0207645, IMG submission 184331) | Miscanthus rhizosphere microbial communities from Kellogg Biological Station, Michigan, USA - KBS M5-3 metaG (SPAdes) (version 2) | ecosystem: Host-associated > Plants > Roots > Rhizosphere >...
CGGCTTGCGTCGACTGCTCCGGTGGTCATCCCGAGCAGCAATATTCCCGCACCATTCCCCCACCGATATTCCGCCGGGTCATCTCCCAAGTTCTGCCGGTGCTGAACCAGCCTTGGGTCGGGCTGTTACACTGCGCTGCAACATGGTTTGAGGTCCACATGAGCCGCGTGTTTAACTTCAGCGCTGGTCCCGCCGCGCTACCCGCCGAGGTGCTCGAGCAGGTCCGAGACGAGTTGCTCGACTGGCACGGCGTCGGTGCCTCGGTGATGGAGATCAGTCACCGCGGCAAGACCTTCCTCGGCATCGCGCAGCAGGCCGAAGCGGATCTGCGCGAGCTGTTGGCTATCCCGGCGAACTACAAGGTGCTGTTCCTGCAGGGCGGGGCGACAGCGCAGTTCGCGGCCGTGCCGCTCAACCTGTCGGTGCGCGAGGCGACGGCCGACTACGTGAACACCGGCGCCTGGTCGAAGAAGGCCGTGGCCGAGGCAAGGAAATACTGCTCGGTGAACGTCGCCGCGGATGCCGCCGACAGCAAGTACTTCTCGATACCGCCGCAAGCGAGGTGGAAGGTCACACCCGACGCGGCCTACCTGCACTACACACCCAACGAGACCATCAGCGGGGTCGAGTTCCACTGGGTGCCTGAGACAGGCGTGCCCCTGGTGGCTGATTTCTCGTCGACAATCCTGTCGCGGCCGATCGACGTCTCGCGATTCGGGGTGATCTACGCCGGGGCGCAGAAGAACATGGGCCCGCCCGGGCTCGTGGTCGTCATCGTGCGCGACGATCTGCTCGGCCGTGCGCGGGCGCACGTACCCGCCGTCATGGATTGGACGGCCATGGCGGCTGACGGCTCGATGTACAACACGCCCGCGAGCTTCTCCTGGTATGTCGCGGGGCTGGTCTTCCAGTGGATCAAACGGCAGGGCGGGGTCGCAGCGATGGAAAAGCTGAACCGCGCCAAGGCGCAGAAGCTGTACGCCGCGATCGATGGCTCCACGCTTTACCGCAATCCGGTCGACCCTGCCTGCCGGTCCTGGATGAACGTGACGTTCACGCTGGCGCGTGCGGAGCTCGACGCGGACTTTCTTGAAGGTGCGAAAGGTGCCGGGTTGATGGGTCTCGCCGGGCATCGCTCCGTCGGCGGAATGCGCGCCTCGATCTACAACGCAATGACTCTGAGCGGCGTGGAGGCGTTGATCGGATACATGCGCGAGTTCGAGCGGCGGCACGGCTGAGCCATGTTCAAGATCCTCACGCTCAACAGCATCTCGGTGCGCGGGCTCGACCGCCTGCCGCGCGACCGTTACGAGGTCGCGTCCGAGATCGGTCACCCTGATGGGATCCTGCTGCGATCCGCCGACATGCACGACATCGAGATACCCTCGAGCGTGCTGGCCGTGGCGCGTGCCGGAGCCGGTACCAACAACATTCCCGTTGCGACGCTGAGTAAGCGCGGCGTGCCGGTCTTCAACTCGCCGGGCGCGAATGCAAACGCAGTGAAGGAGCTCGTCCTGGGCGGACTCTTTCTCGCGGCGCGAAACATCTGCCAGGCCTGGAAGTACGTGGGCGAGCTCCAGGGCGACGACGACGCCATCGAGGAGGCCGTCGAGAAAGGCAAGAAACGCTTTGTCGGGTATGAACTGCCGGGTCGGACGCTGGGTGTCGTCGGGCTGGGCGCGATCGGCGTCGAAGTGGCCAACTCGGCGCTCGGTCTTCGCATGAAGGCGCTGGGGTACGACCCGCAGATCACCGTGCAGCGCGCCTGGCAGCTCTCCTCCGGAGTCGAACAGGCGCTCAGCCTCGACGACCTGTTCGCGCGATCGGACATGGTGACCGTGCACGTGCCGCTGGTCGAGGCGACCCGCGCACTGGTGAACTCTACGCGGATCCGCCTGATGCCTCCGGGAGGAGTGATTCTGAACTTTGCCCGCGCCGGCATCGTGGATGAGAACGCCGTGCTGGCAGCGCTCGATTCGGGCCGGCTTGCGGCGTACGTGTGCGACTTTCCCTCCGCGGCCATAAAGGATCATCCGCGGGTCGTGGCTCTGCCGCATCTCGGTGCGTCGACCGGCGAAGCGGAGGACAACTGCGCGGTGATGGCCGCAGAGACGCTGCGCGACTTCCTCGAGAACGGCAACATTCGCAACAGCGTCAACTTCCCGGAAGCCGTGCTGCCGAAGGCCGGCGGGTGTCGGATTGGCATCGCAAACGCCAACGTGCCCAACATGGTTGGCCAGATCTCGACCTGTCTTGCTGCCGCGCAGCTCAACATCGCCGACCTGCTCAACAAGTCCCGAGGCGAGCTGGCCTACACGCTGATCGACACCGAGACACAGATCAGCGCGGATGTTATCGCGCAGATCAAGGCGATTCCCGGCGTGCTGGCGGCCCGGCTGATCTAGACATGGCCAGGCACCGTGGCCAACGCAAGTCGACCGCGAAGCCCGCCGGCCGCAAGCGCCCGTCCGCCCCGGCCGCCTCGACGCCGCTCGAGTCGATCCGCCGGCGGATCGACGCCATAGACGCGCAACTGCATGCGCTCATAAACGAACGCGCGCGTCTCGCCCGCCAGGTTGGCATTTCCAAGCACGTCGACGGCCACACTGTCGATTTCTACCGGCCGGAACGCGAAGCCGAGGTCCTGCATCAGGCGCTCGAGCGCAACCGTCGCGAGCGTGGACCGCTGCGGGACGAAGAGATCCTGCGTCTCTTTCGCGAGATCATGTCCGCCTGCCTCGCGCAGCAGGAGCCGCTCAAGGTGGGCTTTCTCGGGCCGGAGGGCACCTTTACCCAGCAAGCGGTGCTCAAGCACTTCGGGCATTCGGTGCGGGCGCTGCCGCTGATCTCGGTCGAGGAATGCTTCCACGAGGTGGAGGCGGGCACAGCGGACTTCGGCGTGGTGCCGACCGAGAACTCGAGCGAAGGCACCGTGAACAATACGCTCGATATGTTCCTCACGTCGCCGCTCCGCATCTGCGGTGAGGTTGAGCTGCGTATCCATCAGAACCTGATGGGACGCGCCACGGCGCTGGGAGACATCGCGCGGGTGTGCGCACATCCACAGGCGCTTGCGCAATGCCGCGGATGGCTCGACGAGCACCTGCCAGGCGTCGAGCGTGTGCCCGTCAGCAGCAATGCGGAAGGCGCGCGACGCGCGCGCGACGAGCAGGGCACGGCTGCGATCGCGGGCGCCGTCGCTGCCGAGATCTACGGGCTCAGCATGCTGGTGCCCGAGATCGAGGATCGCCCTGACAATACGACCCGCTTTCTCGTCATCGGTCGCCAGGCGTTCCCCCCCAGCGGAGCGGACAAGACGACGCTGCTTGCATCGGTCGCGCACACCGATGCGCCGGGAGCGCTCTTCCGCATGCTCGAGCCTTTCGCGCGCAACTCGATCAGCATGACGCGTATCGAATCGCGGCCATCGCGCCGGCGGAAGTGGGACTACGTGTTCTTTATCGATCTGGAGGGACACGTCGAGCGCGAGCCGCTCGCCACCGCGCTCGCCGAGCTCAAGGCGCAGGCGTCCCTCTACCGCGTGCTGGGATCCTATCCGCGCGCGGTGCTCTGAAGCCGGCATGAGCGAGTTCCACGTCGATCCGTCGAAGGGGGTTGTCGGGCGACTGACCGTACCGGGGGACAAGTCGATCTCGCACCGCGCGCTGATGCTGGGCGCGATCGCTGATGGCACGACGCACATCGAGGGGTTTCTCGAGAGCGAGGATTGCCTCGCGACGCTTGCGGCGCTCGAGCATCTCGGTGTCACGGTGCATCGCCCTGGGACGGGCAAGGTCGAGGTGGTTGGTGTGGGTCTCAGGGGACTCCGTGCCCCGGCGGCACCGCTCGACATGCGGAATGCGGGAACGGCCATGCGGCTTTTCATGGGGCTGCTCGCGCCGCAGGCATTCGAGAGCGTGCTTGTCGGAGACGAGTCACTCATGCGGCGGCCGATGGAACGCGCCGCGCAGCCGTTGCGGGCGATGGGGGCCCGGATCGACACGGACGGTGGACGGCCGCCGGTCCGAATTGGCGCCGGCGCGCGTCTGCGGGGACAGCGGCTGTCCACCGAAGTGGCAAGTGCTCAGGTGAAATCTGCGCTGCTGCTTGCGGGTCTATACGCCGAGGGATCGACGACGGTCATCGAGCCGGCGCCCACGCGCGATCACACCGAGCGGATGCTGCAGCTGTTTGGCTGCGAGCTCGCGAGCCGCGGCGGCCGAACGACGCTGCAGCCGCCGCCGCGACTGCAGGCCACGCGGATCGTCGTGCCCGGGGACTTCTCATCGGCCGCATTCTTCATCGTCGCCGGCTGCATCGCAGGTGCCGGGCCGCTCCTCGTCGAGGGGGTCGGTATCAATCCGACGCGCACGGGGTTGCTCGAGCTGCTGTCGTTGATGGGCGCCGATCTGCGCCTGATCAACCATCGGAATTGCGGCACCGAACCGGTGGCGGACATCGAGGTCCGGCCGGCACCGCTGCAGGGGATCGACGCACCGGCGCGGCTTGTGCCGCTCGCGATCGACGAGCTGCCGGCGTTCTTCGTGGCCGCCGCCTGCGCGAGCGGGGTGACGACCGTGAGCGGGGCGGCCGAGCTCCGGGTCAAGGAATCGGATCGGATCGCGGCGATGGCCCGCGGGCTCGCCGCGCTCGGGATCCGTGCCGAGCCACGACCGGACGGAATCCGGATCGAGGGTGGGCGCCTGACGGGCGGGGTCGTTGAAAGCCTCGGCGATCATCGGGTCGCGATGAGCTTTGCGGTCGCCGCGCTTCGCGCGGCGGGGCCTGTCGGGATTCGCGACGTCGCAAATGTGGCGACGTCGTTCCCCGGTTTCGCCAAGACCGCCCGCCGTGTCGGTATCGCGATCGAGGAACGAGAATCGGCTGGCTCTGAGCCAGATCGGGGATAACAAGGTGGGGTCCGAACCGGTTTTCGTGGTGACGATCGACGGGCCCGGCGGGTCCGGAAAGGGCACGGTCGGGCGTCGGGTCGCGGACCGGCTTGGCTGGCACCTTCTCGACAGCGGCGCTCTCTACCGCCTGGTTGCGCTGGCCGCACTCGACGCCGGTCTGCCGCAGGACGATGAGCCGGGCCATGCCCGCCTGGCGCTCGACCTCAACGTGACATTCAGTACAGGCCCAGCCGGTGCGGAGGTGGTCCTGCTTGCCGGAAAGGACGTCACGACCCGACTTCGGACCGAGGCGGCGGGTATGGCCGCCTCCCGGGTTGCCGCCATGCCCTCGGTCCGCATGGAACTCCTCGACCGGCAACGTGCCTTCGCACGCCCCCCGGGCCTGGTCGCGGATGGACGCGACATGGGAACGGTGGTTTTCCCCGATGCGGGACTCAAGATCTACCTCACCGCCAGCGCCGAAGAACGGGCCCGGAGACGGCATAACCAGTTGAAAGAAAAGGGTCTTGATGTTAGTCTCGCCGCCCTTTCGCAGGAGATCCGGGAGCGGGATCGCCGGGATTCCAGTCGCGCCGTGGCGCCCTTACGCCCGGCCGAGGACGCGGTGGTCATCGACTCGACGGGGATACCGATCGAGGGCGTGGTGGACGCGGTCCTCGCCTTGGTCGGACAGAGATTTCCTGCGGCTAATTGAAGTCTGACCGCAGCCCGCGGGCGGTTTCGCTTTATCAAGCGCCTGGCTGGGATGCCGGGTGGTTCATTGACAACCCTGCGCAGGCGGGACGCCGGCGAGGAAACGGACCTGTAAGGTCCACGGAAGAGAGTAGTAAATGACCGAAAGTTTTGCGGAATTATTCGAACAGAGCCTGGCGAGCCAGCGTATTCGCCCAGGCCAGATCCTCACCGGCCGGGTGATCGAGGTCGGTCCCGACGTGGTCGTGGTGAGCGCCGGTCTCAAGTCCGAGGCGGTGATCCCGGTTCAGCAGTTCAAGAACGAGCGCGGCGAGCTCGAAGTCGCCGTCGGCGACGACGTCGAAGTCGCGCTCGACAGCGTCGAGGACGGCTCGGGCGAGACGCGTCTGTCGCGCGAGAAGGCCAAGCGCGCCCGCACCTGGGAGCGTCTCGAGACAGCGTTCGAGAAGGGCGAGGTTGTCACCGGCCTCATCAACGGCCGCGTCAAGGGCGGCTTTACCGTGGAGATCGATTTCGTACGCGCGTTCCTGCCTGGATCACTCGTCGACGTGCGTCCGGTTCGCGACCCGAGCTATCTCGAGGGCAAGACGCTCGAGTTCAAGGTCATCAAGCTCGATCAAAAGCGCAACAACGTCGTCGTGTCACGGCGCGCCGTCGTCGAGCAGGAATACAGCGCCGAGCGCACCGAGCTTCTCGACAAGCTGCAGGAAGGCACGGTCATCAAGGGCGTGGTCAAGAACCTCACCGACTACGGCGCCTTCGTCGACCTCGGCGGCATCGACGGGCTGCTCCACATCACCGACATGGCGTGGAAGCGCGTGAAGCATCCGTCCGAGGTCGTCAACGTCGGCGACGAGATCGAGGTGCGCATCCTCAAGTTCGACCGCGAGCGGCAGCGCGTGAGCCTGGGGCTCAAGCAGCTCGGCGCCGACCCGTGGCAGAACATCGCGCGCCGCTATCCGTCCGGGACGCGGCTCTTCGGCAAGGTTACGAACATCGCCGACTATGGCTGCTTCGTCGAGATCGAGGAGGGTGTCGAAGGCCTGGTCCACGTGTCCGAGATGGACTGGACCAACAAGAACGTCAACCCATCCAAGGTCGTGCACATCGGCGAGGAAGTCGAGGTCATGGTGCTCGACATCGACGAGGACCGTCGTCGCATCTCGCTCGGGATCAAGCAGTGCAAGCCGAACCCGTGGCGCGAGTTCGCGGACAACTACAACCGCGGCGACCGCGTCAACGGCCAGATCCGCTCGATCACCGACTTCGGCCTCTTTATCGGGCTGCCGGGCGGCATAGACGGCCTGGTGCACCTCTCCGACCTCTCCTGGGACGTCCCCGGGGAGGAAGCCGTGCGTGGCTATCAGAAGGGCCAGACGGTCGAGGCCATCGTGGTCGCGATCGACCCAGAGCGCGAGCGTATCTCGCTCAGCGTCAAGCAGCTGGCGAAGGACCCGTTCTCGACCTGGATCGCGGAGCACCCGAAGGGCACCATCGTGAAGGGCCTGGTAAAGGACGTCGACGCCAAGGGCGCGGTGGTGGATCTGGGCGGGGGGATCGAGGGATATCTCCGTGCCTCGGAGCTGTCCCGCGATCGCGTCGAGGACGCCCGCACGGTGCTCAAGCCGGGCGATGAGATCGAGGCGCGCTTCATGGCGGTGGACCGCAAGGTCCGCACCATTGCGCTCTCGGTCAAGGCGAAGGAAGCGCATGAGGAGGCGGAGGCGATGCAGAACTACCGCTCCGACTCCACGACCGGCACCAGCCTCGGGGATCTCCTGAAGGAGCAGATCTCCGGCCAGTAGAATTGCGATCGATGGCGGGCCCGCGGTGGCAAGGAGCCGCCGCGGGTCTGACCGAAGAATAATGAAGCGGAGGGGAGATTCGCGTGGACGGCGAACGCAGCATGACGAAGTCCGAGCTCATCGAGCTCATCGCTGCAAAGCAGAGTCATCTGCCGGCGAAGGATGTCGAGCTGGCCGTCAAGCAGATCCTCGAGATCATGAGTGACGCGCTCGCGCAGGGTCAGCGCATCGAGATCCGCGGGTTTGGGAGCTTCAGCCTGCATTTCCGGCCGCCGCGCCAGGGTCGCAACCCCAAGACCGGCGAGACCGTTGCTCTGGCCGGCAAATACGTACCGCACTTCAAGCCTGGGAAGGACCTGCGGGAGCGGGTCAACGATTCCGGGCAGGGTGCACCCGGCGCCGATTGAGCGCCGACGACGTTTAGCCGGCGCGCCGGCGCAGCGCGGCGACGCAGCGTTCAGCGGTTCGCCCGTCCCATAGCGCCGGCCGTCGGCCGGTCGGCCATCGACCCGCCAGGACCTCCGCGAACTGCGTGCACAGGTCGTTGGAGCTCACCAGGCGATTGGTGCCTTCGGTAATGGTAATCGGTCGCTCGGTATTCTCGCGCAACGTCAGGCAGGGTATGCCGAGGTAGGTGCTCTCCTCCTGCATCCCGCCCGAGTCCGTGATGACCGCGCGCGCGGTGACGACGAGATTCATGAATGGCACGTACGGCAGTGGGTCGGTGGTCAGGATGCGCCCCGAAGCGAGCAAACCGGACAGCTGGAAGTCGTCAAGTCGCTTGCGCGTGCGCGGGTGCACGGCGAAGACGAGCTGCAGCTGGCGACTGACCTCAACTAGCTGCGTGACGAGCGATTCCAGCGTGTCCGCATCATCCACATTGGACGGGCGGTGCAGCGTTACGACGGCATAGTGGCCTTCGCGCAGCTGAAGACTGGCTCGCGTACGATCGGTAACGATTGCGTCCCGCATGAGCTCGAACGAGTCGATCATGATGTTGCCAACACGATCGATCCGATCCGGCACAACGCCTTCGCGAAGCAGGTTCGCGTCCGCGTCACTCGATGGCGTCCACAATACATCGGAGATTGAATCCGTGACGAGGCGGTTGATTTCTTCCGGCATGCGGCGATCGCCGCTGCGCAGACCCGCTTCGAGGTGGATCACGGGAATCCGCGCCTTCGCGCCTACGATCGCACAAGCAGCGGTCGAGTTGACATCACCGACCACCACGATCCAGTCGGGCCGCTCACGCGTTACTACCTTCTCGTAGCCGAGCATGACTCCGGACGTTTGCTCGGCATGGGTGCCGCTGCCCACATCCAGATTGAAGTGGGGACTCGGTATGCGCAGGTCTCGAAAAAAAGCGCCCGACATATTGGAGTCGTAATGTTGCCCCGTATGCACGATCCGAGGATCGGCACAAGATTCCCGTGCGAGCGCATGATAGAGCGGTGCGATCTTCATGAAGTTCGGGCGCGCGGCCGCGATCAGATGGACTTTAAGCTTGGGCATGATCCGGCTATGGGCGGCTAACGACGGGCGCCACGAGAGTCAGTTCGCGGTGTGGTACCGTGGCGAAATCAAATCGAAATGTAGATTCCAGATGATTGCTGGATCCTTCTAGCATGCCGGACCTCGAGTTTCACTTCTGTGCGGTTGCTTCTGAGCGTAGGCCATGTTCCGCCGCCTGACGTTTGTCACCGTGGTGCTGCTGGCAGCTTTCGGGTTGCTGTTCACCGCGCTCAATCCCCAGCGGTTCGACGTCGACATCGGGCTGACGCGTTTTGGCATGTCGGCCGGTCTCGCGCTTCTGATCGCGTATTCCGCGGGGCTACTCATGGGGGCGGCGTGGCGGTCGAACTGGATAGCACGCCTGCTGGCCGAGCGCGGCCGTCTGCGCCACGCGTTGCGGCTCGCGGAATCGCGTCGACTCACCGACCGTCCGACCGCTGAGCCTCGGCCGACGGATGTCGCCTGACGACGGCACGATTTTCTGGTTGACGCTCGCGGGCACGCTGGCGGCCGGCTGGGGGGCGACCGTCTGGTACCAGGAGCGCCGCCGTCGGCGTCGTGTGCGCCGGCGCGAGCGTTACCTGGAGGGTTTGCGTTACCTGCTCGATGAAAAGCCGGATCGAGCGCTCGAGGTTTTTCACGGACTGGCTGCGGTGGACGACGAGACCGTCGACACGCACTTCGCACTTGGGAGCCTCTACCGACGCAGCGGCGAAGTCGACCGCGCCATCCAGGTGCATCAGAACATCGTTGCGCGTAGCAACCTCGACGAACGGCATCGCGACGCGGCGCTCAACGAGCTTGCACGCGACTATTTCCGGGCCGGTCTCTATGACCGTGCCGAGGAGCTGTTTCAGAAGCTCGCCGCTGGGGGACGGGAACCGGCTGTGGCGCTCGCCTATCTCGTACGCATCTACGAGATCCAGCGTGACTGGCCCCAGGCCGCGGCGACGCACGAGCGACTTCGGGCCGTGGGCCTGCCGGAGCAACCCGGAGCCATTGCGCACTACTACTGCGAGCTGGCCGAGATCGCGCTTGCCGAACGCGACCTTCCAACGGCACACGCGCATCTGCGGAGCGCCCACCGCGAGCAGCGCGACTTCGGGCGCAGCGCCATCCTGCGCGGCGATCTAGCCAGGCTGGAAGGCGACAACGCCCTTGCAGTTCGGCTCTACGGCGGCGTGGTGCAACGCGATTTCCATTTGCTGCCGGTCGTTCTGCCGCGGCTTGCGGTTGTCGCCCAGCAATCGGGCGATGAGGGCGTGCTTACGTCCGTAATTGACGATCTGATCCGTCGTGGCGCAGCGAGCCGCGCGGAGATCGCCTACGCAGCGATCCTGAGCGGGCATTACGACTCGGCGCCCATCGTCGAATGCGTGCGCGAGTGGCTGCAGATCGACAGTGACCTCAAGGACCTGACCGGCGCATTCCTGCCACCGGGAGGCGCGCCCTCGGTTGAGCAGCTCCGCGCGCTGTCGGGCGCGATGCGCAACGTCGTGCTGCGCCATGCACGCTACCGTTGCAGCCAGTGCGGGCTCGACAGCTCGACGTTTCTCTGGAGCTGCCCTGGTTGCCACGCCTGGGACACGCTGCGCGCGATCGCCGCGCTCGAGTTCCTGCCGCGGGCGGCGCGTCCGCGCGCCCGCCAATAGTTCAACCCAATAGTTCCGCTAAGAGTCACATTTCCCAGCGGAGGCCGGCTCCGGCCGGACGCCTCAATTTCGATGCATTCGCGAGATTCTCGCGCGGACGGTGCCTTGCTCAGCCATTAGCTTGGAGTCGCGATCGCGGTCGCATACGGCTGCGACGTTACCAACCCAAGGAGGCAGACATGATCAGGTTCTCCCGCATCATCGGTAGTCTTGTTGTCGCCGCGCTTGTGCCGATCTGGGCCTGGGCCGGACCGGTCAACATCAACACCGCCGATGCCAAGACGCTCGCCAGGGAGCTCGACGGAATTGGTCCCGCCAAGGCGCAGGCCATTGTCGACTACCGGCAGAAGAATGGCACATTCAAGACCGCCGACGACCTGCTCAAGGTGGAAGGGATCGGCGCCAAGGTTCTGGAGCAGAACCGGGACAACATCCGCGTCGAGAAAGGCGGCGAGTCGAGTGCTGGCAAGAAGGGCGCCGCCAAGACCGCGGCGTCACCTTCGTCCTAGAGGTCGCATTCGGGCGAGGCCCTGGCCGCAGGGCCTCGCTGTTTGCCATCGGGCTGGGGTGACACGGCGTCGATCCGCTATGATCCGACCTTCCAATTCCGTTGGTCACAGGTTCGCGAATGGCCAAGATCCGAACGGCCGTGTTCCCTGTCGCCGGCCGCGGTACACGATTCCTCCCGGCGACCAAGGCGAGCCCGAAGGAGATGCTGCCGGTCGTCGACAAGCCGCTGATCCAGTACGCGGCGGAAGAGGCGTTGGCAGCCGGTGCCGAGAAGCTGGTCTTTATCACCGGCTACTCGAAGCGTGCGATCGAGGACCATTTCGACACCGATCACGACCTGGAGCAGGAGCTCCAGGCGCAGGGGAAGCGCGACTTGCTCGCGGCCGTACGTGGCATCGTTCCGTCGTATGCGAGCTGCATCTACATCCGGCAACCTGCTCCGCTGGGGCTCGGCCACGCGGTCCTTTGCTCGCGACCGGTCGTGAACGACGAGCCCTTTTTCGTTCACCTCGCAGACGACCTGATCGATGCGGACCAGCCCTGTCTTGCCCAGATGGCGCGGGTCTATGAGGATCGACAGGGGAGTGTCCTCGGGGTCGAGGAAGTCGAGCCAAACGAGACCGACCGATACGGAATCGTGGCAACGCGTCCGGTGGCGCCGCGCCTGTCGCAGGTGGAACGAATCGTCGAGAAGCCGAAGCCGGCCGACGCGCCTTCGACGCTCGCCGTGGTCGGCCGTTACATCCTCACGCCCGCGATCTATCAGAAGCTCGAAAGCACCGGTCGCGGGGCGGGCGGCGAGATCCAGTTGACCGACGGCATAGCCGCGCTGCTGCGCGACGAGAATGTATTCGCCTACGCCTTCGAAGGCACGCGCTACGACTGCGGGTCGAAACTCGGCTATCTCGAAGCGACTGTCGAGTTCGGACTCAAGCATCCAGAGTTTGGCAAGCCGTTCTCGGAATATCTGTCCCGCGTCGCGGCGCGCGAGCGTGGCTGACGCAACGTCGGGAGCCCATCATGTCCAGGAACGAGAACCTGCAGAAGCGTCGCGATGCGGCAATTGCCCGCGGCATCGCAAACCAGCTGCCGGTGTTCATCGAGCGTGCCCGTAACGCGGAGTTGTGGGACGTAGAGGGTCGCCGCTACATTGACTTTGCCTCCGGCATAGCGGTAGTCAACACAGGTCATGTGCATCCCGCGGTGCAGGCGGCCGCCGCAAAGCAGCTCGAAGCGTTCACGCACACGTGCTTCATGGTCACGCCCTACGAGGTGGCCGTTGAGCTGGCCGAGCGGTTGAATCGCCTCGCGCCCGGTCCGACGCCCAAGAAGTCCATCTTCGTCACGACCGGTGCGGAGGCGGTCGAAAACGCCATCAAGATTGCGCGCGCCCACACGGGTCGATCAGGTGTGATCGCCTTTGGCGGCGGCTTCCACGGTCGCACGTTCATGGCGATGGCGCTCACGGGCAAGATTGCGCCTTACAAGGCGGCCTTCGGGCCGTTCCCTGCCGAGATTTATCACGCGCCGTTCCCGATCTCGTATCACGGTGTGTCGGTCGGCGACTCGCTGGCCGCGATCGAACAGCTCTTTAAATACGACATCGAGCCCGCGCGCGTGGCCGCGATCATCGTCGAGCCGGTGATGGGCGAGGGCGGGTTCTACATCGCGCCCCCGGTGTTCCTGCAGGCGCTGCGGAAAATCTGCGACGAGCACGGCATCGTGCTCGTGATCGATGAGATCCAGACCGGATTTGCGCGCACCGGGCGAATGTTCGCGGTTGAGTACGCGGGCATCGAGCCTGATCTGATGACGCTCGCCAAGAGTCTCGCCGGTGGATTTCCGCTCGCTGCGGTCGTGGGGAAAGCTCCGATCATGGATGCGCCTGCGCCGGGTGGTCTTGGCGGCACCTATGCCGGTTCGCCGGTGGCGTGTGCGGCGGGCCTTGCGGTGCTGGAGGCGATCGAACAGGAGCAACTGTGCGAGCGTGCTGCCCGGATCGGGACGCTCATGGTGGAAGCCTTGCGCGACGCGGCACGCACGATCCCTGCGATCGGCGAGGTGCGCAATCTCGGCGCGATGGTGGCGATCGAGCTCGTCGAGAATGGCGATCCGCACCAGCCAGACGCGGATCTCACGAAAGCTCTTGTCAAGCAGGCGGCATCGAACGGGCTCGTGATCCTGTCCTGCGGCATCTACGGCAACGTGATCCGGTTGCTCGCACCGTTGACAGCATCGGACGAGATCGTGCGGGAGGGGTTGGAAATCCTGATTGCTGCACTGCGGGAGCTAGCTGCCAGACCGAAGAAGACGGCGGTGCGGGCTTGAGCGGGGTGTCGGGTTTCTTTGCAACGGTGTCTGGATGTCCGTCATAGATCACGCAAACCTTTGACGCTGCAAATGCTCTGCGTTTGGCACGACCTTTGCTTACATAAGTCGGAAATACAATTCCGAACCTTTGGGGGCAGCTGCCGTGCGTGTTGGGCGCAGGTCGCCGCGCAGACGCGTTTTTTCGGGGCGACTTGGCCGGGTGG
>Ga0207645_10002783_pt1 | contig 13619 bp, 14 predicted proteins | sample KBSM53metaG_FD_184331 | JGI IMG/M metagenome (GOLD analysis project Ga0207645, IMG submission 184331) | Miscanthus rhizosphere microbial communities from Kellogg Biological Station, Michigan, USA - KBS M5-3 metaG (SPAdes) (version 2) | ecosystem: Host-associated > Plants > Roots > Rhizosphere >...
TCTCGCGGTCGTTAGACCGAGAATCATTCGAGCCAGACTCATCAGCGTTAGTCTCATTCGTAGCCGCCACACCCTCAGGAGGCGGTCTCGGGATCTTGTGACCGGCCCTCGCAGCGATGTTCGAGGTTCCGAATCCCGGTGGCGGGCGCGGGACGTAGTGACGTGTAGCAACGGCAGCCCCCTTTCCCCCAGCATCATCTCTCGGACTTTGCATGTTGCGATTCGACTGCGTCTCTTGATTCTGATCCATCACGTTCTGCGCATCACGTTCCGCCTGGTTTTCGGAGTCGTGAAGTGACTCTCCCGGCAACGCATCGATCGCAGATGAAGTGGCAGGCGCGACCGCACCGGCTCGTATGGTGCCGCTTGCATGCTGATGGTTATTGCGCGCGAGCTTGCGTGGGCCGCTGGCCCTTCGTCGAACACTGGAAATGATGCGCACACGGTGCCGCGTCGCCCGAGGCACAGAGTCGAGCGGTATGCCTGCGGATGGTTTGGGCAATGGCTTGTCCCGAATCTCATCGGCCACACTTCGTATCTTGTGATCGGCGGGCATCCGATTATTTGGCGTGGTCATGCCAGTGGCCGGTCGCACGATAGGAACCGGAGGAGTGGATTCTTGCTGGGAAAGCCTAGCGGCCACGTCTCGGAGGTCACGGTACCAATACGACGCGGCAGCGGCGACGCATCCGAACAAGGCGATCAGAATGAACGAGCGTCCCCAATGGAAGATGCTCCCCCGATCTTCCAAACTGTAAACAAAGCTGTTGTCCGGTTCGGCGGCTACACCCGGAAAAAACGAACCGCTAAGCGGCGGCACCGGCTCGCGCGCTGGCTTCGTCTGTGGTTCAATCTCACGAGTCGGCTGCGACTCAAGCAGCTGGGCACCGCACATTCCACAGAACCGAGATCGCGGTGCGCTCTCATGGTTGCAATTCGCGCAGCGTACGCGCATTGAACCCTGCGATTTATTAGCCGCTTTACTCAATACGCTCAACACGAGGCGCGCATTTGTCGTGTCGCGCTCCGAGATATCATCGGAATCTTGGGTTTCGGGTGCCTCGCCTTCCATTGCATTCGCGGCAGGTCGGTGAATGCGGTCTTCTTGTTCATGATGACGCTGAAGAACCCAAACGGCGGCCAACAATCCTTCGAAAGTGGCTGCATCGAGGCTTAGATGTTGGCTCAAACAGAAACCTCGTCAATTCGGGGATGGTCTAGCTCGAAAAACGACAATGACCGAGAGATCCAGCTTCTGGCCCGTTGCTTCGGGGTCGATCCGCGCCAACATCAGGGATATCCCACTGCTGGGCAGCAACTCGAAGTTCCGCTTCTCTCTAATAAACCCGAATGTGGCAAATGAGTTGCGGACTGCGTCGGTATTTAATCCGCCAGGGGCCACGCGACCTGTTTCTGCGCATTTCTAAACAATCCCGAACGCGACGGTGCCCCATCCTCGTCCGCGTTCTCCGCGGACAGGGTGAGGAGTTTCAATCTCGTGCGAGGTTAAGGGACAGCGAGGCGGAAGAAACTCATGGGTAGAGAAGTCGCTGAAGTAGCGGTTTGTTACAAACGTGCTCAGCGTGAAATATAGTCCGCCCGTCGCTCATTAGCGAATATGGCGCGATTGTAATCGGCCTCGGTCTTACTTCAATCCCGCCAAACTCGCGTGCCGGAACAGTAGGCCTGACGCGGTGAGCAACGCCACGAAGACACCATGCCCGATGGCCATATTCCGCGCAAGATAGGGCGGCGCGCCCGAAGGCAGCATCACGGCAATCAGCGCAAGCGTCGCCGCCATCGCGAATAACGTGCGAGCCAAACCTCGCGCCTCCAGCCGCGCCAGCCAGGCCCCAACTGCTCCCAGGGCGAGCACGCTGTAGTACACCAGGTTCGCCGGATTTTCGGAGTCCGCGACATGGACCATGTTAGACCACCCCAAGGCGAACCCCGCCACCAGCGCCACACCAACGCCCGCCTTGTACGACCACACGTTCATCTTTCTTGCTATCAGCGCATACACCATGCCCGTCGCGAAGAACAGGACATACACAAACACAAAACTTCCCGCGTTCCAGTTCCATCCCTTCACCACCCGCGATGCCACGAGCGGCACCATTAACGCAACCAGCGCTCCCAGCGCCACACGCAGAATCGTATTTCCCAGTTGCGACATATGAATTGTGTTCTCCCTAACGATTCCCACCGACGTCTCGAAAAAGATCCACAGCGCAAGCCCGTGCAATCCCCGCTTGGCGTCTTCCTGCTCCCGGCACAGGTCGTGAAATGTCTGCGCCATCTCCTCGCCGAACCGCTCACGGAAAGGCCGTGGATACAGCCGCAGCAGCATCGCATACCACGTCCGGTAGCGCCGGCCCGCGCCGTTAGTGGCCATGCGCCAAACGTCCTTTCGCGACCGCCACCACGTTGCGATACCGCTGTAGCTCGGCGTCCAGCGCTGCTCGCCCCGCGCCGGTGAGCTCGTAATAAATTCGCCGCTCGTCGTCCATCTCCGGATCGACCCGCTTATCGCTTTCCCGGATCAGCCCTGCCTCCATCATCCGCCCCATCGAGCCATACAGCGTTCCCGGGCCCATCGTCGCCTTGCCCTGCGAGTCCACCTGCACTTGTTTCATGATCGCGTACCCATGCCGCTCCCCCGTCGAAAGCGCCAGCAGGATGTGTAGCACTGCAGGAGTCAGTGGAGCATGCGCCGCACTCTTCTTCGCCATGCCTCAATACTATATCCGTTACGGATATATTGCAAGCCCCGGCTGAGCGTATTTCGTGCAGCAGCAATATTGTTATGACGTGCGTTGATCGGGGACTTTCGTGGCGCAGCGAACCGGTGTCTTCTTTACCGCTCGCAATTAGCACTGTTGTAACAGGCGTATTACACCAACTACTGGTAACAGGCCGTCTGGGAATGTAGTCGGTGAAATGGAGATTTTTCGCCAGTTAGCTATCTGGGTAAGTCTTCGTAGAACCTTTGCCGGTGTGACTCGTACGAGACTTGGCGAACTCAGCAAACTGTCCAAGAAAAAAGGGCCGTGTTCAACCAATCCCTTCCGGCCCCTCGCCTGTGTCGAATGCGATTGCAATAAGAATCGTGTCTACATTCAGAGTGACGACTCAAAAAATTGCCCTAAACCGACCGATCGCAATGCTGCTGTCAACAACGCAAATCCGTTACACAAGAGCAGCTTCTTTGGTCTCGGTGGCCCGGACGCGGTCGTAGCGATCAAGATTCATGACCTTGCTCCATGCGGCCACAAAGTCTTTCACAAACTTCTGCTTCGATCCGGCACAGGCGTATACCTCCGCGAACGCACGAAGTTGTGAGTGTGAACCGAAGATCAAGTCGATACGTGTTGCAGTCCATTTACGAGCGCCCGTCTTGCGATCGCTGCCTTCGTAGACGCCATCTTTACCGTCGGCCGGATGCCATTGAGTGCGCATGTCAAGCAGGTTGACAAAAAAATCATTCGTCAAAGTGCCGGGCGTCGCAGTGAAGACACCGTGCTTAGAACCGCCGGCATTCGCGCCGAGCACGCGAAGTCCGCCGACCAGTACCGTCATTTCCGGCCCGGTCAGCCTCAGTAGTTGGGCGCGGTCGACGAGGGCCTCTTCCGGTTTCATGAACTGGGTCCTGCCGCTAACGTAGTTGCGGAAACCATCGGCCCGAGGCTCAAGAGGCGCGAACGAGGCGACATCGGTCTGTTCCTGAGATGCATCCATCCGCCCTGGCGTGAAAGCTACCTTCACCTCGACGCCGGCATCCTTGGCGGCCTTTTCTATTGCAGCGTTTCCTCCAAGGACGATCAGGTCGGCAAGGGAGACCTTCTTGCTAAATTCCTTTTGTATGGTTTCGAGCTTCTGAAGCACATTTGCAAGCTGCTTGGGCTGATTGACCTCCCAATCCTTTTGGGGAGCAAGCCGGATGCGTGCGCCGTTCGCCCCACCTCTTTTGTCCGAGCCACGAAAAGTCGACGCCGACGCCCACGCGGTCGAAACCAGATCGGACACCGAAACACCGGAGGCGAGAATCTTCGTCTTCAGCGCGGCAGCATCTTTATCATCGATCAACGGATGGTCAACGGAGGGAATTGGGTCTTGCCAAATCAGAGTCTCCTTTGGCACAAGCGCGCCTAGGTAGCGCGCGATCGGACCCATGTCGCGGTGCGTGAGCTTAAACCATGCGCGAGAGAATGCATCGGCAAACTGATCCGGATTTTCGTAGAAACGTCGCGAGATCTTCTCATATGCCGGATCGAAGCGCATAGACAGATCGGTGGTGAGCATAGTCGGCACGCGCTTCTTCGTCTTATCGAACGGGTCCGGTATAGTCGGTTGGCCGTTCTTGGCCCGCCACTGTTTTGCACCCGCCGGACTCGTCGTCAGCTCCCACTCGTTCTCAAACAGGTTCTTGAAAAACAGATTGCTCCACTTCGTTGGCGTCTGCGTCCAAGTGACTTCTGGACCGCCGGTAATGGCATCCGCTCCGATTCCTGTGCCGAACTTGCTTTTCCACCCGAGGCCCTGATCTTCTAAGGCGCCGCTTTCCGGTTCCGGCCCCACCAGCGACGGGTCCCCGGCACCGTGGGTCTTGCCAAAGGTGTGGCCGCCGGCGATCAGTGCGACGGTCTCTTCGTCGTTCATGGCCATGCGGAAGAACGTCTCGCGGATATCTTTCGCCGCTGCAAGCGGATCGGGGTTGCCGTTCGGCCCTTCGGGGTTAACGTAGATCAGGCCCATCTGGACCGCACCCAGCGGCTCCGAAAGCTGGCGCTCGCCGCTATAACGTTCGTCGCCCAACCACGTCCCCTCGGGACCCCAGTAAAGTTCCTCAGGCTCCCACGTGTCGACACGTCCTCCAGCGAAGCCGAAGGTCTTGAAGCCCATCGATTCCAACGCGACGTTGCCCGCAAGGATCATCAGGTCGGCCCATGATATCTTTTCGCCATATTTCTGTTTGATGGGCCAGAGCAGGCGGCGCGCCTTATCGAGGTTCGCGTTGTCGGGCCAGCTGTTCAGCGGCGCGAAACGTTGCTGCCCCGCGCCCGCGCCGCCACGGCCGTCAGTAATCCTGTAAGTCCCCGCGCTGTGCCATGCCAGGCGGATCATCAATCCGCCATAATGGCCGAAGTCAGCCGGCCACCAATCTTGAGATTCCGTCATTAAGACATGCAGGTCTTTAATCACCGCATTAAGGTCTAAGCTTTCAAACTCCTTGGCATAGTCAAACCCGTGGCCCATCGGGTCGGACAGGCTGGAATTGCGGTGAAGAACCGAGATATCCAGGGCTTCCGGCCACCAGTCGCGATGCGTTCTCCCGCGCCCGGACGCTACCGGGCACTTCGCCGTAGCCGCTACGGTCTGGGCCTTGTTGGCTGCAGGTGCTTCTTTTAAATCTTTCTCCATCTCTTGATCCTTTCAACCGAAATTGGAATATTTAGCGGGAAGCGCGTCGCGGTGCACATTTGACGCACAGACCCCGCAGAATGAGTTCGCACTGGCGAAGCACTCGCTTGCCGAGTGATGACCGGACAGGACGAGGCACGTCATACCAGTCTATGTCCTCAACGTTGCCACAGCGGTCGCAGATGAAGTGGTGATGCCGCGTCCCTCTCGCATCAAATCGCGCCGCGCGGCCCTCCGCCGCCACTTCGCGAACCAGACCAGCCTGCACCAGATCTCGCAGGTTGTTGTAAATCGTAGCCCGGGATGAGCGCGGATCGAGGCGGTTCACAGCTTCGAAGATCTCGGCCGCCGTGGGATGCCCCTCTTGCTCCATCAGGAACGCCATGAGAGCGTAGCGCTGCGGCGTGCTCCGCAGACCGCTGCCCGACAGGGACAGTTTGATCGGGTGATGGCCCATGAGAAGTATTAGATTATATCTAATATAATAATTGGTCAACGCGCAAAGTCTATAAAATCTGGGCCGGCGACATGCCGTTAGCGGCCTATGGCCTTCCCCACGTCTGATCTCGCAGTTCCGTTTGGTGCGACCATGACCTGTAATGGAAACACTTGGCTTGTCACACGGCGCCCGGTCTCGAGGAGTGCGGCCGCCTCCACGCGAGGGCACAACCATGATTGTTGGGGAATCCTGAGTGGGTGCGCCACGACGTCGGCAACTCTTTCTTTCCCGCAGACCTCAAATTTGAGGGTTGGAGTACACACTTGCCGGTACATGAGGACAAGAAGGAATCGACAAAGGACTTTTTCCAGGCGTTCGCCAATCGGTGCTCGCAAGTCGCGGGATCACGCTGGGCTTTTCTATCGGCCGTTCTCCTGATCATCGTATGGGCGGCAACTGGTCCCATCTTCCGATACTCCGACGCCTGGCAGCTCGTGGTCAACACCGCGACCACGATTATCACCTTCCTGATGGTTTTCCTTATACAGAATGCCCAAAACCGCGATTCCCACGCTCTTCACCTCAAATTGGACGAAATCATTCGCGCAAAGCGCAGCGCGAACAACAAGATGATCGATATCGAAAAGCTCTCCGACAAAGAGCTGACACTGTTGGCTACGGAATATGAGAGGATTCGCAAGGAATCCGACAACTCCGAAGATCAGGGATGATAACCGAGACCTTGCTCCATTCCACGTACGAACCGCCCGCTTGTCGTCCCGCACCTCGCACCAGTTCGAAATCATTTAGAGTCGTCAGGTTCCATGGATGTGCCACGATCTTAGGCTGTGCCGGACGAGATGAGTATTGCAAGGCACCAGGTAGCTGAGGCTTGTGCTTCGCCCCAACGGAGCGGCAATCAGAGCGCGAGTCTGGCTAAACCATTGATAAAGATGGTGGGCGCTATAGGATTCGAACCTATGACTTCCACCGTGTGAAGATGGCACTCTACCGCTGAGTTAAGCGCCCAACTGTCGGTTCGCGGTGAAAAAGCATTGTAGCAAAAGTAATTTCCTCCAACTCTTCACCTCCACTCGCCGCAACACTCCTGAGCGTTGACGCATCTTGATACCGTGGTAGCCTTGACCCTGACGCTCGGGTGCTGGGAACCATGCATCCTGGCTCTTGCCATGCGAGTCCCGCCTACCCCCGACGAAAGTCCCGCAACCCCCTCAAACAAAAGAGGTTTGAGTTACACTAAGGACGACGGCAACACGCAACTTTCTACCCCCGGCCGGGTTCAAACTAGTGTGAGCAGCTTTGCCGTAGATCGCGGAATGCTGAACATGGGAGCGATCAGCCCTGGAGCCGAGGCGGAAACCCGCCCGGCGTTCGCGGAAGGCTTGACCGACGCGGAAGTCATGCTGCGCGTCAAAGCCGGCGATGCTGCCGCTTTCGACTACTTGGTGGCAAAATATCGGCGTGCGATGGTCAGCTTTATGTATCGCACCTGCCGAAATCAAGGCGCAGCGGAAGATCTTGCTCAAGAAGTATTTCTAAGGGTGTATCGTTCGCGGGCAGGATACGAAGCGAGTGCGAAGTTTACAACCTGGTTGTACCGGATAGCGACAAACTTGGCAGTGAATCATGCGCGTGATACCAGGCATGAGCGCCCGGAGAATCAGGTCAGCATCGATCAGCCGGACGAAGAAACAGGCACGACCCTCGACGTCGCGGATGATTCTTTAACTGCCGAGGAATCGTTGCTTCGCCGGGAACGCATGGCGGCAATTCGCCAAAAGGTTCAGGCACTGCCAGAGCGGCAAAGGCTGGCGGTGATGATGCATAAATATCAGCAAATGGATTACAAGCAGATTGCTGAAGTGCTGAAACTGAGCGAATCCGCCACGAAGTCATTACTGTTTCGCGCGTACGAAACTTTGCGGGAGCAGCTGAAGCAGTTTGTATAAGCAGGGGAGCGGTCTATGAAGTGCGACAAAATTCTCGAAACAATGCCGGACCTGGCCGCCGGAATCATGGCCGCTACTCCGGAAATAAACGACCATCTGCGTTCTTGCCCGGCATGCGCAACAAAGCTCGACGAGATGCAGAAAACGATGGCTCTGCTCGACGAGTGGCAGGTGCCGGAGCCATCCCCGTATTTTGATGTGCGTCTGCAGGCTCAACTTCGTGAGGAAATGGCCAAGCCAGCGACCGCGTGGTTTGAGTGGTTGCGCCGACCCGCTCTGGCAGTTTCTCTTACGATCTTGATGGCAGTGGGTGTCGCTTTGGTAAGCAAGAAGACAGGTATGGTGGGACCGTCGGACGGCCCCGGGGTGGTCGCCCAGACGCAAGAAAACACACAAGCGGTTCCCGATACGCCTGGAACCGCAGTCAGCGATCTGCAAGCACTCGATAACAACGACGATCTGTATGCGAATTTTGATGTCCTGGATGACTTGCAGGTCCAGGAGGACGTGACGGCAACGCCGTAACGTTAACGCAGTAACTGGGCGAAACGGGGACCGGGATGATGAGGCTACACAACCTGACGCTGGCAGCCGCTGCGCTTGCAGTCGCAAGTCAGTGGACGGTGCCGAGCTTCGCGCAGGATCAGCGAAACATCCCGAAGCCTCCACCGCAACAGCAGAACAAGTCGGAGGTTCCACGTCCGCCGCGTCCCGACCAGCATCCGCAAAATCATCCTCCGCAAAACCATCCTCCGCAGAATCAGCCCCCGCAAAATCAGCCGCGGCCAAACCAGTATCCGCAAAACCAATATCCGCAGAACCGGCAGCGGCCCGTAGAGAATCCTGCACAGCGCGCTCCGGGCCAACCGCCACGTCCTGACCAGTATCCGCCAAACCAGCAACGGACCATGGAGAACTCAGTTCAGCGTCCTCCGAACCGACCGCCACGTCCTGACCAATATCCGCCAAACCAGCAACGGACCATGGAGAACTCAGTTCAGCGTCCTCCGAACCGCCCACCACGTCCTGACCAGTATCCGCAAAATCAGCAACGGCCCACGGAGAATTCAGTACGGCGCCCTCCGAACCAACCGCCGCGCCCGAACGGATCCGAGGGTGGAAGTCATGCCGGAGATTGGTTGCGTCGTTACAAAGACGTTCCTCCGAACCAGCAGCGGGAGGCCCTCGAAAGCGATCCGCGCTTCCGCAACCTTCCACCGCAGCGGCAGGAAAAACTGCGTCAGCGGCTCGACCGTTTCAATACGCTCCCGCCTGACCAGCAGCAACGCGTACTGAACCGCATGGAAACCTGGGAACACCTGACGCCGAACCAGAAATCTGAGGCGCGCCAGCTGTACTCGCAGTTCCGCAACCTTCCGCCGCAAAGACGCCAGGCTCTCGACAATGCAATTCGCAGCATGCGCACCATGACGCCCGAGCAACGGCAGGAGTTCCTGAATTCAGGACAATCGAAGAGAATGTTCTCTCCGCAAGAGCAAGACTTGCTGGGTGGGATCTCCCGCTTGCCATTGGCCGCCGGAGAAACTCCGCAGAACGAAAGCCCGGAAGAATAAAAGCCCGGAAAAATAGAAGCCCGCGAGAATAAAATCCCGGAAATGGACTACACATTCTTGCGCTTTCTGCGTGTAGTCTCCGCGTGAATGCCGAGCCATCGTAGCAAGATCGGCCTCAGCAGCAGGGAAATCCAGTAGGGTTAAAAGTCATTCGCCGGCCAAAGTTTACAATGACGCTATATTGATAGAAGAGTTACTCGGCGTAAACAGGCGATTACACTAACTACTCTAAAACTCGGGCGCTCAGGGCAAAGCAGTTAGTGCAATAGCGTGGCAGCAGGCCTTCAACGGTTCACACATCCTTTCAGTCGTCTCTCAGAGGCCTGCCAGCCCCTTGTTCAGCAGAACCTTGACCTCGACCCGACGGTTCTGTGCCCGTCCCGCCTTCGTCTCGTTAGAGGCAACTGCGGCCGCTTCACCCATCGCGCCCGGTGCCACAATGTGCCGAACCGGCACGTTGCAGTTCTGAAGCAAATAGGCAATTACGTTCTGTGCGCGCTCCATACTGAGTTGCTGGTTCATTGCTGGGTTTCCGCTCGAATCAGCGAAGCCCTTTACCTGAATGATGTACCCCGTCAGATTGACGGCGTTGCGCGCTAACTTCGTCAGCGCCTCCTGATCCGCCTTTGACACCTTGGTGCTGCCACTTGCAAAGCGCACATCCAGTTGATCTTTGGTGTCGTACTCGCTAAGGTCGGCAAACCGCTTACTGGTCTCGGCGGCGTTGGTATCGATACTCGTTTTGTTCGAGGCAATTGCCTGCTCATTCCCTTCAATGTTCTGCTGATTGGCGGCCACTTTCTTCTCGGTAGGATCTAAACCAGCCTGGATCATCTGCGCTGTTTGTAGATCGTCTCCATCGAACGTGATCGACTTTGCAAGGACGTGCGTTGCATCTTGGCTTGTGCCATCAACCGAGACTTTAAGGCCGGGCATGAGCACAGCAGCAGACATTTGCGTCTTGCGAACTCCAAGCCCCTTCGGCTGCTGTACCTTGGTATCGTCATCAAGGGTAACAGTCACGCTGTTCCCATCTGTGGTCTTCAGGACGAGCGTATCGCCTGTGCGACCAGTGATCAGACCTTTAACCTTAATCTTTTCGCCCTGCGCGTGGGCCGACACGAGTGCCACAAGGCACACTGTCAGCAGGCCCACAAAGGTTCTCAGACGCGTGCTTTTCATATCTCATTTCTCCTTCTCATCTCTGAACTAGAACCAAAAACTCATCCACGCTGTGCACGCCTGTCTATCCCTAGCTTGTTGGCCCAAAAGTGCGCGCTGCCCGCGCCTAGCCATAAATGTCTAAACAAGTATGAGCACATGGCGGGAGGACAGCCACTGTCAATAGCGACAGGAGGATGAATACATCTGGGTGGTGAATAATCGTGGGTGGTGAAAAATTGCCGTTACACCAACTATTTGCTCCCGGCAACCGTTTCTGAGTGGCCGGTGAAATTGCCTGTTTTCGACAGTTATCGCGAGTCTGGAGCCTGCCGCTCAGCGCGTGGGCGTAAGCCCATTTCTTTTACGCCCAGCATTGCCGCCACTTCTTAGCACGTCATGGCAGGATGACTAGTTCCGGTTTGCTGCCGCCACTCATTCCATAGACTGTCCCAGAACGGAACGCACCTGCATCGTATTTGTAGCAGCCGGGAGTGACTGCTTTTGTGGTCACTTGCTTCTTGCCGCCTCCCCTGATCGGCTCGTCTGGTTCAAAAGGCGAGTCTGTGCCGAACGAAACCATGAATCCATTATTCTTGTTCGAGCTCATCCACACCACGGTAGTACCAGCCTTGATGCAGAATAACTTGTTATTCTTCGCGTTGGGGATACCAGGTTTTACGTTGGCCGAATCTGATCCTCTTGTAATGTCAATGGTGCATACGGACGAGGGTGAACCGCAGGTGTTCTCCGCATTGCACATGCGCTCGGGTTGCTCCTCATCACATACGTATTTGCTCTTCTTTTGCGCGTGCGCGGTTGCGGAACTCACTAGAACGATGACAGACAATAAAAGCAACGCACTCCAACTGTTGAACTGCGGTTGAATTGTCATAGTGACATCCGGACCTCGCGCCGAGGCTATTGCGCGATTTCACTTCCAATCGATGATGTTTACCAATTTCCACGCATTCTGGTTTAGCTCGAACTGCAACTCGCCTTCCTTGTTGACGATGAGCTGTGCGGCAGGCATAAGAGCACCGCCACTCTTTTTCTTATCTTTATCATTGAAGTTGATTTCACCGGCCGTTAGATTGAAACTCTTCGACTGGGTATTCTGACGGGCTTCGCCGAAAGCAATCGTGCGGTCCGTGAGAAAACGAATGGTTCGGCCGGTCGGGGTCACAATTTCTCGAATAAACTTAAGATCGTATCCAAGTGTGCCCGGGGTCCGTAGCCGACCCACACTTTTCATCTTTTCAAGAGCATCCCTCAGTCCGTCGTTCTGACCCTGCTGGAACGCCCGGACCAGACTGTCTCGGTCCTCGGGGGTCGAGAACTCATTAATAGTGATTTTCACGTTAAAGTTACTGCCCATCTGAGTGCTTGTGCCAAAGGCGGTGGCGTCGATGGTTTCTTTACCCTCTCGTTGCCCAAAGCCGGAAACGCTAGGGATCATAAGCAAAGCAATCAGAAGGAAGATTCCATTTGCGAAGTTCAAGATCTTCAAGGTCGTGCGCATGCGGTCCTCTCTTGCAACGCAGCGTGGCTCGCCTGAGTTAAGAGGCGCTCAAATCTATCAAAGCTTATTGGGCTCGGACGATGGCGACGACTGGCAGAAGTTACAGTCGGTCACGCGAACGAACCATATTGTTGTGACTGGTTCTCCGATTGGTGTTTTCTGCTCGGTTGTTGCTCCGGGCTGACTAGATCCCTCGTTTAACTCCCAACCAGAGAACACGATTGTCGGCAGATGGTCGCAACCCGGAAGCCATGCCGTTGTTGTCGGCGTAACATCGCCATTTCACCAACTACTTTATCCAGACGGCTGTTTCCTGGTAGTTGGTGCAATCGCCCGTCAGCTAGTCCGGTAGTTCGATTCGGTCAGAGTGCTTTCTGTCGCGCTCGTGCTCTTCTGCCAAAACTTTTTCAAGCCACTTTGCTTGTCTTTCTGCAACCTGCATATCTGCGGACAATGGGTTGTGGCCGATCAAGAACTCCTCGCCGCAACCGTCACACCTCAGTGTTCCCATCTCTAGGAAGCCTAACGTTTTCTCACGGGTACCCTTTTTTATTGCTACCGACTGCATGTTTCAATTCTAGATTGGTTGGCAATTGTTTGGGCTGCTAGTTCCATGGCGGGTCGGGGCCATTTTTGAAATTCACAGGGTGTTCAATTCCGCCCGCCTGTGGGAAACTATGGGGCATGAGAGCACCAGACTTGACGAACGTTGGATGGCTAGGACCAAGGATTGAAATGGATAGCGCTAGTCATCTTTTCGCAAAATGCTCTGAATGCCACGAGGTCATCTGCGTCGAAAAGGTTGTGACCGATTCAGAGAGTACGCAAACGGAAACCACTGAAATGCTCTATAAGGTGTTTCACGCACACGTTGCACTTAAACACGCCCAAAACGTGAATCAATCTGCTGCCTGAATCGTGCGAGAAGGTTCTGGTTACCGCTCGAACGCTAGCAATCTTGCCGATATTGAGCGAATGGAAAGGCAGTGGCTGGGTCTGCGGGCCATCGCTAGAAACCTCGGCTGCTCTGTAAACAACATGCAGCGTGTTCGGCACCGCGATAGTAAGTAAATCGACTTCCAAAAAATCTCCGAAAGCAGCAAATACCGGGGATCTACTTCGTTCTGGATTGGTTACTGCGACAAAACTACCAGCGATGCTATGCGCGCTTCCCACCGGCGACATCCGTTTGGGAAGCTGACGGCAAGCCTTCGGCTTACATGAAATCAATCGCCATACGAAGGCCTATAAGTGGCGAAGTGTGGCCGTGTCGGCAGATATTGAACACAGTTCTGAGCACAACTCAGCTTTACGCCACTTTCCTGCTGGGTCGTCGCTTAAGGAACTTCGGCAAGGAGTACTTGGTGAAATGGCGATGTTACGCCATCTCGCAATTCACCAGTACAACTACTAGTTGTATCCATGACAATGATCTGGTTTCCTGACTAGCGAGGTTCATTCACATGCGAAAACTAACGTTTGCTGTTGTTCTTATGTTGATTTGCTCGATGTTGGCTCCGGCAGCGGAAAAA
>Ga0207645_10002785_pt1 | contig 13605 bp, 17 predicted proteins | sample KBSM53metaG_FD_184331 | JGI IMG/M metagenome (GOLD analysis project Ga0207645, IMG submission 184331) | Miscanthus rhizosphere microbial communities from Kellogg Biological Station, Michigan, USA - KBS M5-3 metaG (SPAdes) (version 2) | ecosystem: Host-associated > Plants > Roots > Rhizosphere >...
CGATCAGGGTCGGCTTCGGGCCGAGGCGCCGGCAGGCCGCTTCGTACAGCGCCCAGACCGCATCGCTGACGCGGGCGCCGTGGGTGTCGATGAGGCAGCTGTCGACCTCGGTGTGCCCGGCCAGGTGCATCTCGCCGATCGCTGCCGGCGTCAACTCATCCAGGCACGCGATCGGGTCGAAGCCGAAATTGACGGCATTGACGTACAGGTTGTTGACGTCGAGCAGGATGCCGCAGCCGCTGCGCCGCGCCAGTTCGTCGAGCAGCGCCGTCTCGCTCATGTCGCGTTCGCGGTACTGCACATAGGCCGAGACGTTCTCGACCAGGATGCGGCGCTTCAGCACGTTCTGCACGCGGTCGACACGCTGGACCAGGAGGGCGAGCACTTCATGCGTGTGCGGAAGCGGCAGCAGGTCGTTGAAGTGCTGCCCGCCCAGCCCGCTCCACGACAAGTGCTCCGACACCAGCGCCGGCTCGACCCGGTCGACCAGGCGTTTCAGCTTGGCCAGGTGCCGCTGGGCGAGCGCGTCGTCGGCCGAGCCGAGCGACAGGCCGACGCCGTGCAGGCTGATCGGGTACGCGGCACGCGCTCGTTCGAGCGCATGCATCGAGGCACCGCCGTCGAGAAAGAAGTTCTCGCTGTGCACCTCGAGGAATCCGAGCGCCGGCCGGTGCTCGAACACTTCGCGATAGTGAGGCTGGCGCAGGCCGATGCCGACGACCATATCCGAAAGCGTCTTCATGGTCGGCTCGACTGCGCCTGCTCAACGATTCCGACTTACTTCTTCATCGGCGCGAGCATGCCGCCCATCTTTTCGCAGGTGCCCTTCTCGACGTACTTCCAGTCGCCCGCATCCTTGTCCTTGGTGGCGGTGCCGGCGCAGGAGTGCGAGCCCGATGCGCTGGCGCAATCGTTCTGGCCGGCCTTGGCCACGCCATAACACTTGTCCTTCGACGGGTCGGCCGCAACCGGGCCGGCCTGGGCTGCAGAGATGGCGCCGAACGCCAGCACGGAAGCGAGTGCCGATTGAATGAAGAGTTGCTTGTCCATGGGAGCTCCTTGAGGTTGAGTCTGTTGCGCCGCGAATCGGCACGGCAGTTCAGTCGACGCACCCGCGCATTCCTTACGCGGCTCGCGAGAAACTCAACGAAGACGCAAACACCGTAAGCAATGCCGCTCGCGGCCGACTCAACCGCGGCACCACCACCGCGGATGTCCTGCTCCGATTGCCCGATGAGAATCAACACGCTGTTCCAGAGGCTCGTGCTGTCGCGCCTGTGGCTGACCTTCGTGGTGCTCGGCGTCAGCTTCCTGGCCTTTGGCATCGGCACACTGAACCTCGGCGTGCTGCTGATGGCGAACGCGCGGCTGCTCGGCGACCATGGTTGGCAGGCGATCAGGGACGGCGCATTGCGCCAACTGCTCGAACTCGTCGCCACCGGCGCCCTGAGCATCGCCGCCTACGTCGTCTTCAAGACCTGCGAGCATCGCTTATCCGAATGGCTCGGCAGCGGGGAGTGAGTGCGGACTAGATGGCCGCCGCGGCTCAGTCGCGCGGCGTGTCGTCGTCGTCGGTCTCGCTGTGCTTGCGCCAGGCGCGCGTGGCGCGACGCATGAAGTTGAGCTGCGACACGAAGCGTTCGCAGGCAAAGCAGATCTTCACGTGGACCTGCAAGGCGAGGCGATCGGCGACCGGAATCTCATGCTCCTCGTCTTCGAGCAGCAGGCGGGTCGCCTCGCGGCAGGTGAGGGTGTTCTTCATGCGTGCTCGGCGGCCGATCGACCGGCATTGAACCAGCGAAGCTGCAGGCAGTCGCGCAAGCGAAGCCGCGACCGGTGCAGCAAGACCCAGAGGTTGCTCGTGGTGATCGCGAGCTCGGCGCAGATCTCGTCGGAGTCGAGCTCCAGCCATTCGCGCATCATGAAGACGCGCGCCTGGACCGGCGGCAGGCTCTCGCAGCAGGTCTGCAGCACCTCGAAGAACTGCCGGCGATTGCAGGCGGCGTCGGGGTCGCCCCAGTCATGCGGGGCCTCGCGCCAATGGCCATCCGGAAGAAACAGCGCATCGTCGAGATCCTCGCCGTCCTCGCCGACCATGATCGTCGCTTCGCGGGTGTGGCGGCGCAGCTGGTCGACCACCTTGTGCTTGAGGATGCCGACCAGCCAGGTCTTGAGCTGCGATTGCCCGCCGAACGACAGGGGCCGCTCCAACGCGGCCAGCACGGTCTCAGACACGGCATCCTCGGCCCAGGCATCGTTGCGCAGCTGGGTTCGGGCGAAACGCAGCAACTGGGGCCGAAGTCGTTCGATCTGCTGCGCGAAGTCCGACATGGGCGAGGCGAATGAGCCAGGATGCCGGAGTGTATGCAATCACCGTGCCGATTCGCCGGCCCTGCAGGCGTGCGAAGCGTCGGGCGATCGCGAGGCGGGCGTTCATGCGGCGCGCGCCCAGTCGTGCGCGAGCAGCGAGTCGATCACCGCCTGCTGGGGCTCGGTGACCGGGCGCCCGGCCTGAACGAGCACGCTGACTTCGCGCACGATCGGCACGTCGGCGGTGCGGACGTGACCGAGGCCGGCGCCCTGCGCGATCGACACCGGCATGAAGGCGATGCCGAAGTTCGCCCGCACCAGCGCCTGGATCCAATCCTCGCGGGCCGAGGTCTGGACCACCTCGAGCGCGACGCTGCGTGCCCGCAGCAACCGCTCGATGTAGGCCGAAAACTCGCACATGACGCGCTCGCAATAGCGCTCGCGATTCAACTCGGCCATCTCGATCGTGTCGCGGCCATGGAAGCGATGGTCGTCGCCGATCGCCACCACGTAGTCCTCGCGGAACAGCGGCGTGGCGAGGAAGCGCTTCGGAATGTCGTAGGGCGAGCACATGATCCCGAGGTCGACCTCGCCCTGGTCGAGCGCATCGGTCAAGGCCTCGAGATTGCCTTCGCGGAAACTCAGTGCGACTTCGCTGCGCCCTTGTTGGCTCTCCACGAAGCCGGGCAGCACCTGGTGGAAGTCGATGCTGCACATGACGCCGACGCGGACCAGCTCGCGCCGCTCGCGGGTCAGCTGCCGCGCCTGTTCGCGCGCGTGGTTCGCACTGTCGTAGATCTGCCGGAAGTTGGGCAGCATCGCCTGACCGAGCTCGGTGAGTTGCACCGAGTTCTTGGTGCGATCGAACAGCCGCCCGCCGATCGCTTCCTCGAGGCGCTGGATCGCCTTGGTGAGCGCCGGTTGCGAGACGAACGAGCGCTCCGACGCGCGCGTGAAGTTCAGCGTGTCGGCCACGGCCAGGAAGTAGCGGATCTGGTAGAGCTCCATACCGTGGCCCAGTCGAGGCCGCGCGCCAAACCTTACAGCGTTCGCCATAACGAGCGTCGATGGCCCGATGAATAGATGCGATTTCCGAGACGCGGGACCGATGCCTAGTCTTCAACCCATTCCAAGGAGATCCCCATGTTCATCGGCAAGACCGCACTCGTCACCGGCTCCACCTCGGGCATCGGCCTGGGCATCGCGCAGACGCTCGCCGCCCAGGGCGCCAGCGTCATCCTCAACGGCTTCGGCGATACGCAGGAGCTTGAACGGTTGCGCGCCGGCATGGCAGAGCGCCACGGCGTTGAGGTGCGCTACAGCGACGCCGACATGAGCCGCCCAGAGGCCATCGAGGCCATGATGGGCCGGGCCCTCGCGGAGTTCGGCAGCATCGACCTGCTGATCAACAACGCCGGCATCCAGCACGTCGCGCCGGTCGAGGACTTCCCGGTCGAGAAGTGGTACGCGATCCTCGCGATCAACCTGTCGGCCACGTTCCACACCGTGCGGCTGGCGCTGCCGGCGATGAGGCGGCGCGGCTTCGGGCGCATCGTCAACATCGCGTCGGCGCATGCGCTGGTGGCGAGCCCCTACAAGTCGGCCTATGTGACGGCCAAGCATGGCGTCGCCGGCTTCACCAAGACGATCGCGCTGGAGACGGCCGAGGCCGGCATCACCGTCAACGCGGTCTGCCCAGGCTACGTGCTCACGCCGCTGGTCGAGAAGCAGATTCCGGACACCGCGAAGGCGCGCGGCATCAGCAACGACGAGGTCATTCGCACCGTGTTGCTGGCCGCGCAGCCGACCAAGAAATTCGTCACCGTCGAGCAGGTGGCCGCGTTGACCGCGTTCCTGTGCTCCGACGATGCCGCCTCCATCACCGGCGCCGTGCTGCCCATCGAAGGCGGCTGGACGGCGCAGTGACTTCCCGGCCTGCGGGCCACTCGACCTCAACTTCAACCGCAAGGAGCAACACCATGCACAAGCGTTCCATCATTTCCCGCGCCGCGCGCCTGACCCTCGCCTCGTCGCTCGCGTTCGCCGGCTGGGCCCACGCCGGCGAATGCCCGGCCGGCAAATCCGCGGCCAACGCGCTGGCGAATGCGCCGAGCGCACCGGTTGGCGTGACCGACACCGAACTCGCGTCGGTCGACCTGTCGAAGGAGAACGTCAAGCTCGACCAACGCCGGCTGCGCCTGCGCCACATGACGATCGCGCCCGGCGGCATCGTGCCGCTGCACAGCCACGAAGACCGGCCGGCGCTGATCATGGTGAACAGCGGAGAGATCTACGAGAACAGCAGCAAGTGCGCGGTGCCCATCCTGCACAAGGCGGGCGATGTGGCGCGCGAGTACCTCGGCACCCGGCACTGGTGGAAGAACAGCGGCAACCAGCCGGTCGAACTGACGATCGGCGACATCGTGAACGACCACAAGCCCGAGACCATGATGGACAAGATGATGTAAGCCCGAGTCATTACCGTACTACCAACGAAGCACAGGGCCCGCAGCCCGGACTCGAGGAGACACCATGACCACCACCCACGCCCCCGCAGCTGCCAAGGCCGCCCCGAGATCCAGGCGGGCGTCCGAACCCGCCCATCCCATCGGGCAGATCGTCCTCGTGCTGCAGGGCGGCGGGGCGCTCGGAGCCTACCAGGTGGGCGTCTACGAAGCCTTGCATGACTCCGGCATCGAGCCGGACTGGGTCATCGGCACCTCGATCGGCGCGATCAATGCGGCGCTCATCGCGGGCAATGCGCGCGACGTTCGCCTCGACCGGCTGAACGCCTTCTGGAGCCACGTCGCATCGCCGGCCCGGCTCGCCGGTCCGCTCGATTGGCTGGGCATCGGCAACTTCGTGGCCAACATGACGACGGTGATGCGCGGCATCCCGGCCTTCTTCGAACCCAACCTCGCCGCGTTGCGTGGCGCGCGCGCCAACGTCGGCGTCGAACAGGCCGCCTACTACAGCACCGAGCCGCTGCGCCGCACACTCGGTGAGCTGGTGGACTTCGAATCGTTGCGAACCAATGCGACGCGTCTGACAGTCGGGGCGGTGAATGCCAGCACCGGCGCGATGCGCTACTTCGACAGCGACAAGGAAACCCTGGCCGTCGACCATGTGATGGCGTCGGGTGCGTTGCCGCCGGCCTTTCCGGCGGTGCGCATCGACGGGCAGCCGTACTGGGATGGCGGCATCTACTCGAACACGCCGATCGAGGCAGTGCTCGACGACAACCCGCGGCGCGATTCGCTGATCTTCGCGGTCAACGTCTGGCATCAAACCGGACCCGAGCCGGACTCGATCTGGCAGGTGATGGGACGGCAGAAGGACATCCAGTTCGCCAGCCGCGCCGACAGCCACATTGCGCGGCAGAAGCAGATCCACCGGCTGCGCCACGTCATCCGCCAACTGGCGAAGCAACTGCCGGCAGCCCGGCAGGCCGATGCGCAGGTGAAGGAACTTGCGGCCTTCGGCTGCAGCACCACGATGCACGTCGCCCACCTCGTCGCGCCGCGTCTCGACGGCGAGGACCACACCAAGGACATCGACTTCACGCCCGCCGGCATGCGTGAGCGCCGCGAAGCCGGCTATGCCGACACGATCCGGATGATCGAGCGCTCCCCTTGGCGACAGCCGACCGACCCCATCGAAGGGGTGATCGAGCACAGCTGATCGAGCCGGCGCCATGGAATCCATGCTGGAAGGACTCGTCTTCGTCGTCGCGGCAGTCTGCGCGCTCACGATGGGATTCGCCATTCAACGCGGCGCGACGTGCACGGTTGCGGCGGTCGAAGAAGTGGTGCAGCGGGGCGGGACAGGGCGCCTGATTGCACTCATGGAGGCGTCGGTATGGGTTGCGGGCGGCTTGCTGGTCGCGGATCGGCTGCACTGGCTGACACACGTGCCCGTCGGTTATGCAGTGAGCGCCTGGACGTTCATCGGTGCCGCACTGCTGGGCATCGGCGCCTTCGTCGCCGGAGCCTGCGTCTTCGGCGCGATCGCCCGGCTCGGGTCGGGAGATTGGGCCTACGCAGTCACGCCGTTTGGCTTTTACCTGGGCTGCCTGAGCGTGTCCGCGGTCTTCGCACCGACTCCAGCGCAGACGCTCGGGACCAGCCCGGTCTTCCTGGTCGCGCCTTCGGCGACGGTCAGTGTGGTGGTGGGCTTTGTTGCCTGGCGCGTTGCTGCACCGCTGATCAAACACCGCGGCATGCTGGGCGCGCTGATGGGGATGAGACTGTGGTCACCGCACGCGGCCACCATCGTCATCGGATTGGCGTTTCTCGTGATGCTGGTGCTGGCCGGCGCCTGGGCGTACACCGACGTGCTGGCCGATCTTGCGCGCGGGATGGTGCACAGCCTGGGGGCGCGCGTGGCGCTGCTGATGTGTCTGCTGACCGGTGCAATCGTCGGTGGCTGGACAGCCGGCCGACTGCGCGTCACACGCATTCGTGCCGCTGCGCTGGCCCGATGCCTGATCGGCGGCGTGCTGATGGGGTGGGGCAGCTTGCTCATCCCCGGCGGAAACGATGGTCTCATTCTGGTCGGCATGCCGCTGCTGCGGCCCTATGCGTGGGCGGCGTTCGCGACCATGTGCCTCACCATCGGCACGGCGCAATCGGTACAGCTGTGGCTGGCAAAGCGAGCGCAGCCGGCATGGCGCCCTGGGCTGCATCCTTGACATTCAGGCGAAGCAGCTGCCGCGATCACTGCATCGGTCGGCATTGCAGAAGATAGGCGCCGGCACCCGCGCCTATCCTGACCCGGCCAGCGCGCTGAGGGTCTTCATGTACCAGCCGAACTGGATTTGCTCCAGCTCCATCGCTGCCAACCCGGGCAACCATGCGGCTTGGCGGTTTGCCTCGTCGCTTCAAACCGGCCCAGCCGACGGCGGCTGCGGCGCGCTGTTGTTGCCGCCGCCCGAGTTGAAGCGCCCTTCGGCGCGACAGCGGCGCGGGCGGCGAAACAAGAGGGCCACGCCGAGTGCGATCAGCAGGATCGGGCCGATGAGGTGGAACATCCCGTTCGGGATGAGGCCGAGGTACTTGGCGACGCCAAGCGAGCCGAGGACGATCAGTGCGACGGGGAAGATTCTCATGGTGAGCTCCGGGGTTGAGGTGAAAGGGCTGGTGGGGCGGTGCATGCAGGCAGGCGTCATCGCCGCTCATCGCGCACGTCTGGGTCAACGGGCGACTTCGGGGACGAGCCATCACTTGCAGGTGTCGATGCGGATGACTGGCCAGCACAGCCTCCGTGAGAGCGCGACCGCCACTGTCGCATTCCCGCGCGAAAGCGCTCGCGCTCCGCTTCGCTCAGGTTGGCCCAGCCAGGGCCGAAGTCGCGGTGCATGCGACGCTCCAAGCGGTCTTGCATGCGTTCACGCATGTCGGCACGCCAACGGGGGCCACGCAGCAGCATGGCCACGCCGATGCCGATGAGCAGCAAGGGCCAGAACAGGTGCATGACCGCGGGGTCGATGAGGCCAAGGTGTTTGAGCACCCCGAACACGCCGATGGCGATGAGTGCGAGCGGAAGAATGCGCATGCTGGTCTCCAGGAGAGTGGTGCGCCAACGCGCTACACGATGAGGTCACCGTATTCGGCCTGCAGCCGCTTGCGCAGGGCGAGCACGGCGTAGCGCTTGCGTGCGAGCAAGGTGTTCTGCGGCACCTGCCATTGCGCGGACATGTCGGCGAATGAAAGGCCTTCGATCTCGTGCGCCACGAACACGTCGCGTTGCTCGGGCGGCAGCGTGTGCAGCGCGGCTTGTATGGAGACGAGCAGGACCGAGCGGGCATAGGCCGCATCAGGGCCCGCGTCGGGGTCAGGCAGGCTCTCTTCGAGCCAGCTGCGGCCGTCTTCATCGTCAGCATTCGGCAGCGGCTCTTCCTTCTTCCTGCGCCTGCGGTCGATGACGCGGTTCCTGGCCACTCGGAACAGCCACGCGCCGACTTGTTCGATGGCCTCGGTGGCCGCGTAGAACTCGAGCAACACGTCTTGCAGGATGTCCTCAGCGTCGGCCGCATCGCGCACCTGGCCGCGGATGAACCTGCCCAGCCGAGTACGCTCACGCGCAACGATTTCGGTGAAGCGCGTGGCGTTGGCGGGCACGGTGGGGTTGGCGAGTGGGGGCAGGCCGGCTGGGACGTCCATGGTAGGTAGACGAATGGACGCGGGGAATATTGTCGGCCACACGACGAGCAAAGATCGTCAAGCCGTGCTCGCCGCACGTGCTGCGTTCCTGCCGAATCGGTGCTGCCCGCGTTGGGAGTCGGCCGTCGCGACGCGTCGGACTTCGCCGCCGGGCGCAATGGATTCACCCGATTCGTTCTATCGGTGTGATCGCAACGGTGAACGCGAGCAACGGGTGGCCTGCGCGTCCCCTTCTAGCCGGAGTTCTTCTTGGCCCAACGGGCGACGATCGCCTGCAGGGCATCGAGCCCGTCGGTCAGCGCCGCCGGCCCGGGCTGCAATATCAAGGGCGATTTGATCTCGTGCAGTTCGCCGTCTCGCAAGGCGGGGATCTCGTGCCAGCCGGGCCGCGCCGCGAGCTTCTCGGGCCGGAACTTCTTGCCGCACCATGAGCCGATGACGATGTCCGGCTGCCGCGCGATGACCTCGCGCGGATCGGTAACGATGCGATCGCGCCCGAGACTCGCCGCGGCGAGTTCGGGGAAGATGTCGTCGCCGCCGGCGATCGAGATGAGCTCGCTGACCCAGCGGATCGCGCTGATCGACGGATCGTCCCACTCCTCGAAGTAGACCTTGGGTCGGCGCGCCAGCCGTTTCGTCGATTCACGTACGCGCCCAATGCGGGCTTCGAGTTCCGCCGCATACGCCTGCGCTTCAACCGGCGCGCCGACGAGCCCGCCCAGCCGCCGCACATAGCCGAGGATGCCGGCCACCGATCGGTGATTGGCGATCCACACCTCGACGCCGCGCTTCACCAGCGCTTGCGCAATATCGGCCTGCATGTCGGAAAAGCCGATCGCCAGGTCGGGTTCGAGGGCCATGATCTTGTCGATGTGTGCGCTGGTGAACGCGCTCACGCGGGGCTTTTCGCCACGGGCGCGCGCCGGTCGCACGGTGAAACCCGAGATGCCGACGATGCGGTGGTCGAGCCCCAGCGCGTAGAGCACCTCCGTCGGCTCCTCGGTCAGGCAGACGATGCGCTCCGGAAAGACGGCCGTGTTCACGTGGTCAGATCTGTTCGTCCTCGATCGCCAGCGCGCCATGCGCGCCATGCACCACGGTGTGCGACAGGCCGGACGCCCGGCTCAGCACATGATGCGCATAGAAGTGGGCCGTATGCAACTTCGCGGTATGAAATGCCGTGTCGTCGCCTTCGGCCAAGCGCTGCCTGGCCACCAGTGCTGCGCGCCCCATCTGCCAGCCGCCGGCGACGATGCCGACGAGCTCCAGCAAGGGCACCGAGCCGACCAGGGCCTGGCGCACGTCGCTGCCATAGGTCGACACGACGAATTGCACCGCACGTTCGAGCGCAGCGATGCCGTCGCCGAGTGACGTGGCGATCGAGGCCAGCGCTTCGTCGTCTTTACGCGCCAGCCGGGACGCCACGTCGCGCATCTGGCCGATCACCGCGCGCATGGCCTGCCCGCCATCGCGGGCGATCTTGCGACCCACCAGATCGGCCGCCTGAATGCCGGTGGTGCCCTCGTAGATCGGCGTGATGCGCGCATCGCGAAGATGCTGGGCCGCGCCTGTCTCCTCGATGAAGCCCATGCCGCCGTGCACCTGCACGCCCAGCGACGCGATCTCCACGGCGCTTTCGGTGCTCCAGCCCTTGACCACCGGAATCATCAGGTCGACGAAGGCCTGTTGCTGCTCGCGGGTGGCCATGTCGGGGTGGCCGCGCGCCATGTCCATCGACAGCGCGACCACGCAGGCGAGCGCGCGCATGGCCTCGGTGCGCGACTTCATCAGCATCAGCATGCGTCGCACGTCGGGGTGCCTGATGATGGCGACCTTGTCGCCCGACCGGGTGCCGGAGTCGGCCCCCTGGACGCGCCCTTTCGCGTAGTCGACGGCGCGCTGGGTGGCGCGCTCGGACAGGCCGATGCCTTCCAGCCCGACCGAGAAGCGCGCCGCGTTCATCATGATGAACATCGTCTCGAGCCCGCGATTCTCGGCGCCGACGAGCCAGCCGATCGCGCCCGATTTGTCGCCGAAGGCGAGCACGGCGGTCGGGCTCGCGTGGATGCCCAGCTTGTGCTCGATCGACACGCAGTGCACGTCGTTGCGTTCGCCGAGGCTTCCGTCTTCGTTGACCAGGAACTTCGGCACGACGAACAGCGAGATGCCTTTGACGCCCTCGGGGGCGTTCGGCGTGCGCGCCAGGACCAGATGGATGATGTTGTCCGTGAGGTCGTGCTCGCCGTAGGTGATGAAGATCTTCTGGCCGTGCAGGCGGAAGCTGCCGTCGGGCTGGGGCAGGGCCTTGCAGCGCACGGCTGCGAGGTCCGATCCGGCCTGCGGCTCTGTGAGGTTCATCGTGCCGGTCCACTCGCCGCTGACCATCTTCGGCAGGTACATCCGCTTCTGCGCCGCCGAGCCGCGCAGCTCCAGCGCCTCGATGGCGCCGCGCGTCAGCATCGGGCACAGGCCGAAGGAGACGTTGGCGCCGTTCCACATCTCCTCGACCAGCGCGGACACCAGGCGCGGCAGCCCCTGGCCGCCGTGCGCAGGGTCGCACGAGAGCGCGTTCCATCCGCCCTCGACGAACCGCGCATAGGCCTCGCGCCAGCCGCGGGCCGTGAACACCGCGCCATCGTGCCAGCGGGCGCCTTCGCGGTCGCCGCTGACGTTCAGCGGCGACAGCTCGCCGCGCGCGAACTTGCCGGCTTCCTCGAGGATGGCGCTGGCCAGCTCGAGGCTCAGCTCATCGCCGCCGGGCAGGGTGGCCAGCGCATCGAGCGGCGCGAGCTCGCGCAGCACGAACTGCATGTCGCGCAGCGGCGCAAGGTAGTCACTCATCGCGCGTCACCCGTACGTGTAGAAGCCCCGGCCGCTCTTGCGACCCAGGCGCCCGGCGGCCACCATCTCCTTGAGCAGCGGCGCAGGGCGGTACTTCGGGTCGTTGAAGCCCTCGCAGAACACCTGCATCACCGCGAGCAGGGTGTCCAGCCCGATCAGGTCGGCCAGCGCCAGGGGCCCGATCGGCTGGTTGCAGCCCAGCTTCATGCCGGTGTCGATGTCCTCGGCCGTGGCGAGGCCCTCCTGCAGCACGAAGACCGCCTCGTTGATCATCGGGCACAGGATGCGGTTGACCGCGAAGCCGGGGCTGTTCTTCACGGCGATCGGCGTCTTGCCGATGGCGTGGGCGAAGGCGATGGCCTCGGCCTGTGTGCTGTCGGAGGTCTGCAGGCCGCGGATGACCTCGAGCAGCGCCATCATCGGCACCGGGTTGAAGAAGTGCAGGCCGATGAAGCGCTCGGGTGCACGCACGACGGCAGCCAGCTGCGTGATGCTGATCGACGAGGTGTTGGTCGCGATCACCGTGGCGTCGCCGGCCAGCTCGCTCACCTGCTTCAGGATGCGCAGCTTCAGCTCGAGGTTCTCGGTGGCCGCCTCGATGACGAGATCGAGACCCTGCAGCGCGGCGTAGTCGGTGCTGCCTTTGACGCGTGCGACGGCGGCCGCCTTGTCGGCGGCGGTCAGCTTGTCCTTCTTGACGAGGCGATCCAGGCTGCCGCTCAGCGTGGCGATGCCGCGATCGACGGCTGCTGCCGACACATCGACCATCGTGACGGCGAGCCCGGCGACAGCGCACACCTGCGCGATGCCGTTGCCCATCTGGCCGGCACCGATGATGCCGATCTTCTCGAAGCTCATGCTGGATCTTTCAGGAGTTGCGGTTGCGGTCCCATTGATGCTCTGCACCGCCGCCGCTGCGGTTCAGCACGCGGGCCAGCACGAACATCAGGTCGGAGAGGCGGTTGAGATACTGGCGCACGGTGTTGCTCACGGCCTGCAATTCGGCGAGCTCGACCACGGCCCGCTCGGCCCGCCGGCAGGTCGTGCGGCACACATGCGCCTGCGCGGCGGCGAGTGTGCCGCCGGGGCGGATGAATTCCTGCAATCGGGGCAGCGTCGCATTGGCCTCGATCAGCCATGCATCCAGTGCAGCCAGGCGCGCGGTCTTGATCAAGGTGTAGCCCGGGATGCTCAGCTCGCCGCCCAGGTCGAGCAGGTCCTGCTGGACGTCGGCGAGAAGCCGCCCGATGCCGAGCTCGTCGCCGGGAACGCCGAGCGCGATCAGCATGCCCACCGCGCTGTTGAGCTCGTCGACGTCGCCCATTGCGGCGACACGCGGATCGGCCTTGCTGACACGCGTGCCGTCACCGAGCCCGGTGGTTCCCGAGTCGCCGGTGCGCGTGGCGATGGCGGACAGACGGTTGCCCATCTCACTGCACCGCGGTGAGGTCGGGGACCCGCCCGCCGGCTTGACGCGCCGCAGACAGGTACAACGCCTGCAACGACGCATCCTTGCTGGCATGCGCCGCCCGGTGGCAGTAGTGCCAGTGCTCGGCCGGTACCGTCGCGCCGGTGTGTACCGCCATACCGAGGCGGATGATCGCCAGCCTGCCGTGGCCGAAGCCGATGCTTCGGCTCAGCAGCGACAGCGCCGACTCCCTGCCGATCGTCACGCTGCTGTCGTTGGCACCGGCCCGGGCGCCGGCGTGGATGGCGCGCTTCATCCCGCGCACGGCTTGCCGCGTCATGGCCGTTGGCCTCACATGCTGCGGCGGTACTGGCCGCCGACCTCGAATAGCGCGCTGGTGATCTGGCCCAGCGAGCACACGCGCACCGCGTCCATCAGCACCTCGAACACGTTGCGGTTGTCGATCACCGCCTGCTGCAGGCGCCGCAGCACCGCCGGTGCCTCGTCGGCATGCCGCGCGTGGAACTCGTGCAGCCGCGTCAACTGCGACTGCTTCTCCTCGTCGGTCGATCGCGCCAGCTCGATCGCGCCGCCGACTTCGTCGCCGTGCGGGTTGCGGAAGGTGTTCACGCCGACGATCGGGTACTCGCCGGTGTGCTTGAGCATCTCGTAGTGCATGCTCTCTTCCTGGATCTTGCTGCGCTGGTAGCCGGTCTCCATCGCGCCGAGCACGCCGCCGCGCTCGGCGATCTTCTCGAACTCGGCCAGCACCGCCTCCTCGACGATCTCGGTCAGCTCGTCGATGATGAACGCGCCCTGGTTCGGGTTCTCGTTCTTCGCCAGGCCCCACTCGCGGTTGATGATCAGCTGGATCGCCATCGCGCG
>Ga0207645_10002786_pt1 | contig 13603 bp, 10 predicted proteins | sample KBSM53metaG_FD_184331 | JGI IMG/M metagenome (GOLD analysis project Ga0207645, IMG submission 184331) | Miscanthus rhizosphere microbial communities from Kellogg Biological Station, Michigan, USA - KBS M5-3 metaG (SPAdes) (version 2) | ecosystem: Host-associated > Plants > Roots > Rhizosphere >...
GCCAGCGACGCCGGCGCCGGCGAGGACGAGCAGCAGCAAGAACCCCTTCAATGTCCTGCATGCAGCCTACAGGATGCGACCGAGCAAGGCGACGACTTGGCGCTGACCCTACGCCAGCTGAAGCCCGCAGTCCGCGCAGGCGCCGGCGGCCAGCGGCCCGACGGTGCCGCAAGCGGGGCAGGGAACGGAGTCTGCGTCGATGTCGATCGCGTGGGGAGCCGGCGAGCTTTGCGCGCTGCGGACCATGTCGATCGTCCCTTCGCGCAGGGCGAGCGCCCGCCAGCGCTCCTGAAGCAACCGTGCGACGCGCGGGACGTCCTCGCTGCGCGCCAGCACGTCAATCTTCGGCGCACAGCCACATCCGCCTTGGCCGCAGCAGCTGCCCCGGTCGAGCACCACGGGGATGTCCGCCTCGAGGCAGGCGTCGCGCACCTCCTTGGCATCGCCCAGCGGGGCTTGCAGGCAAAGCTCAAGCTCGGCGTCGGCGAGAACGCGCTCCGCGTCGTCCAGTTCCATCGCCTCCATTGTATCGGGCGATCGCGCCTCGCGCCTGTTAGCCTCCGCGCCGGCATGATCGCCACGACCTCCCTCGGCAAGGAATACGGCGCCCGCACGCTGTTCGCGGGCGTGTCGCTGCAGCTCAACGCCGGGAGTCGTTACGGGCTGGTGGGGGCCAACGGGTCGGGCAAGAGCACGCTCATCCGGATCCTTGCGGGCGACGAGGAAGCGTCCGAGGGAACGGTGACGCTGGTGAAGCGGGCGCGCGTCGGCGTGTTGCGGCAAGACCGCTTCCTCGACGACGGCGCGAAGATCCTCGACCTCGCCATGCGCGGCGACGCGGTGGTGTGGAACGCGCTCACCGAACAACGGCGCATCGCCGACGGCGGAGACCACGCCGCCGACGCAGGACGGATGGCCGATCTCGAAGATCAGATCGCCGCGCACGACGGCTACACGCTGGAGGGGCGCTCGGCCGCGGTGCTGGAGGGGCTGGGGATCCCCACCGCGGTCCACCACGCGCCGCTGGGCACGCTGTCGGGCGGGTTCAAGCTGCGGGTGCTGCTGGCGCAGGTTCTGGTCGGCGGCGTCGACATCCTGCTGCTCGACGAGCCGACCAACCACCTCGACATCCTGACCATCCGCTGGCTCGAGAAGTTCCTGGCCGACTACGCCGGCTGCGCGGTGATCATCTCGCACGACCAGCGCTTCCTGGACAACGTCACCAGCCATACGCTGGACGTCGACTACGGAACCATCACGCTCATCAAGGGCGGCTATTCGACGGCCATGGTCGAGAAGGCGGCGGCGCGCGCCCGCAAGGAGACGGCTGTCGCGCGCGCCGAGGATGAGATCGCGCGCAAGCGTGCCTTCGTCGAGCGGTTCGGCGCCAAGAACACCAAGGCGACGCAGGCGCAGAGCCGTCTCAAGCAGATCGAGCGCATCGAGGTCGAGGAGCTGGCCGAGAGCTCGCGGCGCGCCCCGGCGCTGCGCTTCGTCCCCGAGCGTCCCAGCGGCCGCGAGGTGCTGGAGCTGGGCGGCGTGAGCAAGTCGTACGGCGACAACCACGTGCTGGCGAACGTGTCGCTGACCGTCCGGCGCGGCGAGCGGGTCGGCATCATCGGTCCCAACGGCCTCGGCAAGTCGACGCTGCTCAAGATCGCCGTCGAGCGTCTCGACGCCGACGCGGGCCGCGTCCGCTGGGGCCACGAGGCGCGCCCCGGCTACTTTCCGCAGGACCACCGCGAGGTGCTGACCGACGGCGACGCGACGCCGCTCTCGATCCTCGAGGCGGCGTGCCCGGGCGAGAGCCCGACCTTCGTGCGCGGTCAGCTCGGGCGCGTGCTGTTCTCCGGCGAGGAGGCCGGCAAGCAGGTTCGCCTCCTGTCGGGCGGCGAGTGCGCGCGCCTGATCTTCGCGCTGATCTCCGTCGAGAAACCAAACGTGCTCGTGCTCGACGAGCCAACCAACCACCTCGACCTCGAGAGCATCCACGCGCTCGTCGAGGCGCTGAAGCAGTACACGGGAACGGTCATCTTCGTTTCGCACGATCGCTGGTTCGTGTCCGAGCTGGCGACCCGGATCATCGAGCTCACCCCGGCGGGCCCGAACGACTTCCCCGGGACGTACGCCGAGTACCTGGCGCGCTGCGGAGACGACCACCTGGACGGCGACGCCGTCGTGCTGAAGGCGAAGCGCGCGCGCGCCGAGGCGGGCAACGACGGTGCGAGCGCCGCCGACGCGGCGTCGTCCGCGGCGTCCGCCGCCGCTTCCTGGGAGGAGCGCAAGCGCCGCCGCAACCGCATCGCGCAGCTGCCCAAGCTGCGCGACAAGGCGATGGCCGCGATCGAGGCGGCGGAGGCGCGCAAGCAGGAGATCCATGACCTGTACGCCGATCCGTCCTTCTATACAAAGACCAGCCACGACGAGATCGACGCGCTCGGCGAGGAGCTGGCGGCGCTCGGACCGAAGCTGGACGCGCTGATGGCGGAGTGGGAAGCGCTCGAGCGCGAGATCGCCGAGGCCGATTCCAAGGCGGAATCGCAGTAAGGTCGCAAGGTCATGACCCATCGCTCGTCCGAAGGCCTTCGCAGCGAGCCGCTGCGCGCGGCGCTGGCTGCCGCGCTCGCCGGCAAGCCGGCGGCGCTCGAAGATCTGCTCAGTCGTCACGGCGACGGGCACGGCGCGCGCCCGAACTTCCGGCTGGCGGCGGCGTTCGGCGCGGAGATCGGCGCGCTGCCCGGGACCGCGTCCCGCCTGCTCGATCGGCTGGGCGCGAACGACGCCGCGCCTGACACCGCCGAGGTGTTTCTTCCGATCGCCGCCGCGCACGGGTGGGTGGGGCGGTTGCGGGCTGATCGCGAGGTCGGTGCGGCCTGGGCGGCGCTGGCGGCGCTGGCGGGAGACGAGCGCGCACCCGTTCGACTGGGCACGCTGGATGCGCTGTCGTCATTCGCCGGATCTCCCGGCGGCGGGGATGCGTTGCTGGCGCAGGCGATCGACTGGCTGGAGATCGACGACCGCGAGGTCCGCTTCGGCGCCGCCGGCGTGGTCGTCGAGGTGTTCGCCGGCCGCCAGGCGCTGGCCGCGCTCGCCGAGCCCGAGACGCTGCTCGACTATCTGTCGCGCGCGATCGCCGTGGTCGCCGACGCGCCGCGGGCGGCGGAGCGATCGGACGCGCGCCGGCGCGTGCTGCTCGCGTTGCCGCGGACGCTGGTCACCGTGGCGGCCGGCCTGCGCGCGGGAGATCGCGGCGCCGCCTGGCTCGAAGAAGAATGCCGGAGCGCCCGCCACCCCGACGTGCGCGGGGCGCTGTCGAAGGCCATCCTGATCCTCGCCGACAAATCGTCCGGCCAGGGCGCCGCGCTGGCCCAGGGGCTGCGCGCCGCGCTCGAGGGGAGCGCCAAGCCGCCCCGCGATCCGACCCGCATCCGTCCCGGCGCCGCCCGCGGCCGATCGTCACGCCCGATGCGCTGAGCGGCGCTGTTGACTGTCCTCACGTCAGGGGCCGAAGACCCAATCGCCTGGCTGCTGCCGGGTGGTCACCGGCACGCGGGGTTCGGAGCCCTTCGAGGGTTCCGAGGTCTTCAGACCGGCCAGGGACGCTGCGGGCTCTCCAGCGCGCCCTGAACGCGAATCTGCAAGCCGTTCTGGTACCCGGACGCCCAGGCGAACGTGTAGCTTTCGCCCTCGTCGTCGGTGCACTGCACCCGCAACCGGGACCGTTCGAGCGACCGCAGAAAGGAGATGAGTCCGGCGTCGTTCGTCGTGACGTCGAGGGTCGTCAGGCCGTCGATGCTGCGGACCCGCCGCTTCACCTGGCTGGCCCAGCCTCGATCGTGCCTGTGCTCGTCGAAGAAGCGCGCGCCGCTCTTTTCGTTGCTCATGTGATGCCGGCTTCGATCGATCTAGCGTGTTCGCCGCGGGATCCCGACGCCAATAGATAAGGCCGCCGCGACGGTTCGCAAATATCGATGGATCGCGGGCGCGGCCGCGCTGGTGTGGGGCCGGAACCGGTCCATGCTGAGAAGCGATGATTCGTTGTCGTGGGGTTGGTGCGTCGCGGGGCATCGCCATCGGGCCCGCGCATCTGACCGAGGTCCGGGTGTCCGTCGCGGAACGACGGATCTTGCGGCACGATCGCGAGGCCGAGCTCGCCCGTCTCGAGACCGCGTCCGGCGCGGCCGAACAGCAGCTCGAGCGGCTTCGCCGGCAGCTCAGCGGCGGCCCGGGCGGGACGGGGCTCGAGATCGTCGATCTTCATGCTCTGATCATCCGAAGCCCCGAGCTCGGGGGCGAGGCCCGACGGCTCATCAACGACGAGTGCTTCGCGGCGGAGTGGGCGGTCACGCGCGCGCTCGAGCAGATCCGGGCGACGTTTGCGCGGCTCGACGATGCGTACTTTCGCGAACGCGCGGGCGACTTCGACGCCGCGGCGGATCGGCTCCTGCGTGTGCTGATAGGGTTGCCCGAGCTGCGGCCCGATGCGAACACGCCGCGCGGCGCCGTGGCTGTCGGCGTCGACCTGGGCCCGCTGGATCTGTTTCATCTGCGGCGATCCGGTGTCGAAGGAATGGTCGGTGAGAGCGGCGGGCCGACGTCGCACGCGGCGATCATCGCGCGCGCCTTCGGCCTGCCCTACGTCGTCGGCGCGCGCGGCGTCACGGCGAAGGTCCGTCCCGGCGCGACGATGATCGTCGACGGAAGTCGGGGCGAGGTGGTCATCGAACCCGACGACGAGACCGTGCGCGCCTACCGCGCCCGGGCCGGCGCGGAGCGCGAGCGCGCGCGGCGGATGAGCACCACGAGCAGCCTGGCCTCCGTCACGAGCGACGGCGTCGCCGTCCACCTCGGCGCCAACGTCGAGTCGCTGGCGGGCGTGTCCGCGGCGTTCGCGGCCGGCGCGGAATCGATCGGCCTGTTCCGGACGGAGTTTCTCTACCTGGAGCGCCCGGACCTGCCGAGCGAGCAGGAGCAGTTCGAGGACGCGGTGGCCGCGGTGCGGGCCGCCCACGGGCTGCCGATCACCTTCCGGACGCTCGATCTCGGGGCCGACAAGCTGCCGCCGTCGGTGAAGATCCCCGCCGGCCCCAACCCGGCCCTGGGGATACGATCGACGCGTTTCTCGCTGCAGCGGCCGGACATCCTGAGGCGTCAGCTCCGGGCGCTCTACCGGGCGTCGGCCATAGGCCCCCTGCGCTTCATGTTCCCACTCGTGTCCGGCGTCGACGAGCTCAAGCAGCTGCGCGTCGTCTGCGACGAGGTGCGCGCCGAGCTCGGCGCGGAGCGGACGGCCCACGACGGCGCCGCCGCGCTCGGCGTCATGATCGAGACACCGAGCGCCGCGCTCACCGCGGATCATCTGGCGCGGCGCTGCGATTTTCTCAGCGTCGGCACGAACGATCTCATCCAGTACACCTTCGCGGCCGATCGGGAGAACGGCGACGTCGCTCACCTTCACCAGCCGCTGCACCCGGCCGTGCTCCGGACCCTGAAAGCGCTCGTCGAAACGGCGGGGGCCGCCGGCGTGCCGATCTCGATCTGCGGCGACATGGCCGGCGATCCCTTCCTGACCTGGATCCTCGTCGGTCTCGGGTTTCGCGAGCTGTCCATGGACCGGGACCGGATTCCGCTGGTCAAGGCGATCGTCCGCGGGTCGTCCGTCGAGGAAGCCGAAGCCCTCGTCCGGGAGGCGCTGGCGATGGAACAGGAGACCGAGGTCGCCGAGCTGCTCCGGAGCCGGCTCGAATCCCGTTTCGCCGCCGTGATCGACGGATTCGTTCCTCAGGCGGCAGCCGCCTGATCGCGTTGGCCGCTGACCACGCTGTGCTCGCCCCGCCCTTCGTCGAGCACGTGGCGCGGGGGTGGGCGGAGATCGCGGATCAAGCCGAGGCGAGCCATCAACCACAGCACGTAGTAGGTCGCGTCGACCTCCCACCAGAAGAAACCTTGCCGCGCGGCGGCCGCGTAGCGGTGGTGATTGTTGTGCCAGCCTTCGCCCATGGTCACGAGCGCGATGGCGAGGTTGTTCCGGCTCGCGTCCTTGGTCGGGTAGCGCCGGCGGCCGACGACGTGGGAGAGCGAGTTGACGATGAAGCTCCCGTGCCAGAGCAGCGTCGTCGAAACGAAGAACCCCCACAGCAGCGCCCACCATCCGCCGGCGAGAAACAGCACCGCGGCGAGCGCGATGGGCGGGATGAGGTAGTGCCGGTTCAGCCAGCGCAGCTCCGGGAATCGGGCGAAGTCCGGGATCATCTCCCAGGGCGTCTCCACGTGATCGCTGGACAGGATCCAGCCGAGGTGCGACCACCAGAACCCGCGCTGGACCGGCGAATGAACGTCGTCGGGGCTGTCGGAGTAGCGATGGTGGAGGCGATGCGTGCCGGCCCACCAGAGCACGCCCTTCTGCAGGCTGAGCGTCCCGCCCACCGCCAGCGCGAGCTGGACGGCGCGGCCGGCCGTGAAGCTCCGGTGTGCGAAGTAGCGGTGAAAGCCGGCCGTCACGAAGAACATCCGGCCGACGTAGAGCGCGAGCGCGAGCAGGAGCCCGGTCCAGGACCAGCCGGTGAGCGCGACGCCCGCCACGGCCGCCACGTGCACGCCCCAGAACGGCAGCGACTTCGGCCCGCCGAGCGCCCCCCACAGGCGACGCAATCGCGTGCGGCGGGTGTGCCTGTCCTCGACCATTCGTTCGTTTCGAATGGTCGCGCCAGCGCGATCCCGATCATCCATGCCTACAGCATGCGCCCGCCGATAATTGATGCCAGACAATCGAGACCTCGGCCTCATCGAATTTTTCGAACTATCGCCGTGAACTTACGAAATAGTGGTCGTCCCCGCGGGTGGATAACCGATCGCGTAGTGGCCGACCGCTTTCGCGTCGTCTATCAGGTGGATCCCGGAAACCGCCGCGTCGTCGTCTTCGACATCGCCGCGGTGACGTCGTGAGCAACGCTCTAGGAACGCCGAAACAAAGCGGTTGACGCCCTGGCGGTGCGGCCTCCTAATGGGCTCCGCCATGGGCGCGCCGCGCGACGCATCCGTCCGGGGTAAACCCGTAGGCGGCGGTGGGTCGAGCTGATCGCTCGGGGGTCGGGTTCGAGATGGCCAGCAAGAGTTCGGGTAGCACGGGTCGGCGCGGGCGGAAATTGCCCCGCCCCATCGCGCGTGCCGCGCGGAAGGCCCGGGCGCCCGAAGCGAGGAAGAAGCCTCCGGCGCGAGGACCGCTCCCGGACGCCGGGGTCGAGACGGCCGAGGCCGAACGCCGGCCCGGCAGGTTCCTCGTCGTGGGCGTCGGCGCCTCGGCGGGTGGTCTGGAGGCGCTGGCCGAGCTGACGAAGAACGTCCCGATCGACCACATGGCGTTCATCGTGGTCCAGCACCTGGCGCCCCAGCACGAGAGCGTCCTCCCCCAGCTCCTCGCGCGCACCAGCAGGGTGAAGGTCGTGGCCGCCGCCGACGGGATGGCGCTCGAGCCGACCAACGTCTACGTCCTGCCCCCCAACAGGGATCTCGCCGTGATGCACGGGGTGATTCACCTGATCACGCCCGCCGGCACAGCCGGCCCTCGATTGCCGATCGACTACATGCTCCGATCGCTGGCCGACGATCAGGGCCCGTCCGCGATCGGCATCGTGCTGTCAGGGACGGGTTCGGACGGCACCTTCGGCCTGGAGGCGATCAAGGCGGCCGGGGGGATCACCTTCGTCCAGGACCCGGCGTCCGCCAAATACGACGGCATGCCGCGGAGCGCGCTCGCCAGCGGCGCCGCCGACTTCTGCCTGACGCCGCAAAAGATCGGAGAGGAGCTGACGCGGATCGCCCAGCTCCCGCGGGTGCTGCGCACACCGAAGGAACCCGAGCGCGCGCCGCACGTCCAGGACCAGCTCGGCAAGCTGTTCGTCTTCATCCGCTCGGCGTTCGGCAACGATCTTTCCAGCTACAAGTCCGCGACCATCGATCGCCGCATCGAGCGGCGCATGACGCTGCACAAGATCGCGAGGATCGAGGACTACGTCAGCTTCGTGCAGTCCAACCAGGAGGAGCTGCGCGCCCTCTACAAGGACATGCTGATCACGGTCACCAGCTTCTTCCGCGACCCCGAGGCCTACGAAGCGCTCAAGTCCAAGGTCTTTCCCAGGCTGCTCGAGCAGCGGGATAAGGCGGCCGCCGTCCGCGCCTGGGTCCCCGCTTGCGCCACCGGCGAGGAGGCGTACTCCCTCGCGATCGCCCTGCTCGAGTTCTTCTCGGAGAAGGGAGTGGACACCCGGATCCAGATCTTCGGCACCGACGTCGACGACGATGCGATCCAGCACGCCCGCCGGGGCGTCTACCCCGCGAACATCGCGCTCGACGTGTCGCCCGACCGGCTCAATCGCTTCTTCACGAAGAAGGACAGCGAGTACACCATCTCCCGCCGCATCCGGGACATGGTGGTGTTCTCGAAGCAGAACATCCTGAAGGACGCCCCGTTCTCGCGCGTCGACCTGGCGAGCTGCCGGAACCTCCTCATCTACCTCCAGCCCGGCTCGCAGAAGAAGGTGCTCCGCATCCTTCACTACGCGCTCAATCCGGGCGGCCACCTCATGCTCGGCACGTCCGAGTCGGTCGGCGACGCGCCCGACCTGTTCTCCCTCCTCGATCGCAAGAGCAAGATCTACGCGAAGAAGAACGTCCCCCTCCCGGTCGGCACGGAATCGGCCTTCGGAACGCCGTACGCCGGGGGCGAGACCCACCAGCAGCCGTTCGTGGCGCCGAAACCGACGCTGGGTTTGCACGGCCTCGTCGATCGAAAGGTGCTCGAGCTCTACGGTCCACCCGGCGTGGTCGTCAACGAGGATCTGGACATCGTCCAGTTCCGCGGACACACGGGGCCCTTCCTGGACCCCGCGCCGGGGACGGCGACGCTGAATCTGCTCAAGCTCGCCCGCTTCGACCTCCACATCGAGCTCAAGAAGGCAATCGAGAAGGCCAGGTCGCAATACCTGCGCGTCACGACCGACGTCAACTATCACAGCGACGAGCAGCCGAGCGCGGTCAGGCTCGACGTCGTGCCGATACACGATCCGGACAGCAAGGCGCGCTGCTTCGTGGTCCTGTTCGACGTTCTGCCGCCCCCGCGGGAGATCCCCGCCGCCAGGAAGGGAGCGGGCCGTTCCGACGACGCGGCCAGGACGCTCGCCCGGCGCATCCAGCACCTCGAACGAGAGCTGGCGCTGACCAAGGACTTCCTGCAGACGACGATCGAAGAGAAGGAGAGCACGACCGAGGAGCTGAAATCCGCGAATGAGGAGCTGCAGTCGTCCAACGAAGAGCTGCAGAGCACGAACGAGGAGCTCGAGACCTCGAAGGAAGAGATGCAGTCGACCAACGAAGAGCTGACGACCGTGAACGAAGAGCTCCAGAATCGGATGGCCGAGCTGAGTCAGACCAACGACGATCTCCACAACGTCCTCGCCGGGGTCGACAACGCGGTCATCATTGTAGGGATGGACCTGCGCATCCGGCGGTACACGACGGCGGCGGAGAAGCTGTTCAACCTCGTCCCCGCCGACATCGGGCGCTCTGTCGACTTCATCGATCCGTTTCTGGGCGCCGGCGCGCTCGGCCCCCGCGTGATGTCGGTCATCGAGAGCCTCGCCGTGGTCGAGGAGGAGATCCTGGCCCGCAACCAGCGCTGGTACCTGCTCAGGGTCAGCCCCTACAAGACGCTCGATCACTCGATTCGCGGCGCCCTCATCGTCCTCGTCCAGATCGACGTGAGGAAGCGGGCGGCCGCCGCGACGCGCGACGCGGGCGACTACGCCGCTCGATTTCTGGCCGCGGTCACCCGTCCCCTCCTGATGGTCGACCGGAGGCTCCGCATCATCTGGGCCAATGACGTCTTCTTCTCGGCGTTTCAGCTCACCGCCGAGGAGACCGTCGGCAACCTGCTCACCAACATCGCCGCCCGCGACTGGATCGACGAGGGTCTGCGGCGCCAGCTCGAGGCCGCCTTCGTTTCGGGCACGCTGTTCCGCGACCACCGGGCCGACATCGAGCTGCAGGGGGCGGGGAGGCGGCAGGTGAGGGTGGGCGGCAGCCAGATTCCGGTCTCGACCGACGTCCCCCTGGTCCTCGTCTCCCTGGAGCCGGCGCCATGAACGATCCGCGGTTCGACAAGATGACGAAGGAGGACCTGATCCTCGAGCTCGAGAAGCTCGAAGCCGCGCGGCGGCTGCCGGCCCGCCGCAGCGGCGCGCCCGACGCCCAGCGGGCCCTCCACGATCTGCAGGTGCACCAGGTGGAGCTGGAGATGCAGAACCGCGAGCTCCGCGAGACGCAGGGCCTGCTGGAGGAGTCGAGATCGCGCTATGCGGATCTCTACGACTTCGCGCCCGTCGGCTACTGCACGCTCGATCTCGAGGGGCGCATCACCGAGATCAACCTGAGCGGCGCCGCCATGCTCGGCTCTCCGCGGGACAGCTTGACCAACAGATCGTTCGCGTCGGTCGCCTTGCTTCGGGACCGGAACCGGTTCAATCAGCACCTGAAGATCTGCCGCGAGCAGAACCAGCGCGTGACGACCGAGCTGGCGATGTCGTCGGGGCGGCGGGGCACGCGCGTCCTCGAGATGGTGAGCGAGCCGATTCGCGACTGGCGCGGGGCAACGACCGCCTTTCGGACCATCCTGACCGACGTCTCCGATCGCAAGCGGATGGAGAACAAGCTGCAGCTCCTGTCCGACGCGGGCCAGCTGTTCGCCTCGTCGCTCGATCTCGAGGCGACGCTGCAGGCCGTGGCGCGCCTCATCGTGCCGACCCTGGCCGACATCTGCCTCATCGACCTCCTGGAAGGCGCGAACGCCGAGCGCCGGGTCGTGCAGTTCGCGGACGGCGCCAAGCAGGCAGCCCTGGCCGAAAAGATGAAGGCGTTCGCCCCTCGCGCCGACTGGTCCTCGCCCCCGTCGCGGGCCGCCTTCCTGGGCGAGGCCACGCTGCTCCCTGAGATAACCGAGGCCGCGCGCGATCGCCTCGCCCACGACGATGCGCACGCGGCCGTCTTGCGCGCCGCCGGCCCACGTTCGATGCTGACGGTGCCGCTGTCGGCTAACGGCAGGACGCTGGGCGCCCTCACCTGGATGTCCTCGGAGTCGGAGCGCCGCTACGGGGCCTTCGATCTCCGACTGGCCCAGGATCTGGCCGGTCGAGCCGCGATGGCGCTGGACAACGCGCGCCTGCACGCCGACGCGCGCCGGGCGGTCGTCGCGCGGGACGCCGTCCTGGCACTGGTGTCGCACGATCTCACGAATCCTCTGAGCGTCATCGTGATGCAAACGGGACGCATCCTCAGCGAGACCATCAGCACGCGGCGCCCCGCGAACCACGGTCACGGGATGGAGGTGATCCAGCGCGCCGCGGAGCAGATGCGCCGGCTCATTCGCGACCTGCTCGACGTGTCGAGCATCGACGCGCAGCGATTGACCGTCGAGCGAAGCCGGCAATCCGTCGCCCTGCTGCTGGAGGACGCGGTCGAGGGCATGGAGTCGCGGGCCGACGCGAAGTCGCTGCGCCTGGAAGGGCACCTGGACGCGGAGCCGGGCCTCGAGGTCGACTGCGATCGCGACCGGATCCAGCAGGTGCTGGCCAACCTGATCGGCAACGCGATCAAGTTCACCGACAAGGGTTCGGTGACGGTGCGCGTTCGGCGCCGCGAGCAGGATGCATGGTTCTCGGTCGCGGACACGGGGCCCGGGATCCCGGCGTCAGAGCTCGGCCATGTCTTCGATCGGTTCTGGCAGGCCCAGAAGACGGCGCGCCAGGGAACGGGCCTCGGCCTGTCGATCGCGAAGGGGATCGTCGAAGCTCACGGCGGAAGAATCTGGGCGGAGAGCGGAGTGGGCGTCGGCACGACCCTCAGCTTCACCCTGCCCATCGTGGGCTCGGCCACTCGTCACGCCGAGGAACCCGTGGTGCTGATCGCTGACGACGATCCGATCTATCGAGAGACGCTCGCCGGCGCCGTTCGAGAGGCGGGGTACGCGGTGGTTGCCGTCGCCGACGGCGCCGAGGCGCTCGCTTATCTGCGCCGCGCGCCGCCGCCGTATTCGATCGTTCTCGATCTGACCATGCCCGTGATGGACGGCTGGGGTTTCCTCGAGGAGAGGAACCGGGACGCGGCGCTTCGGCCCATCCCCGTCATCGTGCTGTCAGCGTTGCGAGGGGTCGAAGGCCAGGTGACCGCGGCGCACGCGAGCTTCGTGTCGAAATCGAAAGGTACCGGCCAGGTGATCGATCAACTGTCGCACCTACAGCATTGATTCGGAGCCGGTCACGACGGGACGGCGACGAGGTCCAGGACGATCACGCGGCGGGTCGCGGCATCCACCTGGTAGACGACGCGGTACCCCTCGTACACGTAAAAGCGCAGCGGCGGCTCGTTGGGCCCGGGTTGCTTCGCACGCTTGCCGAGCTTCGCGGCCGCCAGGGCGATGCTCTCCAGGCGCTCGCTGATGGCCGCGCGCACGGACGCCCGACAACGGACGAGCCGGCGTTCGGTCTCCTTCGAGAACCTCAGCGCGTACTCGGCTCGTGGGGGCATCGGCATGGCCTTTCTCAATATCGCTCGGCTTTGGATCGGCGCCATGAGGTAAGTCCTGCCCCATGCTTCGAAAAAATCGATGGAGCAATCGCAACGCCCGCGCTGCGAGCCAACCAGAGGACGTGACGGCGCCGTGAGCCGTCGCCCGCGAGGACGCGCCTGGCGGTCGGGTCGAAGCCGGCGGCGCGCAGGCGCGCGGTGAAGCTGGCGTCCTGAAAGGTCGACCAGACGGCGAGAACAGAGCCCGGGCGGAGCGCCTTCCGGGCGCGTTGCAGACCTTCCACCGAATAGAGCCGCCTGTTCTTGAAGGTCGTGAACGCCGACGGGCCGTTGTCGACGTCGAGGAGGATGGCGTCGTACCGGTCCGCCGCCTCCGCGATCGCGTCGACGACGTCCGCCTGGACGACGGATACGCGCGGGTCGGCGAGCGGCTCCCCCGCCAGGTGCCCGAGGACCTCTCGGTTCCAGCGGACCACGGCAGCGACGGACTCGACGATCACGACCTCGGCGTCGCCGTCGAGAACGTCGAGCGCGGCGCGGGCCGTGAACCCCATGCCGAGGCCCCCGATGAGGATCCGGACGCCCGGCCTCCGCGCCAGCCCCGCGCAGCCGTAGACCGCCAGCTTCTCCTCGGAGCGGTGGCTGTCGCTTCGCATCAGCTCCTGGCCGTCCACACGCATGGCGTAGCGGTCGTCCTGGACCGACAGCGTCAGCTCCCCGCCGTCGCTGGTGAGCGCCCGATCTATCGTGCGTGCGGGCGTCAGCGGTACCGCTTTCTCTGGGTCGCGGTGCGCGCTTCGCCGTCGATTCGCTTCCGATCGGCGAGGAAATCGCGGACGACGTCGTCGACGTTTTCCTTGAAGGAGACCTTGCCGCCGCCGATCTCCCGCAGCGCCGTGACCGCCGCCTTGTTGGTGCAGACGACCGACGGCCTGGCCCCCGCGGCCAGTTGACGGGCCCGTTCCGCAGCCAGGATGCAGAGCGCGAAGTGGTTGTTCACACGCTCCAGACAATCTTCGACCGTAAC
>Ga0207645_10002787_pt1 | contig 13602 bp, 9 predicted proteins | sample KBSM53metaG_FD_184331 | JGI IMG/M metagenome (GOLD analysis project Ga0207645, IMG submission 184331) | Miscanthus rhizosphere microbial communities from Kellogg Biological Station, Michigan, USA - KBS M5-3 metaG (SPAdes) (version 2) | ecosystem: Host-associated > Plants > Roots > Rhizosphere >...
ACCACGCGACTAGCCGCACCAAGTCCGGCTCCGCCATTGTCGTACAGCCAGTGGTTGGCCGATTTACTCCACGACGAATGTGAAAGAAGATCGCACTGCCATCGTCGGGCACGGGCGGATCAGAATTGTGCCGAATCTCAACTAGCCAGCGATAAGCGAAATCGCCACCGCGCATTTTTTCATGGCTATAATTGTCGGGCGGATTACGCGGATCGATCACAACATGGCGGTTGTAATTGGGAGAACGCGGATCATCGCTCCAGACATCAGCGTCGGTCACCTGATGAAATGGATAGTTTGCTCCTGACGGCAATGCTGAATCGTAGGTAAAGAGCTCGCCGATGCGAAAAATGCCAGCGGGTGCCCGACCATCACGCTCGTGTTTTCGCAAACCCGGCTCGTCCTGACCAGCAATCCCACTTCCCCAAGCCAGACCGTTTTTTCCGAACAATACCGGCATCGGCCCAGCCTGCGCTTGCCATTTGCCTCCGGTCTTTGCCAGCAGATACAAACGGCCATGCACGGAATTCCAGTCCGGCGCGAGAGCGACGATGAGCTGGGCGGATTCATTCGGGAGCGCGGCGGCATGAGCGTTGCTCGCAACTAGCCACGCCATCAGCGAAATGAGGAATCGTCCGTAATTCACGCTTAACCTAGACCCTGATCAGGCCAAAACTGCAACGCGTTTCCTCAATGAAACAACGAATGATCATCTGCGGGGTGCTCGTCGCCCTGATTTTCGCTGCGCATGCTCCGGCGTTACGAGCGACGTTTGTTTGGGATGATACCGCGCTGGTTCTGCGCGATCCCCTCATCCGCAGTTGGCGGCTGATCCCGGAAGGCTTTCAACGTTTTCTGTTTGCCGATGCGACCCCGTCGAATTTTTATCGCCCCGTTCAACGGCTGAGCTATACGCTGGAATATTGGGCGTTCGCCTTTCGTCCCGCGCCTTATCATTTGACCAACATCCTGCTCCATGCTGCGACCGCGATCGCCTTGTTAATTTTTGCGCTGGCGTTTTTGAGGCTCTATCAAGTTGATGAACGAAAAAGCTTGGGTGTTGCGGCCATCGCCTCGCTGGCGTGGGCATTGCATCCGCTCCATTCCGGAGTCGTTGACTATGTAGCGGGCCGGGCTGATTCGCTCGCGGCTCTTTTTGGTTTCACGGCATTATATTTTACAGTTCGGGCACTCGATCGGGAATCCACTTGGAAGTTCTACGCTGTGACCGGATTTGCGCTTCTGGCCAGCGCGCTAAGCAAAGAGAGCGGGCTCATTTTTTCCGCGTTGGCGATCACTTTGATTCTTCTGAGGAAAAACTGGAAAGGAATTGTGCCGATTGGAGTGGCGATCGCCTTTGTTCTCACCGTCTACGTGACCCTGCGCAATCAGGTGCCGCCGGTGGATGTGCCCCGGCTTTCGCCGCCGGCGCCGGCGTTGGTCCGTCCAATTATCGCGGCCCGCGCGCTGGCGGAGTACGCCGGTCTTTTGATAGCGCCAGCGAATTTGCACATGGATCGCGATGTGGAGAATCATCCTTGGGGATTTAATCCTGTTAGTCTCACGGCCGGCGCCTGGCGGGAGTTAGAAACGCTGGCAGGGCTTATCGTCTTCGGTGTGCTGCTGTGGTGGGCGCGCCGCGCATACAAACGTCAACCGGCAATCTTCGTGCTTCTTCTCTGCGCCGGGATATCGTATTTGCCGGTATGCGGTCTTTTTTCCTTGAACGCAAACATTGCGGAACACTGGGTCTACGTCCCGTTAGCCTTTATTCTTCTCGCCGTTGCACTGCAAGTCGCGTTAATCGTCCGGACTCGGACCACTTTTTTCTCGGCCATGACGTTCGCGGCTCTCTGGATCGCTTTTCTTGGGGTGCGAACATTTTACCGCGCACAAGATTGGCGGGACCCGCGAACGTTCTTCACATGCACCATCGCCGCCGGGGGCGATTCCGCTCGGATGTTGATTAATCTGGGAGGGCTTGAGTTATCGGACGGTCATCTCGAACAAGCGGAGATGTTTTTGCAACGCGCACTCGCGAAAAATCCCGAGCAGCCGTTCGCTTTGCTCAATCTTGCCGCCATCGCCTTGAAACGAAATGATCTGCCCACCGCGCAAGGTTTTCTCGAACGAGCGCAGAGAAATCCGTTAAGTCTGGCGCAAGCAGAAGAGATGCTGGCGCTGGTGGAACAAAAAGAAAAGGGCCGGATCGATTTGTCGCGTTTGCACATGGCTTCGCGAAAAGATCCGCCATCGTGGTCGATCATGCGGCGTTATCTTGCCGCCTTGTCGATCACCGGGCAGACAAAAAAAGCAGTGGTGGAATTGCAAACCTTGCTCAAGACAGAATGGTATCGGGCGGAGTCCTGGCAGCTTCTCAGCGAATACCTAACGCGTCTTGGACAAGCCGACGAAGCCGCTAAAGCGCTGGCCCAGGCACGCGCCTTCGACGTCCATTTAAACGATCACTGATCGCACATTCAGCCTTCGATGCTTGAGATTTTCTCCTAATCCTATTCCTACTCTTAATCCTCTCCGCAAATCCGAAACAGCAAAGAATAGGAATAGGATTACGATTAGGAATAAGATGAATTCTTAGTCGACCCCGCACCACCGGCTCCTTCGATCGCATCGGTATCCGCCGGCAGATATTTTGCGCCCCAAAACCAAAGCGCACCGGCCACGATCATCAGAACCGCAACGCCCCACAGGGCGACATTCATGTTCCAGCGATCACGCACTACACCGATTAACGGTGGTGAGGTCGCATCGCCCAGGAGGTGAATGATAAAAATATTCAGTGCGAATGCGCTCGCCCGCACCGTTGGCGGGGTCACATTGGCCAACGCGGTGTTGGACGGACCGGTATTAAAGAAAAGGAAAAAGACTGCAATAAAGATCATCAGCCAGGCCATCGGGAAACGAACGTAAATCACGGCGATGGTCGCCGGAACGCAAAGCAACATTCCCATTCCGGAAACGAGAAAGTAAGAGCTGGGAAAACGCTCCCGCAGTTTGTCGCCAGCCCAGCCGCCGAACAACGTGGCCAGCAACCCGGCCGCGGCAGTTATCCCGCCGAAAGTTAAATCAATGTTTCCTAACAGATTTTGGCTCGGCGGAAACTCAGCGCGCCGATCTAGAAAAATGTAATCAGGCATCCATGCGGAAAAGCCACCAATCGCAAATGTCATTACCGTCATGGCGGCGGTATTAAGGACGTAGGATCGAATGCGAAATAGACCACGATAATCTCTCAGCCGCGGCGGTCCCTTCGCCACGGACGCCGCTCGCGGTTCGCGCATAAAAAAACAACAAGCCGCCAGGAATAATCCTGGCGGCACAACGAGACAGAACGCCCAGCGCCAACCGAGAAGATCCGCTATCTTTCCGCCGAACGCGTAGCCCAGTGCGCTACCGACCGGAATCGCCACATAAAACCAGGCCAAAACACGCCCGCGTGTCTTTATTGGGTAAAGATCGGCAATGATTGTCGGCGCCGCTGGCCCATAACCCGCCTCACCAATGCCAACGAACAATCTTGTGCAGAGCAAAACCCCAAAGGATGTCGCCAGCCCGGACCACCCGCTGGCCAGGCTCCAGATCGCGACACTCGTTCCGATCAATATCCAGCGCGAAAAACGATCGGCCAACCAACCGAAAATCGGAGCGGTAAACATGTAACTGACCAAAAATGCCGTCGTCCAAAGGCCGGCTTTACCATTTTGGTTCGGATCGCCTGCCAAAAATTCGTGCTTGAGCGTCGGCAACACCGACGCCAGAACGTAACGGTCGATGTAATTAAAAAGGTTGATGGCGAGCAAGAGTGCCAGAGCGGTGCGGGCGCCTGATTTTTGCTCGTTTGTCATAACGCGATTGCAGAGTGAGATGGAGCGATTGTAAACGTAAAACAAATGCCGGGAGATTCTGCCGCCGAGCGCGCTTTCTATCTTTGCGCGCTTTCGATCGCGCGCTCGATTTATCGCGTGAAAGCGCTCGGCCGGGAAAATTTGCCGACCGGCGGCTGCCTGATCGTGCCCAATCACATCACCTGGGTTGATGCGATCATCCTTCAACTAGCCTGCCCGCGGCCGGTCCGCTTTATCATTGACGAGGAATTTTATCGCAAACCGGCACTTCGGCCGGTGCTGCGAATGGCGCGCGCCATCCCGATCGATCGTCGTAAGCCGCGCGAGGCAATTCGACGAGCCACTGCGCAGATTGAAGCCGGCCAATTCGTTTGCATTTTCCCAGAAGGCCAACTCTCGCGCACCGGCACGCTGGCGCGGCTACAGCGTGGATTCGAAATGATCGCGCGTCACGCCCAGGCACCGGTGGTACCGGTTTTTCTCGATCAACTCTGGGGTTCGATCTTCTCATATCGTGGCGGAAAATTCTTTCGGAAATGGCCGAGACATTTTCCCTATCGCGCCATCGTCGGCTTCGGCGTGCCTCTTTCCGCGAAGGAGGCGACGATCCCACGCGTCCACGAAGATCTGCTTAAGCTTGGAGCCGACTGCTTCGAGCAACGGCCCGAATTGCGGCAGCATATTGCGCGACGTGCTGTGCGCGGACTCAAACGCTCGCCTTTCGCCACCCTGGTCATCGATGGAATGGACGGCAGCAAGTTGAGTCGCGGAAAACTCCTCGGAGTTTCGATCGCACTCAGTGGTTACCTTCGGAAAACATTCCCGGAGAAACGAGTTGCAATTGTGTTACCAGCCAGCAAAGGCGCTGTCGTTGCCAATCTCGCGGTGACATTGGCCGACAAAGTTCCTGTCGGATTGAATTTCACCGCCTCCGCTGATGCCATCGCCAGCGCGATTGATCGCGCTGAAATTAAAACTGCCATTAGCGCCAGGCAATTCCACGGACGGCTTACCAATCTTCCGTGGCCACGCAACATCGTATTTCTTGACGAGTTACTGCCGAAATTGAAGGGGCAGATTCTGTTTTGGTGGATGGCGGGAATTGTTACGCCCAACTTCTTGTTAGCTCGCTGGCTCGGGCTTCCACGCCACGGCGGACACAAAGAAGCGGTCTTGCTTTTTACCAGCGGCAGTTCGGGTGAACCCAAGGGTGTGGTTCTTTCTCATCATAATCTCATCGGCAACGTCACGCAGTTTACCGTCATGCTCGATGCCGGACCGGAAGATAGTCTCCTTGCCTCGCTTCCCTTCTTTCACAGTTTCGGATGCACCGTCACCCTCTGGTATCCGCTGATCGAGGGCACGCCAATAGTCACCTATCCGAGTCCACTGGAAGCGGCAAAGAACGCTGCCCTGGTCGAGAAGTACAAAATCACGGTGCTACTGGCGACGCCGACTTTCTTGCGCGCGTATTTGCGCAAGGCTGAACCGGAACAGCTGCGGTGGGCACGCCTGGTCATCGTCGGCGCGGAAAAGATGCCGCTCGATCTGTCCGAGAAATTCTTCGAACGCTTCGGCAAACGCGTGATGGAGGGCTACGGCTTGACAGAAACGGCGCCAGTCGTTTCCGTCAACCTGCCCGATCCAATTCCGGAGCGGCCCGATGTCACGGTGCAGCCGCTCTATCGCCTCGGCTCCGTCGGAAAAATGGCTTCGGGTATTGCCACGGAAATTCACCACCCGGAAACCAACGAGAAATTATCTATTTACGACAGCGGGATGCTCTGGTTGCGCGGTCCCAACATTTTTGAAGGCTATCTGAAGGATCCAAAGCGGACCGCAGAAGTTCTGCATAACGGCTGGTTAAAGACAGGCGACATCGGCCGGCTGGACGAAGACGGGTTTCTCTACATCGAAGGCCGGCTCTCCCGTTTCTCCAAGATTGGCGGTGAAATGGTGCCACACGAAGTAGTAGAGCAGAAGATTATCGGCGCGCTCGGTTTGGAAGGAAGCGAGCGACGCATTGCCATTTGCGGAGTGCCGGACGAAGCGAAAGGCGAGGCGCTGCTTCTGTTAACAGCCGATCCCATCGAAATGGATAAACTGCGCGCCCTACTGACTGAAAGTGGCGTCCCAAATCTTTGGATCCCGAAGCGTTCCGTCGTGGTAGAAAACATTCCCGTTCTCGCCTCCGGCAAACTTGATATCAGACGATGCCAGGAGCTGGCTGCCGGGCGATAAGACTAAACATGCCTATTAACGATTTCTCTTTCGTCATGTCGAGAGAAGTCGAGACATCTCTAATCATTTTCTGAAAGAGAATAGTTAGAGATTCCTCGACTTCGTTCGGAATGACAGAGGTGGCGGCAAGCGGAAGCGCTTGCCCTGCAAATCTAGAACGCTCTAATCCAGCCAATCCATCGCGGCGAGAATGCGGCGGAATTGTTCGTCGTCGCCCGACAGGGCGGGTAGCCACTCGCCGATTGGTTCACGTTTCCACCAGGCTGGGTCGCCCGGCGGCGCGAAATGATAGCGATAGAGTTGCGCGCGAATGTAGTGCGGCGGTCTAACTGGAAATGGATTACCGGCGAGAAGGGAAACCGTGCCAGGATCGTTGTGCAGTAGTTTCCAGACGAAATGCAGCGTCCATGGATATTCCGCTGGTGATGCCATGGCGGCGAACCAAATTTGCCAATCGATGCGCGGTTGATACGGCGCGATGAACGGAGGCCGCAGATCCGGATTACCCGGTTTGGCTTTGAATTCGTATTCCTTCCATTTGGTATCGCCGGTAATAATCGCGTCGTCGGTTCCTTCGAAAATGATCTCGTCACGTTCCTTCCCGACGGCGCCGAATGCGCCGTAGGTGTTAACGAGACTAAGCCGATCGAAGGACGTGTTCATCATTTGCCGTTCCGAAATGAGATTGGCGACTGGCGCGATGCTCAAATACGCGACCAGGAGTGACAATGCGATGGCGATGGTGTTGTTGATGCGCGACGGCTCCGATTCCTCCGCCGCGCGTTCTGCGCGCTTAACGATCGAACGTGGAAGAATTCGCCGAAGGAAGGTGTCATCAAAACAAGCGAGAAATGGAATCATCGTCACGTAATTCAAGAACGAGAGGTTGCCGCTGATGATGAGAACGATTTGAAAACTCACCAGCAAGATCCCAGCGACATGGCGCGCGTGGCGGGGCCCGAATGAAAACCAGGGGACGATAAGTTCAATAAAATGGTTCCAGGCTGTGCCGAATTTGTGGAACCAGTGCGGCGCGAAATGCAGATAGCGGCTAAGCGGACTTGGGATCGGCTGCGTTTCGTAATGATAATAAAGACAGGTAAGATCGCGCCAACATGGATCGCCGCGTAGCTTGATCAGGCCGGCACCAATCATGATGCGAAAACCGAGCCAACGAAAAAGCCAGATCACGAGCAGCGGCGGACGGCATCTCGGGAATGGGCGACCATCGAGCAACGGACAAAGAAAGATCGACAGGAACCCGGTCTCGAGCAATTGCGTTTCCCAGCCATAGCCGTACCAGATTTGCCCGACGTGAATGATGGACATGTACATCGCCCAGAGAATGGCGAGCAGAATCGCATTGGCGTAACCGCCAAGGACAACGAGCGACAAGCCGAAACCAACCCAGGCAAAGATCGAGAGACCTTGATCGGAAATACCGAACCAGAAGAGCGATGGTAACTGCAAGGCTGCGGCAGAGCGCGAGCCGAAATGCGCCTCGACTGTTTGAAAAAAATGATTAGCCGGGGTTAAGCCATGTTCGCCGACGAGAGGGACGAGTTGCTGTGCTGCGATCAAAAAGGCAACTGCATAAACAAAACCAAGCAGGCGCAAAATAGCGAACCGGGTGAGCCAATAAGAATTCCCGCCATGGAAAAGTTTTCCGAAGATATTTTGAGCCATCACAACATCATGGGAGCTGGCCCCATTTGGTCGCTACTGGAGGCCAATGCGCTTGAGGATTTCGACGAAACGGGGTTCCGAACGCATCGAATCCCATTTTGAGTCGACTTTCAGGCGACAAAGTCGAATATCGTGGTCTTGATACGCCTTTTCTAACCAGCTGAAAGCCTCATCCTTCTCGCCCAGGACATAAGAGAGGAGCGCGAGATTGGAAGGCGGAACGTAGCGTTGGCTTTCGAGAGATTTTAATTCCTGTAGTACCGCCCGTCCTTTCGCCGTGTCGCCGGACAATACCGAGGCATAACCATTCAGTGCTAGCGGCTCTGAATTTCCGCCGGACAATTTTACGGCCTGACTGAATTCGGAAATGGCTTCGGGGTACATTTTCTTCTCGATATAAGCCATTCCCAAAAATTGATGCGCAATCCAGAAATTCGAATCCAGTTCGACCGTCTTTTTTAACCTGGCAATAGCCTCGTCGTCTCGTCTTGCCAGGTGAAGATGGTAACCATTGAGCGCGTTGATGATTAGGGAGAGCGGATCGAGCTCGACGGCGCGGACACCTTCTGCGATTGCTTCCTGGGAACGCCCGGTGACGCTGAGCATTTGCGCGTAAGCAATGTGGCCAAAACTCCAATTTGGATTGAGTTCGATGGCACGTTTTGCTTCCCTTTCCGCGCCGGACCAGTCCCAGTCATACCAAGTATGGATAAAGGCCAGGGTAGCGTGAGGTTCCGCCAGTGTCTCATCGAGCTCCAATGCTTTGGCTGCTGCAGCCTGAGCCTGCGGAAGGGTGTCCTTCGACGGTACTTCACTTGTTGGCGCGAGGCTTCGATAAGCATCGGCTAATCCGAAGTAGGCCAGGGCGTAAGTCGGATCGAGCCCAATCGCCTTTTTAAAAAATTCAATGCTCTTCGTAATCTCCGGAGGAGTGAGCTTGTTCCAATGATAACGCCCGGTAAGGTAAAGTTGATACGCTTCGACATTCTCGGTGTAACGTCGGGTCAAACGCTTGTTCTCTTCGCCGCTCAAGCGCAACGCGAGTGCGTCTGCTACCTTTTGAGAAATCGCATCCTGAACAGCAAAAACATCCGTGAATTTTTCGTCGAACGTGTTCGCCCACAGTGAAGATCCGTCCGCTACGTTGATCAAACGAGCACTAACTCTGATGCGATCGCTCGATTTCTGGACGTTACCTTCCAAGACCGAATTAACCTCCAATTCGCGTCCGGCGGCCACAGGATCCTGGTCGAGACCGCTATATTTGCGGACCGAGTTGAGCGAGCGAACCACGATTTCCCGGATGTTGCTAAGCTTGGCAATGAGACTGTCCGCCATGCCCATTTCGAGCACCTGATCTCGGTTCTCGGGCACCAAAGGTTTGAAAGGAAGCACAGCGATTCGCTTTTCAGGAGACGTCAAAGCATTTGCCATTCTTTGCGACTGGCGGTGAGAGGATGCCCAAAAACCAATCACCAAGGCGATTGTCACCAAGATCGCACCGGTTAAGAACGCCAGCTTTCGTCTATTTGTTGGAATGTGAGGCGCCGCTGCCGTTGTCTCTCTCTGCTTTTTGAGCGCCTCGGGAATCGCAGGATTGCCCACCTCGTCGCTGTAAAGGTTAACCAAGCTGACCCTCGCACCATGCTTCACTTCGCATTCGCCAAGTTCGTGCAGGTGCGGGCGCCATTGCCGATATTGTTCCAGATCTTCGGCGACACGCTTGGAGAGAAGGATGTGGCCGGCATCGCCGCAATCCATCACACGCTGTGCGACGTTGATGCCCGCGCCGGCGATGTTCGAGCGATCGTTTACATCCATAATCCCGCTCACCGGACCGCTATGAATACCCATGCGAACTTGCAGTTCCGAATGGCTCTGCAATGCCTTGCTGATTTCCAACGCGCATTGTACGGGCGCTTCTGGCGTAGTCGAAAAAACGAGAGCTACGCCGTCGCCGGTTGGAACTCGAATTAAATTACCCGAAGTTTCCGCACTCCGAAACGCCTCGGTACTTCGGACGATCTGATTAAGGTCTTGGAGCAACTCATGTTGCTCATCGATCAGTCGTTTCGAATAACCGACGATGTCTATGAACAAGACGTGGGCAATCTCCAGTCGAAGTTCGGATGTCGGTTCGGCCATAAGACCAACGACGTTTGTAATTAGAAAACGTCTAACGTCCAATTAATCCACACTCCGCAATCCAAAGTCCGCAATCGAAAAACTGCCAGGGGGGAGAGTTGAACTCCCGACCAAGGGCTTATGAGTCCCCTGCTCTACCACTGAGCTACCCTGGCGAAATCGAACGCCTAATTTTCTCTGAGCAGGTCAGCTGTCAATGAGGAGCACTGCCTCACACACACGAGCCTTGAGAGAGCTGCAAGATGAAACCCTCACCGCAACTGTGGTTTCGTTGTTAAATAAGGGGCGAGATCTTTTTTCGGGCCGCGAACTGCAGCCATGAAAAGAACGCCTTTGCGCGCCTGCACCGCACCGGTCCATCCTTCCTGCTCGATGTAACGCCAGCCCTCGAATTCCTCCGGCTTTCCGCTCTTCGAATCGCGCCGCGCAGGAAACAGAAACAACTGCATTCGCTTTTCCGCCAGACTGATTTGTGCAACCTGACCGGCTTCATCGTCATCAAAAACGCGGACACCAATCGTTCGCTGCTGAGAAAATCCCGGAGGCACATCGTAATGCTCCAGCCGGTATTTCATGAAAAATAAATCATTCAGTGTTCCGGCCTCCGTCTCCATCGGCTCGAATTCCGAAGGCCGCGTCATCGCCGCCACACTCAGCAATTTCTTCGCCGTCGCCGTACCGGGGAAAGCGTGCATTTGTTCGTCGAACGTGATCCATGCGACCACTGCGATTACCACCAACGCGATTCCGATGGCGAGAATGGCTGGATGAAGAGCGGTCTTTTTCCAATTTCGCTTCGCCCCTTCCGCCATTCTTTCGTTGGCAAACCACTCCTGGATTTCGGTCGATACCGGGGTTGCCTGCACCAATTTGGCAACTGCGCGATCAAACGATTGCTGCGCCGCAAAATCTTCCGTTCGTTTCGCGCGCGACACTGCTGTGCGCATCCGGCGATCGGGCGCCTTCGCATTTGCGATAGGCGCACAATCCGCCAGCGTGCGCAGGCCGCGTGACAACCGCTTCATTCCGAGGCCGCCGCCGGCACAGTTGTATTGAGCCAGGCTTGAAATTCGCGACGACCGGAGGCGATCGCACGCGAGAGGTCAGTCAATTTCAGGCCAAGCATCGACATCATTTCGCGATAGTTAAACTCATCCAGGTAATAGAGGGCGAGAGCGCTGCGTTGTGGTTCCGGTGCAGCAGAAATCCAAATCGCCAGTTGTTCAGGTTCGAGTTGCTCGATTTGTTCAGGCGCCTTTGGTGAAAGTTCGGTCGACTCGTTCGCCGCGTGCTCTGGCTGCACGCCCTGGGCAACTACATCAAGGCAACGCCAGCGCGCTTCGCGAAAAAACCAATAGCGATCCACGGGCGACTCTCTCTTCGCGACAAGAAATGCAGCTTCGCGCAAAGTGTCCTGAAAAATATCCTGCGCTTTCGACGCCTCGCCCGTCATCAGGAAACAAAAACGATACAGTTGCGGTAAATTTTGCGCAGCCACCCTAACAACGGGAAGCAGAGAATTTGCCCGGCGCAAGTACCTCGAACAAGGGACGGACCTTTCGGATGGACGAAGGCCACGTCCCTCCAAGTAGCGAGTTAAAGTGAAATGGTGACAATTGTTCCTCAGGATCAGGAGCTTGGACCGCTTGCATCGCGCAACCGCCGCGCGACTTCCACGGCATTGGCACGGCTATTAAACGCCGAAACGCGAAAGAAGCTTTCCCCCCTCGAACCAAAGCCGCTACCGGGGGTTATAACGACGTTCAATTTGCGCAGCATCCAGTCGAAGGTTTGCCAGCTCGTTTGGCCGGGCCGCGTTTCCACCCAAATGTAAGGCGCATTGGTGCCGCCATGTACTGCGAAACCGGCGGCGCGGGCTCCCTCGCTCAGAATCCGCGCGTTGCCCATGTAATGATCGATAAGCGCCCGCACTTGCTCGCGACCTTCCTCGGAATAAAGCGCCTCCGCGCCACGTTGCACCGGATAACTCACGCCATTTGATTTCGTACTCCAGCGCCGGTGCCAGAGCGGATGGAGCGCTAATTTTTTGCCGTTTTCAGTTCTGGCGAGAACAGACTTTGGCAAAACGGTAAAGCCGCAACGAACGCCGGTGAAGCCACCCGTCTTGGAGAAGCTGCGAAATTCAATCGCGCATTCGCGCGCACCATCAATTTCGAAAATCGAGTGCGGAATTTCACCACCAGCCCTGACCTGGCGCTTCGCGCCTTCCTCTCCCTTGGGGAGAGGATTCAGGTGAGGACGATCATTGATATAGGCTTCGTAAGCCGCGTCGAAGAGAAGGATGGCGTCGTGATCATGCGCGTACTCGACCCAGTTCGTCAGTTGCGCACGCGATGCCACTGCGCCCGTCGGATTGTTAGGAAAGCAAAGGTAAATAACGTCTGCGTGTTCGCCGGGAGGTTCGGGAACGAAACTATTCTCAATCGTGCACGGTAAGTAGACAATGCCTTCGTAACCGCCATCGGCCCGGGCTGGGCCGGTGTGCCCCGCCATTACATTGGTATCGACGTAAGCTGGATAAACCGGATCGGTAATCGCGATCTTATTTTCCCCGCCCAGAATATCGAGAATGTGTCCGCAGTCACATTTCGACCCATCCGACAGGAAAATTTCATCATCCGTAATTTCGATTCCGCGATCGCGATAATCAAACTGCGCGATTTTGCTGCGGAGGAATTCGTAGCCCTGCTCGGGGCCATAGCCACGGAACGTTTCACGTTGCCCGAGTTCTTCGGCTGCTGCTTTCATTGCCTCGATTGCAGCTCGCGGCAAGGGCTCGGTTACGTCGCCGATCCCACAACGAATTATTCGTTTGGCCGCCTCAGGGTCTTCTTCTGAGAACTGGCGGACACGGCACGCGATCTCGGGAAATAAATAACCAGCCTGAAGTTTGAGATAATTCTCGTTTAGATAGGCCATATCTGTAGCGGCGGCCTCCGACCGCCGGATCTACTTTTTAAACGGCGGTCATATACCGCCGCTACAGAAAACAGCTCAATAATTCTTCGCCACTTCGTCCCAATTCACCACATTCCACCACGCTTTGATGTAATCGGGGCGACGATTTTGATAGTTTAAGTAGTAGGCATGCTCCCAAACGTCGACGCCCAGGATCGGCGTGTTGCCGTCCATTAACGGCGAATCCTGGTTTGGCGTCGAAATCACTTCGAGCTTGCCGCTTTTGTTTTTGATTAGCCACGCCCAGCCGCTGCCGAAACGGCCAGCGCCTGCGGCAGCAAGTTTTTCCTTGAACTGATCGAAGCTGCCGAAGGTTGATTTAATGTCATCGGCGAGCTTCCCTTTCGGCTCGCCACCTTTCCCGGGACCCATGATCTTCCAAAAGAAAGAATGGTTGGCGTGGCCGCCGCCGTTGTTACGGACGGCGGTGCGAATGTTTTCGGGCACGGCATTCAAATCGCGAATCAAATCTTCAACGGATTTCTTCGCCAGCTCAGGTTGATCCTTGAGCGCGTTGTTAACGTTGGTGATGTAAGTCTGATGATGTTTGGTATGATGAATTTCCATCGTGCGCGCGTCGATGTGCGGTTCGAGCGCGTCGTATGGGTAGGGAAGTTTTGGTAATTCGTAAGCCATAATCTTTACTGTTAGTTCGCTTTAGCGTGCTGAACAGGATTTATTTTTT
>Ga0207645_10002789_pt1 | contig 13601 bp, 14 predicted proteins | sample KBSM53metaG_FD_184331 | JGI IMG/M metagenome (GOLD analysis project Ga0207645, IMG submission 184331) | Miscanthus rhizosphere microbial communities from Kellogg Biological Station, Michigan, USA - KBS M5-3 metaG (SPAdes) (version 2) | ecosystem: Host-associated > Plants > Roots > Rhizosphere >...
CGGCGGCCGACTGGCTTACGTATCGACCGCCGAGGACGGCCGCCCGCAGCTCTTTGCGCGGTGGATGCAGAGCGGCCAGACGGCCAAGCTCGCTGAGCTGCTCTCCGCGCCGACGGACCTGGCCTGGTCCCCCGATGGGAGATGGATCGCCTTTACGATGTTCACGCCGGACGAGGCCGCAAAGCTGGGCGAAGCACCCGAGAAACCGAAGGGGGCTGAGTGGGCCCCGCCGCTCGAGGTGATTACCGATCTCACCTACCGCAGCGACGCAGAAGGCTATCTCAAGCCCGGTTACCGCCATGCCTACGTCGTTGCGGCCGAAGGCGGCGCGCCACGGCAACTCACCTTCGGCGCCTTCAACGAGACCGGGCCACTGTCCTTCACGCCCGACGGCGCTCACCTCCTGCTCACTGGCAACCGGATGGATAACTGGCGCCGCGAGCCTGTCAACACCGAGATCTACGAAGTGGCACTGGATAGCGGCGCCATCCGGGCGCTGACGTCGCGCGTTGGCGCCGATGGCGCGGCCACCGTATCTCCTGATGGCCGGACGATTGCCTATCTCGGCTTCGACGACCGGCTCATGAGCTATCAGAACGCCGAGCTCTACGTGATGGACCGCGACGGCAGCGAGCCGCGCTCGCTCACGAGCAGCCTCGACCGTACGATCGACGAGGCGTACTGGGCGGCGGACGGCCGTACCCTCTACGTGCGCTACGACGACCGCGCGGTAACGAAAATCGCGCGGGTCGATCTGGACGGCCACCTCACGACAGTGGCCGAGGGCCTGAGCGGTGGCAGCCTCGACCGACCCTACACGGGTGGCGAGTTTTCGGTGGCGAAAGACGGCACGGTCGCCTTCACGAGCGGCACACCGCAGAGCCCGTCGGATGTCTCGGTGACGCGACGCGGCAAGACGCTTCGTCTGACGCAGCTCAACGCGGGGCTGTTCGCGGACAAGACTCTGGCCGAGGTACGGCCGCTCGCCGTGACTTCGTCGTTCGACCGGCGTTCGATCGATTCTTGGATGGCGCTGCCGCCGAATTTCGATCCAGCGAAGAAATACCCCCTGATCCTCGAGATTCACGGCGGCCCCTACGCTGCCTACGGGCCGGTGTTCTCCACCGACGTGCAGCTCTATGCGGCGGCGGGCTATGTGGTGCTGTACGTCAATCCGCGCGGCTCGACCTCCTACGGGCAGGAGTTCGCGAACCTCATACACCACAAGTACCCGAGCGAGGACTACGACGACCTGATGAGCGCCGTCGACGCGGCCATCGCGCAGGGATATGTGGATCCAAAGCGGCTCTACGTGACCGGTGGTTCCGGCGGGGGCGTGCTGACCGCATGGATCGTCGGCCGCACTGAACGCTTCCGTGCGGCGGTGACGCAGAAGCCGGTGATCAACTGGGCGAGCACCGTTCTCACCACGGACATCTACACCTACATGCCGAAGTACTGGTTCGAGAAGCTCCCGTGGGAGGACCCGGAGTCGTACTGGAAGGTCTCGCCCCTGTCGCTGGTTGGCTCGGTCAAGACGCCGACCCTGGTGCTGGTCGGCGACCAGGACTTCCGCACGCCGCTCAGCGACTCGGAGCAGTACTACCAGGCACTGCAGCTCCAGGGTGTGCCGACCGGCCTCGTAAAGGTGCCGGGCGCCTCGCACGGCGGTCTTACCGCGCGACCCTCGCAATCCGCGGCCAAGGCGAGTGCGATCCTCGCGTGGTTCGAGCGCTACCGAGAATAAGCATCGCTTCGTCGCATCTGCGGTGCGGACGATCGCCGATTCGGTTATCTCCGGCGGCGAACACGGAGCGACACCGTCGCCAGGCCGAGCGCTGATGGGGGATCGATGAGAAAGGCTCTGAGAGTCTCCGGCTGGACGCTGCTGGCGTTGCTGCTGATCGGCGGCTATGCGGCCTGGCGCATCGTCTGGGGTCACCCCTTCACCATCAACCAGCTCGCAAACCGGCAGGCCGCGTTTCTCTTGATGCGTAACCCGGAGCTTTTCACCTCCATAGGGATTGCCGACGGCACGATCTTCGACCGCCATTCGGGCAAGCTGGCCCCGGTCGGCACGGAGAAGCGCGACGCTGACTACGCGTTCTTTCATCGAGCGCTCGAGGACGTGCGGCGTTTCGAGCGCGCGAGCCTCAAGCCCCAGGACCAGATCACCTACGACATCCTCGAGGACTTCTACGGCGCGCAGGTCGCGTTCGAGCGCTTCGAGTGGATGTCCTCCGAGGGCCTCTATCCGATAAGCCCGATGTTCGGAACAGAGATCTCGCTGGTCGGCTTCATGCAGACCCAGCACGTGGTCAAGAACGATAAGACGGCACGCAATTACGTGGCCCGGCTGCGCGCGATGGGCGACAAGCTCGACGGAGTGACGGCCGAGATGCAGCGCCAGTCCGCGGCCGGCGTAGTCCTGCCGCCGGCGCTCCTCGAGAAATCGCTGACCGTGATCGATGACGTCGTCGCCCCGGCGCCGGCCGAGAATGCGCTGGTCACCTCGTTCGTCGAGCGCATGGCGGGCGCGAAGGACCTCGACGCGACCACCCGCGCGGAGCTACAGACGCAGGCGGTCGCGGCGGTGACCGACGTCGTCTACCCGGCGTATGCGCGGATGCGGACCGCGCTGATCGCGGAACGCGCACGGGCCGAGGGCACGGCGGCGGGGATCGGCCGCCTCCCGGACGGCGCCGCGTACTACCAGGAGATGTTGAGACAGTTCACCACCACGGACTACACCCCGGAGCAGGTGCATGCGCTCGGGCTCGGCGAGGTGGCGCGCATCGATGTGGAGATGGATGCGCTGCTCGACGGCCAGGGCCTCACCGAAGGGACGGTCGCCGAGCGCGTCGCCGCCCTGCGGACGGATGCGCGCTTCCTGCTGCCAAACGACGACTCGGGACGCGAGCAGATGCTCGCGGATTACCGGGAGATGCTCGACGCCGCCAATGCGCGCATGCCGGAGTATTTCAGCACCGTTCCGCCCGGTAAGCTCCTAGTCGAGCGGGTACCGGAATCCGGGGAAAAAGGGGCCTCCGGCGCCTATTACCAGGCCGCCGCGCTGGACGGCTCCAGGCCGGGCACGTTCTTCGCGAATCTGCGCGACGTCCACGAGATGCCGACCTGGGGGATGAAGACGCTCGCATATCACGAGGGCATCCCCGGCCATCACTTCCAGATCGCGATCGCGCAGGGGCTCAAGGGCCTGCCCATGATCCGCCAGCAGCCGATCTACACCGCCTACGTGGAGGGATGGGCGCTCTACGCTGAGCGACTGATGGCCGAGATCGGCATGTACGAAGGCGACCCCTGGGGTGATCTCGGCCGGCTGCAGGCGGAGATGTATCGCGCGGTACGCCTCGTGGTCGACACAGGGCTGCACGCCAAGGGCTGGACGCGCGAGGCAGCCATCGAATACATGATGGGCGCGACAGGGATGGCCGAGAGCGAGGTCGTCTCAGAGATCGAGCGCTACATGGCGTTGCCGGGCCAGGCCTGCGCTTACAAGGTCGGACAGCTGAAAATCCTCGAGCTAAGGGAGCAGACGCGCGCGAGGCTGGGCGAGAAGTTCGACCTCAAGGCCTTTCATACCGTCGTGCTCGAGAACGGTGCGGTTCCACTGACAGTACTGGAGCGAATCGTCAACGAATCGCTCTAGCTCGGTGAGACGCCACTGCGGCGCGCTGAACGGCTAACGACGCATCAGCAGGGCCACGAACAACAACACGATGGTCAAAGCCTGGAGCCCTACGCGGGCCCACATCAGGGGCGTGCTCGCAACCGAGTCGGTGTTGCCGCCGCCGCTCATGACCAGGATGCCGATCAACAGCGCACCGACCGTGGCGAGAAGCGCGATGCTGATGAGGACGGCGAACGGATCCACGGCTGCATGCCCCCGGCGGTGGAATTCCCGCGGTCATATTAGGGGCGGTTGCCGCTGTTGCCAACCTCCGCGCGGATTCGGACTTCGTATCAACGGCGCGTGGCGAACACCTGCGCCCAGTACGTCCCCTTCGGGCTCGACGCCTCGAAGGCATAGGCGATCCCCATCTCGCGCACGTCGGGATTCATGAGGTTTGCACAATGCCCCGGGCTTGCGAGCCAGGTCTGCACGACCGCGTCCGCCGTCCGGTCGCCCGCCGCGACGTTCTCCGCGACGGTGCGCCAGAGGTAGCCGGCGCGAGTCACGCGCTCGGCCGCCGTGCTTCCGTCCGATCCCTCGTGCGCCATCCGGCCGGTGCGTGCCATATCCCGCGCGTGCGCGGCGGCGACGGTCGTCAAGGTCGTGCTGAGGGCCACGGGAGGCGCTGCTCCGTGCGACTGGCTTCCGCAGCGCCGCGGCTGACCGCGCGCCTGGTTGACCAATGCCAGCGCTTGGCGCGCGACGGCGGCGGGATCGGTCGCGGCCGGCGGCGCAAACGGCGCCGCGAGAACGATCCAGAGATCCTCGCCGCCACGCGCGAGGCCGATCGTGTGGAACTCCGGGTCGGCGACGTCGGAGCAGAATCGTTTCGTCAGCAACTCGTACAGCGCATCGGAGCTCGCCGCACGCATGACGCGGATCGAGGCGCTGCGCGCGGCGGGGTAGCGTTCGGCCGACACGGCATCGGCGAGTTTTTCGCCGCCTTGCAACCGAGCCGCGACCGCATCGAGCCGAAGATCCGCGCGCAGCGGCGCGACCTGCCGGGACGCCGCCCCACAACCGCGGCTGCGCGCCGCGTTGACCGTGTCGAACGCGCCCGTCGTCGACGGCGGCGACGGGGGCGCAACCACGCAGCCCCCGAGCACTAGCCCGACGCAGACCGCGGCTATCGACGCAATCGAAGCCTGATCAGGCGCGTTGCGTCGCATGCGCCGCGCTGGTTGTGTAGGCGGGGACCGCCTCGTCCTCGTCCGTCTCGCCGAGAAAACCGCCGCTCTGGTGGGCCCACAGACGCGCGTACAGGCCGCCGCGGGCGAGCAGCGTCGCGTGATCGCCCTCCTCCACGATGCGACCCTTGTCCATGATGATCAGGCGGTCCAGCGCTGCGATAGTTGACAGGCGGTGCGCGATTGCCACGACCGTCTTGCCCTCCATCAGCCGATACAGACTCTCCTGGATGGCAATCTCGACCTCGCTGTCGAGCGCGCTGGTCGCCTCGTCGAGGATCAGGATGGGCGCGTCCTTGAGCATCACCCGCGCGATCGCCACACGCTGCCGTTGACCGCCCGACAGCTTGACCCCGCGCTCGCCCACGTGTGCGTCGTACCCATTGCGTCCCGCCGGATCCGTCAGACCCTGGATGAACTCGTGGGCTTCGGCGCGCCGCGCGGCCGCCACCATCTGGGTGTCGTCGGCGTCGGGGCGGCCGTAAAGGAGGTTGTCCCGCACGGAGCGATGCAGCAGCGAGGTGTCCTGGGTAACCATGCCGACCTGCGCCCGCAGGCTGTCCTGCGCGACATCCGCGATGTTCTGGCCGTCGATGAGTACCCGTCCGAGCTCGACGTCGTAGAACCGCAGCAGCAGGCTCACGATCGTGCTCTTGCCCGCGCCGGAGCGTCCGACCAGCCCGATCTTCTCGCCCGGGCGGATGTGGATCGAGAAATCGTCGATCACGGCGTGCTTGCCGCCATAGCCGAAGGTGACGTGCTCGAAGCGGATCTCACCGCGCGGCACCTTGAGCGGCGGCGCGCCCGGGCGATCGAGCACCGTGTGCGGCCGCGCAAGCGTGTCGATTCCGTCCTGCACGGTGCCGATGTGCTCGAACAGCGAGGCGAACTCCCACATGATCCAGTGCGAGATACCGTTCAGACGCAAGGCCATCGCCGTGGTCGCCGCGACGGCGCCGACGCCGACCTTTTCCTGCATCCAGAGCCACATCGCGACCCCCGCACTGCCGGCGATGAGGATCATGCTGAGCGTGTGGTTGACGATCTCGAAGCCGGTGACCAGCCGGAACTGCGCGTATGCGGTGTGCATGAATTCGCGCATTGCACCGCGCGCGTATCCGGCTTCGCGCTTCGCATGAGAGAAGAGCTTGACGGTCGCGATATTGGTATATGCATCGGCGATCCGGCCCGTCATCAGTGAGCGAGCATCTGCCTGCTGCATGGCGACGTGGCCGAGCCGTGGCACGAACCAGGCGAGCGTGGCGAGATAGAGCGCCAGCCAGCCGAGGAACGGCAGCAGCATCCACAGGTTAAAGCCGGCCAGCACGACTACGATGGTTGCGAAGTAGACGACGATGAAGGCCCCCATCTCGCCGACGATCATCCAGGTGTCGCGCACGGCGAGCGCGGTCTGCATCACCTTGGCGGCGATGCGGCCGGCAAACTCATCCGCATAGAAGCTCATGCTCTGGCCGAGCATCAGCCGGTGGAAGTTCCAGCGCATCCGCATCGGGAAGTTCGCGGCCAGCGCCTGGTGCTTGAGAAAGGCCTCGAGCGCCACGACCAGCGGGCTCGCGGCAATGACTCCGCCGAGGAACAGCAGCTTGCCGCGCTCCTTCGCCCAGAACTGCGCCGGCTCGACTGCGGTCAGCCAGTCGACGACGTGTCCGAGCATCGAGAACAGCAGCGCCTCGAACACCGCGATCACGGCCGTGCAGAGTGTCATGCCGAGGAGGATCGGGCGCATGCCCTGCGAGCACGCCCAGATGAAGGCGACGAACCCCCGCGGCGGCGAGCGCAACGCGCCGTCCGGATAGGGATAGACCAGCTTCTCGAAACGACCGAACAAAGACAACTCCCCGGACGGACCCGACGGCAAGGGTGCGGAGGGCCGCGACGGCGCCCCGCATTTGGCAAGTTTGCTGCATCGGCGCACTGGCCGCGAGGGCGGGAGTATCCTTGGGCATAGGGCGATCGACCGGGGCGACCCCCGACGGAGGCGCAGATGAGCAAGGGTATGGATAAGAGGAAAGAAACGAAGAAGAAGCCGCTCAAGACTCCGGAGGAGAAGCGCGCGGCGAAGAAGGAAAAGAAGGCCCACCGGGGCCTCCTCGCCTAGCTCTGACGGCGCCCGTCCGAGGCTGCCACGATCGCTGCTCGGCGTCGCCTGAACGGAGCGGTAGCGGCCGGGCAGTTGCTCGGACCGCCGGGCATGGCGCCCGCACGTCTCGGACGCAATGTGTTCAATCGTCCGACCCTGACGGTCGCCCGCGACCTGCTCGGCAAATTCATCGTCCACCGGCACGGCCGCCGCATCCGGTCGGCGATGATCACCGAGGTCGAGGCGTACAAGGGGCCGCAGGATCTCGCGTCGCATGCTCGTGGGGGACGCCGGACGCGACGAGTCGAACCGCTCTATGGCGAGGGTGGAACGACCTATGTGTACCTGGTCTACGGCCTGCACTGGCTGCTCAACTTCGCCACCGCCGGGGCAGGCCGCCCGGAAGCCGTGCTGGTGCGGGGCGTGCTGGCCGGCACGGCCGACGCGCCCGAGCCGGTCGCCGGGCCGGGGCGGGTCGCCCGGCACCTGGGCATCGACCAGCGTCTCGATGGCCTCGACGCGACGACGTCGGGGCGCATCTGGGTCGAGGACCGCGGGATCACGGTTCCCGCACATGCATTGCGCCGCGGGCCGCGCGTCGGGATCGCTTACTCGGGCGCGTACTGGGCGGCGCGCCCCTGGCGGTTCTGGGTCGCGCTGGATTTCGTCGCGCCGCGTCATCCAGAATCACGGTGATCCGAGGCTGACACAGGGACGCTGGCCATGACCGACAAACGGCGCTTGACGTTCTTCCACGCACCAAACAGCCGTTCGACCGGCGTGCTCACGCTGCTCGAAGAACTGGGCTGCGACTACGATCTGCAGGTGCTGAATCTCAAGAACGGGGAGCAGCGCAAGCCCGAGTACCTGGCGATAAACCCGATGGGCAAGGTGCCGGCGATCCGCCATGGCGATGCTGTGGTCACCGAGCAACCCGCCGTGTATCTCTACCTCGCTGACCTGTTTCCCGAGACCGGACTGGCCCCGGCGATCGGCGATCCGCTGCGGGGACCGTATCTGCGCTGGCTCGTCTTCTATGGGTCGTCGTTCGAGCCGGCCGTAATCGACCGCTCGCAGCAGCGCGCGCCCGCACCGATGGCGACTTCGCCCTACGGTGACTACGACACGATGCTCGGCGCGCTGACGGGACAGCTCGCGCGCGGCCCCTACCTCTTCGGTGATCGGTTCACGGCGGCGGACGTGCTCTGGGGCGTGGCGCTCGCGTGGACGACGGCGTTCAAGCTGGTGCCCGCGCTCCCGCCGATTCAGTCTTACGTCGAGCGCGTAAACGGGCGGCCGGCCGTGGCTCGTGCTCGCGAGAAGGACGCCAAGCTGGCGGAGGCTCAGGCCTGAGCCGGGAAGGTCATCGTGCGCGATCTCGCACCAGACATACTGCGCCAGCGGCTCCTCATCGAGGGCTATTTCACCGCGGACGTCGACCGCGACGCCGTGGAGGGCTACCTGACGGGGATCGCCGCGGCGCTGCAGCTTCGCACCTACGGCGCGCCGATCGTCCACGACCCGGCGGGTCTCGGCAAGCCCGAGAACCAGGGCTTCGATGCGTTCATCCCGCTCATCGACTCCGGCATCTCGCTCTACGTGTGGAGCAAGCCGAGGTTCTTCGCGGCGGTGCTCTTCACCTGCAAGCGCTTTGACGTCGGCCGGGCGCTCGATTTCACGCGCACGCACTTCGCCGCCGCCGAAGTCGAACATCGCGAATTCTAGGCTTGGACCTGCGCTCGGCACGGCTCGAACTGCGACCGCTCACGACGGCGCATTGCGACGCAGTGCTCGCGCTCTGGCAGCAGCCCGGCGTGCGCCGCTACCTGTGGGACGGCCGGGTCATCACCCGCGACCAGGCACTCGAGGCGTTGTTGTTGAGCGAGCGCGATTTCCGGGAGCACCGGTTCGGCCTCTGGGGAATGCATTTGCCCGGGGAGCCCGCCCTGCTCGGATTCTGTGGGCTGCGCACGGCCGAACTGGTGGCGGAGCCGGAGCTGATGTTCGGTCTCGACGACGGTTTCTGCGGACGAGGGCTTGCCTGGGAAGGCGCCCGCGCCGTGTTGCAGCATGCTTTTGACGAGCTCGGGTTGCCGGCTGTGGGAGCCGCGACCGACGCTGCCAACCGGCGTTCGTCCCGCCTGCTCGAGAAGCTGGGCATGCACCTGGGTCGCCGCGCGGACCACAACGGTCTCGACACGCTGTTCTACGTCTGCACAATCGATGACTGGGCGAGCGGAGTCGAAGCCTGAGCGTGCAACGGGGTCGCCGGAGCCTTGAATGACGGAAGTGCTTTCGACCGAACGCCTGATCCTGCGTCATGCGACGACCGCCGATGACCATTTCATATTCGAGCTCGTCAACGATCCGGACTTTATCCGCAACATCGGGGATCGTGGCGTGCGCACGCTGGCGGACGCGGAGCGATACGTGGTCAATGGTCCGATCGCGAGCTACGAGAAGTTCGGTTTCGGCATGTACGTTGTCGAGCTCCGCGAGGCCGGCACGCCGATAGGGCTGTGCGGTTTCGTCAAGCGCGACTGGCTGCCCGACGTGGACATCGGCTTCGCCTTCCTGCCGAAATATCGCTCACAGGGCTACGCGCACGAGTCCGCGGGCGCCGTGCGGCGCTATGGGCACGAAGTGCTCGGGCTCGCGCGGATCGTCGCAATCGTCTCGCCGGCGAATGCGGATTCGATCCGGTTGCTCGAGAAGATCGGGCTGCGATTCGAGAGCATGGTTCGACCGACGAATGAGGACGCGGACATCAAGCTGTTCGCCGCCGAGGCTTGATGCATCCGGGCTCGAAGGAGAAATCATGAGCCAGCCGTCCTATGAAGGCCGTTGCCATTGCGGGGCGATCGGCTTCACATACCGCACCGCCATGCCCGGCGAGCGCTGGAACATCCGGACCTGCCAGTGCACGTTCTGCCGTCTGCACGACGCCTTGTCGACATCGGACCCACAAGGGGGTCTCGAGTTCTCGATCCGCGAGCCCGGGCAACTGCAGCGCTATCGTTTCGGCGGTCGCACCGCCGATTTTCTGCTGTGCCGGCACTGCGGCGTCTACGTGGGCGCGCAGATGATCGCCGGCGACCGAGCGCTCGGTATCATCAACGTCCACGCGTTGCGCGAGCCGCCGCCGGGGCGGCCGCCGGCCGTGGCCATGTCCTACGACGGCGAAAGCGCGAGCGAGCGCCAGCAGCGGCGCATGCAGCGCTGGACTCCCGTCGCGCAGGCGGCGTAGACCGGGCGCGGGGTTTCTCTTGGCCGAGTCATTCATCCACGTCTGGGAGTTCGTGATCGACGATGCCCGACGGACCGAGTTCGAGCTGCGCTACGGTCCGCGCGGCGCGTGGGCGGTGCTGTTCGGCCGCGCGCAGGGCTTTCTCGGTACGCAACTCCTCCGGGACGAGGCGACACCCGGGCGGTATCTCACCATCGATCGCTGGCAGAGCGTGGAGGCCTATCGGGAATTTCGCAGGCAATTCGATGCAGAGTATGCGGCGCTCGACCGGCAATGCGCGGCATACACGCGTCAGGAACGCGCTATCGGCAGCTTTACAGAGATCACCCCTTGATCTGAGGGCCTCGGATCGCCCACGCGCACTGCTCACGGACGGTGGAGCGCGAGACGTAGTCCGAGGACGATGAATATCGCACCCGCGGTGCGCGAGAGCACGCTCCCGGTCGCCCGGCGCCTGAGCAGCAGATCCCTGAACCGGGCCGCGGCAACGGCGAGCACGAGACACCAGCTCACCCCCGTGGTGATGAACGTCGCGCCGAGCAGCAGAAACGCCTCGACCTTGCGGTCGCTCGCCGGATCGATGAACTGCGGGAGGAAGGCGAGGAAGAACAGCGCCACCTTCGGGTTGAGGAGATTGGTGACGATGCCGCGGCGAAACGCCAGGCGCGCCACCACGGCGTCGCCCGTGACCAGAGTTTCTGGCAGCAACGTCCGGCTGCTGAGCGCGCGCACGCCGATATAGATCAGGTAGGCGGCGCCGAGCAGCTTGACGACAGTGAACGCGGTGGCCGAGGTCGCGAGGATCGCCGACAACCCGAGGGCAGCTGCGAGCGTATGCACGATGCTGCCTGCGGCGATGCCGAGCGCTGCCGCGACACCCGCGCGACGACCGGCGCCGAGGCTGTTGCCGAGTATGAAGAACGTGTCCTGCCCCGGCGTCAGGTTGAGCAGGATCCCCGACAGCACGAACAGCCAGTAGTCGTGTATTCCAGGCATGAGCGCGTTGCGTTGCTGCGACGCCGGCGCGTGTCCTAGCGGCCTCGCCGGGCGACCGGTTCTATGCTATCTGTTTCGCAATGATTGCGAAGCTGATTCTCGTGGCAATCGGCGCGACGCAGGGCGCGACGGCTACCCTGGTGGATGTGGCGTCGGCGCGACGCGCGATCGGCACTCCGTCCGCAGCCGCGACCGCGGCGCGCATCGAACAACATGCTTCTCGAGGGTCGACCGACGCACTGGTGGGCGAGCTGCGCGCGGTACTGGCCGACCCGACACTCGAGGCCGCGGCGCAAGAGTGGCTGCTCGAATCCGGATTGCACGGGCTACGGCGCCTGCCAGCAACGCCCGCCGCGCGCGCGCTGGTCGCCGAGCTGTCGACACGCGCACCCAGGATATTTGCGCGCGTCGAACCCGAGCACGGTAGTCATGCCGTCCCGCTTTATGACGTGGGTGCGGTGGCGCGTTACACCGAGCGCGACTGGGTACGGGGCGAGGCACGCCTCGCGGCCACGAAGGCGCTCGCGCTCGGGAACGCGGACGCCCTCGAGGCGTGGCTCGAACAGGACGATTCGCCGCGCGCGATGGCCGTGCGGAGCGGGATACTCGACGCCTGGCGAGCGACGAACGCCAAACAGCTTGCCGGGCAACGTGCGATGCTCGTCGCCGCGATGCACGCCGGCCGCGATGCGGACCGCCTCGCCTTCGAGCTCGCGCGGCGGCTGCGCGATCCGGAGCTCTACTCGCTCACGATCGGGCACGCGGAACCGGCGGTCGCGCTCGCGGCCGTGCTGGCCGCGGAGCGCGAGCTCGATTCCCTGACCGCGCTCGGCGTGCTCCGCGAGGCGGCCGATCGCGAGCCCATCGCCTCCGCCGCGCTGCTCGCTATCGGCAGGCTGGCCGCCGCTGACAGCGCCGCACAGCAGGTCCTGCTCGATCGCCTGTCCGATCCGGTGAGCGGGGATTCCGCGGCCGCGGCGCTCGCGCGTATCGACGATCCGGGAGTCACGGCGAGTCTTGGCACGCGCCTGAAGGACGCGAAGGACGAGACGACGCGACGGCGCGTCGCGCTTGCGCTCAGGTTGAATGGCAGCCCGGCCGCGCGCGATACGCTGGGACGCCTGGTCGAATCGAAACAGGGTTCCCCGCAGCTCCGCAAGGAAGTCGCCGCATGGCTCGCGCGCGGGCGGTGATCGTCTGCGGTGTCTGCGTACTCGCCGCGGCGCCCGCGGCGTGGGGCGCATGCCGGTTCCAGAACGACGAGATCGTAAATCCGTTCGAGCCCGGCTGCGGCGACGTGATGCTGACGTACACCGAGAGCGACAACACGGGCAACAACATCGCGCTCGGCTATCCGGTGCCGATACCCGTCGATTCCCTGACGCCGGTCGACGGATTCCGAACCTACGACAGCCTGTTCCTGCGTCACCAGTCGCTCCTCATGGATCACCTCGAGGTGGTCGAGGGGCACATCGTCGGGCGGACGGTCGCAGACCGGGAGATCTGGGCCTATCGCCTGGGCGATATCGATACCACGACCGCGGAGGGCTTCGCCGAGGGCGCGGTGCTGGTCAACGGCGGAATTCACGCGCGCGAATGGCAGACGCCAGAGGCGGTGACCGGGCTGATGGAGGCGATGGTAGACGGCAAGGCGGACGGCGGCTTCGGGCAGTACCTGATCGAGAATCTCACCACCGTGCTGCTGCCGGTGAACAACGTCGACGGTTTCCTGCAGACGCAGCGGTTTGCCGATCGCACCACCGCGGATCGCGAGCAGCCGCGCGACGGGCGGATGCGGCGCAAGAACATGCGCAACCCCCGGACCCAGGGCGCGATCGACGAGGACCTGGCGACGGTCGGTGACAACTTCTGGGGCGTCGACCTCAATCGCAACTCGGTCAACGGATTTGGCCAGGGCGGCGGCAGCAGCCCGAGCGAGACCAGTCTCATCTATCGGGGCGTATCGCCCGCCACGGAGCCGGAGATCGCCGCGCTGCAGGCCGCCGCGACGCTGGCACCGACGTCGCGACTGCGGTTCTACAGCGATACGCATTCCTTCGGCCAGGTCTATCTCGCGCCGACTACAGGCAATGCCCGACGCAACGGCATCACCGCGCAACTGGCTGCGAGGATGAGGGCGGCTTCGTTCCGCGGCTACGGCTTCGGTCCCGATCCCGCGGGATCGCCGGGAATCGGCACGACCGCCGATTACTTCGCCTTTACGTACGAGGTGCCGAGCTGGACGATGGAGCTCGAGCCGGCCAACGGCGGGCAGGACTACGAGGGCGGCCTTGCCACTCACGGTCACAGCGGCTTCGTGCTGCCCGACCGCGAGGCGGCGCGGATGCGCACGGACGTGGCGCGGATGTATCTGCT
>Ga0207645_10002792_pt1 | contig 13590 bp, 13 predicted proteins | sample KBSM53metaG_FD_184331 | JGI IMG/M metagenome (GOLD analysis project Ga0207645, IMG submission 184331) | Miscanthus rhizosphere microbial communities from Kellogg Biological Station, Michigan, USA - KBS M5-3 metaG (SPAdes) (version 2) | ecosystem: Host-associated > Plants > Roots > Rhizosphere >...
GCGGTCAAGCAGGCGCTTGCGCTCGGCCGCCTTGCCGTATTTTTCGAAGTCGTATTTGATCAGGCGCACGTCATCGACCGTCGGAATCTTCGGATCCGGGCGGAACGTCTTGTTGGCCGGCACCTGCAACGAGTTGGCCTTCGCACCCAGGCTCTGCCCGGCCGGGCTCATCAGCCAGTCGTAGTACCGGCGTGCGGTGTCCCGATTGCGGGAACCCTTGACAAGTGCGATGCCGCCAACCTCGTAGCTCGTTCCTTCGCACGGCGCCGCGCTCTTGACCATCGTGAAGCCCTGCTGGCGCTCGTTCTCGAATCCGAAGATAAAGCTGACGCCGATGCCGACCTCGCCCTTCGCGACGCTCTTCGCCTGCGCCGTACCGCTGCGCGTGTACTGCGTGACGTTGCGGTGCAACCGCTTCAGGTAGTCGAACGCCGCATCCTCGCCCATCAGCTGCACGAGCCCGGCCAGGATCGTGTAGCCGGTGCCGCTCGACCCGGGATGCGAGGTCTCGATCTCGCCTTTGTATTTGGGATCGACGAGATCGGCCCAGCAGCGCGGCGCGGGCAGGTTCTTCTTCCTCAGCACGTCCTCGTTCCAGCCGAAGCCGATTGCGCTGGTGTAGAAGCCGCCGACCAGGTTGCCGCTCATCGCGTACTGACGGACCGCCCAGCCGTGCAGATCGTTCAGGTAAGTCGGCCGGTAGGCGTCGAACAGGCCGAGCTCCGCCGCCTGCAGGAACGGATCACCGGTGCCGCCCCACCACAGATCGGTCTTCGGATTGGCAGCTTCCGCCCGAAGCTGCGCGAACGCCTCGCCGGTCGCCTTGCGCACCTGCAGCACCTTGACGCCGGTCTGTGCCTGGAACTCGTGGGCCGCCAGCTCGCACCAGCTCTGGTCGGTCGAGCACAGCGCCGTCACCTGCTGGCCTTGCGCCGCAGCCCCGATGGCGAAGAAGGCGAGTCCTCCGGCAACACAGAACGTCCGGATCCAGCTGAATGGCTTCTGCACGATGACGATCCGGCTGGTTGCGACGGACGCGATTATCTGCGCGCCATCGAAGCGCGGGACCGGGCTCCGCTGCCGATCCGACCCCGAGGCACCATGTGAAAATCGCCGCAGACCGTCTGTGCGGCCGAGAGCAATGCAAGGCAAGCGACGGCAATTGCAACGGAGACTGATGATGCATCGACTTCTTCCACGCCACGGCCGGCTCCGCCGCGGCGCGATGGTCCCGAAGCACCTCGAGTTGCTCGAGCAGCTGAACCAGGATGCGTGGCATCTCAGCGGCGACGACTACGCAAAGTGGGCGCGCGAGCAGTTCGTGAAGGACACGGTGCTGCTCGAGCGCCTCGGGCTCGCGGCCTAATGGTGGTCGCGATGAACAGCACCGCCCCGCAGGCCCTGTCCGATTTCGAAGCGATCGCCGATCGCATCCGCGCCCACGCCCAGGAGCGTCCGACGCAACCCGCGCTGGTCCAGGGCGACGAGTCGCTCGACTATGCGGGCCTCGACGCGCTGATGGACCGCGTGGCCGCGACGCTGCAGCGCGACGGCCTGCAGCCCGGCGATGCGATCGCGATCTGCGCGCAGACGTCGCCGCGCTACGCGGCGATCTTCCTCGGCGCACTGCGCGCCGGCGTCGCCGTCGCCCCGCTCGCTGCGTCGGTGACGCCTCAAAGCTTCGCATCGATGCTCGCCGACGCGCGACCGCGCTGGCTCTTCGTCGATGCAAGCGCCGACGCCGTCCTCGGCGAGGCGCCGTCGACCATCGACTGCATCGCCCTCGACGACAAGGCGCCGTGCATGCCGTTCGATGCCTGGCTCGTCGCCGAAGGCCAGCGGCCGACGCCCGTCGAGGTGCAGCCCGAGTGGCCGTTCAACATCATCTACTCGTCGGGCACGACCGGCGTGCCGAAAGGCATCGTGCAGTCGCACGGCATGCGCTGGTCGCATGTCGAGCGTGGCGCCACCTACGATTACGGGCCGCAGACGGTCACCGTGCTGGCGACGCCGCTCTACTCCAACACGACGCTGGTCGTGTTCTTCCCGACCCTCGCGTTCGGCGGCACCGTCGTGCTGATGCCCCGCTTCGACGCCGCCGGCTATCTGCGCCTCGCCGAGGCCCATCGCGCGACCCACACGATGCTGGTGCCGGTGCAGTACCAGCGCATCATGGCGCTGCCCGACTTCGATCGCCACGACCTGTCGTCGTTCAGGTTCAAGTTCTGCACCAGCGCACCCTTCTCGGCGGCCCTGAAGGCCGATGTGGTCGAGCGCTGGCCGGGCGGCCTGATCGAGTTCTACGGGATGACCGAAGGCGGCGGCACCTGCATCCTGGCGGCGCACGAGCACCCCGACAAGCTGCACACCGTCGGCAAGCCGGCCGAAGGCCACGACATCCGCCTGATCGACGAATCCGGCCACGAGCTGCCGTCCGGCGAGACGGGCGAGGTCGTCGGCCACTCGCGCGGCATGATGACCGGCTACTACAACCAGCCGGCGAAGACGGCGGAGGCCGAGTGGTTCGATCCGACCGGCAAGCGCTTCATCCGCACCGGCGACGTCGGCCGCTTCGATGCCGACGGCTTCCTGACCCTGCTCGACCGCAAGAAGGACCTGATCATCAGCGGCGGATTCAACATCTACCCGAGCGACCTCGAGGCGGTCCTGCGCGAGCATCCCGCGGTCGCCGACGTCGCGGTGGTCGGCGTCCCGTCGACCCAGTGGGGCGAGACGCCGGTCGCCTACGTCGTCCGTCGCAGCGGCGATCCGACCGAGGCCGATGCCCTGAAGCAGTGGCTGAACCAGCGGGTCGGCAAGACGCAGCGCCTCGCCGACCTGCGCTATGTCGCCGACCTGCCGCGCAGCGCGATCGGCAAGGTGCTGAAGCGCGACCTGCGCGACCAGTACGTGGCCGGCCGCTGACGCGCGGCCCCTTTTCGACACCACGCAGCGGCGAGCCACGCCGAGGGAGTGCACGATGGACTACAGCCCGTTGGGGGCGAGCGGCCTGAAGGTCTCGCCGCTCTGGCTCGGCACCATGATGTTCGGCGACCAGACCGACGAGCACGAGGCCGCGCGCATCGTCGCCGCCGCGCGCGAGGCCGGCGTGAATGCGATCGACACCGCGAATGCCTATGCCAATGGCGAATCGGAGCGCATCACCGGCCGCCTGATCAAGGCCGATCGACAGCACTGGGTGCTGGCGACGAAGCTCGCCAACCCGATGGGCGACGGGCCGAACGATCGCGGGCTGTCGCGCCGCCACATGCTGCAGGCCGTCGACGCGAGCCTCACCCGCCTCGGCACCGACTGGGTCGACGTGCTCTACCTGCACCGCGAGGACGAGACGACGCCGCTCGAGGAAACGCTCGCCGCGATCGGGCACCTCGTCGAGCGCGGCAAGATCCATCACTTCGGCGTGTCGAATTTCCGCGCCTGGCGGGTCGCGCGCATCGTCGAGATGTGCCGGGCGATGGGCATCGCCCAGCCGATCGTCTGCCAGCCGCCGTACAACGCGATGTCGCGCGCGATCGAGACCGAGCTGCTGCCGTGCTGCGCGCACTACGGCGTCGGCGTCGTCGTTTACAGCCCGCTCGCGCGCGGCGTACTGAGCGGCAAGTACCGGCCGAGCCAGGAGCCACCCGAAGGATCGCGCGCCGCCCGCCACGACAAGCGCATCCTGCAGACCGAATTCCGCGCCGAGTCGCTCGGGCTCGCGCAGCGGATGGCCGAGCGCGCCGAATCGCGCGGCCTGACGCCGACTGCGTTCGCCCTCGGCTGGGCCTGGAACAACCGGCTCGTGCACGGCGTCATCGCCGGCCCGAAGTCGCTCGAGCAATGGCAGGGCTATCTCGACGCGGTCGGCAAGCCGTTCGATGCCGACGACGAGGCGTTCGTCGACGCGCTCGTCGCCGCCGGCCACGCCTCGACGCCGCACTACACCGATCCGCAGTACCCCGTCATGGGCCGCGTGCCGAAGACCGGCCCGACGCCGCCGCGCGTCTGAACTTCGCGCTCAGCGGGAGCCCGCGCACTCGAAGCTGGCCGCGCGCTCGGGATCGCCCTGGCCGCGGTATCTCGGAAAGGCCGGATAGCGGCACATCGGACGCGACCGCGTCTCGGCGAACGGCGGGGTCGGCTGCAGCGAGACCTGCACCAGATCCTGCGGCGCGCGGTTCTGCTCGACCCACTCGACCAGCACGTCGAGCAGGTCGACGCCGACCGGCGCGCCGGTGCCGACGTGGTCAGCACCCGGCGTGGTGTAGAGGCGCACGAAGGCGTCGGCGCGGGCCTGCCCCAGGGTCGCGACCACGGCGCGGTAGTACTCGATGCCGGCATACGGGCTCTGCGCATAGTCGGCCAGGTGCTCGCCGATCACGAGCTTGCCGCCGCGTGCGCCGAACGCCGCCAGGTTCGGATCGGTGGAGTCCATCAGCGCCGAGACCTGGCGCAGCCGGTCCGCGTACGCGTTCGGCTCGAAGCGGCGCGGATCGGCTGCCGCGTCGCGCATGATGAAGTACTGGATCGCGCCGCTGCCGTAGAGCCAGGCGCGGCTGCTCGTCGGCCCCGCCGGCAGGGCCTGGGGCGCGTTGCCGGTCTGCCAGCTGACGTAGCCGCCGACCGGCCCGCTGCCCGCGGCGGCTTCGCCGCCGTAGGCCCAGCCCGGATACGCGCGAACCCCGTTCGCGAGCGCGAACGGGAATTCGTACGGCGCATGCAAGGTGCGGACCGCATCGACCTGCGCGTCGCTGAGGCACGCGCCGCTCGGCGCGCCCGCGCAGCGCAGCGAAGCCGGATCGAACAGGCGCCGGCAGGCCTCCTGGTCGCCGACGATGCCGTCGGCCAGGCCGTCGAGGCGGTCGCATTGCGCGATCACCGCGTCGCCGACCACCTTGACCTTGTCGGGCGCGAGCCAGCCCGGCCCCATCTGCGTCACGCCCATCCGCGTTCCGGCCGCTTGCAGGCCGACCCAGTTGATCACCGGAACGCGGCTGAAGATGCCGTCGAAATCGTTCGGATAGCGCTGCGCCATCGTCAGCCCTTCGCGGCCGCCTTCGGAGCTGCCCATGAAGTACAGCTTCGACGGTGCGCGGCCGTAGCGCCGCTTCATCAGCTCGACGGCGACGTCGCGCACCTTCTTGTACGACGCATGCGCGAAGTTCTCGAGCGCCTCGTCGTTCAGCGCGAAGGCCTGCAGCGCAACGTCGGGCGCGTTCTGATGACCGGAGTCGGTGCCGTACGTCACGAAGCCGCGGGCGAGCGGCGCCGGCCGGTCGATGCGCGCATCGGGCGGCAGGGCCAGACCGGTGATCAGCACGCCGTTGAAGCCGCCGCCGCCGAATTGCAGCGAGCGGCCGTTCCACTGCGTCGGCAGGTTGACCTGGAAGCGGATCGGCGGGGCCTTCGCATCGACCGGATCGATCCGGCCGAGCACGCGGCAGTGCTGCGGCATCGCCGGCGTGATCACGGCCTCGGGCGGAGGCGGCACGAACGGCAGCGGATTCGTCGGTGCCCAGTCGCTCGCCGCGGCCAGCGAGGCCGACTCGATCACGGCGCCGCGGCTCGGCAGCCCGATCGCCGCGGCAGCGACCGGCTGCATCAGCGCACTGCACGCTTGCGCCGCATCGACCGCCATCGGGCCGGGACCCGACGCACAGCCGACCAGCGCCAGAACGACCGAACCGCCTGCGGCCGTCGCGATCCCCCATCGCGGTCGTATCGAACGGCGTGCGGGATGTGCTTTGCGTGCGCGTGCCGTGAAAGACGGAAGGTTCATCGACGACGTCTCCTCGCACAGCTGTGTGCAGCAAACGCAGTATCGGCGAGCCGCCGAGTCCGCGCGCCGTGCTGGTGGCGCACCCGGCAATCGATGACCCAGTCGTCGGCTATGCTGGAATGACCGAGCATCTCGATCGCGCTCATGATGAATCCGATACGCCACCCCAACCGGCACCTCGCCGACCGCACGCGCCGTCGTGCGCTCGAGATCGGCGCGACGGCTCTCGGCGCGGTCGCGTTGCCGCTGCCTGCGCTGGCACGCGTGCTCGGCCCGGTCGCCGCGCCCGCCGCCACGCCGCGCCTCACCGACGGCCCGTTCTATCCCGTCGCCTTCGATCGTGAGCCGGTCACGAGCCTGATCGTCGGCGCGCTCGCGCCGGAAGCCCGGCCGCTGCAGCTGGCCGGCCGCATCGTCGACCGCAGCGGGCGACCGGTCGCCGGCTCGCGCATCGAGATCTGGCAGTGCGACGCGCACCAGCACTATCGCCATCCTTCGGACGGCGGCGGCATGGCCGTCGACCGGGGCTTCGCGGGTTTCGGCTGGCAGGCCGCCGGCACCGACGGCGCGTATCGGTTCGAGACGATCCGGCCGGTGGCCTACCCCGGGCGCACGCCGCACATCCACGTCAAGGTCAAGGTCGACGGCCGCACCGCGCTGTCGTCGCAGATCTTCATGCCGGACGAAGCCGCCGCGAACCAGCGCGACTTCCTGTGGCGCAGCCTCGGCGCCGAGGACCGGCCGCTGATCCTCGCCACGCTCGCGCGCGACGGCGCGAGCGACGTCGCGCGATTCGACATCGTGCTCGGCTGAGCGGCGCCGGTGCGGCGGCCGGCGCGTCGACGGCCGCATGGGTGCGCGCTCGTGGTCGCGCCGGGGCGGTCCGCCTCAAGGCCGCACCGCCGGCGTCTCGATCCGCAGGCCGGCGGCGCGCTGCGCGAGATAGAGCTCGAGCTCGACCAGTTCCGGCGCGCCATACGCGAACGGCTCGGCGCGCACGCCGCTCATGCAGCCACGCAGGCGCCGCTCCAGCGAGCCGAGGCCTTGCCACTCGAGTCGGTAGATCGGATAGCCGTTCGGATGTGCCTGTGGAATGGCGCTGCCGGCGAGGCGCTTGCCGGCCTGCTCGTCATGACACTGCGCGCACGAGAAGTCCAGTTGACCGATGCGCTGGCGGAACAGGCGTTCGCCGCGCGCCCGAAACGGCTCGAGGCGCGGATCGCTCGGCGGCGCCAACGGCTGCCCGCGCGACTGATGGGCCAGATAACCTTCGAGCGCGAGCAGTTCGTCGCTCTCGAACCCGAACGCCGGCGCGCGCTGGCGCTCGACCCGGCACAGGTTGATGCGCTGCGACAGCGTGACGGGTCGGCCCGACGCGGTGTCGAAGGCCGGATAGCGTGCCGCCACGCCGCGCATCGTCGCCGTCGCCGCGCCGTGACAGCTCGCACATGAACGATCGGCCGTGCCGACGTTGCGGTTCCAGAGCGCTTCGCCGTCCTTGATCCACAGCATCCCGGGGTTCAGCGCATCGTCGCGCTGCATGGCCTGCAGCTCAGGGGTCATGAAATCGAACCCGGAGCGGCGTGGATCGGATGCCGACTCGGCCGCCCAGACGACGACGCCGAGCCCCGCGAGGCCGACCGTGAACACGAGCCCCACGACGCGTGCGCGCATCGCCGCGCGAGGCCGGGTCATGTCACCGTGATGGTCACGCTCTCGCTCTGCGCAAACCCGTTGTCGCCTTCCCACGTGAAGGTGAGCGTGCCGCTCGTCGTCGCGACCGTGTAGAAGCTCAGCAACGGGTTCGCCGCGACGGCCGGAAAGAGCTCGGCGGCGACCACCACCTCGCCGTCGTAGCGGCAGGTGAAGCGCCGGATCAGGTTGCGCGGCAGCACGGCGCCCTCGTCGCCGCGCCGGTAACCGGTCTCCATCGGATGAGCGATCAATGTGCGGATCTCGATGACCTCGCCGCGCTTCGCGACCGACGGCATCGTGATCAGCGCGCGCGCCATTTCAGTACCGCCCGGCCGTTCCGAAGGTACTGAAAGCCCCCTCGGGGGGCAGCGAACGCAGCGAGCGTGAGGGTCCCATCTTTCAGCTCTCGACGCAGGCGGCGAGCGTGACGATCACGTCGACGCCGTGTTGCCAGAACGTGCCGTCGCTGAGCTGCGCGACGGCGACGAGCTTCTGCGAGGTCGCCAGCCGGATGCGGGTGGCGACGCGCGCCCGGCCGGCGCGCGGACCGAGCGTGAAGACGACGACGTCGCGCTGCGGATTGCGCTCGTTGAAGACCGCGATCGACTTGACGTGCTCGGTCGCCGTCATCGGGCTCTCGACATTGACGGTGATCGGCACCGCGTTGCCGTTCTCGACCAGCGGCGCGACCTCGAGCTGCACCTTGCCGGTCGACACCTTGGCGCCGCCGGCAAAGGCACGGATCGCGTCGTCGAGATCGGGCGGCGTCGCGCCGCGCGACGGCCGCGTCGCGATCAAAACGCCGAGGCCGAGCGCACCTTGCAGCAGCCCGCGCCGCGAGGCCGCCGGTATCGTGTCGGCTCGAGAAGCGCGCTCGTCGGTGCCCGGCTTCATGGCCGCAAGGTCCCGAGAAACGCGACGACGTCCTCGATCTGCTGCGCCGCCAGCACCGGCTTGTTCTTCCAGTTCGTGCCGACCCGCTCGAGACCGTCGACGCGGTGATACGCCGGCATCAGCGACTGCGGATTGAGCCGGCGGCCATCGACGATCCGCAAGCGCAATTGACCGGCGCTCCAGCGCGCGCCCGCACCGCCGAGATCGGGCGCGAGATTGCCCTGGAAGCGCTCTTCCGGAAAGGGGCCGGTGTGGCACAACAGGCAGAGGCCGACCTGTCGGTTCAGCACGATCGCGCGGCCGCGCGCCGGATCGCCGGGCAGGTCGGTCAACGGCTCTGGAATCGCATCGCCGACGATCGTGTACGGCGCGACGACGGGCGCTTGCGCCGCGGCGCGTCCGACGGTGATCACCGACACGGTCAGTGCCCCGATGGCCGCCATGACGACCGGCAGACGGCTTCGCACACCGGGCACACCGCCCTCGTCCGACCGTCGACCCGGATGCCGCATCGCCGCTCTTTCCGCCGCGCTGCGCTCACGCCTTCTTCAGGCTGTGATCCTTCAACGGCAGGTCGCGGATGCGCTTGCCGGTGGCCGCGAAGATCGCGTTCAGAACCGCCGGCGCGGCGACCGCGATGGTCGGCTCGCCGACCCCGCCCCAGAAGCCGCCGGACGGCATCACCACCGTCTCGACCTTCGGCATCTGGGCCATCAGCAGCGCCGGATAGGTGCTGAAGTTGTCCTGCTCGATGCGGCCGTCCTTCACGGTGCAGGCGCCGAACAGCGCGGCGGACAGCCCGTACGCGAACGAACCCTCGACCTGGGCCTCGACCTGCTGCGGATTGACCACGTGGCCGGGGTCGGTCGCCGCGACGATGCGGTGGATCTTCAAGCTGCCGTCGTCGGCCACCGAGACCTCGGCGCAGGCCGCGACATAGCTGCCGAACCCCATGATCTGCGCGAGCCCGCGGCCGACGCCCGGCGGCGCCGGCTTGTCCCAGCCGGCCCGTTCGGCGACCGCGTTCAGCACCGCGAGATGCTTCGGCGACTTCACGAGCAGCTTCCTGCGCAGCGCGAGCGGATCCTGCCCGCTCGCCTGCGCCACCTCGTCGATGAAGCTCTCGATGTAGATCGCGTTGTGGTTCAGGTTGACGCCGCGCCAGAAGCCCGGCGGCACGTGCGGATTGCGCATCGCATGGTCGATCAGCAGGTTCGGCACCGCGTAGCCGAATGCGCCTTCCGCGCCGCCCGCGTTCAAACCCTGGAACACGACCGGATCCTTGCCGTTCTGCAGGTTCTGCGGAAAGAGACCCGCGACGATCGACTGCCCCGAGATCCGCATGTGCAGGCCGGTGACGTTGCCGTCGGTGTCGAGCCCCGCGGTCAGCTTGCACTGGGTGATCGGGTGGTAGCGCCCGTGCGTCATGTCCTCTTCGCGCGACCAGATCAGCTTGACCGGCGTGCCCGGCATCTGCTTCGCGATCGTGACCGCCTGACCGAGCCAGTCGTGCTGGCCGCGCCGCCCGAAGCCGCCGCCGAGGTTGACCTTGTGGACATCGCACTTCGCGGTCGGCAGGCCGGCCGCCTCGGCGGTCGCGGCAAGCGCCGCCTCGCCGTTCTGGGTCGGCGCCCAGACCTCGCAGCGCTCCGGCGTCCAGCGCGCGGTCGCGTTCATCACCTCCATCGTCGCGTGGTTCTGGTACGGATACGAGTAGACCGCCTCGACCTTGCGCGCCGCCGCACCGATCGCCTGACGCGCGTCGCCGGCCTGGTTGCCGACGATCGCCTCCGGCGCGTCTAGGCCGGCCTTCAGCGTCGCCGCGATGCTTGCACTCGACACCGCCGCATTCGGTCCGAAGTCCCACTCGAGCGGCATCGCATCGAGCGCAGTCTTCGCGCGCCACCAGGTGTCGGCGACGACCGCGACCGCATAGTCGCCGACCGGCACGACCTTCTTGACGCCGGGACGCGAGCCGATCGCGGCGGCGTCGTAGCGCTTCACCTTGCCGCCGAACACCGGGCAGGCCTTGATCGCCGCGTTCAGCATCCCGGGCAGCTTCAGGTCCATGCCGTAGACCTGCGAGCCGTCGACCTTGCCAGCGGTGTCGAGGCGCTGCAGCCGCTTGCCGGCGATGGTCCAGTCCTTCGGGTCCTTCAACGCGACATCGGTCGGCGGCGTCAGCTTCGCGGCCGCCTCGCAGACCTTGCCGTACGTCGTCGTCCGACCGCTCGGCTTGTGCGTGATCACGCCCTTCGCCACGCTGCACTCGGCGGCCGGCACCTTCCATTCGTCGGCCGCCGCCTGGACCAGCATCATCCGCGCCGTCGCGCCGCCCTTGCGCACGTACTCGTGCGATTCGCGCACGCCGCGGCTGCCACCGGTCGAGAAGCTCCCCCAGATCCGGTTGCGCGCGAGGTTCTGGCCCGGCGTCGGGTATTCGGTCGAGACCCGCGCCCAGTCGCAATCGAGCTCTTCGGCGACCAGCTGCGCGAGGCCGGTCAGCGTGCCCTGTCCCATTTCCGAACGGGCGACCCGGATGATCACGCTTTCGTCCGGGTTGACGACCACCCAGCAGTTCATCTCGTCCGGATGGGTGCCGGCCGCAGCACTGCCGGCAGCCGGCGCCGCTGCGCCGCCGCCCATGGCCTGCGCCGACGCGCGGCGCACGAACGGCACGTTGAATGCGACGACAAGGCTGCCGCCCAGGGCGGCGCCTTGCAGGAAACGCCGGCGCGCGACGCTCGCGGCCCGGCCGCGCGAAGCGGGCGCCGCGACGGTCGCAGGCTCGGCTGGCAGCGCCGTGTCGAGCTCGGCCAGCGGTGGCAGATCGGTGAAGGATGCTGCTGTCGATTCCATCGGACGTTCCTTCATCGCATCAGGCCTTCGGACCACCGTCGGCAGCCATCTTGATCGCGGCGCGGACCCGGTTGTAGGTGCCGCAACGGCAGATGTTCGTCATCGCCTCGTCGATGTCGGCATCGGTCGGCTTCGGCTTCGCCTTCAGCAGCGCCGCCGCGGCCATGATCATTCCGGACTGGCAGAAGCCGCATTGCGGCACGTCGAGCGCGACCCAGCTGCGCTGAAGGGCATGCGAGGCCTTCGGCGCCAGTCCCTCGATCGTCACGATCTGCTCGTTCGCGCCGACCGACGAGACCGGCCGCACGCACGAGCGTGTCGGCACGCCGTCGATGTGCACCGTGCAGGCGCCGCATTGGGCGATGCCGCAGCCGTACTTGGTGCCGGTCAGGCCGAGCTGTTCGCGCAGCACCCACAACAGCGGGGTCTCCGGCTCGGCATCGAACTGCCGAGCGGACCCGTTCACATTCAAGCTGGCCATTCGTCTCCTCGTTGTCTTGTCGAACGCTGCTCCTTCTGAGCCGCGACCCGGAACGGCGAGACGCATGGCAATGCACGACCCACCGCGTTGGCCCGATCCTAACGCCGCGTTTCATACCGCACCGCTGCGCTGCTGTATTCGTGATCCGCGCGGCCCGCAGGACTCGCGCCGGCTACTGCAGCGCCTGGGGCTGCCGCTTCTCGTACCAATGGGTGATGCGCCGGCCATCCCAGTGGAGCGCGATGTGCGCGCCGACGCGGGCCTTGCCGAGCGCGCGCGGCCGGAACACGCCGATGCAGAAGCCCCCGGCATGGCGGACGCTCGGAAACTGGACGCCCCAGCTGCCGGCCGCGCGGAGCCGCCGGCCGAGCGCCTGCGCGGCGGCGTAGTCGTGCGGATCGAGGATCGCCGCGCCGGCAGGCCCGAGCTCGCGGAGGTCGTGCAGGTCGCTGTCGACATTGGCGGCGATCAGCCGCAGGTCGACGTCGATCGCCGGCTCGGCGGTGCGCGCAAGGAACACCGCGCGGTGATGGCTGACCTCGGCGATCGCGGTGTCGAGCGCCTGCGCGGCGTAGTAGACGCCGTAGCTGCCGTCGGAGAAGCGCGAGCCATCCGGATTGAGGTGCGTGAACGCGGCCATCACCGGCGTGCTGCCGGCACCGGTGACGCGCTCGTCCGGCGCGACCAGCTGCAGATCGCCGAGCTCGTCGCGGATGCGTGCGTTGGTCAGCGCCTCGATCGCGAACACGACCTCGAGATCGGCCGGATCGGCGATCGCGTCGTACAGACCGACGGTCGGGTAGCGCGACGGGATCAGGCGGTACGACGGATGCCAGACGGTGTGGCTGACCGGGATCGCCGCCGGGTCGATCAAGCCTTGCCCCCGCGCTGCGCGTCGAGGTAGTCGCGCACGACGTAGAGATCGGCGACCTGCCCGCCGAGCATGCGATCGAGGGCCGAGCGGCCGCCGAACAGCGGCGCCGCGTTCGGCTTGCGCAGCCATTCGTTGGCGCGCCGCGCGAGCGGGAACAGGATCTGCAGCGCGGCGTAGATGCCGAACAGGTACGACAGGCGCTCGAGCTGGTGCCGGTCGAGGCCGCCGACCTTGCCCTGCTTCCACTGGTACAGGGTCGTGCGGCCGACGCCGAGCAAGGTCGCCTGCTCGCTGGCGCTGAGCTGCCACGCCTCCGCCAGGCGCCAGAACGTGCGCAGTGCGGCGGCGGCGGCAGCGGGCGAGCCGAGGTCGATCTTCGGGCGCTCGGGTTTGAGGACTGCGATCACGGCGGCGGGGCGTGGGCCTGACCCACGCGTTTTCAAGAACAGATGCCGTGAATGTTAGTTCGCTTCCGAACATTTCGCAAGCGATTGTTCACTTGCGGACAAGGCCTTGCGGGAGCGCCGCGGCCGCGCCGGCCTCGGCCGGCGTCGGTTCAGCCGCGCGCGTGCGTGACGCCGCCGTCGACGACGAGGGTCGAGCCCATCACGTAGTCGCCGGCCCGCGACGCCAGATAGATCGCGGCGCCGGCCATGTCGTCGTCGACACCGATGCGGCCGGCCGGAATGCGCTTCGCGGTCTCCTCGGCATGGTCGCGCGCGACCCGGTTCATCTCGGATGCGAAGGCACCCGGCGCGATCGCGCTGACGACGATGTTGTCCTGGGCGAGCCGCAACGCCATGCGCCGCGTCAGCTGGATCAGCCCGGCCTTGCTTGCGGCGTACGAATACGTCTCCTGCGGATTGACCGAGATGCCGTCGATCGACGCGATGTTGATGACCTTCGCCGGCTGCTTCGCAGCTGCCTTGCGCAGCGGCTCGATCAGCGCCTGGGTCAGGAAGAACGGCGTCTTCAGGTTCAGGTCGACGACCTTGTCCCAGCCCTTTT
>Ga0207645_10002795_pt1 | contig 13587 bp, 10 predicted proteins | sample KBSM53metaG_FD_184331 | JGI IMG/M metagenome (GOLD analysis project Ga0207645, IMG submission 184331) | Miscanthus rhizosphere microbial communities from Kellogg Biological Station, Michigan, USA - KBS M5-3 metaG (SPAdes) (version 2) | ecosystem: Host-associated > Plants > Roots > Rhizosphere >...
TTCCTCCCAGCGATGCAGCGCGGCCAGCACCTGCGAACGCACGCGAAGGTGGCGGGTGTTGGTCCATGACGAGAGCGCCCCGCGCGCGCCGCGGCGCGGATGCTCGAGCATGGTCAGCGCACCGGTCGGGTTGCCGCCCGCCAGCATCACTTCGGCAAAGCTGAGCCAAGGATCGCCGTTGACGTCGCAGCAGCCGAGCTGCTCTTCGATGCGCAGCGATTCCCGCATCGCGTGTTCGGCAGCGGACAGCTCCGACGATGCCAGCCGGGCGCGCCCCACCGATTCCCAGCTCAGGGCGGAAGCCGCCTCGGGGTGGCGCAGCATCACCGCCTCCGATTCGTCGGCGAAGTGGCTCGCGAGCGCGAGTTCGCCGCATTCGGCGGTGACCTCCGCGAAGTTCGCGGCCGTGGCCGCCACCATGGCCGGCGCGCACGCGACGCGCACCGCTGCCATCGCCTGATCGACCAGGGTGTAGTCGGCACCGGTGCGGCTCACCGAGAACAGCGCCGCGACCATCAGTGCTTCGGCGTGCCAGGTCGGCGGGTCGTCGTGCGTGTCACCGGCGAGCGCGCTGCGTGCCCAGTGCATGACTTCGACCCGCAGGCCCAGGCGATCGCACGACGACATCAGGTAGGTGGCGACATGGCGCGCGAGCATCGGCCACGGTCGGGCTTCGTGGTGCAGTGCCAATTGCTCCGCACGGGCTTCGGCAGGCTGGCCCAGACGGCTGCGCACGTCGCTGGCCAGCAGTCGCGCGCGGATGCGCTGTGGCACCAGTGCGAGCGCGTCGGCGCGGGCCGCGATGTCTTCGCAGGCCTCGATCGCGCCGTGGAGCGTGCAGTAGACGCTGGCCTCCAGCGCGCCCAGCTGCCGATCTAACGCCAGTGCGGCCTCGTCCTGAGGCAAAGTTGCCTTGGGTGGCTTGCAATTTCGCGCGTCAGCCGCGCCAGCGGATCGAGCTGCGACGCTGCTCCCGCCTTTGCCGAAATGGATCAGGGGAAGCATCTTGCAGTGGGTGTCGAGCCGGGTAGCGAAGCTTCTATCGGGTCGATGGACCGGCTTCTTGAGCCCGTGTTCGCCCTAGGCTCGGACGAATCGGACAATGGCACGTGCGCAATTTGGCGTCCGTGGCGGTCAAGAACTCGCAGGGTTAAGCGGTCGACGAACGGGCGATGGCTCGGGTGATTCGCGGTCACTGTGGGCCGCAACGTGCGGGCGGTTACGCCACGACACGACTCGCCAATCTCAGGCATCACTTTCAGTGGTGATCCCAAGTCCTTATTTTTGAACGTGTTTTTCAGCACCTGCAATTTTCTAAGTCGTCGCTAAGTCTTTGATTCCATTGATTTTTTCTTTTCGAATCTGATTGACCGGGGTCGAAAATCCGTTAAAGTGGCGCAAAGTGCACTTTGGTAGGGATTTGTGGCAAACATCGTGTTTCAGGGGCCCGCGGCCCTGACGTTGGACGGCAAGGGGCGAATCGCCATGCCGGCGCGTCACCGCGAGCTCCTGACGGCGATGGGGATCGGCCAGCTCACGATCACGAAGCAGCCCGGCGGCTCGCTGCTGATCTTTCCGCGCCCCGCCTGGGAAGCCTTCCGTGACCGGGTCGCCGCGCTGCCGATGGAGGCCAGCGGCTGGAAGCGTGTCTTCCTCGGCAACGCAATGGACGTCGACATCGATGCCTCGTCGCGCGTGCTGATCGCGCCCGAGCTGCGTGCATCCGCCGGTCTCGTGCGCGATGTGATGCTGCTCGGCATGGGCAGCCACTTCGAGCTCTGGGACGCGAAGGCGTACGCCGAGCACGAGGCAGCGGTGATGCAGTCCGAGATGCCCGAGTCGCTGAAGAACTTCAGCTTCTGAGCGCGATCTCTTCCACCTGACCGAGCCGCGCCGCATGGACTCCTGGCCGCACACGACCGTCCTGCTCAATGAAGCAGTCGGCGCGCTCGTGACCTCGCCCGACGGCACCTACCTCGACTGTACCTACGGCCGGGGCGGCCACTCCAGGCTGCTGCTGCAGCGGCTGTCGCCGAAAGGAAGGTTGGTGGCCATCGACCGCGATGTGCAGGCCGTAGAGGCCGCCTCCACCAACGCAGCAACGCGGGTCACCGACCCGCGTTTTTCCATTCATCACACCAGCTTTGCGCACATGGCCGAGGTGCTCGCGGCACAGGGCGTGAGCAAGGTCGACGGCGTGCTGTTGGATCTCGGCGTGTCGTCGCCGCAGATCGACGACCCCGCGCGCGGCTTCAGCTTCCGTTTCGACGGGCCGCTGGACATGCGCATGGACACGACCCGCGGCGAAAGCGCGGCGGACTTTCTGGCCCGCGCCGACGAGCGCCAATTGACGGAGGTGATTCGTGACTATGGGGAAGAACGGTTTGCTCTACAGGTTGCAAAGGCGCTTGTTGCTCGGCGCGAAGGCGGGAACCCTGTTCGAACCACAGGCGAGCTTTCCGACGTCGTGGCTCGTGCGGTCAAGACCCGCGAAGCGGGCCAGAATCCTGCAACGCGCACATTTCAAGCTCTTCGGATTTTCGTCAACGCCGAGCTTGAGGAGCTCGAGCAGGGCCTGAACGCCGCGCTCGACCTGCTGCTGCCGGGCGGGCGGCTGGTCGTGATCAGTTTCCATTCGCTCGAAGACCGCATCGTCAAGACCTTCATCGCGCGCGAGAGCAAGCACGTGTTCGACCGGCGCGCGCCGTTCGCCGAGCCGAAGGCGATGCGGCTGAAGTCGATCGCGCGCGTCAAGCCGGGCGACGATGAAGTGCGCGCGAACCCGCGCTCGCGTTCGGCCGTGATGCGGGTGGCCGAGCGCACCGACGTTGGAGTCGCAGCGTGACGCGCCTGAACGTGCTGTTGCTGGTCGGGCTGATCTTCAGCGCGATCTACCTCGTGCGCGTGTCGCACGAGTCGCGGCGTCTGTTCGCCGAGCTCGACAAGGCGCGCAGCGTCGAGCGGCTGCTCGACAACGAGTTCGAGCGCCTGAAGTCCGACAAGCAATCGCAGGCCACGCCCTTGCGCGTCGAGAAGGCGGCGCGCGACAAGCTCGGCATGCGCAGCGCGACGCCGGCAGTCACGCAGTACGTCGACCGCGCCCGCAGCGGCGCGCCCGGCGAAGCCGCCACGGGAGACGCGCGATGAGCTGGCGCGATGCGATCCAGGGCGCCATGCCGGCGCGCGCGCGGCCGGCCAAGGCCCGCGGCCCCGGCGCCAGCGCGCGCAGCGTGACCTACTCGACCAGCCCGCTGCTGGCGTCGAAGACACCGCCATGGCGCTCGAAGTTCCTGGTCGGGCTGGTCGGCCTGAGCTTCTGCGGGCTGCTCGGCCGGGCGCTGTACGTGCAGGTGATCGGCACCGAGTTCTTCCAGCGCCAGGGCGAGATCCGCTATGCGCGCACGCTCGAGTTGCCGGCCAGCCGGGGCCGCATCCTCGACCGCAACGGCCTGATCCTCGCTTCGAGCATCCCGGCGCCGTCGCTGTGGGCGATCCCGAAGGACCTCGACGCCGATCCGGCGCAGCGCCGGCAGCTCGCGAAGCTGCTCGCGATGACGCCGAAGGAACTCGCCGACCGCCTCGACGACAACCCGAACTTCGTCTGGCTGCGCCGCCAAGCCGAAGACCAGATGGCCAAGGACGTGCTCGGGCTCGGCCTGAAGGGCGTGCACCAGGTGCGCGAGTACAAGCGCAAGTACCCCGAGGGCGAGGCCGCGACGCATGTGGTGGGCTTCACCAACGTCGAGGACAAGGGCCAGGAAGGCATCGAGCTGGCGCACCAGAAGGAGCTCGCCGGCCGCGACGGCACGCGCCGCGTCATCAAGGACCGCCTGGGCCGCGTCGTCGAGGACATCGGCGACAGCGTCGCGCCGGTCGACGGCCGCGACGTCGAGCTCAGCATCGACTCGAAGGTGCAGTTCTTCGCCTACCAGCGCATCCGCGATGCGGTGGCCGAGAACAGGGCGAAGGCCGGCAGCGTCGTCGTGCTCGACGCACGCAGCGGCGAAGTGCTGGCGCTCGCGAACTACCCGAGCTACACGCCGTCGGAGCGCCGCAACCTGAGCGGCGAGCAGTTGCGCAACCGCGCGCTGACCGACACCTTCGAGCCCGGCTCGACGGTCAAGCCCTTCATTGCCGCATGGGCGCTCGAGACCGGCCGCGTCAAGCCTGAGACCATCATCCACACGGCGCCCGGCAGGGTCGCGATGGGCGGCTTCGTGATCAGCGATTCGCACGCGCACGGCGACCTGACGGTGTCCGAAGTGATCCAGAAATCGAGCAACATCGGCGCGATGCGGATGGGGCTGATGTTCCAGCCGCGCGAGATGTGGGAGCTGTACACCCAGGCCGGCTTCGGCCAGAAGCCGCAACTCGGCTTCCCCGGCGCGGTGACCGGCCGGCTGCGCCCGTTCAAGACCTGGCGCCCGATCGAGCAGGCGACGATGAGCTACGGCTACGGCCTGTCGGCGTCGCTGTTCCAAATCGCGCACGCCTACACCGTGTTCGCGCACGACGGCGAGTTCATCCCGGTCACGCTGAACAAGAGCGCGGCGCAGGGCGACGACGCGAAGGTGCATGGCCTGCGCGTGATCTCGCCGGAGACCGCGAAGACGGTGCGCCAGATGCTCGGCCTCGTCACCGGTCCGGGCGGCACCGCGCCAAAGGCGCAGACGATCGGCTATTCGGTGGGCGGCAAGTCGGGCACTGCGTACAAGCAGGAAGGCAAGGGCTACGCGACCAAGAAGTACCGCTCGTGGTTCGTCGGCATCGCGCCGATCGTCAATCCGCGCATCATCGTCGCGGTGATGGTCGACACGCCGACCGCCGGCAAGTGGTACGGCGGCGACGTCGCCGCGCCGGTCTTCAGCGACCTGGTGCAGCAGACCCTGCGTACGCTGGGCGTGCAGCCCGACCTGGACGTGAAGACCCAGATCATCACGCGCGACGTGCCGGCTGAAGAGGAGAGCTTCTGATGCGCGCGATGGTCCGCTATGAGCCAGCGCACGCCCCGAGGGGCACGAAGGGGCCCCTGCGTGGACCTTGGCGCTCGGCGCGAAGCGCCGTGGGGGCGCCATGACGCTGCAGCAGCTCGCCTCGGTCGACGCGGCGCTGGCCTGGCTGGCGCAGCGCGGCGCGCGCGCGCTCGTCACCGACAGCCGGCGCGTCGCCGCCGGCGATGCGTTCATCGCCTGGCCCGGCTACGCGGTCGACGGTCGCGCGTTCGTGCCGCAGGCGCTGGCCGCGGGCGCGAGCGCCTGTCTGGTCGAGGCCGACGGCGCCGACGCGTTCACCTGGGACGATGCCGGGCGCGTCGCCGCGCTGCCCGGGTTGAAGGCGCGCACCGGCGCGCTCGCGAGTGAGTTCATGGGCCGCCCGAGCGATCGTCTGGAGGTGATCGCGGTCACCGGCACGAACGGCAAGACCTCGACCAGCTGGTGGGTCGCGCAGGCGCTGACGGCGCTCGGCCGGCGCTGCGGCGTGATCGGCACGCTCGGGGTCGGCGAGCCGCCGCGCGGCGCGCTCGGCGGCGACGCATCGACGGCCGACGCGGCGGCGACGATCAGCTTCACCGGCATGACCACGCCCGACCCGGTCACGGTGCAGGCCGGCTTCAAGCGCTTCGCCGATGCCGGTTTCGCGGCCTGCGCGATCGAGGCGACCTCGATCGGGATCGCCGAGGACCGGCTCGCAGGCACCTCGATCGATGTCGCGCTGCTGACCAACCTGACGCAGGACCATCTCGACTATCACGGCTCGATGGACGCGTACTGGCAGGCCAAGGCGCGGCTCTTCGCATGGCCGGGCCTGCGCGCCGCGGTCGTCAACCTCGACGACGCGCACGGCGCCGCGTTGCTGCCGACCTTGCCGGGCGGGCTTGATGTGTGGACCTATTCGACCGGGCGCACCGCCCGGCTGCGCGCCGGCGACCTGCGCTACGACGGCGGCGGCCTGTGCTTCAGCGTGCATGAGGGCGACGGGCGGGGCGACGGGCAGGACGCCGCGCAGGCCGAGGTGCGAACGTGCCTGATCGGCGACTACAACGTCGCCAACCTGCTCGCAGTGATCGGCGCGCTGCGCACCTGCGGCGTCGCGCTCGCCGATGCCGCGCGCGCGTGCGCCGTGCTGACGCCGGTGCCCGGCCGCATGGACCGGGTCGTGTTCGCAGGCGAGGGCCCGCAGGTCGTCGTCGACTACGCCCACACCCCCGACGCGCTCGAGAAGGCGCTGCACGCGTTGCGACCGTTCGCGGCGCAGCGCGGCGGCGCGCTGTGGTGCGTGTTCGGCTGCGGCGGCAACCGCGACGCCGGCAAGCGCCCGCTGATGGGCGCGCTCGCGCAGCGCCTGGCCGACCAGGTCGTGGTCACCAACGACAACCCGCGCCACGAGCCGCCGGCGTTCATCCTGCTGCAGATCGTCGCCGGGCTCGCCGGCAGCCAGCAGCGTGTCAAGGTGATCGAGGACCGCCGCGCCGCGATCGCCCATGCCGTGCGCGCCGCCTCGCCGTGCGACGTGATCCTGATCGCCGGCAAGGGCCACGAGGACTATCAGGACATCAAGGGCGTGAAGCAGCCTTTCTCCGACACCGAAGAGGCCGTCGCCGCACTGGCGCGACGCGAGGGCGGCGCGCGATGACGACGATGATGACCCTGGGCCAGGCTCACGCGCTGCTGCCCGGCTCGGTGCTGGTCGGCGATGGCGCCACCGAGATCCTGCGCGTGCACAGCGACAGCCGCAGCCTGCGCGACGGCGACCTGTTCGTCGCGCTGCGCGGCGAGCACTTCGATGCGCACCAGTTCCTTGCGCAGGCGAAGGCCAGCGGGGCGGTCGCGGCGATCGCCGAGCACGGTCTGGCGGCCGCCGGCCTGCCCGGGCTGCAAGTCGACGACACGCTGCAGGCGCTGACCGAGCTCGCGCGCGGCTGGCGTGCGCGCGTGCAGTTGCCGCTGATCGCGGTCACCGGCAGCAACGGCAAGACCACGGTGACGCAGATGATCGCGGCCATCCTGAAGGCGTGGCTGGCCGACGCGGCGTTCGCGACCACCGGCAACCTGAACAACCACATCGGCGTGCCGCTGACGCTGCTGCGGCTGCGACAGGACGAGCACACCTGGCACCGCGCCGGCGTCGTCGAGCTCGGCATGAACCACCCGGGCGAGATCGCCGCGCTGGCGGCCATCACCGCGCCGACCGTCGGGCTGGTCAACAACGCGCAGCGCGAGCACCAGGAGTTCATGGCCAGCGTCGAGGCGGTCGCGCACGAGAACGGCGCGGTGATTTCGGCGCTGCCGCCGGCCGGCGTCGCGGTGTTCCCGGCCGACGACGCGCACGCGGCGATCTGGCACACGCTCGCCGGCACGCGCCCGACGCTGACCTTCGCGCTGAGCGGCGCGGCCGATGTCGGTTGCCACGCCGAATGGGTCGGCGACCACTGGGCCGTGCTGCTGCAGACGCCCGCCGGCGCCGCCACGCTCGAGCTGCGGGTCGCCGGCTGGCACAACGTGAAGAACGCGCTCGCCGCGAGCGCCTGCGCCTTGGCCGCCGGCTGCCCGCTCGATGCGATCCGGCGCGGGCTCGAAGCCTTCTTGCCGGTCAAGGGCCGCTCGCAGATCCGGCAAGTGCAGCGTGCCGGCCAGTCGGTCACGCTGATCGACGACAGCTACAACGCCAATCCCGATTCGGTGCGCGCCGCGATCGAGGTGCTGGCCGCGCTGCCCGGGCCGCGCTGGCTGGTGCTCGGCGACATGGGCGAGGTCGGCGACCAGGGCCCGGCCTTCCACGCCGAGGTCGGCGCGTTCGCGAAGGCGCGCGGCATCGACGCGCTGTGGACGGTCGGCGATGCGAGCCGGCATGCCGCGCAGGCCTTCGCCGGCGCTTGGCATTTCGATGCGCTGGCCGATCTGCTCGCCGCGCTGCCGCAGGCGCCGGCCTGCGCGGCGATCGTCGTCAAGGGGTCACGCTTCATGAAGATGGAACAGGTCGTCGCGGCGATCACCGAAGCGGGGGCGCCCGATGCTGCTTAGCCTGGCCAACTGGCTGCAGACCCTGTCGCCGGAGTTCGGCTTCTTCCGCGTCTTCCAGTACCTGACCTTCCGCGCGGTGATGGCGGCGATGACGGCGCTGCTGATCGGCCTGGCGTTCGGCCCGTGGGTGATCGCACGGCTCGCGTCGCTGAAGATCGGCCAGCCGGTGCGCGCCTACGGCGTCGAATCGCACATCGCGAAGACCGGCACGCCGACGATGGGCGGGGTGCTGATCCTGATCGGCATCGGCGTGTCGACCCTGCTGTGGTTCGACTGGAGCAACCGCTTCGTCTGGATCGTGATGCTGGTGACGCTCGGGTTCGGCGCGATCGGCTGGGTCGACGACTGGCGCAAGGTCGTGCACAAGAACCCCGAAGGCATGCCGTCGGGCGAGAAGTACTTCTGGCAATCGGTGATCGGGCTGGTGGCCGCGCTCTACCTCGCGTTCAGCGTCAGCGAAACCTCGAACCTGCGCGTGCTCGAGCTCTTCATCCGCTGGGTGCAGAGCGGCTTCGCGAACGAGCTGCCGCCCAAGGCCGACCTGATGGTGCCGTTCTTCAAGACCATCAGCTACCCGCTGGGCGTGTTCGGCTTCATCGCGCTGACCTACTTCGTGATCGTCGGCGCGAGCAATGCGGTCAACCTGACCGACGGGCTCGATGGCCTGGCGATCATGCCGGTCGTGATGGTCGGCTCGGCGCTGGGTATCTTCGCCTACATCACCGGCAGCTCGGTCTACAGCAAGTACCTGATCTTTCCGTACATCCCGGGCGCCGGCGAGCTGCTGATCTTCTGCGCCGCGATGGCCGGCGCGGGGCTGGCGTTCCTGTGGTTCAACACCCATCCCGCCCAGGTGTTCATGGGCGACGTCGGCGCGCTCTCGCTCGGCGGCGCGCTCGGCACGATCGCGGTGATCACGCGCCAGGAGATCGTGCTCGGGATCATGGGCGGCGTGTTCGTCGCCGAGGCGCTGTCGGTGATGGTGCAGGTCAGCTGGTTCAAGTTCACGAAGAAGCGCTACGGCACCGGCCGCCGCATCCTGAAGATGGCGCCGTTGCACCACCACTTCGAGAAGTCGGGCTGGAAGGAGACGCAGGTCGTCGTGCGCTTCTGGATCGTCACGATGCTGCTGTGCCTGATCGGCCTGGCGAGTCTGAAATTGCGCTGATGGATTACCTGAAAGACACGACGGTGCTGGTGCTCGGGCTCGGGGAATCCGGGCTCGCGATGGCCCGCTGGTGCGCCGGCCTCGGCGCGCGGCTGCGGGTCTGGGATTCGCGCGAGGCGCCTGCGCTCACCGGCGCGCTGGCCGAGCATGTGCCGGCTGCGCAGTGGCTGCGCGGCGCGCTGACCGACGATGCGCTCGACGGCATCAAGCTCGTGCTGAAGAGCCCGGGCCTGTCGCCGTTCGACCCCGCGATCGCCGGCGTGCTGCAGCGCGCTGCCGCGATCGGCATCCCGGTGCAGGGCGAGCTCGCGCTGTTCGCGCGGGCGCTCGCCGACCTGAAGGCCGCGCGCGGCTATGCGCCCAAGGTGCTCGCGATCACCGGCACCAATGGCAAGACCACGACGACGGCGATGACGGCGCAGCTGATCGCGCGCACCGGCCGGCGCGTCGCGGTCGCCGGCAACATCGGCCCGACGATGCTGCAGACGCTGGCCGATGCGCTCGCGCTCGAGCCGGCGCTGACGCGCGCGGAGCCGGCGGCGGCCGATGCGCCGGGCGCCGAGCTGCCCGCGGACGAACCCGACGATGTCACCACGCCGCAAGCGCTCGATGCTGCGCCGGCCGACGACGCGGCTGACGGCGCCGCCGAAGCCGCGACTGAAGCCGTGCCCACTGCCTCGCTCGCCGACGACGATGCCGCGCCGCTGGTCGAGCTCGCGCCGCCGCCGCCGAGCGCGCCGGTGTTCGAGCACCTGCCCGAGGTCTGGGTGCTCGAGCTGTCGAGCTTCCAGCTCGACGGCGTCGCGCATTTCGAACCCAGCGCCGCGGCGATCCTGAACCTCACGCAAGACCACCTCGACTGGCACGGCTCGGCCGCGCACTACGGCGCCGCGAAGGCGCGCGTGTTCGGCCGCGACGCGGTATTGGTGATCAACCGCGACGACGCCGCGGTCGAGGCGCTGGTGCCCGCGCCCGAGATCGTCAAGCCGGCCGGCAAGGGGCCGAAGGGCCGCAAGGCGGTCGAGCGCGAGCGCACGGTCGTGCGCTTCGGCCTCGGCGCGCCGCAGCGCCCGGGCGACTTCGGCGTCGTCGACGAGAACGGCATGGCCTGGCTGGTGCGCGCGCGCGAGCTCGACGAGACCCTCAGGCGCAGCAAGGGCGGCAAGGGCAAGGGCGGGAGCGAAGAGCGTGCCGAGCCTGAGGAGCTGCTGATCCAGCGCCTGATGCCGGCCGATGCGCTGCGCGTGCGCGGCCGCCACAACGCCGCGAACGCGCTCGCCGCGCTCGCGCTCGCGACCGCGATCGACTGCCCGCTCGCGCCGATGCTGCACGGGCTGCGCGAATACGGCGGCGAGCCGCACCGGGTGCAGTACATCGCGACGCTGGACGGCGTCGACGCGTTCGACGACAGCAAGGGCACGAATGTCGGCGCGACGGTCGCCGCGCTCGACGGACTGGGTGCCGACAAGGCACCCGCCAAGCTCGTCGTGATCCTCGGCGGCGACGGCAAGGGGCAGGACTTCGCGCCGCTCGCCGAACCGGTGCGGCGCCACGCGCGCGCGATCGCGACGATCGGCCGCGACGCGGCGCGCATCGAAGAAGCGCTGATCGCCACCGGCGTGCCGCTGCAGCGCTTCGACAGCCTGCCGGCCGCGACGCGCTGGTGCTTCGAGCAGGCGCGTTCGGGCGATGCGGTGCTGCTGAGCCCGGCCTGCGCGAGCCTGGACATGTTCCGCAACTATGCGCACCGCGCCGAGGTGTTCGTCGACGAGGTGCATGCGATCGTCGCCGATCGCGGAGGGGTCGCCGTATGAGCGCCGGCACGTTGACGGGCCGTTTCGGCGCCTGGCGCGCCCGCCTCGCCGGCCTGGCCCGCAGGCGCGGCCGCGACGGTGCCGAAGACGGCGGCACGCCGGGCGCGGGCCGGACCGCGATCCCGGTGCGCGACTGGATCGATGTCGGCGCCGGCGGCCAGCAGACGCGCTTCCTCGGCTTCGACCAGGCGCTGCTCTGCGTCGTGATCGGGCTGCTCGCGATGGGCATCGTGATGGTCTACAGCGCGACCGTCGCGCTGCCCGACAGCCCGAAGTTCGCGCGCTACGTGCCGACCTATTTCATGACGCGGCAAATCTTGTTTGTCGTGGTGTCGCTGCTCGCCGCGCTGGTCGCGGTGCAGATCCCGATCACGTTCTGGGAGAAGGCCTCGCCGTGGGTCTTCGTCGCCTCGCTGCTGCTGCTGGTGGTGGTGCTGGTGCCGGGCATCGGCAAGGGCGTCAACGGCGCGCACCGCTGGATCCCGCTGGGTGTGCTGAACTTCCAGCCGTCCGAGCTCGCGAAGGTCGCGATCGCGATGTATGCGGCCAGCTACATGGTCCGCAAGATGGACATCAAGCAGAACTTCGTGCGCGCCGTCGCGCCGATGACGGTCGCGCTCGCGGTGATCGGCCTCTTGCTGCTGGCCGAGCCCGACATGGGCGCGTTCATGGTGATCGCGGTGATCGCGATGGGCATCCTGTTCCTCGGCGGCGTCAACGGGCGGATGTTCTTCCTGAGCGTCGCGGTGCTGGTCGGCGCGTTCGTGCTGATGATCCTCAGCAGCCCGTGGCGCGCCGAGCGCATCCTCGCATTCCTCAAGCCCTGGGACCCGATGTACGCCCAGGGCAAGGGCTACCAGCTGACGCATTCGCTGATCGCGCTCGGCCGCGGCGAGATCTTCGGCCAGGGCCTGGGCGCCAGCGTCGAAAAACTGCACTACCTGCCCGAGGCGCACACCGACTTCCTGCTCGCGGTGATCGGTGAAGAGCTCGGCTTCGTCGGCGTCGCCGGCGTGATCTTCGCGTTCTTCTGGCTGTCGCGCCGACTGTTCCACATCGGCCGCCAGGCGATCGCGCTCGACCGCGTCTTCGCCGGCCTGTACGCGCAGGGCATCGGCATCTGGGTCGGCGGCCAGGCCTTCATCAACATGGGCGTGAACCTCGGCGTGCTGCCGACCAAGGGCCTGACCCTGCCGCTGATGAGCTACGGCGGCTCGGCGATCGTGATGAACGTGATCGCGGTCGCGATCGTGATTCGCGTGGATATTGAGAACAGACAGCTCATGCGCGGAGGCCGCGCATGAAGCACCTCCTCGTGATGGCCGCCGGAACTGGCGGCCACGTGATCCCCGGTCTCGCGGTCGCGCGCGAGATGCAGTCGCGCGGCTGGAGCATCAGCTGGCTGGGTACGCCCGCCGGCATGGAGAACAAGCTCGTGCCGCCGAGCGGCATCGCGATCGACACCATTGCCTTCAGCGGCCTGCGCGGCAAGGGCCTGGTGCACACGCTGACCGGTGGCCTTCGGTTGCTGATCGCGTTCTGGCATTGCCTGCACATCATCCGCCGGCGCCGTGCCAGTGCGGTGCTCGGCATGGGCGGCTACGTCTGCTTCCCCGGCGGTTTGATGGCCGCGCTGCTCGGCAAGCCGCTGGTGCTGGTCAACGCCGACGCGTCGCTGTTGATGAGCAACCGGGCGTTGTTGCCCGTTGCCGACCGCGTCGCGTTCGGCTTCGACGGCGCCGCGGCGCACCGGGTCAAGCGCGCGGTCGTCACCGGCAACCCGGTGCGGGCCGAGATCGAAGCGATGGCGCAGCCGAGCGAGCGCTTCGCGGGCCGCAGCGGCGCGCTGCGCGTGCTCGTCGTCGGCGGCAGCCTGGGCGCGAAGGCGCTGAACGACTGCGTGCCGCAAGCGCTCGCGCTGCTCGACCCCGCGACGCGCCCGCAGGTCACGCACCAGACCGGGCAGGCGAACCTCGCCGCCGTGACGGCCGGCTATGCGCAGGCGCAGGTGCAGGCCGAGGTGCTGCCATTCATCGACGACATGGCGCAGCAGCTCGGCCGGTGCGACGTGATCGTCTGCCGCGCCGGCGCGGTCACGGTCAGCGAGCTGTGTGCGGCCGGTGTCGCATCGGTGCTGGTGCCGCTGATCGTCAGCACGACCTCGCACCAGCGCGACAACGCGCAGTGGCTGGCCGGGCAGGGCGCGGGCATCCATCTGCCGCAATCCGAACTGACACCGCGCAAGCTGGCCGATCTGCTCGCCGGGCTGACCCGCGACGCGCTGCTCGCGATGGCGACGAAAGCACGGGCACTTGCAAAACCGAGGGCCGCCGCGCGCGTCGCCGATCAAATCGAAGGACTGGTGGCCGCATGAGTACGCTGGGCCGCCCCAAGTACGAATGCCCCCTCGGGGGGACGGCGCGAAGCGCCAAGGGGGCTTCATGAAGCACGCCGTCAAGCACATCCATTTCGTCGGGGTCGGCGGCGCCGGCATGAGCGGCATCGCCGAGATCCTGCACAACCTCGGCTATCGCGTCTCGGGCTCGGACCAGAGCGCTAGCCCGACGACGGCGCGGCTCGCGTC